>Ga0255100_1000328_pt1 | contig 19953 bp, 18 predicted proteins | sample Colum_Colum_RepB_2_FD_188449 | JGI IMG/M metagenome (GOLD analysis project Ga0255100, IMG submission 188449) | Freshwater microbial communities from Columbia River, Oregon, United States - Colum_Colum_RepB_8d | ecosystem: Environmental > Aquatic > Freshwater > River | place: USA: Oregon...
CCAATGATGTGCCCGCACTGGTCAGCTATTTGGTGAAACACCACGGCAAGGAATAGAGCATGGCGGCCAGTCCGTCGGGAATGCACATCAGATCTGGCAACCCGTGCGGTGAGGTTCCATCGTTCAACCACACGATGATTCGAGGGGGCTTGTTCTGGAATGGATGGCGGCGCGCGTTGGTCGCGCGGGGCGCAGGCGGTCATGCGGTCGCTGTGCTTGCTGCCCTGGTCGTATTGCTGGTGGATCTTCCCATGGGTGCCGCCGATGCCCCATCGCCGGCTTCAGGCAAGGCATCCAAGTCGGCCTATCCGGGCAATGTCCACCGCCGCTCGCCCTTGCCCAACGTGGTGCTTCTCGCCGCCGACGGTTGGGCGGATTCCGATCTGGGAACCAACGGAGCTTTCCCGAATCTCGAGAAGCTGGCCGCTTCGGGCATGCGCTGGACCCAGGCCTATGCGGGTGCCGCATCGACGCCCGCCAGCCGAGCAGCGCTGTTGACCGGTCGGCATTCCGGGCATGGGCGGATCCGCGGGCCGGTTTCGGGCCCGTTGGCCAACGAGGATGTCACGCTCGGGGAAGTCCTCCGAGCGGCCGGCTATCGCACGGCAGTCATCGGTGTGTGGGATCTGGGGGGCAACAACACCACGGGCCATCCCCTGCGGCAGGGCTTTTCGGACTGGTTCGGGTTTCTGGATTCGAAAGAAGCTCAGGACCTGTATCCCAAGGCCTTTTGGCGCAACGCTGAAACCTTCGACAACCTCATCGACCAACGCGGGCGACTGGCCAATTATGCCCCCGACTGGTTTGCGCGGTTTGCCACCAATTACATCCAGGTGCATGAAGATCATCCGTTCTTCCTGTACGTGGCCCATCCGTTGCCGGGAAACCTCCCTCCCGAAGACATGCGCGGACGCCACTCATTGCTGTGGGACCGTTTTGTCGGCGCTGTGGTTCGTGAGTTGGGACAAAGTCGCGTTCGGCGCGAAACCCTCTTGGTAGTGACCAGTACGGGCGGTGGCGCTCCCAGTGATGACCGGTTGGCCGAGTCTCGGCTTCGGGTGCCACTCTTGGTCAGTTGGCCGGGAACGATTCCGGCCGGCCAGACCCAGGATCGTCCGGTGGCCTTGTGGGATGTGCTGCCCACGATCGGGGCCTTGGCCAAGGTTCCGATCCCGCAAGGACTCGATGGCATATCCCTCGCACCGGAGATGTTGGGAGGTCAGAAAGAACCCGTCACCCGTGCGGGCGGATTGTATTGGGAAACCGCCGACGCCTCACCCGGTCGGGCCATCCGCTGGGACCACTGGAAGGCCGTGGAACGTTCCATGGGATCCAACGTGGAACTGTATGACCTGAAGGTCGATCCCGCTGCCGCTCGGAACATTGCCGCCGATCAGCCCGAGCGGCTTGCCGAGGCCCGCCGCCGGTTGCGCGAAGCGGCCGATCCGTTGACCTCATCTCGTCCTTGAATTTCGTCTCTGAAACACGTCCCTGAAACGCTCTTCGCCCATGAGTCCCACTGATGCCCTCACGCTGTTGGAACGCTTTCGCCAAGGTCAGGTGCCTGCCGAGCAGGTCCTTCAAACCTTCCAGGCTGCCCCGGTCGTGGATCTGGGGTTTGCTGCGGTGGACCAACACCGAGCCCTGCGCAAAGGGTTTCCTGAAGTGATCTTCGGAGCCGGCAAGACGGCTCAACAAGTGGTGGCCATTGCTTCGGAAATCCTCGCCGCCGACGCACGCGTGCTGACCACCCGCGTGAGTCTGGAGCAGGCCCGGGCTCTGAAGAAAAAGTTCCCGCACACAGTCCATCACGAGGCGGCCCGTTGCCTGACCCTCGAAACTTCACCCCTGCCCAAGCGCCCGGGAACCATTGCTGTCGTGGCGGCGGGAACCACCGATCTTCCGGTGGCTGAGGAGGCGGCGGTCACTGCCGACTTCATGGGCAATACCGTCCAGCGGATTTACGACGTGGGCGTGGCCGGGTTGCACCGGCTCCTGCGAAGGCTTCCCGAGATTCAGTCCGCCAACGTGATTATCGTGGTGGCCGGTATGGAAGCGGCCTTGCCGAGCGTCGTTGGAGGTCTGATTGGCAAACCCATCATCGGGGTTCCGACGAGCGTGGGGTACGGTTCCCACTTCGGAGGGCTGACCGCCTTGCTGGGCATGCTCAATTCCTGCGCCAGCGGCCTCACGGTGGTGAACATCGACAACGGCTTCGGAGCCGGTTACGCCGCCAGCGGCATCAATGCGCTGGCCGCGTCGTTAGGATCCTCGGCACTGGCAGCCTCCGTGCCGGCTAAGTCGTCTCCCGGTAAAGCCCCTCGGAAGCGATGACATCGGCCGTTCCGCTGGGCACCAGGTGTTCGTACGACATCCCGTTGCGCACCCGGTCCCGAATCTCGGACGAGGAAACCCCCAGCGGCCACCCTCGCAAGTGACGCAGTCGCCAAGGAGGGGGCAGGGAGGCTTGGTCTTGGCCGGGCCTCGGAATGACCACAAAGGTCACCGCCTCGGCCAGGGCTAAAGCCTCGCGCCATTGGGGCAGAGTGGGCACATGGTCGGCTCCAATGAGCCAGAAGAGTTCCGCTCCGGGATTCCGTGCTCGGAACGCGTTCACCGTGTCGATCGAGTAGCTCACGCCACCCCGGGTGAGTTCGTCGCAATGCACTTCGGTCCGAGATTGGCCGGCGAGCGATCGGCGGAGCATGCGTAAGCGCGCCGCATCGGGGGCGGGTCGGGATCCGGGTTTGAACGGTGATTGCGCGGCCGGAATGAAGAACAACCGGTCCAGCGCCAGTTCTTCCAACGCCGCTTGAGCCACGAGCAAATGCCCCCGGTGCAGGGGATCAAATGATCCGCCGTACAACCCCAATCGCGGTGCCCGATCCGGGTTTTGGGGCGGTAATGGCTCCTTTGGATTTTCTGAAATCATGCTCGCTGCGTTAGAGTCCGCGCGCTCTGCCGGCCAGAGTCAACCTTGCAGCCAGAACCTACCGCCAGAACCGTTCTGGCCGACCCGGACCTTGGCATCGAGGGGTCTCGGGATTAGCGTCTGGGTCATGGTTCACGCGTCTGATCCGCTGATCGCTTCTGTCCGCAAGCCAATGCCCCCGGCTCAGTTCGATGCCCTTTCCCGGGAGATATTGGAGCTGAAGCGTCGGCACAACGCGGTGATCTTGGCTCACAACTACCAGGTGCCCGAAATTCAGGATGTGGCTGATTTTGTGGGCGATTCACTGGGGTTGTCGCAGCAGGCAGCCAAGACTTCGGCCGACGTCATCGTCTTCTGCGGGGTGCACTTCATGGCGGAGACAGCCAAGATCCTGAATCCCACCAAGCGGGTCATTCTCCCGGATCGCGATGCCGGTTGCTCCCTCGAAGAGAGTTGCCCGGCTGCCAAGTTGCGGGAACTCCAGGCCACGAATCCCGATTTCTACACCATCGCCTACATCAACTGTTCGGCCGAGGTGAAGGCCTTGAGCGACTGCATCGTGACCAGCGGCAATGCGGTTAAGATTGTCGAGCACGCGCCGAAGGATCGTCCGTTGCTGTTCGTGCCCGACGAAAATCTCGGAGCTTGGGTCATGGAGCAGACCGGCCGACCCATGACCCTTTGGAAGGGCAATTGCTACGTTCATGTCGAGTGGACCCATCAGGCCATCACCCGGATTCGTCAGCAGTTTCCTGGGGCTCCGGTCGTGGCCCATCCCGAGTGCACGCGATCGGTGCGGATGCTGGCCGACGAAGTCTGCTCCACCGAAAAGATGATCACCTGGTGCCGGAAGACCCCGGCCAAGGACATCATCATCGCCACCGAGGCGGGCATGTTGCACCGCCTGCAAAAGGAGTGCCCCGACAAGCATTTCATCCCGGCCCCGACGGAGCGTTGTGCCTGCAACGAGTGTCATTTCATGAAGATGAACACCCTCGAGAAGCTCCGGGATTGCATGACCACCTTGGAGCCCCAAGTCATCTTGCCGCCCGACATCATCGAGCGCGCCCGCAAGCCCATCGAGCGGATGTTGGAAATCAGCGCCCTACCCATAGAAAACGCGGACTGAAAGCTGGGCTTGGAGTTGGGTCGGTATTAAAATCGTCGTGAGGGTTTGGCTGGCGGCATCACGGACCGTGTCGTAGGGCCGCTCAGGCCGTTTCCCAGTACTGGGGATCGGAGTAGTGGAGTCACAGACGCCGATTCTTCTCGATCGGGCCGGTGGCCAGTGTTGAATCCAAGTACCAGACTAATCCATCACGTTCCACCATTTGTCCCAGCATCATGAAAGGCACGGTTCTCGACTACAGCATCTCCGCCAATGAGGGCTTCATTAGCGGTGACGATCAGCAACGGTATCAATTCTCGGGTTCCGAGTGGCGTTCGGCTGAGCCGCCTACCCGCGGCATGAGGGTAGATTTCGAGGCCAAGGGTACGTCCGCGGTGGGTGTGTTTCGCGACGTTTCAGCCCCGGTCCCCGGTGCCGCTCCGGCCTCCCAGAACGGCAACAAAATCGCCGCCGGGATTTGCGCTATTTTACTGGGTGCTTTGGGGATCCACAAATTCATCCTCGGCATGACCAAACCTGGCCTGATCATGATTCTGGTGACCGTCCTCACCTGCGGTTGGGGCGGTATTGTCATGTGGATCATCGGGGTGATCGAGGGGATTCTCTATCTGACCAAGTCCGATGAAGAGTTCGAACGCATCTACGTGATCGGCAAAAAAGAGTGGTTCTGAACGGTGAGTCGAAACCCTGCCTCGTCGGTCAAAGTCAGAGCGGTTTTCCCACGTGCAGGCCGTGGCGGAGGCAGTAGGCGCCGTTGGTCACGTACTTGTCGGCCCAGTGTTTTAGGCCGGCACGTTCTTCCGAGGTGAGCGGACGGACGACCTTGCCGGGAGCTCCCAAGACCATGGAACCGGCCGGGATCCGGGAACCTGGGGTGACCAACGCGTTGGCCCCGATGAGGCATTCCTCACCGATGATCGATCCGTCCAGGACCGTGGCTCCCATGCCAATGAGGCATCGGTCGCCAATGGTGCAGGCATGGACATTGGCGGAGTGACCGACGGTGACATGGTCGCCGAGGAGGCACGGATGGTCGTCGGAGAGGTGCAAGACGGCGTTGTCCTGAATGTTGGTGCCGCAGCCGATTTCGATGCGGTTGATGTCTCCGCGCAGCACGGCGCCATACCAGACGCTGGATTCGTCGCCGAGAGTGACATCGCCCACCACTACGGCGGTCTTGGCTAAATAGACATCGCGCCCGAGCACGGGGCTTTTTCGGAGATGGCGGTCGAGTTGCGCGATCAGGGTTTCCATGGAGGCATTGGGGGTACAGAGATCGAAGATCAGAGAATGGCCGCGGAGGCCTCCTGGGCCCGGTGGAGGCGGGCGTAAAGCCCCTCGGCGACCAGAAGCTCCGAGTGGGTGCCGCGTTCTACGATGCGGCCGTCTTTCAGCACCACGATGAGATCCGCATCGCGGATGGTGCCCAATCGGTGGGCGATCACGAAGCTGGTTCGATTGCTCATCAACCGCTTGAGGGCCTCTTGGATCAACCGCTCCGTGGCAGTGTCGACGCTGGCGGTGGCCTCATCGAGGATCAGGATGGGGGCGTCTTTCAGGAGGGCTCGTGCAATGCTGATGCGCTGCTTCTCGCCCACGCTCAGGCGGATGCCCCGCTCGCCCACCCGGGTGTCGAAGCCGTCGGGTAAGCGTCGGATGAAGTCGGCGGCGTTGGCCGTTTCAGCGGCCGCGATCAATTCGGTTTCGGTCGCGTCGAGGCGTCCATAGAGGATGTTCTCCCGGATGGTGCCGTTGAAGAGAAACGGTTCTTGGCTCACCACCGCGATTTGGGAACGCAGGTGGACCAGCGGGATGGATTCCAGGGGTTGACCGTCGACCGTGATCCGGCCTCTGGCGATTGGATAGAAGCGCGGCAGCAGGTTGACCAACGTGGATTTGCCCGCACCGGTGGGCCCGACCAGCGCAATCGTCTGCCCGGCGTGGACTTGCAGATCGATTTCGTTCAGCGCATCTGGGCGTCCCTCGTAGGCGGCCGAAACCCCTTCGAAAGTGACCTCTCCCCGGAGGCGGATCGGGGACGCGCTGGTTGAATGGGAGGGGTTTGTGTTGGAAGGGTTTGGGTTGGAAGTGGCCGTGGTGGTCTCCGCCGGGGCGTCCAGAATGTCGAAGACCCGTTCACCGGCCGCCCGCGCCGATTGGGACATCTGGTTCAATTGATGGAGCACATTCAGCGGGGCGTAGAACATCCCGAGGAAGAGCAGGAACTCCACGAGGGCTCCGGGTGTCATGGCGCCGTCCATCACCTTGCGTCCGCCCAACCACAGCACCAACACGGTGCCCAGGGCGGAGGCGAATTGCATGGCCGGGTTGTAGCCCGCCCAGGCCTTCATGACGGTCAGCGTGCCTTTGCGGAGTGCGTCGGCTCGTTGGGCGAAGCGTGAGTCCTCGTGAGCCTCTCGGCCGAAGAGCTTGATTTGCCGGATGCCCTGGAGGTTGTCCATGAGCAGGGCGTTCATGGCGCTGCTGGCTTGGCTGCGGGCCCGGTAGCGCGAGGCGGCGGTCTTGGTGTACCAGACGCCACCGGCCACCAGCAGCGGCACGGGAATGAGTGCGATAGCCGCGAGGAAGGGGTCGTTGAGGAAGAGCAGGGTGGCCACTCCCAGGACTCCCAACACCGCGACGACTCCTTGTTCCGTTCCGTCGATGAGCAACCGCTCCATGGCTCCCACGTCCTCGATGACTCGGGTCATCAGGTCGCCGGTGGCCCGATGGTCAAACCAGCTGGGGGCCAATTGCTGGAGCCGTCCATAGACTTGGCGACGGATGTCGAAGATGACGTTCTGCTCAAAGCGGTTGTTGAGCCGGATCCGCAGTGAATTGAAAGCATCGCGCAGGGCGAACGCCGCCAGAAGGCCGAGGATGGCCTTTCCCAAAAGATCCCGCCGCCCGGTGGCGATCACATCGTCCATCACGAAGCGGGTCAGTTTGGGGTAGGCGAAGGCCGCCAATTGGCCGAGCAGCGCGCACAAAATGGTGCCGGAGGCCAGCAGGGGGTAAGGCTTGAGGTAGCTGGAGACGCGGCGGACAATTTCCCCGGTGGTTCGGGGCCGGACGGCAAAGGCTCCCTTTGCGTCGCCGTGGACATGGGCGAGGTATTGCACAATGACTGGATGCGGACGGACGGGCTTGCTGGTTGGCTGGCTTTGAAATTCTCTCGGTTCAGGGGCAAACCCAGTGGGCCTCCCAAGAATCGGCGTCCCAGCGGAACCGGGCGCGCTCATGATGCTCGGGCTTCAACTGCAGCCAGTCCAGTTCATGAACGGTGGTTACCAGCACGGCGAATTGCTCCACCGGGTGGTCTCCGAACGGGATTTCCCAGGGAGCGAGGATTTGCTCTCCGGGTCGAGGAACCGTGGCATACAGGCGTCGGCTGCTGTGGGGCAGTTTTTCCCAGTGGTGTCGCGTGAGCGCATCCTGGATATGGATGCGAGTTTCTCCGCGGGCCCGCAACTGAATGCGCGAGACCGGATCGTAGAAGCACCACGTGGCCACGGGTTGTATTCGCACACCGGCGACCTTGTGGGCCCGGCTGTCTGAGAAACAAACCAGCGTCCGTTCATGGAGATCGGCCTCCCTCAGAACCACGATCCGCGCATCCGGATGATCCGGTCCAGCGGTCGCCAAGGTTGGGGTCCGCCACGGATGGGACAGGTCCGAAGTGGCTTGGCCCAGGCGGTTCCAAATGTCGCCGTGCAGGGATTCCAGAGACGGGGAATGCGCTTCGGAGGGCCTCATGAGCGGCTACATTATTCCAGGTGGGTGTTGGCCTCCAGTGTAGGAATGGCTGAGTTGGATCAAAAATGCCCGTGTTCAAGTGGTTTTGAAAAGGCGCATGGCCCTGGTTCATCCTTCTGGCTTTCAGACGCAAAATCCCTGTTTCGCCTCTGAGTCTTTGCCGCAACCTTTCCAGCGTGTCTGCGACGATTCCCAAGACCATGCGTGCGGTGGTGTATCGCGGTGCCAATGACCTGCGGGTCGAGGAGGTTCTGGTGCCTCGGATTGGTTCAGGTGAAATCCTCGTGCGAGTCGGTGTGTGCGGCGTGTGTCCCACCGACATCAAAAAAGTCCACTACGGAACCCAGACACCGCCGAGGATTTATGGCCATGAAACGGCTGGCACCATCGTCAGGGTGGGTGCCCGGGTCCAAGGGTGGTCGGTGGGTGACCGTGTTGGGCTTCACCACCACGTGCCCTGTCTGGACTGCCATTTCTGCCGACACCGGGCCTTCGCCCAATGTGAGACCTACAAGCGCACGGGTATTACGGCGGGCTTCGAGCCGGCCGGCGGTGGTTTTGCCGAATACGTTCGGGTCATGGATTTCTGTCTGCCGGGAGTGGTGAAAATTCCGACCAAGAACAGCCTTGAGGAAGGGGCCATGCTTGAGCCGGTGAACACGGTGCTCAAAGGCATTCGCAGCCTGCCGCTACTCCAGGGCGACACCGTTTGGGTGGCGGGTGCCGGGCCGATCGGCTTGCTCTTCATCGGCATGCTGTCCGCATTGGGCATGCGTGTGGTGGCGACCGACCTCATGGAATCCCGTCGTCAACTGGCCCGACGTTGGGGGGCCTGGAAGGCCTTGGACGGGGCGGATACGAATCTGGTGGATGCGTTGCGCTCTCTGACCCGAGGCCGCGGGTTGGATGCCGCCGTCGTTTGTGTGCCCGTCGATGCCGTGGTGGCCCAGGCTCAAGCCGTATTGCGGGGCGGGGGAACGACGTTGCTGTTTGCCCATACCTTGCGCGGCAAAATGGCTCCTGTAGATCTCGGTATGCTGTGCGTGGATGAAAAAGGATTGATGGGCAGTTATTCCTCGGATTTTACCCTGCAAAAAGAAGTGGCCCGATGGGTGTTTTCCCGGCGCTTGGATGTCCGGAAGCTCATCACCCATCGCTTCCCGTTGGAGGAAACCGCGGCGGCCGTGGCTCTGGCAGCGCGTCCCAGCGAGGATTCTCTCAAGATCTTGGTCGAGAGTGTGGTTGAGCGGTGATCGCCTCGAATTTCCGGGCGGATTGACCTTCTGAAAACGACAACGCCGGCGCGCAGTGCATGCACGTCGGCGTGGTCGGATGTCAACCCGGCCGGCCCCCTGAGAAGACCGGAGGGTTCGGGGTTCAGGCAGTGAGCTTCTCGAAGCGGGCCTCGATGAACTCCCAGTTGAGCACCTTCGAGACGGCCTGCACGTAGTCCGCGCGGCGATTCTGGTGCTTCAGGTAGTAGGCATGCTCCCACAGGTCGATGCCGAAGAGCGGGGTCTCGCCGTTGGACAACGGGCTGTCCTGATTGGCAGAGGTTACCAACTTCAAGCTCTTGTCCTTGGTGACCACCACCCAAAGCCATCCGCTGCCGAAGACGCCCATTGCGCGCTTGAGGAATTCTTCCTTGGCCTCGTCTTCACTGCTGAAGAGTTCTCCGAAGGCCTTCATGAGCGGTCCGCCTTCGGTCAACGGGGCCGAATCCTTCTTGAGGCATTGCCAGAAGAGGGAGTGGTTGTAGTGGCCACCACCGTGATTGCGCACGGCGGAACGGATCTTCTCAGGAACGGTGTTCAGGTTCTTGAGCAAGTCTTCCACCGAGAGTTTCTGCAGGTCGGGGTAATCAGCCAGGGCCTCGTTGAGCTTGGTGACGTAGGTCTGGTGATGCTTGCCATGATGGATTTCCATGGTCTTGGCATCGATGTACGGCTCCAGCGCGTCGAAAGCGTATCCCAGCGCAGGCAACTTGTGGGGACCCGAGGCGGATTGCGCGAGGGTCCGGAACGGAGCCGCAGCCATGGCCAAAGCCAGGGCACCGGCCGACTTGAGTGCGTGACGTCGAGTGATCATGCAGGGAGCAAATGTGTTGAAGTGCGAGTTCGACGGTGGTCCCGGTCGGATCGGGGCGCAAGCTTGTGTGTGTTTCCGTTGGGTCACAGATGCACGGGAAACTTTCGCCAGCCTTGCGCCCGCTTCGTTGCCGATTCTAATATGGAGTCGTATGAGGTTGCTCCGAACCGGTTCCCTTTCGATGGCCATGATTCTGGGTGGGATCCTGTCCCTGCAAGCGGAGATCACCCCCGAAGACATCCGGCAATTGCAGACGCGTTTCCAACAGGCGGAGGAGTCCGAGGAGCGTCTGCGCGCCCGCATTCAGAAGCTGGAAGCCGCCAACGCGGAGTTGCGATCGCAAATCGGCGAGGTTCGATCGGTGGCCGCTTCGGCGGGCAAAGAAGCCGTCACCCAGGAGCAGCTTAAGAAGGTGCTCGATCAATTGCGCGAGTTGGACCGCCGTCGTCAGGACGACAACGAGAAAGTGGTTCAGCAAATCAAGCGCCTGGCAGACCTGCCGACGGCACCTCCACCGAACTTCGATGAACCCAAGACCAAGGGACGCAAGCCGGCTGGCGACTCCGGAGGCGGCGCTGGCGGTGCCGGTTCAACGACCAAGGCTGAGACCAAAGGTGAACCCAAAGGCGAGGCCAAGACCGAGGCTCCCAAGCCCTCACTGCCGGCTGATTATGAATTCTACGAGCATGTGGTTCGCGAGAACCAATCACTGAGCCAGATCATCAGCGAGTACAACAAGGGTTATGGTTTGAAGGTGCGGATGAAGCACGTGCTGGAGGCCAACCCCAAGTTGCGTCCGGATCGCCCGATTTTGGTGACAGGACAGAAAATTCGCATCCCCGTCGTCAAGTAAGCAGGGTGTCTGTTCCACCAGAAAGGCGACGATGAAGCTCATCCGAAAACTCCATCTGTTTCTGGGGGTGTTCTTCACCCCGCTGTTGGTTTTCTTTGTCGCGACCGGTTGGTACCAGACGCTCAATCCGGACCGGCTGAAATCGCCCAGCGAGGCCGAGACGCTGTTGCAGAAACTCCGGGTGGTGCACACCGACATGATTTATCCGGGCGACCGCGAGTTCAGTCGCCCGTCCTCGCCGAAGCTGTTTCAGGGAATGGTGGGTGCCATGTCGGCCGCGGTGCTGATCACCACGTTGTTGGGGGTGTTCCTGGCCTTTCGGTCGGTCCGCAGCAAGGGGTGGGTTTTCTTTTGGTTGGTGGCCGGTCTGGCGGTCCCGTTGGGCCTGCTTTGGGCAGGCCGAAAGGGTTGAGCATGTCGTTGACACCGGTCCAATGGTTAATGGCTGGAGCCGCGGCAGCGGTGATATGGGCCGGCCTCTGGTATTGGTTCCGGACTCGCCTGCGGTACGTCATCGGACAGACTTCTCTCCGGGTGGTCTTCGGGAAGACCACCGTGCGTCGAGTCCCCTTCGAGGAAATCCTGCGAATTCGCAAACCCCGGCGCAATCCCCCTTGGCGGCTCACTGAAAACTGGCGCAATGGATTCTTCGATCACCACCGGGTGCTGATATTGGAACGGCGCACGGGATGGTTCCCGTGGTTTGTCATCACCCCGGCCCGACGCTACGAATTTCGATCCCAATTGCGCGATGCCATGGCTCGTCACGGGGTCGAGACTCAAGATGAGGGCGCAGCCGACGGTGAAGGGTCTTCCGAAAACTTGGACTGATTCTTTGGACGCCGTTGCTCCGGCGTCGTTGCCGAACGGCCGACGTCTGATTAGCGTCTGAGCAGAAATGCAATCATTGCTGATTTCAGGCGGGCGGGTTGTGGATCCGGCCAACGGGCTCGATGGGGTGGCCGACGTGCTGGTAACCGATGGACGCATAGCTCGAGTGGGGCCGTCTTTGCAGGTTCCGGCGGGCACTGATCGGATCGATGCTTCGGGGCAGGTGGTTTGCCCGGGCTTGATCGATCTCCATGTTCACTTTCGTGAGCCGGGTCAGACTGCCAAGGAGAACATCGCGACCGGCGCTCAGGCTGCCGCACGCGGTGGATTCACCACGGTGGTTTGCATGCCCAACACGCAGCCGGCGATCGATTCTGCGAGCACGGTTGCTCTCATTCAGGAAAAGGCACGCACGGCGGCCATCCGGGTGGAAGTGTCCGGCGCCATGAGCAAGGGAATCCAGGGGGAGGAATTGGCCTCCATTGGTTCCTTGGCCAAAGCCGGCGTGGTGGCGTTGACCGATGACGGTCACTGCATCCAGAACAACGATCTCATGCGCCGGGCGCTCGAATATGCCCGACAGTTTGGATTGCCGGTCATGGACCATTGCCAGGACTACGGCATGGTCATGAAAGGCGTGATGCATGAGGGGCTTCAAAGCCTCCGCCTCGGTCTTCGCGGTTGGCCTGCCGCAGGCGAAGAATTGATCGTCGCCCGGAACATCTTGTTGGCCGAACAGACGGGGACTCCGGTGCACTGCCAGCACATGAGTGCCGCCGGCAGCGTTCGTCTCATTCGGGAGGCCAAGCGTCGCGGAGTCCCCATTTCGGGAGAGGCCTGCCCCCATCACTTCACGCTGACCGATGCGACCATCGCCGGCAGCTCCGAGTTCTGGTCTGGAGACGGTGCGGAATTGGCTCAGCGGGTCTTTTCAGGGCACCCGCTGCCCACCTGGCCGGTCTACCACACCCATTTCAAGATGAATCCGCCTCTCCGTACGGCTGCCGATCGGGAGGCGATTTTGGAGGGGTTGGTCGATGGCACGCTGGAAATCATCGCCAGCGACCACGCCCCCCACACCGAGTCTGAAAAGGAAGTGGAGTTCGATGACGCTCCGTTCGGTATTGTCGGTTTGGAGGTGGAGCTTTGCTTGTCGCTCATGCAGCTCTACCACACAGGACGGCTTTCGCTGTCGGGAGTGCTGGAGAAGTTGACCATCAATCCGGCCCGTTTTCTCAAACTGTCCGAAGGTCGCGGCACGCTTTCAGCAGGGGCTTGGGCTGACATCACGATGTTCGATCCAGATGCGACTTGGGTGTGCGACCGTCGCGATACGGCGAGCCTCAGCCAGAATAACCCGTTTCATGGTTGGCCCATGAAGGGGCGGGTCACTGGAACCATTGTGGGAGGTCGGCGGGTGTTTTCCGTTGGTTGCTGACTCTTGCTGAAATTGGAGGCGAAAATTTGGGTTGGTTGCCGGCGGATGGCGTGATTAAGGTCGTTTCGTGATGGATCTGCGATCGTGGATGCTGCGATTTGGGGCTTTCCTGGTGTTTGTTTGGCGCTCTTCGGCAACGGATCCTCAGTTTGCTCCGCCCGCCGTTCGGCTTTCACCCGGTCTTGCTCAAGCTCCGGTCATCAAGCGTTTGGAAACACCGGGCGCGGTGGCTGTTTGGCGTGAGTATTCCATCGGAGATCCCAGTTCCGTGGAACAGATGTATCTGGAGTACATCAACCGGGCGCGGGCATTGCCATGGGAGGAGGGGTTTCTTCTGGCGACGGTTTCTGATCCAGAGATTCAGAATGTCTACCAATTTTTCGGAACCGATCTCCAGCGAGTCGTCGACGAAATTGCATTGTACCCGCCGCAGCCGCCGCTGGCTATTGAGCCTCGGTTGACCCAAATCGCCCGCAGCCACAGCCAGTACATGCTGCGCAACGCCGTTCAGGAGCATCAGGAACGGGATCCGGTCACCGGAAAGGTGATCAGTACGACGGAGTCACGCCTTCTGGGATCGGGATATCCGCTCAGCGCCGGTGGCGAGAGCGTCTACGCTTACGCGAAGACGCCGCTCGAAGGTCACGCCAGCTTCGAAGTTGACTGGGGGCTGGGAGACGGAGGTGTTCAACGACCGCCGGGTCATCGGAACAGCAACCATGATGGAGCATTCCGCGAAGTGGGAGTCGGTGTGGTGCACGGTACTCAATCCCGGGTGACTCCGCCGGTCACCAATGCAGTGGGAACCAATATTGTCATCACTCCAGCGGTGACCAACACGGTTGGTCCCAGTCTGGTCACGCTGGATTTTGGGTCCCGATCGGATTTGCCGCCGCTGGTCACGGGAGTCGTCTATTACGATTTCAACACCAATGGTTTCTACGATGTGGACGAAGGAGTCCCGGGTGTGCGTGTGGAGGGAGAATCTTCCCGCTGGTTTGCCACGACCGCAGGCTCTGGCGGTTATGCAATTCCCGGGGTCGAAGGTTCCCAAAAGATCCGGTTCCTCAGCGGTGACCATGAATTGGGTTCCCGCACGGTATCGGTGATCGTCGGAAAGAATGTGAAGCAGGACTGCATCTTGCCCTATGCGGGAACACGGGTGTTGGGCCCAACTTCGGCCTCCGTGACGGGGCTCAATGTGTATCGGGTCGAGCAAATTCTGGGGGCTTCTGGATACGAGTGGCAATCCATGCGCTGGGATCTCTTCAGCGGTTCTGAAGGCGGCGAAGATGGGGGCGCGCGTTTCCTGTTCAGCGGTCTGGCCGGCTGGGATCCGGTGAAAGTCGGGGCTGCGGCGTCGGGAACGCGTTCCTTTCAGTTGGTGCACACCAATGGATTGGAACAAATTCTCCAGTACAAGCCATGGGTGCGTCCGGGTGTGGGATCGGAGATTCGGTTCAAGTCTTACCTCGGCTTCACGAGCACCAACCAGATTGCTGCGGTGGAGGTTTCCACTAATGGCATCCAGTGGACCGCGCTGTATCAGGAGCGGGGACGGGGCATCTCGGTGTCTCCCACCGGAAGTTATCTGGCGAAATCAGTGTCGCTGGCCGGCTGGGTGGGTGTGGATCTTCGGATTCGATTCCGGTTCTTTGTCGAAGCAGTCGATGGGTCCCGTTTTTATACCCAGACCCAATCCGCCTTTGGTTGGTCCATCGATGATATTCAATACTCCAATGCCTTGGTGGGGACCGAATCGGCCTCCCACGCCTTGGCCGCCGCAACGCCGTTCGTCTTCAAGCCCACCTCCAGCGGTCGCTATGAGTTCAAGGCCCGCCCGCGCTTTGGAAGTCAGGAACTGCCTTACTCCGCACCGGTGGTGGTCGATTTTTCATCGACGGCCGTTTCCTCGGGAACGGTGGTGGTCGAAGGAATTCGTCGCGACGGGACCGGCCAAATGATGATCGACTTCGCACTCACAACCGGTGTGGCCCGCGAATGGGTGCTGCAAGGGCGTGGATCACTGGTCGAGGCTTGGCAGACGGTTTCTGGCGCCACTCTGACGGACAGGGGGGGAGGGCGACTGACTTGGATTCAATCGCCGCCGGCAGGAAACTTCTTTTACCGGGTCATGGCGCGGTGAGTATTCGGGTTGCGCCGTCGGTCCGAATTTCCCAGAAAACTCTAACAGTGGCCGGAAGGTAGCCTAATACCGTCTCGTAACGTTTGACGTTCCGAACGGAAGGTCATTATCTGGGTCTGTGGAATTCCTGAAACCCCGAGTTTCTGCTGTGACTTTGCTCCCATGAACCTGCTGCAACGCATTTGGCGATCCTCCCTCGGGAAGAAGTACCTGATGGCCCTGACGGGTCTGGCGCTCTTCGGCTTTGTGGTGGGACATCTGGTCGGTAACCTCCAGGTGTTCGGCAACCCGGAGTTGATCAATTCCTACGCCTATTTCCTGAAGTCCAAGCCGGGTCTCCTGTGGGGCGCACGCTTGGGTCTTTTGGCCACAGTCGCCATCCATGTGGCGGCCGCAGTGACTTTGAGTGCCGCCAACAAGGCGGCGCGCCCGGTCGGCTATGCGGGTGGATCCGCCTATGGCTCCAGTTGGCGGTCGCGCTACATGCTGGTCAGTGGTTTGGTCATCTTGGCCTTCGTTGTCTATCATCTTCTGCACTACACCGTGCAGTTGCCGGCGGTGAATGGTGGATTTGATTTTCGCTCGCTCACGGCACGCTTGGCCGATGGAACCCAAGTTCAGGACGTGTACGCCATGATGGTTCATGGTTTCCAGGTCGTATGGGTGTCGCTCTTCTACCTGATCGCCCAGGCCCTTTTGTTCATCCACTTGGGGCATGGCCTGTCTTCCATGTTCCAGTCGCTGGGACTGCGCAACCACGTCTGGGGCCCGCGGATTGCCGCCTTTGCGAAGGTGGTCAGCCTCGTGATTTTCCTGGGATATGCCTCGATTCCGGTCGCGGTGCTGACCGGAATGGGGGGCGACTACCTCAAGAACAAGAAGGCGCCGACGCCCACAATCGAGACTCTTCGCTGATATGGCCACGCTCAATTCTCAGATCCCCGCCGGCCCCCTGTCCGACAAGTGGGAGAAACACAAGTTTAGCTCCAAGCTGATCAATCCGGCCAACAAGCGGAAGTACAAGGTCATTGTGGTCGGTGCCGGTTTGGCTGGTTCCAGCGCCTCGGCGACCTTGGCCGAGCTGGGCTACGAGGTGCACAACTTCGTGTTCCATGATTCCCCGCGTCGCGCCCATTCGGTGGCCGCTCAGGGCGGTATCAATGCGGCCAAGAATTACCAGAACGATGGTGATTCGGTGCATCGACTCTTCTACGACACCATCAAGGGTGGCGATTACCGCGCCCGCGAGGCCAATGTTCATCGCTTGGCCGAGGTCTCGGTGAACATCATCGACCAGTGTGCTGCGCAAGGTGTGCCCTTCGCCCGCGAATACGGTGGCCTTCTCGACAACCGGTCTTTCGGTGGTGCCCAAGTCTCACGCACCTTCTACGCGCGTGGCCAGACCGGACAGCAGCTCCTGCTCGGTGCCTATTCGGCGCTCAACAAGATGATCGGAGCTGGCGGGATCAAATCCTACACCCACTCCGAGATGTTGGACTTGGTGGTGGTCGACGGCCATGCCAAGGGCATCATCGTCCGTAATTTGCAGACGGGTGAGATCACTCGGCATAGCGCCGATGCGGTCGTTTTAGCGACCGGCGGTTACGGCAACGTCTACAACCTGTCCACCTACGCACGCGGTTCCAACGTCACGGCCAGTTGGCGCGCCTACAAGCGCGGGGCCTGTTTTGGGAATCCTTGCTACACGCAAATCCATCCGACGTGCATTCCGGTGTCGGGCGATTATCAATCGAAGCTCACCCTGATGTCGGAGTCGCTGCGCAACGACGGCCGCATCTGGGTTCCAAAGCGCAAGGAGGACTGCAAAAAGAGCCCCGCAGACATCGCCGAGGGCGACCGCGACTATTACCTGGAGCGGATGTACTCGGCCTTCGGCAATCTCGCTCCACGCGACGTTGCCAGCCGCGCTGCCAAGTATGTCTGCGACGAAGGTCGCGGCATTGGCGAAACCGGGCTGGGCGTCTATTTGGATTTCGGAGATTCCATCCGCCGTCTGGGTGAGGGGAAGGTGCGGGAGCGTTACGGCAACCTCTTCGCCATGTACCACGAAATCACCAACGAAGACGCCTACAAGACGCCAATGCGCATCTACCCGGCGGTCCATTATACGATGGGTGGTCTGTGGGTTGACTACAATCTGATGAGCAACATCCCGGGTTTGTTTGTTCTGGGTGAGGCCAACTTCTCGGATCATGGCGCCAACCGCCTTGGGGCCAGTGCCCTGATGCAGGGACTCTCCGACGGTTACTTCGTCCTTCCGAGCACCATCACGACCTATTTGGCCAACGTGAAGGCTGGCGGTCGTCCGGCGACCGATCGCGCGGAGTTTCAACAGGCTGAGGAAGAGGTTCGAAACTTCACCCGCCGAGTCACTTCCAACAACGGCAAGCGCTCGCCCGACAGCTTCCACAAACAGTTGGGCAAGATCATGTGGGACTACTGCGGCATGGCTCGCACCGAGACGGGTCTGCAGAAGGCCATCCAACTCATCGGCGACCTCCGTGAGGAATTTCGCACCACCGTCAAGGTGCTGGGTGAGCCGAATGGATTGAATCAGTCTCTGGAAAAGGCCGGTCGTGTTGCCGACTTCATTGAACTGGGCGAGTTGATGTGCCGTGACGCGCTCATGCGCGAGGAGAGTTGCGGCGGACACTTCCGCGAAGAGTACCAATACACCCCCAATGACCCTGAAGTGCAGCAGGGCGTGGTCAACACCGGCGACGTCAAGCGGCGGGACGATCAGTTCGCCTTCGTTGCGGCCTGGGAGTATGCCGGTGCCCCGGACAAAGCCCCGATCCTCAACAAAGAGCCGCTCATCTACGAAGAAGTGAAGATGAGCACCCGGAGCTACAAATAACCCGCCACCCGCAAAACACCTTCCCTACTGCCCATGAAAGTTAGCCTGAAAGTCTGGCGCCAGAAGAACGCGAATGCCGCGGGCGAATTCAAGACCTACGCGTCTCCCGAACTCAATCCGAACATGTCGTTCCTGGAAATGCTCGACGTGGTGAACGAAGAGCTCTCCAGCCAGGGAGAAGAACCCATCGCCTTCGACCACGATTGCCGCGAGGGCATTTGCGGTACCTGCTCGCTGGTCATCGATGGCAAGCCCCACGGTCCCCACAAGGGTGTGGCCACCTGCCAGACCTACATGCGGAGCTTCTCCAACGGCGATCAAATCGTCATTGAGCCCTGGCGGGCCAAGGCCTTCCCCATCGTCAAGGATCTGGTGTGTGATCGGAAGGCTTTCGACCGCATTCAGCAGGCCGGCGGCTTCATCAGCGTGCGCACCGGCAGCGCGCCCGATGCGAACAGCATTCCCGTGTCCAAGGAGAACGCCGATCTGGCCATGGATGCGGCCCAGTGCATCGGTTGCGGTGCCTGCGTGGCGGCGTGCAAAAATGCCAGCGCCATGCTCTTCGTCTCCGCGAAGGTTTCCCACCTCGGCCTCATGCCCCAGGGGCAGCCGGAGCGTTACAAGCGCGTCAAGGCCATGGTGGACCAAATGGACACCGAAGGCTTCGGAGCGTGCACCGTGACGGGCAGTTGCGAGGCTGTTTGCCCGAAGGAAATCTCACTCGACTTCATCGCCCGGATGAACCGCGACTACGCCGTTTCGCTCATTCTGGGAGATCCCAAGCAGGTGGCGGGTGGCGGCGCGGGTTGATCGTCCGTGATTGAATCAAATCGTTACAGGAGGGGTCGCCCTCGGAACTTGCCAAACCCGGTGGGCTGTTTGAATCTAGGCTTTCTCTAGTCAGTAAATATATGAAGATTTCTCAAAAGATTGCGGCTTCCAAGCGTCGCGGAGGTTTCACCCTCATCGAACTGCTGGTCGTCATCGCCATCATCGCCATTCTGGCCGGCATGCTTCTGCCGGCACTCGGCAAGGCCAAGTCCAAGGCACAAGGCATCATGTGCATGAACAACGGCAAGCAGCTCATGCTGGGCTGGACTCTCTATTCCGGTGACAACCGGGAAGAGATCTGCCTGTCAGCCGGTTTGGGCGGCTTGGTGAATACCGCTAGCCCCACCAAAACCTACCCGTTGAATCAATGGTGCATGGGAACCATGCATGAAGGTCCAAGTTGGACCAACACCATGCTGATCATGGATTCCTTGCTCTACAAATACGTTGGAGCATTGGGGGTCTACAAGTGCCCCTCCGACAGAGCGACGACGAAGGGACCTTTTGGCGGTGGCGGCATTCCGAAAGTCCGGAGCCTGTCGATGAGTTGCTACATGAATCCGGTTCGGGGACAGGAGTGGAGCACGGGTCGGGCTTACCGCAAGCAAAGTGATTTCATTCTGGGTGCCTCCCAAACCTGGGTGACGATTGATGAGAACCCTGCGTCGATCAACGATGGTTGGTTTGTGCACGCCTCGCAGACCTCGTTCGTCGATTACCCTGCCTCATATCATAACGGCGCTGGCGGTCTTTCTTTCGCCGATGGCCACTCGGAGATCAAAAAGTGGCGATCGCCCACGATTCTCACCTACGGTCTTCGACAGAAGTTCGACCGGGTTCTGGACACGTTGGACGCGACTTGGCTCTACGAGCGCACGACCACCTACTGAATTTCGGATTCAGTCGATCCGGATCGGTCGACGACTTTTCACATACCGCCAAATTGGCGGTTTTTTTTGCGGTGCGCCCGGCAGGGCGCACTCTCCAACGGGTTAAAGTCCCGAGCAGGCCCGACAAGGGGAACTGCATAGCTGCACGACAAGGGTGTCCGCCGTGAGGCGGGATCTGAAG
>Ga0255100_1000330_pt1 | contig 19916 bp, 15 predicted proteins | sample Colum_Colum_RepB_2_FD_188449 | JGI IMG/M metagenome (GOLD analysis project Ga0255100, IMG submission 188449) | Freshwater microbial communities from Columbia River, Oregon, United States - Colum_Colum_RepB_8d | ecosystem: Environmental > Aquatic > Freshwater > River | place: USA: Oregon...
GAACGCATGGTCCGTCACCGCTCCCACGGCATCACCAGCATGCCTGACCGGATGCGACCCCGACCTGCGGATGAGGTCTGGAATTACCAACAGATCGATCTCGGGTTCAACTACCGCATGACCGACCTCCAGGCTGCGCTCGGCCTGAGCCAGCTGGGGCGCCTTGAGCAATTCGTCAAGACCCGCCGGCAGATCGCCCGCAGTTACGATGTGGCACTGGCAGACTTGCCCGTCATCCTGCCCTGGCAGGCTCCCTCGACACTGTCGAGCTACCACCTGTATCCGATCCGGATCCGCGAGAGCCTGTGCGGGAAAACCCAACGCCAAGTCTACGACGCCCTCACTGCCGCCGGGATCGCGGTCAATCTGCACTATATCCCGTTGTATCGACACCCCTTCTACGAGGCCAAGGGATTCAGGATCGGCCACTGCCCGGAGGCAGAACGGTTCCATCGGGAAACCATCAGTCTGCCGATGTTTCCAACCCTCCAGGAGCGGGAGCAATCCACGGTCATCCAAGCGATCGAACGGTCTTTGCCATGAGTGGAAGAGACAAACAGAAGGACCTTTTCCTTGGCGGCGAGGGTGATGCTTGGTTCGAACGCAACCACGCCGCGGCTGGACGGCGCGATTTCAACGTCGACCCGATCGTTCAGGCGGTTGCGCGATGCATTTCCAGTGAATCCAAAGGCGCACCCCGAGGGATGTCGCTGCTGGAGATCGGTTGCGGCGAGGGAAAGCGGTTATCTCACCTCGAAGGGAGACATCTTCTGGCATGCCACGGCATTGAACCGTCCGCGAAAGCCGTCGCTCTGGCCCAAAAAGAGGGACTCTCAGTGATCCAGGGAACCGCGGATGCCCTCCCGTTCGAGCGTCACGCATTCGACCTAGTGGTGTTCGGTTTCTGTCTCTATCTCTGCGATCGAGAGGATCTGTTTCGAATCGCCCAGGAGGCTGATCGGGTTTTGAAGTCGCCAGGATGGCTCATCATACAAGATTTCCATGCGACCGTCCCCTCCAGAAACGCCTACCACCACCGGTCGGGCGTGTTTTCCTACAAGATGGATTACAGGGAACTATTCGACTGGCACCCGGACTACACGTGCCTCTCCCACGAGGTCGTCGCCCATGGCCAGGACAACTTCACCGACGACAAAGAACAATGGGTCGCCACTTCCATCCTGAGAAAATGCGCCCACCCATGACGAGGCTTGCCTTGGGCACGGTGCAGTTCGGGTTGGATTACGGGATTGCAAACCGTAGGGGCAGACCCTCGTTGCATGAGGCCGGGCGGATACTCGAGGTAGCCCGGGGGTTCGGTATCGATCTGCTGGACTCCGCCGTTGCATACGGGGCCAGCGAACAAGTCTTGGGGGATCTTGGGGTTTCCGATTTCAAAGTCGTCACGAAGCTGCCACCTCTGCCCGAGGGCATGTCGGACGCCGCCGACTGGGTGGAACGCGAATTGACGGCATCGCTCGCGCGTTTGAAATTGGGTTCTGTTTATGGGCTGCTCCTCCATCGATCCACGGACCTGAACGGGCGACACGGGAGGGATGTTGCAGAAGGGATGCTCCGGGTCCGCGCCTCGGGCCTGGCGGAAAAGATCGGGGTTTCGATCTACGACCCAGCAGAGCTCGGTGAAGTCATTTCCCTCATGCCGCTAGACCTTGTGCAGACCCCGATCAACCTCTTGGATCGAAGGTTGGAGCGGTCGGGTTGGCTTCGGAGGCTGCATGAGGACGGCGTCGAGATTCACACCCGCTCGACCTTTCTTCAGGGGCTGTTGCTGCTTCCCAGGCGGGAAATTCCAGCTCAATTCGAACGCTGGTCTGCCTTGTGGGATTCGTGGCATGGGGAGTTGCTACGGCACTCCGTACCGCCCACCGCTGCATGCCTTTCCTACCCATTGTCGTTGCCCGGGGTGAGCCGGGTGGTGGTCGGGGTCGACGCTGCTGAGCAACTGGAAGCTCTGGCTCTGGCGACCCGGAATCCGCCCGACATTCGGGAGTGGCCGTCATTCGCCACCGACGATGCCATGCTGATCAATCCATCAAACTGGAACCGGTTGTGAAAACGATAGCCCTCGTCCAGGCGAGAATGGGGTCCACACGCCTCCCCAACAAGGTCATGAAACCTGTCAACGGGACACCGATGATCGAACTGCTGTTAAGGCGTCTGGAGAAATCCGAGGAACTCGACGAGATCGTTGTCGCCACATCGGTGGACGTTCGCAATCAACCCTTGGTCGACCATGTGATCCGCCTCGGTTTCGCTTGCGAGCAAGGCAGCGAAACCGATGTGCTCGATCGCTTCGTGCAGGCCGCAAGAAGGCATCATGCCGACATCGTGGTCCGCATCACCGGCGATTGCCCATTGGTAGATCCCGAACTGGTCGACGAGTGCATACGCCAGTCCAGGTCGACCGGAGTAGATTACTTCAGCAACACCCAGCCACCCACCTTCCCGGATGGCCTCGACATCGAAGTGGTCACGCTCACAGCCCTCGAGCGTGCCATGCAGGAAAGCGCCAGCGCCCACGACCACGAGCACGTCACACCCTTCGTCCGGGAATCTGGGATTTTTCGATGCGGGTCGATGCACAACCCCACCAACCTTTCCTCGCTGAGGTGGACGGTCGATGAACCCGAGGATTTTGAGGTGATTTCCCGGGTCTTCGAACATTTCGCACCTGAGATTCATTTTGGCTGGCGGGAGGTCTTGGCGCTCCAACGTGCGGAACCCCAATGGTTCACCCCCAACCGAGGTCTCTCTCGCAACCAGGGATCCGCCCTTGGAACGGGTCAGAAGCTCTGGAACCGGGCCAAACGCGTGATCCCGGGGGGGAACATGCTGCTGTCCAAGAGGGCGGAGATGTTCCTGCCCGAACAATGGCCCGCATATTTCAGCAAAGCCAAGGGTTGCAAGGTCTGGGACCTGGACGGCCATGAATACATCGACATGTCCATCATGGGCATCGGCACCAACACTCTTGGATACGGGCACCCGGAGGTGGATGAGGCGGTGCTGAAGACCGTGCAGTCGGGCAACATGAGCAGCTTGAATTGCCCTGAGGAGGTCCACCTGGCCGAACGGTTGATCGAACTCCATCCATGGGCAGGGATGGCCCGCCTCGCACGCAGTGGAGGCGAGGCCAACGCGATTGCCATCCGAATCGCGAGGGCGGCCTCGGGAAGGGAAAAGGTCGCCTTCTGCGGCTACCACGGCTGGCACGACTGGTACCTGTCGGCGAACCTCGGCGATGAAAAGAACCTCGATGGGCATCTCCTTCCCGGTCTGGGGACCGATGGCGTACCGCGTTCGCTCAAGGGCACCGTGTTTCCTTTCAACTACAATCGGTTCGACGAACTCGAAGGCCTGCTCGCCGAACAGGACATCGGAGTGATCAAGATGGAGGTCGTCCGCAACATGGGCCCCGAAGACCAATTCCTCCAGAAGGTGCGGAGGCTTTGCACCGAACGCGGGATCGTGCTGATCTTCGACGAATGCACCTCCGGATTCAGGGAGACTTTCGGAGGACTGCACAAAAAATACGGGGTCGAGCCAGACATGGCGATGTTCGGCAAGGCCCTGGGGAACGGCTACGCCATCACAGCGACCATCGGACGGCGCGAAATCATGCAAGCGGCGCAGGGAACCTTCATCAGCAGCACCTTCTGGACCGAACGGATCGGACCCACCGCCGCCCTGAAGACGCTTGAGATCATGGAACGGGAGAAATCCTGGGAAACCATCACACGCATCGGCATCGACATCCGGAATCGCTGGCAAAGGTTGGCCGACAAACACGGCATCCGAATCAGCCACTTTGGATTGCCGGCATTGACCGGGTTCACCATCTCGGGTGAAAGGTCGCTCGCCTACAAGACGCTCATCACTCAGGAGATGCTCGCTGCAGGGTACCTCGCCGGTACCAGCGTCTACGTGTGCACGGAACATCGCTCGGAGATCGTGGATGGTTATTTCGAGGCACTCGACCGGGTCTTTGGATTGATTCGGGAATGCGAGGACGGGCGAGACGTCATGAAATTGCTGAAAGGACCGGTCTGCCATGGTGGTTTCAAAAGGTTGAATTAATGTGGTTAATGAAATGCGCGTAGTTTTCAGAGTCGATGCCTCATTGAATATTGGGACTGGGCATGTCATGCGCTGTCTCGCTCTCGCTCATGCTTTGACTGATAAAGGGGTTAGATGCGATTTCATTTGCCGTGAACACCCTGGTAATTTAGTTGGGTTGATTCGCGACAGCGGCTATGTTGTGTATACCTTACCGACAAATCGCGACCATGATGTTCACTTCTCGCATAGCACATGGTTGGGTTCCACACAAGAACAGGACTTTCAAGGCTGTGTACCCATCCTCAAGCTTTTAAAGCCGGACTGGATTGTGGCAGACCATTACGCACTGGATGCCCGTTGGGAACATGCAATCTCATTCCATTGCCGTAAATTGATGGTGATTGATGACCTCGCGGATCGTCCACATGAATGTGAACTTCTTCTCGATCAGACATATGGACGTGAACCACAACACTACCGTAAATTGGTCCCGACCGGTTGTCCTTTACTGTGCGGCTCGCAATATGCGCTGCTTCGTCATGAATTTTCAGCTTTGCGTGATTATAGCCTTCGCAGAAGAGGATCGCGCGTCGTGAGCGAGCTTCTAGTGTCAATGGGAGGCGTTGACATTACGAACACTTCATGCGCTGTACTGCAATCACTGCGCGCAACAAGTCTGCCCGCAGCATGTAGAATCACTGTTGTGATGGGGCAGACGGCCCCTTGGCTATATGAGGTCCAGGAAAAGGCTGCTAATATGCCGTGGTCAACCCGTGTGCTTGTTGGGGTCCGTGATATGGCACAACTGATGGCTGATAGTGACCTAGCAATCGGAGCAGCGGGCTCGACCACTTGGGAACGATGTTGTCTCGGCCTCCCATCGGCCCTTCTCGTCGTAGCCGACAACCAGCGTTATGCAGCCCAATTGTTAGCGCGAACTCAGGCGGTACATATAATCGATGGGGGATCTCAACTTGGAGCGTCCATCGTGCGCTTCATTGATGATATGATCAATGGTAATGGGCAATTAGAAAAAAGCTGCCTCAGTGCTAGCTGTGTCACAGATGGGCACGGTTGCGAAAAGGTCACCAAGTATCTACTTTCAATTGGAAGCAAATAATGCAAGAACCAACCCGAGTACTCGGCCATCTGCGGGCCATCCAAACTCAGGAGCTGACACTTATTCTATCATGGCGCAACGCTCCAAATGTCCGCGCCAACATGTATACACGGCACGAAATTACTCTTGAAGAGCATCTCGCTTGGTGGGAAAAAATACGGCCTAGAGAAGATCAAGTCTACCGAATCTATGAGCACCAAGGTCGGCCATTGGGGGTTGTGGCATTCAACGGAATTGATCGAATCCATCGAAACTCATCATGGGCATTCTATTCTTCCCCCGAAGCCCCAAGAGGTACGGGAGGTAGGATGGAGTTTCTGGCGCTTGATTATGCTTTCGATGTCATAGGCTTGCATAAGCTAAATTGCGATGTTCTGGCATTCAACCAGCCTGTGATAAGGCTTCATGAGAAGTTTGGCTTCAAATTAGAAGGTCATTTCCGCGAGCAACATATGGGTGAAAATCAATTTGTTGACATCTACCGTCTCGGCATTCTTGCACGCGAATGGCAGAATACCCGTCAGGCAATGCTTGCAAGAGTCATTCAAAAATTAAATCGAAGAATCACCAACAATGAATACCGGAATCACAATTGCTGAAAGGCCTATTGGCACAGAACAGTCTCCTTATATTGTTGCTGAATTATCCGCCAATCACAACGGATCGTTGGAACGCGCTCTAGCAACCATCGACGCTGCCAAACACTGTGGCGCAGATGCAATCAAGATACAAACGTACACAGCAGACTCGATCACCATCGACTGTGACTCACCTGATTTTATCATTCAGGCCGGGCCATGGAAAGGTTACAAACTATACGATTTGTACAAAGAGGCAGGAACCCCCTACGAATGGCACCGACATTTATTTGATCACGCCCGAAAGATAGGGATTACAATATTTTCAACACCGTTCGATGACACGGCCGTCGATCTTCTGGAAGAATTAACAACACCAGCTTATAAGATAGCATCTTTCGAATTGGTGGATCTTCCACTGATCCGACGGGTCGCGACGACAGGCAAACCCCTCATCATGTCGACAGGTATGGCTTCCGAAAATGAAATTGAGGAAGCCCTTTCCGCCGCCCGCGACGCCGGTTGCAAAGAACTCCTACTCCTCCACTGCATCAGCAGCTACCCGGCACCCATCGAGCAGTCAAATCTCAGGCGAATCCCGCAGATTGCTCGACGTTTTGGCGTCGAGGTCGGTCTCTCAGACCACACTCTCGGAACGACAGCCGCGGTGGCAGCTGTATCGATGAACGCCTGCCTGATCGAAAAACATTTCACGTTGGATCATACCGAGAAAGGACCTGATAGTGAATTCTCAATCGGACCTGCCGGACTGCGCGAACTATGCGATACTACAAGATCGGCCTGGAAGGCACTAGGAAACGGTGGCTTTGAGCGCCAAAAGGCAGAAGCAGGCTGCGTACATTTTCGCCGATCAATATATTTTGTGAAAGATCTCCCAGCCGGCCATCGATTACAATCTAGCGATATCAGGCGGGTCCGCCCCGGTTTCGGACTGGCACCCAAATATTTCGACCAACTCGTTGGTAAACACCTGAAGGTACCCGTAGGCTATGGGACAGCCACAACTGCAGAATGTTTTGTCGAACCCATCAATTATTCCTTTAATCTGATTGACGCATCCTGTTGAAGGACCGAAACGCGCACCAATCCGGTCGGCAGGGTCTTTTAGATTGTATAAATACGAAAATTTTAAAAATCTCAACCACCTGAAGACCTCAAGCGACTGGAGTGAATAATTTCTCCCACGACTATGACTGATCATGAGTGGCCGCATAAAAAACAACCACATGATCTAATCATGGAACGTCAAAGGGCGAATCACAATCAGGCTCAATATAAGCTGCCTGCAAAACACTAAAGGAGCATTTTATGATAAACACTCTCCAAAATAGATGGAGATTAGCAGGCCTCAATGAAGGCGACACAGTGCTTATCCATAGCAACATTAAGAGAACCCTTTTTGAATACCGGAGAAATGGCATAGAGGTTACGCCTAAAAACATCCTGGATAGCTTTATTGACGTAATCGGCACCAAAGGGACCCTCCTTCTGCCCCTATTTAATTTTGATTTTACTCGGGGCGTCCCATTCGACATAAGATTCACCGAATCCAAAATGGGGACATTAACAGAGATTGCTAGAAAACACAATGAAGCAGTCAGGACCGGTCACCCCGTGTACTCATTTGCTGTAATAGGTTACCAGGCGCCACATTTCTTTGAACTGGATAATCGCAGCGGCTATTCTGAAGAGTCTCCGTTTGGTTTGTTAAAAAATTTAGGAGGCAAAATTGCATGCCTAGATCTAGATGACCAAAACAGCATGACGTTTTACCATCATGTCGAAGAAGTAAAACGTGTTGATTATCGACATTTCAAATCCTTCACTGGAAACTATACAAATATGGCAGGTGAAACCAAATCAAAAATATACGATTTGTATGTCAGAAACCTTGATCAAGGTGTGATTACTGATGTAAATCCTGCAGGTGAACTTATGTGGAAGGCTGGAGTCTATAGAGGATTCCGCCCAAACGATGGCCCTGGGCTTCGAACTGTATTAGCTAAAGATATGTTTAGTTTTGTTCAGGATATCATCGATTCTGGGAATGCTCTTGGAACCCTCTATTCAATTAAAGGTTAAAACATGATTGGAAATCGGATTCACGATTTTGCGAAAAGACTTTGGCCAATCAATCGAAGTATTACAGGCGAAGGTGTTAGGGAAACTCTTAGGATTATAAAAGAGGAACTCCCTGATTTAGAGATAACCGAAGTCCCTAGTGGCACTCGCGTTTTTGATTGGGAGATACCAAAAGAGTGGCGAGTTAAACAAGCCTATATCATCACTCCTAGTGGAAAAAAGATTTGCGATTTCAATTCAAACAATTTACACCTCGTCGGATATAGTTGCCCAATTAACATAACGCTAAGTCTTTCCGATTTGCAAGAGCATCTCCACTCGTTGCCAAACCAACCAAACGCTATACCATATATAACATCTTATTACAAGGAGCGGTGGGGGTTTTGTTTAACGCACGAAGAAAGACAAATATTAGAAGATGGCGAATACGAAGTTTTTATAGATTCACAACACTTTGACGGATCTCTTACTTATGGGGAGTTGTTTGTTAAAGGGGATTCATCAAGAGAGGTACTCATTTCCACATACATTTGCCATCCTTCCATGGCGAACAATGAGTTGTCCGGACCTTGCGTATCCACGTTCTTAGCAAAACAAATTAAAATATTAAAACATCTAAGGTATAGCTATAGATTTGTGTTTATCCCTGAGACAATTGGTTCCATTACATACTTAAGCAGAAATATTGATCACCTCAAGCGAAATGTATTTGCCGGGTTCAATGTAAGTTGCGTCGGCGACAATCGTGATTATTCGTATCTGCCTAGTCGTCATGGAGAAACCATAAGCGACAGAGTTGCTCAGCATGTTTTGTCACACATTTGTCCCACCTACAAGAGATACACATGGTGCGATCGGGGAAGTGACGAAAGACAGTACTGCTCCCCCGGTGTTGATCTTCCTATCGCTTCGATAATGCGAACCAAGTACGGTGAATATGATGAATACCACACATCTCTTGATGACTTGACTAAAGTTGTCACTTCAGAAGGATTGGATGGTGGATATTACGCGCTGTGGAAGGCGATTGAGGCGCTCGAGAAAAATTGTTTTCCTAAGATTGCCGTCTTGTGCGAACCCCAATTAGGAAAGCGAGGCTTGTACCCAACACTATCAACAAAGACAAGCGGGACTGAAGTTAAGTTAATGATGGATTTGATAACTTGGTCGGACGGAACTCGCTCATTGATTGATATAGCTGAAATCTGTAAAGCTCCTGTTTGGGATTTGTATCCAATCATCGAAAGTCTAAGCAAACACCAATTGATTGTTTTGATGGATGCACCGAAACCAAATTAATGATTATTTTAAATATTTCAACAAAATCCTCGCAGCCGATCATCTTCACTGACTACTCAACGCTGTCCGGCGAGCGGTTAGTCATCTCAGGTAATAATCAGACATAAATACTTTAGTCATTCTCGCCAAACCGCCATCAACCGTTTGATCTGGTTTACTGCAGAAAATAGAACATATGCCGGCGAAAATCTTTTTCGGATGCTCAAAATCTCGGTCGTGGGCTACTGCGACTGGACCAAGCGCTAGACCCTTCTCTGATCTCAGGCAATGGAGAATTTGGGGTTGGCCAATCATATCGCAGGTTTTCATGCGGGCAGTCGGAGCACCTCCGGTAGTCCTAGAAAGGCGCCATACTGAGCGCTTGAGAGGGCCGACAGGGGCCTTACAGGTTGATCGTTCGATATCATCGTTTTTGCAGGGCAATCTTTTCCGCATGATATCCCCATTTCGACAATCTTAGCCTGAATCCCAGGGCGCTAGGCAAAATATGACCTCCACTGCTCCATTATTTGTGGCACCATTTTTGCTTCCATCGGGGTCGCGAATCGTAACTAAAATTTGATTGGAATTCAGCGAGATAGTCGACTACCGGCTCGCTGGGGCATCAACATTTTCCTAGTTCGATGGTGGATGTTCCGCTCATGACCAATCATAGCCCGTTAAAGATCATAAGTTTTTCGCCATTCGCCTTCTGGCGTCTTCATGCTTTGTACGAAGTGGCGATGTTGAATAATTTGAAGTGGAGAGGGCATAGAGTCTCATATGTGACTTGTAATGGATTGTTCAGCGACTGTGACATGTTTTGGGAGTCAACATGCGGTCCAAGGCCCGAGGCTGCATGCAAAGTTTGCCAAACGCATGTTCATAACACCCTCAATGAATTTGGAGTCCAACCGACTCCGCTTGGTTCCTATAGTTTAAACGATGTCACATCGCTCGCTAAGGCATTTGTCACGAACCTTGTTGATGAAGACCTTTTGGATGCTGTCTTTCAAGACCTCCCGATTTCGAAATATGTCCTCTCATCAGTGCATTCACACTTGAGGATCAATTCGATTGACCTGAAGAACCCAAAGCATGTTGATACGATCAGAAGCTATTTATTCAGCGGAATCATCGCACTCATTCTGATTCGCAGGATGTTGGAAGTCGAGAAGCCTGCGATCGTACTTCTGTTCAACGGTCGATTGGCCGTCACCAGAATCGCCTTGGAACTCTGTAAGCGATCCGGGATCCGCGTCGTCTGTCACGAGCGTGGACTGGTCTCCGAGTCTCTGTTGCTTTGGGAAAATGAGTCTTGCCTGTCGCTGCGCCCTTTCCAATTGCTGTCCCAGCGATGGCGTGACATTCCGTTATCCACTGGCGAATTCACGAAAGCGGCCCGTTGGATCGAGGATCGCAGAAATGGAAAGAACCTTTCATGGAAGGCCTTTTCAGTGGATAGCACGCACGGATCGGCTGGAGAATTCATCCAACGTTATTCTGGAAAACATTTTCTAGGTCTGTTCACCAGTAGCACCGATGAGGTGGCTGCTGAGGATGAGTTCAAATCTTCTTTCGGTTCACAACAAGAGTGGATCCGTCAAACAGTGGATCTGGCCAAAAGCAACCCTCAGATTGCTTTGATCATCCGCGTACATCCGAATTCGGGTAGCAAATCATCCACCGGCACCAACCATGATGAAATCGATTTCTTCCATGAGTTGGCGGAGAATCTACCGGTCAACGTATACCTCATCAGGCCTGACGACCCTGTCAGCAGCTATTCGCTGTTGAGGCATTTAACGGTCGGACTTGCCTATTGCAGCACCATAGCACTCGAGATGGCCTGTTTGGGTATCCCGGTAGCCTGCGCTGCAACCAGTCCTTGGACTTTTTGTGATTCGATAGAATTGATTAAGAATCCGTCGGACTACCGGAATCTTCTGAACAACCTGATTTCGCTTCATGGTTCCAGCGAGACCCGGCTGTCCAGAATCCGTTCAGCCATGCGGTTTGTTTACGCGTACATCTACCGCTGGAACATATCTTTCCCATTGGTCCGCATGCCAGATGTTCACAATGGCATCCTGGACTGCAAGTCGTCTGATGACCTGAAACCTGGAAAACATCATTGTCTAGATTTTTGTGTGGATGTTCTTCTAGGGATCCGGGATTCAGTGCCCTCCCCAATCGTTCCGGCGAAACATGACGCAGAAGAGGAGGAAACCAACGCATTGATAAAGTACGTTGAAAATCTTGCCACCCCCACAGGCGGCTCCGGTTCGCCTTTGGTCAGCGTCATCATTCCATGCTATAATTACGCGGCATACGTCAGAGAATGCATCCTCAGTGTGGTGAATCAGACCTTTTCCGATCTTGAGGTCATAGTAGTCAATGACGGGAGCACTGACAATTCCAAGGCAGTCATCGAGTCCTGCATCAAGGAGTTCACAGACACGCGTATCACTCTCGTTGATCAACCCAATTCCGGTCAACCGGCAATATCAAGAAACAACGGGATCAAGGTTGCCAAAGGCAGATTTATATTACCACTCGATGCCGATGATGTTTTGGGTTCAAGGATAATTACTGAATGCCTGGATACGTTTAATCGAAACCCGGAGTCTTCAGTCGTATATACGGACTTCATCAACCAGTCACCCGACAATTCCCAGTATATTCAGGCCACCGGCGAGTTTCGATCAGAGCTCTTACGAGTGAACAATCAACTCGCGTACTGTTCGATGTATCGAAGAGAGGTCTGGGAAACACTTGGAGGATATCGGACCAATATCCGAGGGTATGAGGATTGGGATTTCTGGCTGGGGGCATCCTTAGCCGGATTCATAGGCAAACGGATCCCCAAGGCCCATTTCATCTACCGAGCCAAAGACTCTGGCGTTTTCTCCCAGGCAGTCGTGAAAGATAGGTTCCTCAAGGCACAACTGCGGTTGAACAATCCTCAGGCCTATTCTTCCCAAGAGATTTCTGAGGCGATTCGTATCTTGGATTTAACAGGTGAAGCAGCGGAAAAACCGACACCAAACCTGAACCTCAACTCTGCGATCCATGTGATCCATCAGGAAACGGCAATCACACCTGCCCCACAGCCATCCCGATTTCCCACTGCTAAGGACCCCCTCGACAAGGCCGAAGCCATCGCCCGAGAAGCATTGGCCTTGGACCCCAAGGGTGCCGATGCGCTGCTGCTACTGGCTCATGTTCTCTTCAAACAGCAGCGGTGGCTGCATTGCGCCCAAACTTGTCAGGAGTTACTGGCTGTCCAACCCCAGAACACCGACGGCATGGTGATTCTCGCCGAATCCATGCTGAAATTGAATGAACCTCAGACGGCCATCGAGGTTTATCAAAACGCCCGGAGTTTGGCTCCGAATGACCCCGACATTCAGGCAAGGCTTCAGGAGTTGGAGACCAAGCACAGCGTGGCCGTGGCATTGACGCCCGAGCAAGATGAAGCCATTGGCCTCGGCTTGAAGGCGCTGGAAAACGATGACACCGCCGCAGCGTTGGAACATTACCGCAGAGCTCAGACCTTGGGGCCAGCCCACCCAGATCTGAACATCATTGTTGGTGAACTCGAGGTTCGCATCGCTTCCTCGACTACCGCGTTATCGCCTGCTCCCATTTTGTCTGGAGAACTTGAATCAACCACCCCAAGTCCAGCCGTCGCGCCACAGGCTCAAGTTAAAAGTCCCCAACGGGAACCGGGTTGGTCTTTCCTCATCATCACCAACGGCAAGAGGCCCCGAAAATTAGCACGTGAGATCGAATCCATCCGCGCGCTCAAGATTCCTCAGTTCGAAATCCTGGTCGGCGGCGAACCGCCCACCGAGCTCCCGGATGGTGTCGGAACGGTCCTTACCGTCGACGCCGCTCGCAACGGACGGTTGGGTGAAATGCGCAACGCGCTGACTGCCGCCGCCCGGTATGACCATTTTGTGGTGGTGGATGACGACTTCATTTTCCACGACGATTTCTACACCGGTCTCCAGCGCTATGGAGACGATTGGGAGGCGCTGTCTGTCCGCATTCTGAATCCAGACGGATCCCGATTCTGGGATTGGGCCACTCATGGAGGCCCGCGCGGGCATGTGTTGCTGGACTACACCGACGATGATGACCATGTGTACATCACCGGAGGTCTGATTTTGCTCAAAGCCGAGGTGGCCGACCGAGTGAAATGGGACGACGGCCGGGGATTCTACCAAGGCGAAGACCTGGATTTTTCCAGCAGGTTGAGGAAGGCCGGAATCCGTCCGTCCTTCAATCGCCACAGCTCGACCACCCACGATGACGGTCGGTATACCATGGTGATAACCCCAGCCGGGCGTCAAATGCATCGGCGATCGACGGAATCGGGCCTCCCCCTGCGCTGGTCGGCCCCATTCTTCAATCCGAGTGGTTACGCCAGCGAGGCGATCAACTTTGTCCTGCCGTTGGAGAAGAGGAGCACTCTCGGCATTCTCCATAATTCCTCGATCGAATCGGCAACATTTACTCGAGGCCTTCCCGCTGCAGACCGCGAGGCGCTGTTCCGGATGCGCGACCGGTTCGGAACGCTCCGTGGCGGCATTTGTATCTCCCATGGCCCTGCAGGGTTCTTCACTCGCCTCCCCGACGCCGACTACAGCATTGGGCGCACGATGTTCGAGACTGATCGCATCTCGCCGGAGTGGGTCGCGTCCTGCAATCGGATGGATGAGGTTTGGGTGCCGTCGCAATACAATGTCGAGACCTTCGCGGCCAGTGGCGTGGAGCGCTCGAAACTGGTGGTGATTCCGGGTGCGGTGGATTCGGAGTTTTTTGATCCGGCCCGGCACACGGTCTACCCGTTGCCCAACCAGGCCCGGTTCAACTTCTTGTCCATTTTCGAGTGGTCCTCCCGCAAGGGCTGGGACGTTTTGTTGGCCGCTTATTTGCGCGAGTTCTCGGCCGACGACGACGTGTGCCTGTGGCTGCGCACTTACTTGTTCTCCAAACCCGAAGGCGATCCGACGGAGGAAATTCGCCGGCGCATCGCGGACTTCACCGCAACCCTCGGACTCGGGGACAAAAAAATCCCCCGCATCGAACTCATCGCCGACCAGGTGCCCAGCGACCAATTGCCGGGCCTGTACCTCGCCTGCGACTGCTATGTGGCGCCGAGCCGGGGGGAGGGATGGGGACGCCCTCAGCACGAGGCGATGCTCATGGAGCGGCCGGTCATCGCGACGAACTGGAGCGCGAACACGGAGTTCATGTCCGAGGAGACCAGCTACCTCATCGATTATGAAATGGTCGAAGCCCGCGGGCTCGAGCCTGAGCTGTGGCACTACAAGGGTCACCACTGGGCCAATCCCTCCGAGACCCACTTGCGATCGCTCATGCGTCGGGTGTTCACCCACCCCGATGAAGCCCGTACCAAGGGCCAGGCGGCCCGCAAGCACATGGCCCGCCATTACAGCCGTGATGCGGTGGCCGATGTGGTGATCCGACGCTTGCAGACCATCGAGCGTTCGCTGGTCTCGGCCCACCTTCCGCCGGCGCCGATAGTGGATCTTCATGCGCCCGTCTCAGAGGCTCCGACCACCACGATGACCCTGGCCCTCGAGGGTTCCTTCCTCGACTTGGGTTCCTTATCGCATGTGAACCGGTCTTTGATCCAAGGCCTCAATCAGGAACCGCGGTTCCGTGCGGTGGCCGTATCAACCAACACCTCTGTCAACGGTCCGGTGCCTCCGGAACTGAAGGGCTGGACTCAACGCGTCCTGCGGCGTTCCCCCTCAGAGAGCGTGATCACGTTGCGCCATGCCTGGCCACCGGACTGGCGACGCCCCGAGCACGGCGCCTGGGTGCTCATCCAGCCTTGGGAATACGGGTCCATCCCTGCGGAATGGGCCCAGCAAGCCAAGAACGTGGACGAAATCTGGTGCCCCAGCCGGTACGTCCGAAGCCTGTACCTGCAAGCCGGCATTCCGTCAGACAAGCTGAAGGTCTTGCCCAATGGCTACAACCCGGCTGTGCACCATCCGGGATCTGCCCCCACGCCCATCGCCACCGGCAAGAAATTCAAGTTCCTCTTCGTGGGCGGAACCATCGCCCGCAAGGGGGCCGACCTGCTCCTGGAGACCTACCTCGCCACCTTCCGCCGATCGGACGACGTCTGTCTGGTCATCAAGGATTTCGGAGGCAAGTCCGCCTATCAGGGACAGACCTTGTCGGACCGGATCCATCAGGCGCAGTCCGATCCGAATACCCCGGAAATCGTTTACCTCGATCAGGAATTGCCCGAGCGCGAACTGGCCGGTCTTTACACGGCCTGCGACTGCCTCGTGCACCCGTACCGCGGCGAGGGCTTTGGTCTGCCGGTCCTCGAGGCCATGGGCTGCGCCCTGCCGGTGATTTGCACCGGCGGTGGGTCGACCGACGACTTCGCCACCGACGAGTTCGTGCATCGCATCCCGGCCTCGCGGGAGTACGTGGGCCATGAGGTCGGCGGCATGAAGCTTGATCACCGGGGCTGGTGGTTGAGCCCGGATGCCGATGCCTTGCGGGAATCCCTCAAGGCCGCTGTCCAAGAAGCTCCGCAATGGCGTGAGCGTGCCCTTCGTGGCGCTCAGCACGTAGCCGCCCATTGGACCTGGAAAAACGCCGCCCAAACCGCTGCCCATTTGGCGCGGGATTTGGTCGCTCGTCGCCAAGCCCAGGCCGAGGCCAAGACGTCCCGTTTGGCCAACGCGAACCGCGGCATGACCTTGCCGGAGGTGTCATTCCGCGGAGATCTTCTAGCCGCCCAAAAGGCGTTCCAAGGACAGAACCCGCTCGAAGCCTGGCGACTGGGATGCAATGCCATCGAAGAACGCCCCTTCCACCCAGAAGGATGGGTCTTCTTGAGCGAAGTGGCGGCCAGCACGGGTCATCGGACTCTAGCCCGCCAGTGCGCACAAAAAGCCACCACACTGGCGCCCAACTGGAAGCCCGCCCGCAAGCGCCTCTCCAGCATTCCCGGAGGCCCCGACAAACCCACGATCGAACTGAGCGAACCGCCGCTGCGCGAGGGCCTGCCCCCGCGACTGTCGGTCTGCCTCATCGCCAAAAACGAGGAACGATTCCTCAATGGATGCCTCGAATCCATCCGAGGCCTCGCCGACCAGATCATCCTCGTGGACACCGGCTCTACCGACCGGACTGTCGAGATCGCCCGCGCCCACGGAGCTGAAGTCCACTTCCGGGCCTGGGACAACGACTTCAGCGCCGCCCGCAATGCTGCTCTGCTCCATGCCCGCGGAGACTGGATCCTCGTCCTCGATGCCGATGAAGAAGTCTCTAAAGCGCACCACTCGGCCTTGCGCGCCCTCCTCACACAGGCCAACACACTCGCCTATCGTTTGCCCTTGGTGGATGTGGGCCGCGAAGATCAGGGAGTCAGCCAGGTGCCGCGCCTTTTCCGCAATGCGCCCCGGCAGTTCTATGTGAGCCGGATCCATGAACAGGTCTACGCCAGCCTCGAGATCAACCGGGAGACCTGGTCCATGGAAAACCGCTTCGGAGACGCTCAACTCCTCCATCACGGATACCAGACCGAGGTGGTCAAGAGCCGGAACAAGGTTCAACGGAATCTCCGTTTGTTGGAACAAGCCAACGAAGAGTACCCGAATGACGTCAATTTGCTCATGAACCTCGGGTTGGAGCTCTGGCGCTCGGGTCAGCACGGCTATGGCATTGGATATTACGAAAAATCCTACATGGCCATGCTGCAGTACCCCTACTCGCAAACACCCCAGGAGTTGCGCGAGGTACTGCTCACTCAATACGCCTCCCATTTGCTGACCCTGAAGCAAAACGAGGACGTCGTTACCATCTTCAACGATCAGGCGATCTTGCCCAAGGATCGCACCGCATCGCATTACTTCATCCAGGGTTTGGCCGAGTCGGCACTGCAGCGTTGGGAAGCCTGCGCGACAAGCCTTCAGCAATGCCTGAAGCTGAGGAATCAGCCCGCCCTCACCCCCATCCACCAAGACATTCGAGGTGGAACCCCCGGACACTGCCTGGCCCATGCCTTGCGAAAGCTCGGACGCACCGCCGATGCGAACAAAGCCTATGAGCAATCGCTCCAAGATGCCCCGCTCAACGAGGCAGCGCGGGTGGAGTTCGCCGCGTTCCAGGCGGAATCGGGACAAATCATCCCCGCCCTCACGCTGCTGCATGAAGGCGTCCAAAAGAACGCCAACCAACCCAAGGTTTGGGAAGTGGGCACAGCCATCTCGCTGCGTCACAAAGACACCCTCGAGTTCGCTCTGGATTGGAGCGGCGAAGCCCTCAAGCACCTGCCCGATAACCCCATTCTGAAACGGCAACGTGCGGAAACGCTACTGCTCAATGGCCACGTCCATGAGGCATTACCGCTCTGGAGTCAGGCAGCCCAAAGCTCCGATGCAGCGGCTGCCTCCGGACTCATTCTGTGCCGACTCTTTGCCGGTGAATCGTTGCAGTCATTGCCACCTGATTATGAACGCGCCGTGAGTCAGGACGTGATCCGCCGCTACCGGGACTCGGTAGAGCTAGGCCTCGACGACTGGGTGGAAGCCCTTCATCAGCGCCTGAAACCTCTCCACCAGGCACTTCCCTCCGCCGCTCGCTTGATTCAACAGGTGGTCACCGAGACCGACCCGGAACGGTGACCGTCCTACTACCCATGAAGACCCTTAATCCGAACCGCTCCTGGATCCTCGCCATTGGCCTTATTCTGGCAGGGTGTCAGACACCGAAGCCGTCGCTGCCCGAGCTGGGAGCCCGATTCGAGCCCAAGAACGTGTACCGGGCCGTCGATGCGTTGCCAGGAAACCTGCAGCGGGTCGTCCTCATGCCGGTCACCCTTTCGACTCCAGACCTCGCCACCTTGGACCACCGGAACCAACTGGCTAAGATCCTGGAAGAGGAATTGAGGAAGACCCACCGCTTCGAGGTCATCAAGGCCACTCCGGAAGAATTGCGTCGTGGCTTTGGCAAGGATGCCTTTTCAGCCGGGGAGCCCCTGCCCGCCGACCTCCTGACCCGCATCCAGTCAGCCCACTCGGCCGACGGGGTGATCTTTGCTCAATTGGCCAGTTACCGCCCCTTCCCTCCGGTGGCCATCGGATGGGAACTCCGATTGGTCACTGCTGATCAGGGGGGCACGCTGTGGTCCATTGACGAAACCTTCGATGCCTCCCAAGCCGAGGTCGCTCGTTCGGCCCGGGACTATTTCCGCGGGCACCACACCGGGGCATCGGAACTGGCCGACCCTCAGTCTGATCTCCGTTCCCCTTCCCGATTTTGCCGATATACGGCCCAAACTGTCTGGCAAACCCTGCCCAAGCGATGATTCCTCAAGTTTTTCCGCCACGCTCCGATGTCCTCAGTGCGGCTGGTACTTGGGGGATAACAAGAACCGTCCGCGCCTGCCTAGAAAGTGAGAAAAAATGGACATCCAACGTACAGGCACCCTCGACTCCACATCGAAGGTACATCGCAACACCTCTCGCAGGGACACCACCGCTCCGGCGGTCGATGAGCAGGACTTCTCCCAGGCAGACTCTCTCCGAGGCGCTCTGGATCAACTGGCAGGTGCTCGACCAGAAAAGGTTCAACTAGCCCGAGAACTGGCATCTAGCGTCGACTATCCGCCCGCCAAGACCATCCGCCAAATCTCCACTCTGCTCGCAGTCAAAATACAAGGGCCAATGGCCTGGTAAACTGCGGCAACACGGATCGCAATTTTGATCGTAGTTCTGATCGCTCAACCTTTTTAGCCCGCCCATGAGATACAACCCCAACCCGTGGCAATCCTATCGTCAGGCCGCCACCAAGACCGCGACCCCGGGACAACTGGTCTTGATGCTGTTTGATGGAGCACTGCGCTTCTTGGACCGGGCACTGATCGGCTTCGATCTCGACGATCCTTTGGAATCCAACCTCGCGATCAACAACAACATCCTCAAGGCCCAGGACATCATCCGGGAATTGAATGCGTCGTTGAACATGGAGTTGGGCGGCGAGTTCTCGGCCACGATGCGGCGGCTGTACAACTACTACGATTCACAACTCAGCAAGAGCAACCTCCAGAAAGACCCTACCGGGGTTCAACTGGTCATTCGACTGCTGACCGAGATCCGGAACGCCTGGTCGGAGATGCTGTCTGGCCGATCCACCAGCCAGGTGGATCAACACGCAGATTTGCAATTGCAGGCTGCCTGAACCAGACCGCCACCTCGTGGCTATTCCACAAGAAAAGCCTTCCACAACAAAAGCCCTCCCGTGAGCGCCCATCACGACCTGTTCAAGACTTACGACGAATGGCGGGATTGGACCGTTCTCGAGGGCGATGCCATCCGCAGTTCCGACTGGCCCAAAGTGAATTCTTGCCAACGGGCCAAGCTGGAATTGCAGGGAAGGATCATCCGATACACTGAAGCCGCCCGGGCTGAAGTGTCCCGTTCCGGAGTGAGTTGGTCGGAGATTGAAAAGCGCCTTCGCAGCGAGGTGGCCTCACTCATCGATCTCGAGAATAAAAACGGCGAAACACTCGCTCAAGTCCGATGCCGGGCCATGGCGGAGGAGGCGGAACTGGATCGTTCCAGTCGCCAACTCCGCCAAGTCCGCTCGTACGCTCCAGTGGCCCGCTCGGCCTGGAGTTCGTATTCCTAGACCGTCAGGCCTTCGCCCGACGTTTGAGCAATTGGCCAACACATCACGGGCCATCCTTCACGGCC
>Ga0255100_1000335_pt1 | contig 19762 bp, 18 predicted proteins | sample Colum_Colum_RepB_2_FD_188449 | JGI IMG/M metagenome (GOLD analysis project Ga0255100, IMG submission 188449) | Freshwater microbial communities from Columbia River, Oregon, United States - Colum_Colum_RepB_8d | ecosystem: Environmental > Aquatic > Freshwater > River | place: USA: Oregon...
CGATGGTGGGAGAGCGGTTGGTTTCACCCAGCTCGGAAACAAGATTCGTTCCGAGGTCCACGGAGTTGACTACCGTCAGCGTCCGCAGGCCCCAGCGCACGCTGCTGTGCGTCAGGCCCGAGGCATCGAAGTCCACGGGCGCGCCCGCCGAGGCGACGACTTCGCCGAGCCGGTTCAACAGCGCCAGCGACTGCAGCTCACCGGACGTGACCAGGGCTTCCAGCGCGACCTCCATCCGCTCTTGTGAAACCACGCCAAAGCGACGCTGGGACTCGACGAATTTGGCCAGCGTGCCGGTGATGTCCCGCGAGCGGCGGATCAGCGAATCCCGGGCGGCGGCCTCCACCCGCTGGTGCTCCCCGATCTGCCAGACCACCACCAGCGCCCAGACGGCCGCCAGCAGGCCTGCAACGAGTCGGGGGTGACGGACCATGGGTGGGGCTGGATCGGACTATTTGGGAGTAGGCTTGCCGGGAGCCGGTTGGACCGGCGGGGCCTGCTTCGTCGGCAGGCTGTCGAGGAAGCGGTTCATGTCCTCCTGCGGGAAGGCCCCGGGCGCAATCTTCTGGTTCGCCTTCTCGCCATCGGTCAGCCCGGCCAGTTGTCCGGGGCTGGTGACCACGGTGGGGGTGAGGAAGATCATCAGCTCCCGCTTCACATTTTCCTTCTGCTTCCGCTTGAAGAGTCCGCCAATTAAGGGAATGTCGCCTAAGCCGGGGATTTTGCTCTCCGAATCGGTCTGGGTGTTCTCCATCAATCCGCCGATGACCACGGTCTGCCCGCCGGGCACGACAACGGTGGTGGTGGCGGTGCGGGAGTTGATCACGGGAGCGGAGATGGAGTTGGTGCCGCCGGAGATGGCCACCCATTGGGAACGGTCCGCCAGCGAGGAAATCTCCGGCGTGACGGTCATCTCGACGTTGCCGTCGGAGGAGATGAACGGCGTGACGGTGAGGTTGATGCCCACGTTCTGGTAGCTGACGGAGTTGATCTGGTTGCCGAAGTTGTCGAAGCGCGTGTTCGTAATCAACGGCACCTGCTGGCCCAGGCTGATGCTGGCGGACTGGTTGTTGCGCGCGAGGATGGACGGCCGGGAGAGCACCTCGGTCTTGCCCGCAGTGGCGATGGCCCGAAGCGTGGCCTGGAAGTCATTGCCGAGAATGGAGTAAATCCCCGCGCCGGGTGAAGCCTGGGAGACGATGCCAGGCAGCGTGGTGATCGGCGCATTGCCAAAGCCCTGCCCCATCACGCCGCTCACGCCTTGCAGCTTGGTGTCATGGTTGTAGCCGCCGGAGAAGCCGATGTCCGAATCCTTGCGATAGGTGGCCTCCAGGAAGACGACCTTGATGAGCACCTGTGGCGAGGGTCGGTCCAGCCCGCTGACCACGGTTTTGATCTGCTCGGCGGTCTTGTCATCAGTGACCACGATGAGCCGGCGGGTTTCGGGATCGAAGGAGATGTCCGCGCCGCCGACCGGCTGGCCGCCGCCGGTGTTGCTGGTGGAACTGCGTCCGCCCGTTCCGCCGCCCGTGCCACCACCGCCAAAGCCGCCGAAGGGGGTGAACTGCGCGTGCGCCGAAAGTGCGGTGGCACAGGCTGCCAGCCCGGCCAAACCCAACCGCCGCCAAATGTGAAGTTTCATCATGAAGTTTTCTGGGTGTGTCGTCGTGGACTGAGGAATCACTGACGGGAAGTGCCGAAGCCGCCGCCGCTGGTGCCAAACCCGGTGCCGCCGGTGCTGTTGCGCCCCGTGCCCGTGCTGTTCCGGCTGCTGCCCGTGCTGAGCCCGCCGTTGTTCCGGGTGGTTGTGCCGGTGCCGAAGCCGCTGCGGCCGGCGTTGCTGTTGTTCTGGGCGGAGCGTCCGTTCTGCGTGGGGAAGAGACTTTGCAGGATCTGCTGCATCTGGGCCGGGTCCGCGTTCTCCACGGGGATAACGAAGACCTTCTGCTGCTTCGAGGGATCGGCGTCGAGCTGCGTGATCATTCCGGTGATTTGCTCCATCAGCGTGGGCGACGCGGTGACGATGACAGACATCGTGCGATTGTCGGCCACGGCCACGACCCGGTTCTGCTTGAGCAGCCGCTCGCTGGAACCGCTGGTGCCGCCACCGCTGGTGCCGCCCGTTCCCGGCGGGCGGAAGCCGAAGAATCCGCCGGTCCGGCCGCTGGTGTTGCGATTGCCCTGGGTGCTGGTGTCGGGGAACAGGTTCTTGATCAAGGTGGCCGTCTCATCGGCGTTGGCGTGCTTGAGCCGGAAGACCTTCACCTCAGTGACGTCCTCGACCGGCACGTCCACCTGCTTGACCAGATCCTCGATGATCGGCATCTGCGACTCGGGCGCGCTGACCACGAGCGAGTTGCTCAACTCGTCCGCGCTGGCGACGACCTTGGGCGTGTTGACGCGGCCGCCGCTGGCGCTGCTGGCACCGCCGCCTTGCGTCGAACCACCACCACCGAAGCGGCTGAACATCTGCTGCATTGGGTTGACGCCGCCCTGCTGAGCGCGGCCGCCGCCGGTGCTGGAAGTGTCGGGGGCGAAAAGCTCTTTCAGCACAGTCGTGAGGGCCTTGGCGTCGGCATACTTGAGCGGGAACACCTTGATGGCGGAGACGCTGGCCACGGGTGTGTCCAGCGCCTTGAGGATCTCGGCGACGCGCCGGATGTTCACCTGCGTGTCCGTCATGATGAGCGCGTTAGCGCCGGCATTGGCGGTGAGCGAGGCCGAGGTGGGCAGGAGCATCTCGATATTCTTGATGAGCTGCTCGGCGCTGATGAACTTCACCGGGAGGATCTGGGTGACGACGTTTTCCGTGGCAGGGATCTTGTCCGGCTCGGTCCCGGAGTTGGTGGGCACGGGGCGCTGGCGGATTTCATCCTTGTTGATGATCTGCAAGGTGCGGTCGGAGCGGAAGGCCGCGTAGCCGCTGCGCGAGAGCACGTTGTTGAGCACATCCACGGCCTCGTTCTTGGTGAGCGGGTCGTTGCTCCACACGTCCACGCGGCCCCGGATGTCCACCTTGGGCACGATGATGAAGCCGGCGGCCTCGGCGAAGTAGTCGAGCACCATCTCCAGCGGCACGCCGCGGAAGTTCAGGCGCAGGCCCTTCTCTGTTTCGTTGGTCACGCGTTTCACCGGCTCCTTGGGCACCGGCGGACGCGCCGCTTCTGCGGCCCGCGCGGCGGCTTCGGCGGCGAGGGCAGCGGCAAGGCCCGGCGGGCGCGGCTCTTCGCCGGCCTTGGCGGCGGGCACGGTGGTGGTGGGAGCCGGTGCCGGAGCGGGAGCCGGGGTGGGTTGGTTCTGCGCCAGCGCGGTGCCCGCGAGACTGGCGGTGAGGATGAGGGTCAAGGTGGTTTTCATTATCGGTTCTCCCGTGCGCGTTGTTCCATGAGTCTTCGCAAAATATCACTTTCCCCACCGCCTGTGCTGGGCGCGGACGGGGTGCCAGCGGTGCCAGGGGTAGTGGGCGTGCTGGCTGGCGGTGCGTTGAAACTGCCAGCACTGCTGCTGCCCGTGCCCGTGCTGAAGGTGCCCGGGCCGCTTCCGCCGGTTCCGCCGTTCAACCGTGCCGCGTAATACGCGGTGTATTCCTCCGCATCCACGATGCCGTCGCGGTTGCGGTCCATCAGGTCGAAGTTCGGGCGCAGCCGGCTGTCCGCCTCGTCGCGTGAGATTTTGCCGTCCCCATTGCGATCCTGATCGCGGATGCGGCGCTGCGCCGACTCGACCGGGCTTTCATTGCTGCTGGAGGAACCCGAACTGGACCGCGAATCCCGGCTGGGGCTGCTATAACGCGAGTCGCGGTCCCGGCTGGAGCTGTAGCGGGAATCGCGGCTGTAGCTGCTGCTGGAGCCGGTGAACGCACCCATGCCGCTGCTGCTGCCGTTGGAGCTGTAGCTCCCACTTGAGCTGTAACTGGAGCCGTAGTCCGAGGGCCGGTCGGCCTCCCGCATCCGCCACTCGCCCTCGTTCTCCCGGTGCAGCATGTAGCCGACGCGCAGCTCCAAGGGCTTGCCATTGGCCTCAAGCTGGACGCGGCTGGGCTCGATGCCGGTGATTTTGCAGCCGGCGATGCTCTCGTCCAACTTCGCCGCCTTCCGATGGCTGGGGCTGGAGCCCTCGAAGAAGGCCACCGGGCCCTTGGCCGATTCCAGCGTGCCGAGCAGGGAGAGCGATTCCACGATGACCGGTGCTCGCGTTGCCCGCGTCGGTTCCTCAACCCGCCGGACCACGACGAAGCGGTTGGCGTTGAAAATGTTGCGGTCGGAGATCTTGCCGAACGACTCCAGGTTGGTAGCGGCGGGCGGTGCCGCTGGTGCCGCAGTCGCGGGGCGCGGCGGAACCGGCGCGGCGGAAGCCACGGAAAGACACATGCACCCGGCCAGCACGAGCGCACGTCGGCACCCCTGCTTTGGGGTCGGCGGAGGCGAACTAGCGGAACTATTTCGCGGCGTTTTCATTGCGTTTCGGGGTGAGCACCAGGCCGCTGAGTTGCAGGGCCATGGTGAGGTTGCGGCCTTCGGTGTCACGGGTGGTAAGGTCCACCACATCCACCTTCATGGCGAGCGGGTCCTTTTCCACCTGATAGAGGAAGCGGGTGAGGCTGGCCAGGCTGCCCGTGGCATCCGCGCGGCATTCGAGGGTCTGGTAATCGTCGTTGATGCGCTTCCACTGCGGCTTGAGGCCGCTGATGTTCACGCCCGCCTCGCGTCCCCAGCGCTCGAAGGCCCGCAGGGCCTGGCTCTCCGCTTGGCTGACCTCGTTGGTGAGCGCGGTGGCGCGCATGGCATTCCATTTGTCGCGCACGGCGCGGTCACGCTCGAGCAGCTTCCCGCCGGCGGTCACCTTCTTCTGCAAGTCCTCGATGCGGGCGGCGCGGGCCTTCCAGCCGTCCACCAGGGGCTGGAGGACGAACTTGTCGCCGACCATGAGCAACACGGCGCTGATGGCGAGCAGGCCCAGCAATTGTTCGCGGCTTTTGTTCATCGGTTGAGCGAGGTCGGGTCGCCCCAGTTGAAGTGGAAGGTGAATTCGAGCGGCTGTCCGTTGGCCCCGCCCTTGATGTGCTCGACTTTCACGGCGGAGATTTCCTTCACGCCCCGGAGCTGGTCGAGCATCTTGAGCCAGGCGCTGTTGCTGCGGGCGATGCCGCTGCACGTCACGCCTGAGCGGGCGTTGATCTCCACGGACTTGGCGGCGACGGTGCCGTCCTCGGGGAACGCCTCGGTCAGCCGCTTGAGGATGCTCAACGCACGGAAGGACTCGTCATACCACGGGCGGAACTTGCGGATGCGCACCTGCAAGTCGTCAATCTGGCCGACGCGCGTCTTCATCGCGTTCCACTGGGATTCAAGCTGGGCGAGCTGCCACTGCTGCCAGCCAAACATCCCGCCCACGACCAGCACGGCCAGCGCGAGCAGGGCCAGCGCGTAAAAGAGCTTCTTCGAGGACTGCTGCGCGGCGAACTGCTTCCACCGGCTGACGTGCGGCGGGAGGAACTCGAAACCGATCCCGCGACCCGTCAGATGCCGGGCCGCCAATGCCAGTGCGGGGGAAGCCGCCGTGCCCGCCGGCAGCGCCACGCCCAGCTCCAAGGGGCCGAACTCCTTCACCCACTGCGGGCGCAGCCCCAGCGCCTCGGCCCGGCGGCTGATCTGCTCGTGGGTTTCCTCGGCCAGCCGGTCCACGCCAAACACCCGGAGCTGCCGCACGCGCGCCCGCACGGCCTCCGGCAACTGGCCCATCGTGATGCGCAGTTCGCGGCCCAGGCTCTCCGGCTTCACGCGGCGTTCCGCGCCTTCCTGCTCCCAGGCTCCCTCCAGCAGCCGCAGCGCGGCCACTCCGCCCGCCGCCGTGACTTGCAGGGCGATGCCCTTTTCCCCCGGCAGCAAAGCGACACAGCCATCCGCGCTCGGCGATTCCGCGACGGGCTGCAAGGCCGCAATGCCCAGCGAAAGGCTCATCGGCCGCAGGCCTATGGATTCCAAAGCCCGCTGCAATCGCACCACATGATCGCGCGGCACGGCCACGAGCAGCGCGGTCCGGTCACCCTTGGGATCACCCATCAGCGAGTGCGACAGCATCAAGGCCTCCGGTGGATACGGAAAGCCCCGCTCCGCCTCCATCTGAAGGAGACTTTGCAGATCTTCATCGGCCAGCCCGGCCGGCACCGGCACGGACAGGGTCAACGCCCAGTTCAACGGCACGCCCATCACGCAACGACGGTCGCGCACACCGGCGGCCTCGAGGTGCGCGCGGATCTCCGCGCCGACCAGTTCCGGTTCGTTGGTCAGCGGGTCCAGCTTGAGGAGCACGCTCACGGACTGGCGGACTTCGAGCGAGCCGTTGGCGCGCTTGACGCTGACCAGCTCAAGCCGGCTGCCGTCGAGCGCCAGGCCGAGAATGGAGTTCGCGGTTGTTTTTGGGGAACTGGTCATGAGGAATAATTCCGGGCGATGCCAAGTGGTGCAACGGATGCGGCTGGCCCCGCGGGCAAAGGGGTTTGTGCCACGAGGCGGTTCATCGTTCCTCCCTCCGCGCTTCCAAGTCGCGCCGCACGTCCGGCCCCAGCGCCCAGCCCAGATGGGTCAGGTCCTGCCGCTGCCGGATTTTGGCACCGCCTTCGCTGGTGTCGAAAATGAACTGCACCCGCTGATATCCGCGCCCGAGCCGGCCGACGGCGGCGATATCCGCCGAGTAAACGTAGCTATGCCCGGTAATGAAGGGCCCGGCTTGGATGGCGTTGCTGCGGGCCAGCACCTGGGTGACCCACGCCATTGAGGCCGTAGTGGTGGCGGTGTTCTGCGCGCGATGGGCCACCAAGGCCCCGGCGTTCTCCGCCCCGATGCCAGGGATGCAGGTCAGCACGGTTTCCGTGGCGGTGTTCACGTTCACGAGCCCTTCGACAAACGTGTTGGTGGACACGGTCAGGTCCGCCTCGACGAGGGCAAACTCCTGCTCGGTCATGCCGCTGTTCAGGAAGAATTCCAGCACGCTGCCGTTGGTGAGCCCGCCAGCGTTGGTAACTCCCGGGAGGCCGCCGGGCGGGAGGTTTGTGGTTCCGCCGGGCGTGGGCGGGGTAGGCAATCCGCCTGCCGCTTGGAAGGGGCGGAGGATTTCCTGCGCCCGCGCGGTCTCGATGCCCGCCGTTGACAACAACTGCTGCAAGGCCTGCGTGTCCACCGTGGCGACGTTCACCTTGGGGTCCCCGTTGGTGCGCGTGTTGGGCTCGCGGCTATGGACGGTCACATAGGCCAGCACCCCCCGGTTGAGCACACCATCGTGATTGTCTGCGGGCAGCGTGGCGTCCTCGTCGTTTTCATTCTGGTCCAGCACGGCGTTCAGGTTGGCATCCTCATCGAAGAGGATGTCGTGCGTGAACCCGTAAACCAAGCGCAGCTCGGTGATGCTCTCGAACGGCGCGTTCTTGCAGCGGTAAGGCGGGTTGAGGCGCGCGTAAGTCTCATCCTCGGCGCCGCCTTCGCGGACGTCGCTGTTGCTGTCGCGCCAGTCCAGCACGGCGGCGGCCAGTTCCGGGGTCATCCGGGGAAGCTTGTCGAGCATCGCGGCGGTGGCGGTGTTCAAGTTGAGCTTGGAGCTTTCATCCACGAGGCCAAAGGTCACGGCTAGGTCGCTCTCCTCATCCGGCGACTGGCCAATCAGCCAGAAGGTGGCATCGCCGACCGACACGTTCTCCACCACGAACGTTTGAGGATTGGGCGGCATCCCGGGGCTGGTGGTGGTGGCCAGCACGTTGCTGACATAACGCGCAGCTCCTGCGATGGCCTGCTCCGCCTCGATGCTGGCGAGCCGGTTGTCCGCCGCGCGCAGCTCCAACGAGGAGGAGTTCGCGAAGTAAATCGCCAGGCTCACCAGGCCGAACGCGACCCAGAGGACGATGATCAGGACGGAACCGCGCTCTGCCCCCCCGTGCCGGCAACTTGCAGTCGCCGTCCGCGATGCCGGCTCGCTCGAAACGGCTCCGCCAACGCGGCGATTGCAAATCGCCGGCACGAGGGCGGACGCGCAACCGCGCAGCCATGCCGAGTTGAAAGGCATCCTCATCGGTCCCCTCCCGTGCTTGCGGTGTCCGTGATATTCGTGCTGGCCTCAACGACAATGGGCACGATGAGTTCGATGGGGGATTGCTGGGCGGCGCGGTCGGCCGTGGCCATCAGCAACTGCACCTTGATGGCCCGTGGCAGCTTCTTGGTTTCGTCTGCCGTCGAGTCCCACGATTCCTGCCAATCAGTCCCGTTGTGGTAGAAGAATAGAACCTCCTCCACCCCTTGCAGGAGTAGCTGCTCCTGTGGAGCAGCCTCCACAAGCGTGGGCAGCAAATTGCGCGTGACCGCACGCACGAGATCCTTGCCGACGGCGGTAAGGTTGGTGGAATCCGCCAACCGGTAGGAAACCCGCTGCATGCTGGGCCATGGAGTGTCGGCGTCCACGAGGCCGGACAGGGTGTGGAAATCCGGGCTAACCGGCATGGACGAATCGCTCACTCCCCCAATCGAGGAGGAACCGCCGCTGATCAGCGAAGTCTGCAACTCCCCACTGAGCGTGCCGCCGGGAGCCGCCAGGTTGGAAAGATCGCGCTTCAAGATCGCCAGCGCCTGCGTGAGCGGGAGAGATTTTTCGAGCGAGGCGGCGGCGCGGTTGCGCAACTTCAGAGCGCTGTAGAAAACGCTGTTGATGGCCGCCAGCACGATGGCAAAGGCGGCGATGGCGATGAGTATTTCGAGCAGGGTGAAGGCGCGCGGAGCGGAGGCCAGCGTCCAACGCTTAACGCTCAAGCTTGAACGTTCCACGCACCCGCCTTGAGCGTTGATTTTCACAACGCCGCCGCCTCCGTCAGCGTGCTCACCGTCACTTCGTATTCGCGGCCCTGCACTTGATACGTCACCCGCACGGTTGCGAGCTGCATGGCACCCTCGGGCCACGCGCCCAGCTCGACCGCCCAGCGGAATTCATGCACCCCCTCCGTCACCGTGCCGGTTTCCCCGCCGGGAAGTTGCCCGACGATGGCCAGCTCGTTGAGGACGCGCTCGGCGATCCGGGCGGCCACGGCCTTTCGCTCGCCAACCTGTCCGGCCAGATTCGCGATGCGCAAGCCCTCCACGGCCACCGGGATCACGATGGCCATGAACAGCAGCGCCGCCAGCACCTCGGCCAGCGTGAACGCGGCACGGGCGCGTCTAGCGTGATGGCTGGAGGGTGCGAATCTCATAGTTCAGACGGGTGGCGCTCTGGGCAATGGCCACGGCCTCGCCCTCGACAGAATCATTCACCGCGCGCTGGCGAAGGATGATGGCCGCAGGGCTTTTGTCGCCGATGAAGCCATCAGGGTAGAAGCGGGCGATTCTGATTGGGTTGGTCGTGGTGATGGTCGCCGGGTCGGTGTTCACGTCGCCGAGGTTGTCTTCACCAGTGGCGGTTTTGCTGGGCGGAGCCGTGACCTCAAAGCTCAAATCCTCGGGCAGTTGGTATTGCACCGTCTTGTTGTCGGTCTCCAAAAACCCCGCCTGGGCCCGGAGGCCGTAGCGCTTTTGTTCGATGTCCACGAACAGCTCCATGGGCACGCCCTCGGCTACGGCCCGGCTGGCGGCGTAGCGCGTGAGTGAGAGCAGCCGGCGCGCCTCAGAATCGAGGTCGCGGCCCTTGAAGAAACCCTTGAGCGATGGCAACGCCACACTCATCACAATCGTGATGAGCACCATCACCAGGATGAGCTCGATGAGCGTGAAGGCGCGGCGGGAAGCGGAAAACGTCCAACGTCCAACGCCCAACTTGGAACGGCCAAAGCACGTGCTTTGAACGTTGAAAGTTGAACGCTGAGCTTTGGACGGTTGGAACTTCATCGCCGGAGCCTTACTTCGCCTTCGACCAATTGGTCACATCATCCTCGGTGCCCTCGCGGCCGTCCGCGCCGAGGGAGTAGAGGTCGTAGCTGCTCGGATTGTTGCGGCCCGGGCTGACGTAAACGTAGGGGCGGCCCCACGGATCCATCGGCACGTCCTTCATGTAGGGGCCCTTCCAGCCTTGGGCCTCGCGGGGCTGTTGAACCAAGTCCAGCAAGCCCTCGTTGCCCTTCGGGTAGCCGCCCGTGTCCACCTCGAAGGCGTCCAAGGCCGTGCTGAAGCCGGCAATCTGCGTCTTCGCGGCGGTCTCCTTCGCCTGCTCGGTGCGCCCGGAGAACTTCGGGACGACGATGGCGGCGAGGATGCCAAGAATAACCAGCACGAGGAGCAGCTCGATGAGCGTGAAGCCACGCAGGCCGCTCCGGGTTTGGTGTTTTGGGTTTCGGGTTTCAGTGATGCGGATGTTCATGTTGATTGCGAGTTGAGAGTTATTTGATGTGCTCCTGCAAAGTGAAAATCGGGATGACCATGCCGATGAAAATCGTGCCGATGAACGCGGCGATTACGAAGAGCATCAGCGGCTCGGCCATCGCCACTGCGGTCTTCAACTGCCGGTCGAGATCGCCCTCCGTCACGTTGGCGATGCGGATGAGTTCGCCATCGAGCTTGCCGCTCTCCTCCGCGACGGAAATCATTTCCAGCGTCGAGCCGCTGAAGAGCACGCGGCAGTCGCCCAGGCTCGGGCCAAGCGCCTTGCCCTCCTTCACGCGGTCAATCGAGTGCGCCACGGCGTCCACGAGAATCTGGTTGCCGATGGAACGGCGCGCGACGTTCAGGCAGGCGATGAGCGGCACGCCCGCGCCGAGGAGCGTGCCCAGCATCCGGCAGAAGCGTGACATGGCAAACTGCGCCACGAGGCTGCCGATGGTCGGCACTTTCAGGATGAAGCCTTCCCACGCGCGGCGGCCCGTCGGGGAGGTCACCCAGTTGCGCGCGAGGTAGCCGCCGATAAACAGGCCGAGCAGCAACAGCACGCCGTAACTGCGCAATACTTCGCTCGCGCCGATGATCATCTGCGTGAGCAGCGGGAGCTTCGCGCCGAAGCCCTGGAACACGAGCTGGAAGCGTGGGATGAAAAACACGAGCAGGAAGACCAGCACGCCGAGCGCGAGCACGAGCAGGATGGCCGGGTAAAGCATCGCGGTCATCACTTTGCCCTTCATCTCTTTCTCGCTCGCCTGGAAGTCGGCGATTTGCGCGAGAACCACGTCGAGAAAGCCGCCGGTCTCGCCTGCCTCGACCATCGCGACATAGACGCGCGGGAAAACATCCGGCGACTTCGCCATCGCGTCGGCGAGCGTCATGCCGTCCACGACGAGGTCATGAACTTCCTTCCACTTCGCCTGCGCGACGGGGCTGGCGGCCTCGCGTTGGAGAATGACCAGCGCGCGGCTCAAGGGCACGCCCGCCGCCAGCAAACTGGAGAGCAGACGCGTGAAGTTCTCCAGCATCCGCGCGGAAATTTTCGGCGTGCCGAGACTGAAACTGGCAGGTGCGGGGACGTTGACGGCGGCCTTCGCGTCCTTCGGAGAAGTGTCCTTGGCCGGTGCTTTCGCAGGAGCCTTGGCCTCCTTCGCAGCGGGCTTGGACGGCGCGGTGACGGTCTTGGTGTTGCCGTTGCGCTCCGAGAGGCTGATGGGCCGCAGGCCGCGCGATTCCATCTGCTTGAACGCATCCTGCCGTCCACTGGCCTCGATGGCCCCCTCGGCCACCGAGCCATTCACTTGCAGCGCGCGATATTGAAAAGTCGGCATAGCTGATTAACGCGCCACGGCCAGTTCCGCCGCAGTCTCTCCGCCGTCGTCCTTCTCGTCCACGCTGGTGCGGGAAACTTCCTTCGCGGTCGTGACGCTCAGAACCTCCTCGACGGTCGTGGCCCCCTGCCGCACAAGCCGCCAGCCGTCCTCGGCGAGCGTGCGCATTCCGTCGCGGATGGCAGCGTCGCGGAGCTTGTCGGCGGAGGTGTTTTGGAGAATCAACTGGCGGATTTCCACGTTGGTGTCCATCCACTCGAAGATGGCGTTGCGCCCGTGGAACCCGGTGTTGCGGCACTCACGGCAGCCGACGGACTTGTAAATCGGGTGGTTCAGCGGAATGCCGAGCTTCGCCTTGTAAGTCGCGGCGGTGGGCGAGTCGTCCACGACCTTGCAATGCGTGCAGAGCACGCGCACGAGGCGCTGGGCGAGGACGGCTTCCAGCGAGCTGGCGACGAGATAGGGTTCAACGCCCATGTCCACGAGGCGGGTAATCGCACCCGGCGCGTCGTTCGTGTGCAAGGTGGAGAAAACCAAGTGGCCGGTCAGCGACGCCTGCACGGCAATCTGCGCCGTTTCGTGGTCGCGGATTTCGCCGATGAGCACCACGTCGGGGTCGTGGCGGAGAATCGAGCGCAACCCGCGCGCGAAGGTGAGGCCGGATTTCTCGTTAACCTGGATCTGGTTCACGCCCTTGAGCTGATACTCGACCGGGTCCTCGATGGTAATGATTTTGCGGACGTGGTCGTTGATTTCGTTCAGCGCGGTGTAGAGCGTCGAGGTCTTGCCGCTGCCAGTCGGGCCGGTGACGAGGACGATGCCGTGCGGGAGCTGCACGACGCGCCGGAAGCATTCCAGCTCGCGGTGGTTCATCCCGAGATCGCCCATGCCGCGCAGCTTCGAGTTCTGGCGCAGCAAGCGCATCACGACCGCCTCGCCGTGAAGCATCGGAATGATGGAGACGCGGATGTCCACCTCGTGCGTGTCCACGCGGATTTTGATGCGACCATCCTGCGGCACACGCTTCTCGGCGATGTTCAGGTGCGAAAGGATTTTTACACGCGAGACAATGGCCGGCTGAAAGCGCTTCAACGACGGCGGCACGGGGACTTCCTGCAAGTCGCCGTCAATCCGGTAGCGGATGCGGAACTCGTCTTCGAAGGGTTCGAGGTGAACGTCGGACGCGCGCAGCTCAATGGCGTCGCGGAGCACCTGGTTGACAAAGCGGATGATGCTCGCGTCCTCGGCGGCGCTGTCGAGGTCGTCGTCCGCGATGCCTTCCTGCACGACTTCGAGGCCGGCCTCCTCGTTGAGCGTGCCGATGGTGTCCGCGCCGACGCCGAGATGCTTCTTCATCTCGCGGGCGATGGACTCGGTCGGCGCGAGAACGGGCTTGAGCGAAAGGCCCGTCATAGCCTTGAGGGCATCGAGGCCCTGCGTGGCGAAAAGCCGGCTGGTGGCGATTTCCACGCAGCCGTTGGTGCGCTTGAGGGGGAGGAGATGCTCCTTCAGCAGCACCCGCGCGGGAAACAGAGAGAGCACCTGACGGTCCGGCTCGACGGCGTCGAGCGCAGTAAACGGCACGTCGTATTCCTTCGCCAGCCAGCGGAGGGCGGCGTCCTCAGTGGCGGTGCCGCCTTGCTTGGCGAAGGTCTGCGCGTCCAGCGGCGAGAGCTGCCGGTCGGAAATCATCCGCTCCAGCAGCTCCCGCAACGCCGTGTCCGTGGTGGTCAGTTGGCTCATCCGTGTTTCCGGTTGTGAACGCGATTACTTGAGCAGGCCAATGGCTACGAGCGTGGCCTCCTGCCGCACCGTGAGCACCTGGCGCAAGTCATCGGCGGCCTTGTCATACTTGGCCTCGGCATTCTTGCGAGCCTCGCGGACACGGGCCATGCGCTGCTTCAACTCGTCGGTTGGAGCCTTGTTCTGCACGGCCTTGGAAAAGGCCTCGGCATCCGGGTTCGGCGTGCCGCCGAAGGGACTGCCGCCAGGACCGCGAGTGCGCCCGCCCTGGTCGCCACCGGGCGCGCCGCCCTGCTCGCCGCTGCGGCTGAAGAGCAGGCGGAAGTCACCGTTCAGACTGCGCACTTCACGCTGGGCTTCCTGCGCCTTCTCAAGGCGGGCGTAGATCAGCTTCCACTCGTCCTCGTTCTTCACTTCGAGCAGCTCGCGCATCCGCTCGGTCAGGCGGGCGCGCATCTCGTCGGGATTGAACCCGCCGCGCGACTTCTGTTCCTGCGCGGTGGAGGTGGTGGTGAGACCGCCCAAGGCGAGGGCGGCGGCAGCAAAGAGGGCGAGCTTGTTCATATGCGACTGGCTGGGTTTGTGGTTTTGACAGTTGTGCGCTCGCAACAGCGGGCGCGGATGCTCTCTGGTATGCAACGTCCGTGCCAAGCAGTCTTTGATGCTTTTGGCCAGAAAACGCGAACCGCATGGCAGTGAATGAGCAACCTATGCACAAATCCGGCGATGTTGCGCAAGGTTTGCTCACATTGGGCTCGTGGAAAGCAAAGGGCGAAGGGCGCACAGCAAACCGGAAACAAGCATGTTGGCCGCTCTCCTTCTGCGGCCTTCGCATCCTTAGCGTGAGGCAAAAGTCTTTTCCTCCTCCAACCGTCAGGTAGGTTTTGTCCGCGCCCCAATCGCACGGTCATGAACACCAAAGATCTTATCGCCCTCGGGGTCCCACCCGGCGAAGCCACCCGCCGCGGCATCGCCTTCATCGCGGACTTCATCCTCAAAGGCGGTGACAAGCTGAATCTGCCCGCCGAGGTCGAGGCCGTCGTGCGCGCGCCGGGCGACTTCACGACCGACAAGCTGCGCGGCGAGTTTGCCAAGGCGTTGCTCAAGTCCAATCGCCCCCTCCAGCAAGCCCCTGCCCCGTGGCGGCAATGGGGCGAAGGACTCGAACCCGAGGCCATCAACCAAATGGCTCGCGCGTGCCAGCTCCCCGTGTCTGTCGCGGGCGCGCTGATGCCGGACGCGCATGTCGGCTATGGTCTGCCCATCGGCGGCGTGCTGGCCACCGACAACGCGGTCATCCCCTACGCCGTCGGCGTGGACATTGCCTGCCGCATGAAGATGACCGTGCTCGACCTGCCCGTGCGCGAGCTGGACCGCCGGCGCGAACGGCTCATCAAGGCCATTGAGGACGAGACGCGTTTCGGCATCGGCGCGCACTTCACCGAGCCCCGGCAACATCCCGTGCTCGATGCCGACTGGAACATCAGCCCCGTCACCAAGCTCCGCAAAGGCCGCGCTTGGTCACAGCTCGGCACCAGTGGCAGCGGCAACCACTTCGTCGAGTTCGGCATCTTTACTGCGAGTCAGGCCATCAACGGTCTGCCGCCCGGCGAATACGTTGCGCTCCTCTCGCACAGCGGGAGTCGCGGCACCGGCGCGGCGGTGTGCGACCACTACAGCCAGCTCGCGATGGAGCAGCACGCGGACTTGCCGAAGGAGCACAAGCACCTCGCCTGGCTCTCGCTCGATTCCGCCGAAGGCCAGGAATACTGGGCCGCGATGGAGTTGATGGGCCAATACGCAGCCGCCAACCACGCGCTCATCCACCAGCACATCGCCGAGCACCTGCGCCTGCAAGTCCTCCTCGACTTGGAAAACCACCACAACTTCGCGTGGAAGGAGCGCCACATCATGGGCGGCGAGGAACGCGACGTCGTTGTGCATCGCAAAGGCGCGACGCCCGCCGGTGCCGGCGTGCTGGGCATCATCCCCGGCTCGATGGCTTCGCCCGGCTTCGTCGTGCGCGGCAAGGGCAGCGAGGCCTCGCTCAAGTCCGCGTCGCACGGCGCGGGCCGCGTGATGAGCCGCAAGAAAGCCACCGCGACCTTCGAGTGGCACAAGGTCAACCGCGTGCTCCGGGAAGCCGGCGTCCACCTCATCAGCGCCGGTCTCGACGAGGTTCCGATGGTTTACAAAGACATCCACCAAGTCATGGCCGCGCAGAGCGACCTCGTGGAAGTCCTCGGCCAGTTCGACCCCAAGCTCGTGAAGATGGCCCCGCACGGCGAGCGGGCGGAGGATTGAGGCCGCTTATTTCCGAGCTGGGCCAAGCCGGAGAGCGGCCTCATCAAGTGGTGGTGGCGCTGGATTAAGTCCTCCCAAAACACAACTGCCTCACCTAGCAAGGCGACTGCGTGGCCGTTATCGCCCGGCAGTTTCCGTGCCCGGTCACGGACGCGCTTCGGGGGGAAGCAGGCTCAGGACGAAATCGTAAATCGTCTGCGCGTATTGCAGCGCCTCGTCAAACTCCTCGCGCGTCGGCATCGGTTCATCAAAGCCACCGGGATAGCGAAACGCGGAAGCATACGGTGTCAGCACCGCCGCTGCCGGGGCAAGTTTCTCAAAGTCAGCGTTGATGCTCCCAGCCCGATCCACCAAGTCTTCGATGTCGTGCGTCTTTGGAAAAGGCGCGTCGTTCGCTTGCAGCCATGCCTTGACTGACTTCTCCGCCGCTTGCTGGCAATGGTAGATAGCGGTGTCCAGCAATGGCTCTTCCTGCGCGGCCAGCACGCGCGAAGAACGCAAGTCGTGACTCGCCCGGGTCAGCCAGTCGCGCACCAGTTCCTGCGTGGCCTCATCCATACAACCTGCGACCTTGGGCTAGCACCTGATGGAACAGCGAAGCGCGCAGATGTTTGTAGCGGTCCACCTGAGCGCGGGTCGGCACAAGCACATCCTTGGCGAAGCCCAACCCGGTCAGGCACCGATGCGCCCGCTGCTGCCGCTGGATTCCCCGCTCTTCGCTGTCACGGACAATTACCATCAAATCCACATCGCTATCCTCCGTGGGCGTGCCCCACGCGTGCGAACCGAACAGATAGATTTCCTCCGGCTGAAACTCCGCCTTCAGCCTTTCCACAGCGCTTTCTAACAGCCCGCTTGGAAGTGTCTTCACGACAGCAGCGTATCACTCAATCAGCACAAGTGAAAAGCGGGATGTTTGCATCTCTGAAATGGCCGCGCAGAGCGACCTCGTGGAAGTCCTCAGCCAGTTCGACCCCAAGCTCGTGAAGATGGCCCCGCACGGCGAGCGGGCGGAGGATTGATTGGGGGGCTGCTGGCTCGGAAGCTTCGCGCCCGCAAAAGCCTTGCCCGCTTCCCCCGGCTGCGCGGACACTTCGCGCACCGCGATGAACCGCATCCGCCTGCTGCCCGAGCAAGTCGCCAATCAAATCGCCGCCGGCGAGGTGGTGGAGCGGCCAGCCAGCGTCGTGAAGGAGCTGGTGGAGAACGCCCTCGACGCGCAGGCCGCCCACATCACGGTGGATGTGCTGGCCGGCGGACGCGGCCTGATTCGCGTGACGGATGACGGTCTGGGCATGAGCCGCGATGACGCGTTGCTCTGCCTCGAACGCCACGCGACGAGCAAGGTGCAGAGCGCGGAGGATTTGTTCCGCATCACCACGATGGGCTTTCGCGGCGAGGCGCTGCCGAGCATCGCGAGCGTGAGCCGGTTCACGCTCACCACCCGCGAGCGCGACAGCGATTCGCCCGAGGCCATGCAGGTCATTGTTCACGGCGGCAAAATTCTGGAAGTCCGCTCGGCGGGCGCGCCCGGCGGCACGAGCATCGAGGTGCGGCAGCTCTTCTACAACCTGCCGGCGCGGCGGAAGTTCCTCCGCAGCGAGGAGACGGAGCGGGCGCACATCCACCACTACCTCACGCTGGCCGCGCTGGCGCATCCGCAGGTCGCGTTCACGCTCACGACGGACAGCCGCACCATTTTCCAGCTCCCCGCCAGCCCGCCGGCCACCGATCCCGCCGGCCAGCTCGCCGCCCTCCGCGAACGCCTGCGCGCCCTGCACGGCGCGGACCTGAATCTCCTGACCGTGGACACGCAAGGAACCTACGAGGAACTCCGCGACCCCGCTGAACCCGAGGCCAGCTCTCAACTCTCAACTCCCAACTCTCAACTCCGCCTGTGGGGCTTCATCGGCGCACCCGGTGTCTCGCGCGGCAGCCGGGATGATCAACATCTCTTCGTCAACCGCCGGCCCATTGAGAACCGCGCGCTCAACTTCGCGCTCATCGAGGGCTATCACACCGCGCTGATGAAGGGCCGCTATCCGGTGTGCTGTCTCTTTCTCGAACTCGACCCCGCGCAGGTGGACGTGAACATCCATCCGGCCAAGCGCGAGGTGAAGTTTCATCACGAGCGCGCCGTGCGGACGTTCGTCACGCAGGCCATCCGCGACACGCTGCTGAATTTTCACAGCGGTCCCGTGATGGCAGGTGTCCCGCCTGCCGTGGAGCCGGGCTTCCAGACCGGCGGACAGAACGCCCCGCCGGTGGAATCGCGCACCGAACCACTCCGCAGCCCGAGTCCGGGCAGTCTGACGCCCGCCGCTATCAATCCCGCGCCCGACTTCTTTCCGTCGCTGCCGAGCCGGCCGATCCCCGACTGGCCCGCGAGCGCACCCAAGCAGACGCCCTTGCCGATGGGCTTCAGCGGTCAGCCGTCAGCGGTCACCCATCAGCCAGCGCCGCCCGACCTGACTCACGGAGCCCGGATCCCGGAGCACAACCGGCCAGCCTCCAGCCTCCAAGCTCCGGCATCGCCCCCGCTCCTCGCGGTTCCCTTGCGGCTCGTCGGGGTCATTGGCCGGCTCTACGTGGTGCTGGAGAGCGATCGCGGCCTGGTGCTCATGGACCAGCATGCGGCGCATGAGCGGATTCTCTTCGAGCAGATGCTCGACCGGCTTGAAGCGGGAGGCGAGGCGGCGGCGCAACGGTTGCTGCTGCCGGAAACGGTCGAGCTGTCCATGCGCGACGCGGATTTTCTCCGCCGGCACCTGCCCATCCTCGCGCGGCTGGGCGTAGGCTTGAGCGAGTTTGGCGAGCGCACGTTCCTGCTGGAGGCCCTGCCACCCATGGCCAAGCTCCCCTCGGCCCGCCGCTTTGTGATCGAGCTGGTGGACGCGCTCAAGGCGGCCGGCGACGGCGTCAACGCGCTGCGCCTCGGCGAGGACGTCATTGCCAAGACCGTCTGCCGCCACGCGGTGAAGGCCAACGACCCGCTGGCCGGCCCGGAGCTGGAAAACCTGGTGTCCGACCTGCGCCGCTGCCGGATGCCCTACACCTGTCCGCATGGCCGGCCCACGCTCATCGAGATGAGCCTGAAGGAGCTGGAGAAGAAATTTGGCCGCGCGCAGTGAGCCCAACCGGCGCAGCCCAAAAACCTTTTCCCGCAGGCCAAGTTTCGCTTCAATCCCCCCATGCAAAGCCGCCTCGCCCTCGTGCTGCACGCGCACCTGCCGTTTGTCCGGCATCCGGAGCACGACCGCTTCCTCGAGGAGAGCTGGCTGTTCGAGGCCATCACCGAGACCTACCTGCCGCTGATCCAAGTGCTGGAAGGCTGGCAGGCGCTCGGCATGCGGGCGCGCCTGACGCTTACCCTCTCGCCCACGCTGTGCGCCATGCTGCTGGACCCGCTGTTGCAGGACCGCTACGTGCGGCATCTCGAAGGCCTGCTGGAGCTGGGCGAGAAGGAAATCCATCGCACCCACTGGGACCGCGATTTCCGCGAGCTGTCGTGGATGTATCACCACCGGTTCACCAGCCTGCGCGCCACCTACTTCGCCTACGGACGCAACCTCGTCGGCGCGTTCCGCAAGTTTCAGGAGCAGGGCCTCCTTGAAATCATCACCACCGCCGCCACCCACGCGCTGCTGCCGCTGCTGAACCACCCGCCCTCCGTCCGCGCGCAAATCCTCACCGCGCGCGACCATTACCGGAGCTGCTTCGGCTGCGACCCGCGCGGCATCTGGCTGCCGGAATGCGCCTATGTCGAAGGCATCGAGGCCGTGCTTCAGGAGGCGAACCTCCGCTGGTTCATCATGGACACGCACGGGCTGCTGCACGCCCGCCCGCGCCCGCGCTACGGCGTCTTCGCCCCCGTGCTCACACCAAATGGCATCGCCGCCTTTGCCCGCGACCTCGAATCCGCGCGCCAGGTCTGGAGCCGCAACGAGGGTTATCCCGGCGACCCGCGCTACCGTGATTTCTACCGCGACGTGGGCCACGACCTCGACTTCGACTACGTCCGCCCCCACCTGCCCAACCCGGACC
>Ga0255100_1000340_pt1 | contig 19631 bp, 19 predicted proteins | sample Colum_Colum_RepB_2_FD_188449 | JGI IMG/M metagenome (GOLD analysis project Ga0255100, IMG submission 188449) | Freshwater microbial communities from Columbia River, Oregon, United States - Colum_Colum_RepB_8d | ecosystem: Environmental > Aquatic > Freshwater > River | place: USA: Oregon...
ACATGAAGCCGGAGAACCTGCGCTACCACCGCATCATCATCATGACCGACGCCGACGTCGACGGCGCCCACATCCGCACGCTGCTGCTGACGTTCTTCTATCGGCACATGTATGCGCTGGTCGAGCGTGGCCACGTCTACATCGCGCAGCCGCCGCTGTACAAGCTGAAGAGCGGCAAGCACGAAACTTACGTGAAGGACAACAACGAGCTTGAGGACTGGTTGCTGAAGTCCGCACTCGACGAGGCTTCGCTGATTCCGGTCGCCGATGCGCCGGCATTGCCGAGTGACAAGCTCGCGCAACTGGTGCGCGATACCTCGCGTATCCAAGGCGCGATCGAGCGCCTGAGCCGCCACTACGATCGCCATGTGCTTGAACGGCTGTTCGAGCGAGCACCGCTCGCGGCCGAAGGCGAGCGTGAAGCGTGGTTGAACGAATTTGCCAGCAGCCTCAATGCCGGTGTTGCCGTTCAGCGCTATGTCGTTGAAATGCAAGGTAATTCGCTGATCGTGAACCAGCTCGTTCACGGCCTCGCGCATCGCTACGTGTTTGGCGAGGATTTCTTCGCTACGCCGGAGTTCCAGCTGGTTTCGAAGTTCAACACCGAGGTCAAGGCGCTGATCGGCGCCGGTGCCACGGTCAAGCGCGGCGAGCGCGTGCGTGCGGTCTCGAGCTTTGCCGAGGCCTATGTCTGGCTGACCGGCGAAGCGCGTCGCGGCCTGCATGTGCAGCGCTACAAGGGCCTTGGCGAGATGAACCCGGAGCAGCTCTGGGAAACCACGCTCGATCCGGTTGTGCGGCGCCTGGTGCAGGTCCGCGTCGAAGACATCATCTCGGCCGATCAGATGTTCACCACGCTGATGGGCGAAGACGTCGAGCCGCGCCGCGATTTCATCGAGCGGCACGCGCTGCTGGTTGGCAATCTGGACGTCTGAAGTCACCGGCGGCGCGGGGCGGCCCGCGCTATCGGCAGCTCTGTCTCCCGTCTTAGAGTCAAGGCGATCGCGGCCTCGAAGCCGCGACTGACCAGACCGAGACGAGGAGACTGCAATGAACCCAGTGCACGTTGGACGGCAGAGCGCCCTGCCGTCGGCTGCAGCCGTCACGCTGACCTTTTGCGCATCCGCTGCAGCAGTGGCCGCTGGCGATCTGGTTTCTGCAGCCGCTCCGGACGCCATGCCGGACAGCCAGTGGCTCAGCTACAACGGCACTGCGGATGGACAGCGCTACGCGAATGTTGCCCAGATCACGCCGGAAAACGTCAGTGAGCTGGCCGAGCATTGCCGGATCAAGCTCGATAGTAGCGGCTCATTGCACACCGGCCTCGTGCAACTCGATGGAACGCTGTATCTGACCACTGCGCGCGACACGATTGCGCTCGATGCCAGCAACTGCGCGCAGCGCTGGCGCCACCGCTACACACCGGAGCAGGCGGAGGTCTTTGCGGTCAATCGGGGTGTTGCCTACGCCAACGGCAAGCTGTTCCGCGGCACGGCGGACGGTCGTCTGCTGGCGATCGACGCGGCGACCGGCAAGACTATCTGGCAGCAGCAGGTTGGTGATCCGCTGCAAGGCGAGTTCTTCAGCGCCGCGCCGATCGTCTGGCAGGGGCTGCTGATCATTGGCAGTGCCGGCAGCGACTGGGGCGTCAGAGGCCGGATCATGGCTTACGACCAGAGCAACGGCCGCGAGGTGTGGCGCTTCAACACGATCCCGCGCGGCAAGGAACCCGGGGCTGAAACCTGGGCCGAACGTGGCAGCGCCCGTTATGGCGGCGGCGGTTCCTGGACGCATTATTCGATCGACATGTCGACCGGCGAAGTGTTCGTGCCGGTCGGTAACCCGGCGCCGGACATCGTGCCCGGACATCGTCCCGGAAAGAACCTGTACACCGACAGCATGGTCGTGCTCGACGCGCGCACCGGCGCGCTGAAGTGGTACCACCAGATGGTGTCGAACGATGGCCACGACCTGGATCTCGGGGCTGCGCCGATGCTGTATCACGATTCGAAAGGGCGTCCGATTGCCGCGATCGGCTCCAAGAACGGCCATCTGTACGGCGTCGATCGCGAAACCCGCAAGCGTGTTTACGACACGCCGATTGCCCGTATCGAAAACGAAGGTGTTCAGCCAACTGCAGCCGGACTGCATGTGTGTCCCGGCCTGCTCGGCGGTGTCGAATGGAACGGCCCCGCTTACGACGCGAAGAACAAGGCGGTCGTGGTTGGCGTCGTCGACTGGTGTTCGACAATCACGCCCAAACCGCAAAAGGACTACATCCCCGGCCAGTTCATGATGGGCGGCGAGTTCAAGATGGACGAGGAATCGTTCGGCTGGGTCCGGGCGATCGATCCGGACAACGGCACGCTGCGCTGGAGCTACAAGGCCGATGGCCCGGTGGTGGCCGGTGTCACGCCAACAGCCGGCGGCGTGGTATTCACCGGCGACATGGCCGGCAATTTTCTCGCCCTCGACAGTGCCAGCGGCGAGCTGCTGAAGAAGGTCGCCACCGGCGGTGCGGTCGCCGGCGGCGTCATCAGCTACGCGCTCGGCGGCACGCAGTACGTGGCGTCGACCTCCGGCAACGTGTCGCGGCTGACCTTTGGCGTCAGCGGCTCGCCGACGCTGATCCTGTACAAGCTTGGCGGTGCCGGCAGCCCGGCACTCGCTGCGGCGGGTGCGCCCGCTGCCGGCAGCGAGGTCAGCGGTGCGGCGATCTACGGCAAGGTCTGTTCAGCCTGCCACGGTGCCAACGCCGAAGGTGGAGTCGGCCCATCGCTGAAAGGTGTGTCGGCGCGGCTCGGCCTCGCGAAGACCATCGAATGGATCAAGAACCCGTCGGCCAAGATGCCGCGCTTCTATCCAGGCTTGCTCGCCGAAGCCGACGTCGCGGCGGTCGCCGCACACGTCCAGAAATACTGAGCAGGATCGTTGCGGGCATTGATCGACCGGCGAATCTGCGGGACATTCTTCAGGCGTCCGTCTACCGCAGGCTCGGGAGAAGTCGATGAAAACACTGGCGATCTACAACCTGAAAGGCGGTGTCGGGAAAACGGCCGCCGCCGTCAACCTCGCCTATCTGGCGGCCCAGAGCGGCCTGCATACGGTGCTCTGGGACCTTGATCCGCAAGGTGCGGCGACCTGGTATCTGAACGGCGACGGTGCAAAGGCACCGGACAAGGCGGTCTGGCGCGGTTCGTCGCCGATCGGCCGGCGCATCGTCGAAACGCCCTACAACAACCTGCATCTGGTGCCCGCCGACCTGGAAACCCGGCATCTGGACGTCTGGCTGCGCAAGGACGACAACAGCCACGACCGTCTGCGCACGCTGATCGAACCGCTGTCCGAGCAGTACAGCCTTGTCGTCCTCGATTGCCCGCCAAGCCTGTCGCACGTGGCCGACAACATCTTCGCGGCCGCCGACCGCATCCTGGTGCCGACGGTGCCGACGCACCTGAGCCTGCGTGCGCTGATGACGCTGATCGACTACTTCAAGGCGCAAGAACTGCCGCGCACCCGGTTGCGGCCGTTCTGGTCGATGGCCGATCGCCGCCGCGGCCTGCATCGCGGCCTGATCGAGCAGCCGCCGAAGACCATGAAAGACGTCTGCGCCGCCGTGATTCCGTACGCCGCATCGGTCGAGCGGATGGGCGAAACGCGCGCACCGCTGGAAGTCAGCGAGCCTTCGAGCTACGCGGCGGAGTGCTACCGCGCACTGTGGGCCGAGAACGCGAACTACCTGCGGCGCAGCTAGCGGCTCAGCTAGCGACTCAGACCGGCTGCGGCACCAGAACGCGCGCCGGTTCGCCGCGGAACGCGCGCAGCACTTCGTCGACCGTCCGCTCGCGCAGTTCCTGGATTGCATCCGGGCTGGAGAACGCGATGTGCGGTGTGGCGATCACCCTGGGGTGCGCGGTCACCGCGACCGGCGGCTCCGGTTCGCCGGCGATCACGTCGAGTGCGGCGGTATCCAGCTGGCCTGATTCAAGCGCATCAAGCACCGCTGCGTTGTCGACCAGACCGCCGCGGCTGACGTTGACGAACAAGGCGCCGCGCTTCATCTGCGCGAAGCGGGCCGCGTCGAACAGGTTCGCCGTGGCCGGCGACAGCGGCAGCAGCGCGATCACCGCATCGGCCTGTGGCAGCAGTGCGTCAAGGCTCATCCATTCGACCAGGGCCGCGTCAGCGCCGCTCGGCGCCGTGCGGCCGCAGGCGATGACCCGCAGGCCCCAGCCGGACAGCTTGCGCGCCACCTGCTTGCCGGTGCGGCCGTAGCCGACGAGGCCGACGGTCAGCCCGCGGGTGCGCCGCAGGCGCGCCAGCGCCGGGTCCCAGAGGCCGCGCTTGACCTCCCGGTCCCATTGCACGATGCCGCGCGACCAGGCCAGCAGCATCGCCACTGCGTGGTCGGACACTTCCTCGACGCAGTAGTCCGGCACGTTGGTAACCCGCGCACCGGCCGCCCAGGCGGCATCAAGCGCGATGTTGTCGAGCCCGACGCCGTAGCGAGCCACGATCGCCAGATCGCGGCAGTGGCCGATCGCCGTTGCCGACACCTGCGCCCAGCAGGTCATGATCGCTTGCGGACGTTCGCGTGCGGCGATCGCGTCGATCTCGTGGCCGGGCAGTGCGGCCGAACGGCCCGCCACCACACGCAGGCCGGCAGCTTCGAGGTGGCGGTGCTCGTAATCGAGATCCGGCCACGGGTAGTCGGTGATGAAGACGGTCTTTTTCACGGCGGCGACGCTAGCAGATTGCGCATCGAGTCGATGGTTGCGGGCGAACCCTCAGGACCACGCGCAATGCTCGATGCAGCGGCGCACTCGGCTAGGCTCGCAGCCACAAGGGACGCCCACCAGAACCCCGCAGGAGGAGAGCCGCATGATCGACAACCCGTACTACTCGCAGGCCGTGCACGGCCCGTACGACACCTACGACCTCGGCAACTTCACGCTCGAGGACGGCGGCACCCTTCGTGGCTGCCAGCTGGCGTATGCGACCTTCGGCACGCTGAACGAGGCCAGGAACAACGCGATCCTGATCACCACCTGGTTCTCGGGCACCTCGAAGATCATGGAACAGGTCTACACCGGCCCCGGCCGGGCGCTGGACCCGGCGAAGTACTTCATTGTCATCGTCAACCAGATCGGCAACGGGCTGTCGTCATCGCCGCACAACACACCGTTTCCGGCCGGCATGGCCAACTTCCCGAAGGTGCGGATCGGCGACGACGTGCGCGCACAGCACCGCCTGCTGACCGAGAAGTTCGGCATCACCCAACTGGCGCTGGTCACCGGCGGCTCGATGGGCGCGCAGCAGACCTACGAATGGGCGGTCCGCTATCCGGACATGGTCAAGCGCGCCGCACCGCTCGCTGGCACCGCGAAGAACACGCTCCACGACCAGATCTACGCCGACACGCTGACTGAAGCGATCACTTCCGATCCAGGCTGGAACAACGGCTGGTACACCTCGCACATGGATGTCCGCGACGGTCTGCGCCGCCACGCCAAGCTGTGGGCGGCGATGGGCTGGAGCACCGAGTTCTACGCGCAGGGTCGGATGGCCGCGCTCGGCTTTTCATCGCTTGACGACTTCATCACCAATTTCATGAACGGCTTTTTCGGCGTCATGGACCCGAACGCGCTGCTGGCGATGGCCTGGAAGTGGCGCAACGGTGACGTCAGCCGCCACACCGGCGGCGATCTCGCGGCCGCGCTCGGCCGGATCAAGGCCAAGACCTATGTCATGCCGATCAGCACCGACATGTTCTTCCCGCCAATCGACTGCGAGCGCGAAGCGGCGCTGATTCCGGGTGCGGTGTTCCGGCCGATCCAGTCGATCGACGGCCATCTGGCGCTGTTCGGCGCCGATCCGGGCTATGCGGCGCAGATCGATGCGGCGCTGGGCGAGTTGCTGGCGACGCCGGTCTGAAGCAACCGATGGACCTCACGCAAAGACGCGAAGACGCCAGCACCGCCAAAGCAGAAAACGAAAACGGGCCAAGAACCACTTGAATGGTCTTGACCCGCTTTCGCTGTTCTTGGCGTCTTTGCGTGAGGCTCGCTTCTCCCCGCTCGCGACGGACCGCCGCTCAACCGCCGTCCGGCAGGATCGCCAGCAGCGCCGCGACGCGCGCCTTCAGCGTTGCCTGATCGGCCGCGGTCACCGTCGCATGGCCGATCTTGCGTTGCGGCTTCGGCGTCTTGCCGTACAGGTGCGTGTGCACGCCGGGCAGGCGACTGGCGGCCTCGGTATCGGGCGCCAGGCCGATGTAGTTGACCATCACCGAAGAGCCGCGCAGCTCGGTCGATCCGAGCGGCAGACCGGCAATCGCGCGTAGATGGTTCTCGAACTGCGAGGTCTCGGCACCCTCGATGGTCCAGTGCCCGGAGTTGTGCACGCGTGGCGCGATCTCGTTGGCGATCAGCTGACCATCGGCCACGAAGAACTCGAAGGCCAGCACACCGACATAGTCCAGATGCTCGGCAACTCGCCGCGCGTAGTCCTCGCCCTGCGCCTGCAGCGGATCGTTCACCGTCGGCGTCGCGGTGCGCAGGATGCCGGCGCGGTGGACGTTCTCGACCAGCGGGTAGAACACCATCTCGCCGCTCGCCGAGCGCACGGCGAGACAGGACACTTCACGCTCGAACGGCACGAAGGCTTCAAGGATCAGCGGCTGGCCGCCAATCGCGTTCCACGCGGCATCGAGGTCGGCCGGTGCGCGCAGCACCGCCTGCCCCTTGCCGTCGTAGCCCATGCGTCGCGTCTTGAGCACCGCCGGCAGGCCGGTGATCGCCACCGCGGCATCAAGGCCTTCGCGGCTGTCGACCGCCGCATGGGTCGGCACCGGAATGCCAAGCGAGCGGAACAGCGCCTTCTCGGACAGCCGATCCTGGCCGGCAGTCAGCGCCTTCGGGCCGGGATGCAGCGGCACGCGGGCAGCAACGAACTCGGCAGCCGCATTCGGCACGTTCTCGAACTCGAAGGTGGCGAGATCCACTCGCGAGCAGAACTCGGCCAGCGCGCCTTCGTCTGTGTAATCGGCGTGGATATGCTCGCCGAGCGGTGCCGCGCAGGCTTCAGGCGCGGGATCGAGAAACACGAAATCGATATCCAGTGGATAGCCAGCCAGCGCCAGCATCCGGCCGAGCTGGCCGGCTCCGAGCACGCCGATCTTCAGTCCGCTCTTCATGGTCGCGTTCAGGGCAGCGGCAGCGCGCCGTCGTTCAGGACTTTGGCAGTCTGCGCGGCGCGGAAAGCGTCGAGCTTCGCTGCGTAGGCCGGCTCGAAAGCGCCGAGGATTGCGCAGGCCAGCAGCGCGGCGTTGGTGGCGCCGGCCGTACCGATCGCCAGAGTCGCCACCGGAATGCCGGCCGGCATCTGCACGATCGACAGCAGCGAGTCGACACCCGACAGCATCCGCGACTGCACCGGCACGCCGAGCACCGGCAGCCGTGTCTTCGACGCGGCCATGCCCGGCAGATGCGCGGCCCCGCCGGCGCCGGCGATGATCACCTTGAGCCCGCGGTTGGCGGCCGTAGCGGCGTAATCGAACAGCAGATCCGGCGTGCGGTGCGCGGAAACGACCCGCGTCTCGTACGGAATCCCCAGCTCGCCGAGCGTCCGCGCTGCGTGTTCCATCGTCTCCCAGTCGGAGCGGGAACCCATGATCACGCCCACCAGCGGCGCGGCTTTCAGTGCGGAGTCGGACACGGCAAGGTCTTCGGTAAGGGCGCGGCAATCGCGAAAAAGGCGCGGATTATTTCACCAGCGAGGTGAAATCGCATTGCAGGATTCTCGACGCGACTCACGCAAAGGCGCGAAGACGTCAGGGAAAAGCGCAAAAGCCATTGAATTTGTTGCTGAAGAATCTGCTTTTCAGCGCGGCTTTGTGCCTTTGCGTGAGATGGCGGTTGCCAAGCCCGGAATCAGGGTGCGGTCAGGTCGAAATCGGCGTTGACGGTGGCGCTGTAGCGAATCTGCCCGGCGGAGAAGCCCATTGCTTCGTTGCCGGATTCCGGCGCGGCATCTGCAGAAGCCATCACTGCGAAGCGCGCCTTCTGCATTTGCGGCGCCGGGACGTACTCGGCATTGGCATTCAGCGTGTGTACGGCGCCCAGCTTGACCCCCAGCGCGTCGGCCAGCACCTTGGCCTTGGCGCGGGCATCTTCAGCCGCCTTGGCCAGCGCATCGCGGCCGAGTGCTTCGGCTTTCGACGATTCGAGCTGCGGGTCGGAGACATTGTTGATGCCGGCGGTGGTCGCCTTCAGCAGCACGTCACCGATCTTGTCGAGATCGCGCACCACCACCTCGATGCCACGCGTCAGGTGATAGCCCAGGAACTTGCGGCCGCCCTTGCCGCTGTAGTCGTACTCCGGCTGAATGCTCAGGCCGGCCGTGGAAATGTCGGCTTCGGCGATGCCGAGTGCCTTGAGCGCGGCAAGGTAGTCCTTGACGATGCGGCTGACCTCGGTCTGCGCGACGCGCAGATCCAGCTTGGTGGTCTCGACCTGCATCGAGATGCGCGCGCGGTCCGGTGTCACCGCAACTTCACCACGGCCGCTGACGTTCACCGAGCGGCGATCCGGCAGGTGATCCGATGCCAGCAGCGGGCTCGACAGGCTGCCGATCAGCAGCGCGGTGGCCGTGGAAACGAAAAGCTTGTTCATGGGCGATGCGGTCCTTGCGCGAGGTAGGGCGGCATCCTGCCGCCATTCCCTGCCCCGAACAACCTCTGCCGCCGCTTGGCGCGTGAATATCCAGCGTACTCGCCAGCCGCTAGACTGCGGGATTCAACACTCGCCGGATCCTTGCTTCCCCATGTCGTACTACAACCATCAGACCGTTTCGCTGACGCGTGACGTGATCGGCGTGCTGATTCCGGCCGGGACACGCGTCGAACTGCCGACCGGTGCCGAGGCCACGATCACCCAGGCGCTCGGCGGCAGCTATACGGTGGAGGTGCAGGGCCACCTGTTCCGCATCGATGGCAAGGATGCCGATGCGCTCGGCATGCAGCCGACCGACGAAGTGGTGCTGGCCGCCGATGCCAGCGAAGACGAGGTGGCGGCCGCCGTGCGCCGTCAGCTGGAGACGGTCTACGACCCGGAAATCCCGATCAACATCGTCGAGCTGGGCCTGATCTACGACAGCCGCCTCGAGCCCGCCGAGGACAATGGCTGGAAGCTGCACGTGGTGATGACCCTCACTGCGCCCGGCTGCGGCATGGGCGACGTGCTGGTCAGCGACGTCAAGACCAAGGCCATGCAGGTACCTGGCGTCCGCGAAGCCGATGTCGAGTTGACCTTCGACCCGCCGTGGTCCCAGTCGATGATGTCGGACTCGGCGAAGCTGCAGGCGGGCTTCCTGTGACCGACACGCTGACCCGCGGCGTCCGTGTCACGGTGGCTCCGCATTACCTGGCCGAGCAGTCCGAGCCCGGCCGCTCGCATTACCTGTTCGCCTATCAGGTGACGATCCGCAACGAAGGCGACGAGTCGGTGCAGCTGATGTCGCGGCACTGGATCATCACCAACGGTGAAGGCAAGACCGAGGAAGTGCGCGGACCGGGTGTGGTTGGCGTGCAGCCGAAGCTGTCGCCGGGTGAGGAATTTCAGTACACCAGCGGCTGCCCGCTGATCACGCCGGTCGGCACCATGCACGGCAGTTATCAGATGGTCACCGATGATGGCGAGCAGTTTGATGCCCTGATCGGCCCGTTTCGTCTGGCCGTGCCGCGCGCGCTGAACTAGTCAGCGGCCCGGGCTTGTGCCGATGCTCGGATCGATCTGACGCAACGCTTCGCCGACGGTCGGCTGGCCGGTCGAGCGCAGATCGTAGGCTCCGTACACCCGACCCGATGCCGCATTGCACTGACCTTGTGGCCGCTTGATCCTGGTTCCGGTGTCGCGCAGGCAGGTCGGGTCTGCGGCCGTTTGACGGTCGGTTGTCTCGGCAGCGGGCTTGGCTGGCTCTGGATCGGCAGCGAAGGCTGGAGCAGCGACCACCAGCGTCATGGCAACAAGGATCAGCAGATTCGACCGGGATGGCATGGCAGGTCCTTGCGGTTCGGAAGGCTCGCTGCAATCTACGCCGCAGATCCGGAAGAGAACAGTCGCGCCGTCAGCGTGACGCAGGCGCTTCGGCAATCGTCCTATCCAGCCAGCTCAGCAGGTCTGCCCAGATGCGGCCGGACTGCGAAGCCGACGGCGAGATATGCGCCTGCGGCAGCTCCAGCGTGATCACGGGCAGTTTCAGCGACAGGCCGGCGTACTCGCCCAGCGAACCAGGGTAGATACCGATTGGCTGCAGGCGCAGGTAGCCGAGCTTCTTCGGCGGGTCCTGCGGGCCATCGAAGTCGAGAATGCCGTAGGGCGCATGCACCGTGACGATGGCGTCGGGCTGGAACTGCTCGATCTGCTCGACGATCCACCGGGTCTCAGGCTCCGAAGCCGAATTCGGTCCCGGATAACGCCGCTTGTCGCCCTTGGCCTTGTCTTTCCAGTGGCTCAGCGCCTGCGACGACCACATGGGCGACGGGAAATTGCGGTTCAGGTCGACGCCGTGGGCGTTCACGCGGGTCGACGGTCTTGAGAACAGCCCATCAGGATTGGTCAGTGGCAGAACACGCCAGGCGTAGCGGTCGTAGCGCCCCGACTTCAGCAACTCGATCCACTGGAACACGACCGATACCGACGACAGCTCGTCGCCGTGAATGCCGCCAAGAACCAGTACCCGCTTCGGAGTCGCGTTGCCTGCGGCAGCAGGAAAATCCCGGAACAGCAGCGGTCGCTTGTCGACTGAAACCGAGCGGGCCGCTGCGAGTTCGGCATCAAGGCACGGCTGAGCGTCGAAGTTGCGCAGGCGCTCGGCCAGGCCGCGGCAGGTCGTTTCCGCGCCAACAGCGGGCGTTTGCGACGCTGCGAACGCCGACGGCCAGATCAGCAGGGACAGAAGCGCGGCCAGCGTTGCTGGCCGCGACGCATGACGGATCAGTTGCCGCGTTCCTTGCGAATCTTGTCGATCAGAAAATCGACAATCTTGAAGGTGTTCGGCTGGCTGGCCACCACATAGCGGCCACCGACGATCACGTTCGGCACGCTCCGGATCACGTAGGTTCGCGCCAGCGCTTCGGCGCGACGCATGCCGGAATCGACCACGAAGCTCGACGCAACGCCGTCGAAGTCGGCCGGCTTGATGCCGGCAGCAGCGACGTAAAGGGCACGGATCGAAGCGAGATCCGACATCGGCTGATGCTGGACGTGAATGGCGTCGAACAGCGGCTTGTGGGTCTTGTCGAGAATGCCGAGCGTCGATGCGATATAGAACGCCCGCGAATGCACCTCGCCTTCCGGCCGTCCGAGGGTGTTCGGAACGCGCGCGAAGTCGACGTCGGCAGCCTTGCTGGCGCGCCACTGCTCGACCGCCGGATCAAGCGAGAAGCAGTGCGGGCAGCCGTACCAGAAGAATTCCTCGACGGTGATCCGCTTCGGATCGGCCGGCTTCTGTGGCGACGGAACCTCGGTGTAATCCTTGCCGGCCTGGAAAGTGCCGCTGCTGCCGGTATCGGCAGCACTGCAAGCAGAGCTGAACAGGGCAACGGCGGCCAGCAGGCCGCCGGAGAGGAAGGTCTTGAGGTTACGCATGGGACTCCGGGGAGGGTCTTACTGCAGACCCGACAGGTAGGACGACAGGGCGTCGATTTCCGCATCGGTGAGATGCTTCGCGACGGCGGCCATCATCTGACCATTGCCTTCCTTGCCGCGTTCCCCGGCGCGATAGGCGCGCAGCGAGGAGGCTGCGTAGCCTGCATTCTGGCCTGCCACATGCGGGTAGATCGACGCGGGATTGCCGGCACCCTTCGGACCGTGGCAGGCCGCGCAGGCGGGCAGACCGCGAGTCGCGTCACCGGCGCGGTACAGCTTCTGGGCGACCGGTACGGCCGATTCGCTGGCGACGCCCTGAACCGCAGGCTGCGCCGAGAAGTAGGCAGCAAGGTCGGCCATGTCCTGAGGCGAAAGCGCCTGTGCCTGGCCATACATCACCGGATTGGCACGGGCGCCGGACTTGAACGCGACCAGCTGCGCATTGATGTACTTCGAACCCTGACCCGCGAGCTTCGGCCAGGCCGGATTCACGCCGCCGTTACCGCCGGCGCCATGGCAAGCACCGCAAACAGCCGCTTTGGCCGCGCCTGCAGCGGCGTCGCCTTTGACAAACGGATCCGCAGCGGCGCCTTCGGCGAATGCGGCAACGGGTAGCGACAGGGCAAGGGCGAGCAGAACATGCTTCATGAAACACTCCGGCAGGCAGGCGCACGTAGCAAGCTCCGCACTACGCGCATAATGAGCAATTGGAGCGCGAATCTTACACGATGACCCCGGATACCACGAAGGCGGCAGCGCCCAATCCCTACGCCCGCGCACGCTTCGTCCTGTCGGCAGCCCGGTTGGCCCAGCTTCCCGAGGACGGTCGCCCGGAGGCGGCACTGGTCGGGCGCTCGAACGCCGGCAAGTCCAGCGCGTTGAACCTGATCTGCCAACAGAACGGCCTTGCCCGAGTGTCGAAGACGCCGGGTCGCACCCAGCTGCTCAATGTCTTCGATATCGACAGCCGCGCGCGTCTGGTTGATCTTCCCGGCTACGGTTTTGCGCAGGTGCCGATTGCCGTGCGCAACTCGTGGGGCAAGCTGGTTGGCAGCTATGTCGAGAGTCGATCGTCGTTGAAGGGCGTGATCGTGGTGATGGACATCCGTCATCCGCTGACCGAACTGGACGTGCAGATGCTCGAATGGTGCCGCGACCGTCTGCTGACGGCCCATGTCCTGCTGACCAAGGCCGACAAGCTGAGCTTCGGTGCTGGCAAGAACACCGTGCTGAAGGTGCGCAGGGAGTTGCAGGATTTCGATCCCGGCATGACCGTGCAGGCGTTCTCGTCGACCGCGCGTACCGGCGTCGACGAAGCACGCGCCAAGCTCGACGAGTGGCTTGACCTGGCACAAGGGCCAGTCCGCTCCGAGGACGACCCTGCGGTCTGACGGAAGGCGTTTGTATGCCTTCGGTCAGGCCGCTACGATTGCGGAACGTCTGCTGATCAAACGGGCAAAAAAATGCCCAGCAGGTCGGGGGAACCTGCCGGGCAACGAGTGCCGGTTTGGGGGAACCGGACTTCCCGCCCAGGGAGTGAAGGCGGGGAATGGGAAGGGAGTCTCCATTCGCAATGTCAGACCTGCAGGGCATCGATTTGGTTCGATGGCAGTCCCGGAAAATCGTCGTCAGATGCCGAAAACGAAGGCAAACGATTGACTCGAAACGAATTGTTTCTTGAAACGCGGTACCGAATTCTGGGGTTGGGACGCTGGGCGAGGTAAAGAAGGCCGATCCGGGGGGATCGGCCTTGTTGTTTCCGGAGCGCGTACCGCTTCAGCCCGATGCACTGCTCGCGTGACCGGTCGCGGTATGGGCCGCGTCCCAGTTCGCACCGGTTCCGTAGTCGGCGACCAGCGGCACGGCCAGCTTCGCCGCCTCGCACATCCGTTGCGCGATCCGGGGCCCGAACACGGCGAGCTGATCGGCCGGGCCCTCGAACACCAGTTCGTCGTGCACCTGCAGGATCATCCGCAGATCCGGCGCATGCGCCGGCAGCCAGGCCGCGACATCGATCATCGCCCGCTTGATCAGGTCGGCCGCCGTGCCCTGCAGCGGCGCGTTGATCGCCGTGCGCTCCGCGTACTGGCGTTGTGCTGCGTTGCGGCTCTGGATGTCCGGCAGGTACAGGCGGCGGCCGAACAGGGTTTCGACATAACCCAGCTCGTGCGCCTGCGCCTTGGTCGTCTCCATGAAGCGCCGGACACCCGGATAACGGGCGAAGAAGCGGTCGATGTAGTCCTGCGCATCGTTCCGGCCGATGCCAAGCTGCTTGGCGAGGCCAAACGCCGAGATGCCGTAGATCAGCCCGAAGTTGATCGCCTTGGCCGAACGGCGCGATTCGGCGCTGACCTGATCGAGCGGCTGGCCGAACACCTCGGAGGCGGTGGCCTGATGAATGTCGATCCCGCGCCGGAACGCGTCCTGCAGACGTTCGTCGCCGGAGAAATGCGCCATCAGCCGCAGTTCGATCTGCGAGTAGTCGATCGACAGCAGCGCGTTGCCTGGTTCGGCAATGAACGCCTGCCGAATCCGCCGGCCATCGGCGGTGCGCACCGGAATGTTCTGCAGGTTCGGATCGTTCGACGACAGCCGCCCGGTCTGCGCCACCGCCTGGTGGTACGACGTATGAATGCGGCCGGTCTGCGGATTGATCTGCTTCGGCAGGTTGTCGGTGTACGTCGATTTCAGCTTCGACATGCCGCGCCATTCGAGGATCAGCCGCGGCAGCGGGTGTTCGTCGGCCAGCTCCTCGAGCACGTTTTCGGCGGTCGACGGATCGCCTTTCGGCGTCTTGCTGACCACGCGCAGCTTCAGCTGATCGAACAGGATCACCTGCAGCTGCTTCGGCGAGCCGAGATTGAACTCGCCACCGGCGGCGACAAAGCACTCGGCCTGGATCTCGTCCATCCGCTTGGCCAGTTCGGTGCTGATCCGCGCGAGCAGGGCCGAGTCGACCTTGACCCCCGCCCGTTCCATGCCGGCCAGCACCGGCACCAGCGGCATCTCGATGGTCTCGAACACCGATTTGAGCTGGGGCTCGGCCGCCAGTTTCGGGTACAGCACCTGATGCAGGCGCAAGGTGATGTCGGCGTCCTCCGCCGAATACTGCGTCGCCTCGTCGATCGCTACCTGGTTGAAGCTCAGCTGGCTCTTGCCCTTGCCGGCCACGTCGGTGAACGAAATGGTCTTGTGGCCGAGATAGCGCTCGGCCAGCGTGTCCATGTCATGGCGATTGCCGGCGGCGTCGAGCACGTAGCTTTCAAGCATCGTGTCGAACGCTACCCCCTGCACGTCGACGCCGTGGCGGGCCAGCACGTTCAGGTCGTACTTGATGTGCTGGCCGACCTTCGGCTTCGCCGGGTCTTCGAGCAGCGGCTTGAGCCGTGCCAGCACCGCTGCCCGATCAAGCTGCTTCGGCGCGCCAAGATAGTCGTGGGTCAGCGGCACATACCAGCCGTGCCCGGCTTCGGTTGCGAAGGCGAGACCGACAAGGCCTGACTGCATCGCATCGAGCGCATCGGTTTCGGTATCGACACAGATCAGCGCCGCGGCTTCGAGCTTGGCCAGCATGTCGGCGAAGGTGTCTTCGTCGAGCACGGCGATGGCCTGCGTCGGTGCGGAGGTCGGCGTCGCAACGGGCGCGTCATCGGTCTGCTGCGCGACCAGCGCCTCGGCACCGGCAGTTGCGGCAGCGCCCTGCGGTGCTGCCGGCGTCGGCGCGCCATCGACCGGCCCCAGTTCCTCCAGCGCCCGATGGAAGCCGGATTCGCGATAGATCGTCGCCAGCTTCGGCTTGTCGGCCGGGCCGGGCACCAGTTCCTCCAGCGTCAGCGGCAGCGCGACATCGCAGCGGATCGTCGCCAGATCGTGGGACATCGGAATCTGCGGGATCGCGTCGCGCAGCTTCTCGCCGACCTTGCCCTTGATCTCGTCGGCCCGAGCGATGATCGCGTCCAGCGAGCCGTATTCGTTCAGCCATTTGGCAGCGGTCTTCGGGCCGACACTCGGCACGCCGGGGATGTTGTCGCTGGTGTCGCCGATCAGCGCCAGGTAATCGACGATGCGCTCAGGCGGCACGCCGAACTTCTCGATGACGCCGGCCGGATCCATGACCCGGTTCTTCATCGTGTCGACCAGCTTCACGCGGTCGTTGACCAGCTGCGCCATGTCCTTGTCGCTGGTGACGATCAGCACTTCGTGACCGGCGGCTTCGCCGATCTTGGCCAGCGTGCCGATCACGTCGTCGGCTTCGACACCGGGCACCGACAAGGTCGGCAGACCCATCGCCTTGACCATCTCGACGATGATCGGCCACTGGTGCAGCAGATCCGGCGGCGTGGCGTCGCGGTTGGCCTTGTAGTCGGCGTAGATCGCTTCGCGGAAAGTCTTGCCGGGGGCATCGAAGACCACGGCGATGTGCTCCGGCGCGTAGTCCTTCTGCAGCCGCTTCAGCATGTTGACCATGCCGAAGATCGCGCCGGTCGGCTCCCCTTTCATGTTCGAAAGCGGCGGCAGCGCGTGATACGCGCGGAACAGCCAGCCCGAGGCATCGATCAGGACCAGCGGGTGCGCTTTCAGCGGGACATCGGACATGGCATCGGCCTCGGCAAGCAGGCCGACAAGCCTACCTGAGCGAATGGCTCAGGCAGGCCCTGCGATCACGGCAGCAGGCGTTCGTTGCGCACCACGTCGTCGAAGCTTTCGCGGGCACGCACCAGATGCACGGCAGCGCCGTCGACCAGCACCTCGGCGGCGCGGCCGCGGGTGTTGTAGTTGCTGCTCATCGTGAAGCCATAGGCGCCGGCCGTGCGGAAGGCCAGCAGGTCGCCTTCGGCCAGCGCCAGTTCGCGGTCGCGGGCCAGCCAGTCGCCGGTTTCGCAGACCGGGCCGACCAGATCCCAGGTCTTGGCCTCGACATCGCTGCGCGGCGCGGCCGGCAACACGGCGTGCCAGGCGTCGTAGAAGCTCGGCCGGATCAGGTCGTTCATCGCCGCGTCGATGATCGCGAAGTTCTTGTGCGCGCCCGGCTTCAGCAGTTCGACCTGGGTCAGCAGCACACCGGCATTGCCGGCAATCGCGCGCCCCGGTTCGGTCATCACGACGAGCTTGCGGCCCGCAAGCTTCGGCTTCAGCGCATCGGCCCACTCGACCGGCGATGGCGGCACTTCGTCGTCATAACGCACGCCGAGGCCACCGCCGACATCGAGATGACGCAGCTCGATACCCCGCGCGGCCAGCCGGTCGATCAGCGCCAGCACCCGGTCCAGCGCATCAAGGAACGGGGACAGTTCCAGCAGCTGCGAGCCGATATGGCAGGCCACACCGTCGATCTCGATGCCCGACAGCGTCGCGGCCTGAGCGTACAGCCGCTCGGCCTCGGCAATGTCGACGCCGAACTTGTTCTCCTTGAGCCCGGTGGAGATGTACGGATGGGTCTTGGCATCGACATCCGGATTGACCCGGAACGCGATCCGCGCCGTCTTGCCCATCCGCGTCGCGATGGCCGACAGCCGCTGCAGCTCGGCTTCCGATTCAACGTTGAAGCAGTAGATGCCCGACCGCAGCGCCAGCTCGATTTCCGCCGTGGTCTTGCCAACGCCGGAAAACACCACCTTGGCCGGATCACCACCGGCCTTCAGCACCCGTAGCAGCTCGCCACCGGACACGATGTCGAAACCGGCACCGAGCTGCGCCAGAACCTGCAGAACGGCAATGTTCGAATTGGCCTTGACGGCAAAGCACACCTGATGCGCCAGGCCATCAAGCGCCCGATCGAACGCGCGGTAATGGCGTTCCAGCGTGGCGCGGGAATAGACGTAGGTCGGCGTGCCGTGTTCGGCGGCAATCGCCGAGAGCGCAACGCCTTCGGCGCACAGCACGCCGTCGCGGTATTCGAAATGATCCATGGGGTGCTTCGGAGTGGTTACGGCGTGGCGGGTGCTTCGGCGGGCGTTTCGGCTGCAGCGGCGGCGGCATCCGGTTTCGCGGCCGCTTTCGGCTTGCCGTTCGGATTGCTGCCGATGAGGTAAGCCTCGCGGCTCGGCGCATCGGCCGGCAGATGCAGCGGACCGGTCTGGCCGCAGCCGGTGATGGCCAGCGCGGCGAGCAGCGAAGCGGCAATCAGCACGCGAGCGGACATCGAGACACCCCGGAAGCAGTCGTGGCGAAGCAGGGCGCGAAGTTTAACAGCCGTTGCCGCAGCTCCCCGGCGCCGACACAATCGCCGCCGACCCGCTCCATCGCCCGAGGAATGCTGCTTGAAGACCCACGAAACGCCGGCTGCCGTCATCGTTGAACCCGCACAGCCGGCCAATGCCGTGGTGATCTGGCTGCACGGCCTTGGTGCCGACGGCCATGATTTCGTGCCGATCGTTCCGGAACTGAGCCTGCCGGCCGGCGCGCAGGTGCGCTTCATTTTCCCGCATGCGCCGGTGCGCCCGGTGACCTTGAATGGCGGCATGCGGATGCGCGCCTGGTACGACATCAAGAGCCTGACCCGCAGCGATCTGCAGGACGACGCCGGCATCCGCGAATCGGCAGCCACGGTGATGAACATCGTCGCCGAGCAGCGCGCGGCCGGCATCGCCGCGAAGCGCACGGTGATCGCCGGCTTCTCGCAGGGCGGCGCGATCACCTTGCATGCGGTTTGCCGCCTTGCGGAACCGCTGGCCGGTGCGATGGCGCTGTCCACCTACCTGCCGCTGCACGACACGCTGCCGAAGGAGCTGACCGACGCCGGCCGAGCCACGCCGGTGCTGATGTGCCACGGCCGTGTTGATCCAGTGCTGCCGCTGCAGATGGGCACCGACAGCCGCGATGGCCTGAAGCGCTGGGGCATGAACGTCGAATGGCACGACTACCCGATGGCCCACGCGGTCTGTGCCGAAGAGATCGACGATATCTCCGCGTGGCTCGGGCGGATGCTGGCCTGATCGGCCGCGGCGGTCAGACTCGATGACGTCGATCAGGTTGGCTGGGTCGGCCGTGATGCGCATCGGCTTCTGGACCGATGGCCCACGCGAGCGCAGGTTGCTTCGGGGACCAGCCGGCTTCGGGAGCTAAAGCGCATGCAAGACAGACTGCTGCCGCGCGAGTTCGGCATCGGCCGCCTTCGCCGACTGCACCGAACCGACCTCGCCGCGTTCCAGGCTTATCGCGCATTGGCCGAACTCGGGCGCTTTCAGGGCTGGCTGCCGATGTCGTCCGCGGAAGCGCTTCAGTTCCTGGACGACATGCATCGTCTACCGCTGTTCACGCGAGGCGAATGGGTCCAGATCGGAATCGCCGATGGCGAATCCGGCCTGCTGATCGGCGACATCGGCGTTTATCTGTCGGAAGACGGAACGTGCAGTGAAGTCGGCTTCACGCTGGCGCCCGCCGCGCAAGGTCGCGGCATTGCGACCGCTGCGGTTCGCGAGACGGTTCAACTGCTCTTCGCCGCGACCGGTGTCAGTCGCGTTCTGGGCATCACTGATCAGCGAAACTTGCCGAGCATCCGATTGCTCGAACGCGTCGGCTTTATTCTCAAAGAGCGCCGATCCGCGGTGTTCCGTGGCGAGCCGTGCATCGAATGGGTGCACGAGCTGCTGCGGGCTAGCAAGCGTGGCCCGGATTGCACCTAGCAAAACCCCGGATGGTTCATCTCCTGCAGCATCGACCGCGCCCCGGATTTCGCATTGCGCTACCCGGGCTGCATCGGCGGAGCTTGAGCGACCCAGGTCAAAGCAACTCCCATCTCTCGTGAACCCGTCCTACGGCGTCGCCGGTTCTCGCTCTCGTTCAATCACAGGATCAGGAGCCGGAATCGCGTCCGGGCTGCGGGTCGGATCGGGCGCCGGGCCGGCAGCCGGCACGGCATCGCGGGCAGGCCGCGACTTGGCGTCGGACTGGGTCTTGCCGCGCTCGGTCGTGTAGATCAGGTCGCCGCCGCTGGCGGTGCCGGATTCGGTCGACAGCTTGAAGCCGCGGCCCAGCGTGTAG
>Ga0255100_1000345_pt1 | contig 19540 bp, 11 predicted proteins | sample Colum_Colum_RepB_2_FD_188449 | JGI IMG/M metagenome (GOLD analysis project Ga0255100, IMG submission 188449) | Freshwater microbial communities from Columbia River, Oregon, United States - Colum_Colum_RepB_8d | ecosystem: Environmental > Aquatic > Freshwater > River | place: USA: Oregon...
CGAGAAGGTGTTGGATCGGTTGCTCAATTCACCGCGCTACGGGGAGCGATGGGGCCGTCACTGGCTGGATCTCGCGCGCTACGCCGACACTCATGGAGGGAGTGCCATTGGTTTCACGCGGTTTCCCTTCTCTTACACCTACCGGGATTACGTCATCCGCTCCTTCAATGCCGACGTGCCTTACGAGCGGTTTGTGACTGAGCAAATCGCCGCCGACCAACTGGGGTTGAAGGAGAATGATCCAGCGCTGGCGGGGTTGGGATTTCTGACGGTCGGCATGCAATACCGCAACCGGCATGACGTGATCGACGACCAGATCGATGTCGTTTCTCGGGGCTTGATGGGCCTCACCGTGGCGTGCGCTCGATGCCACGATCACAAGTTCGATGCCATTTCCACGCGGGACTACTATTCGCTGTACGCGGCCTTGGCTGCCAGTGGTGTGCCGGATTCCCTGCCGGTGATCGACTCTGGCAAAACCAACGACGCCCGTCGCGATTACCAGAGGGAGTTGGTGCGTCTCCAAACCCGTCACGATGACATGGCCGCGGAGCACAATGAGGTGATGCGCGGCCGCCTGCGGATGCAAGTAGGTCTCTATTTGCGGGAGATCGCCAAGGGAGTTCCGGAGCAGGATGTTTCTACCGAGTTTTTGTCTTACCGCACCGACGACATCCGCCCGTTGATCCTCAATCGCTGGCGCGATTACCTCGCCGGCATGCCTGACACCGATCCGGTATTCGGGCCCTGGGTGCGGTTGGCCCGGTTGCCGGCGGTCGGTTTCGAGGCGGCTTGCACGAACCTGGTGAACGCGCTCCACAAAGAGAACGGAGATCCTGCTGCCATCAAGGATCTGCACAAACTCCCCGCAGAAGCCCCGCGATGGAACCCCATGGTTCTGGAAGCGATGGGGCGGAAGGCTCGTAAGACCTTGGTCGATGTCGCCGATGCTTATGGCGAGCTGTTCTCTGCTGTTCACCAAGGGTGGCTCAAGGCGCTCATGACGGCTTCAGCCGAGGGAGCAAATGGAGCGGAAATCATCCCGGACGAAGACCGTCGCCAACTCGAGATCAACAGCCCGGTCCTGCGGCAATTGCGCCGCCATCTTTACGGCGGGAACACTCCGACTGCAGTGACGGAGGCGGTGGCGTTGAAACTCCTGAACCGCACCGTCAATGACACCTTGAGCGGTCGCCGGGGTGGGATTCACGACCTGCACCTCAACGCGGCGGGATCGCCAGCGCGGGCCATGGTGCTCACCGAGTCTCCGGCCCCTGCGACATTCCATGTGCTCAAGCGGGGCAACCCATTGGCCCGGGGCGAGACGGCGATGCCTCGATTCCTTTCCGCGCTGAGCCGGTCGGATGCAGAACCGTTTCCCGAAGGATCCCGCCGGTTGGGCTTGGCTCGGGCCGTGGTGTCTTCGGAAAATCCTCTCACACGGCGGGTCTTGGTGAACTGGGTCTGGCAGCATCATTTCGGACAAGGCTTGGTACGGACGCCCGACGACTGGGGCACTCGAGGCACCCGCCCGACCCATCCGGAATTGTTGGATCATCTGGCGTCGGTCTTCGCGGCGGATGGCGGATCCATCAAGCGGTTGCACCGCCGAATCATGCTTTCGGCCGTGTATGCGCAAGGGTCGCTGGAGAACGAGAAGTTCCGGAACCTTGATCCGGACAACCAGTTTTGGTGGCGGATGCCGACCCGTCGACTGGAGATGGAAGCGATGCTCGACTCCATGCTGTGGGCGTCGGGTGAACTGGACCTGACCATGGGAGGGCGGCCATTCGATCGTCAGGCTCAAGCTGGAGTGCTGCGTCGCAGCGTCTACGCCTTTGTGAACCGGGACATCGTTTCAAACCTCGCAAGCACCTTCGACGCGGCAAATCCCAGCTCCTGCACCGCCCGCCGGCCGGACACCACAGTTCCCCAACAAGCCCTATTCGCTCTGAACTCGGAGTTCGTCCAAGACCGGGCCAAAGCGCTGGCTGCGCTCACTGGCCAGGCCGCGGGACGCGATGATGCGCTGCGAGTTCGGGAACTGTACCGTCGGGTGTTGTCCCGCGAACCCCGGCCCGCAGAGTTGGATCGCTTGCTGCGCTTTGTGACGACTGGCGACGCAAAGGCCCAGGCTGCGGCTTGGCAACAAGCGGCGCATTCGCTGCTCGCCTCCAATGAGTTCGCCTTCGTGGACTGAACCAGAACCCATGAACAACCCGCTCCTACATTCACGGCGCAACTTCCTGAAGCGCTGCGGCATGGGCTTCGGCTCTCTGGCTCTCGCAGATTTGGTCTGCCAGCCGGCCTGGGCGGGCGATACGACCCTTGTCCCGCACTTCGCCCCCACCGCTCGGCGGGTCATTCATGTCTTCCTCAACGGCGGCATGTCGCAGGTGGACACGTTCGATCCCAAACCGGAACTCACGCGTCGGGCAGGCCAGATGCTGCCGTACCAAAACCTCCAGACGGAGCGGAAGACGGGTGTGGCCCTCCCTTCACCCTTCACCTTCCGGCAACACGGTCAGAGCGGGATCCCGATCAGCGACCTGTTTCCCCATCTGTCCCGATGTGCCGACGATCTGGCGGTGATCCGGTCGATGCATGTGGAACTGCCCAGCCATGAGCTGTCGCTGATGCTCATGAATACCGGAGACCAGCGTCTGGTACGTCCGAGTTTTGGCTCGTGGCTGACCTGGGGCATGGGTTCCGAGAATCAGAATCTTCCCGCCTTCGTCGCCTTGTGCCCAGGCGGCATGCCGGTGGGCGGGGCGGCCAATTGGCGTTCGGCTTTCTTGCCGGGTTCCTATCAGGGAACCCATGTCGACACCTCACAGGCCGATCCCCGGAAGTTGATCGACCACATCCGCAACGGACGCCTCGGACCTCAAGATCAACAGCGGCAATTCGACTTGTTGCGAGAACTGAACGCCGATCACCTGGCTTCCCGACCGGGCGAGGCGGCCCTCGAGTCGCGGATTCGCTCCTTCGAGCTGGCCTACCGCATGCAGATGGAGGCGACCGACGCCTTCGATGTGGATCAGGAGCCGGCGCACATCCGGAAGGCCTACGGCGAGGGACCGCAGAATCGGCAGCTGCTCATCGCCCGTCGCCTCGTGGAGCGCGGCGTGCGCTTCGTGCAGACGTGGCATGGCAATTTGCAGCCGTGGGACAGTCATTCAAACATCCGCGAAGAGCATCGCAAGGTCGCCAATGAATGCGATCAGGGCCTCGGGGCCTTGATCACGGATTTGAAGCAGCGCGGCATGCTGGAGAGCACGCTCATTTTGTGCACCGGGGAGTTCGGTAGAACGCCGTCGGTGGAAATGGGGCAAAACGGATCGGGAGCGGCACAAGGCCGGGACCACAACCATTGGGGCTTCTCGCTCTGGATGGCCGGTGGCGGCATCAAGGGCGGAACCATCCATGGAGCGACCGACGACTTCGGGTTCCGGGCCGTCGAGAATCCGGTGTCGGTCCACGACTTGCACGCGACGATGCTGCATCTCCTCGGCTTCGACCACGAACGCCTGACTTTCCGACATGCCGGCCGCGATTTCCGGCTGACCGACGTCTTCGGCAACGTGGTCCGCGAGGTCATTGCCGCGGGTTAGCGGTGTTGTTGTTGAGCAGTGGGACCGTGGGCTTTCACAGAATGCCGATCGGCCAGTAGCCTTGTTGAGCTAGGCGTCCCAGCGGACCTGCCTTTGCTTGATTTAATCAGACAGTGAATTCCAGCGTTTCTGTTTCCCCCTGTTTCTGGGCTGACGCGCCGTTGGCGTTGGCGGTAGGCACGGTGATGGTGCCTTTCAATACCAAAAAAACGGGGGCACCTCAGGTGAGGTGCCCCCGCCAAACTCAGTCGTAAGGAGTGGCTTGTGAGGAATGTATTCTTTGGCGCTCTGCGATGATCACTGCACCACAACGATGCGGTAGTAGCGCTGGTCGTTGGGGGTGCGGTTGTCGAGGAGCTCGCGGAGGGTTCCGGTTCCCTGGGTGGTGACGGGGAGTCGGACCCAGGTGCCGTCGAGCGACTCCTTGGATTCCGCGGCGTAGATCCGTCCGGGCAGCGATCTGAAGGTCAAGCGGGTTGCCGGGCTGGGTCCTTCGATCCTTCGAACCATCGGGGCCAGCACCATGTCGCCACGGCGGGAGAGGTTCTGGATGCGGAGGTCGTCCGCAGCCACGGTGTCGGCCTCGCGGAACACCTCGACCGCGCGGAGGTAGTCGGCCAGAGCCTTCTGTTCACCGCCGTCGGTGTTGAATAGGACGGTGGTGCCGGTCGGGACCAGGTCGATCCGGTTGGTTCCCCGGGTGAGCGGTAAGTAGCTGTCGCCGCCGGCCGCCATGAAGTTCAGCGTCACGATGCGGAAGGTGCGGTTTGTATCGCCCACGACCTGGCCGTTCTCGACGACCACGTCTTGGCTGTCGTCGGCGCGGATCACGACGAGGTTGCGGAGGCGTTCACCGGGGACGCTGATCGAGGTGGGGACGCCGTTGGTGTCGCGCACGTACGTCATGGGAGCGTTGGTCGGCACGAAGCTGAAGCTGATGCCTGAAACCTGCGGGAACTGTCCCGGGGTGCCGCTGCCGGCAACCGCCCACTCCATGGTGTCGCGCAGCTGCTGCGCCGTGAGGGTGACAAGCGACAGTGTGTTGTTGAACCGGAGGCTGTTCTCGATGTCGAGCTGGCTAACTTCCCCGGCCTGCTTGCCGACGCGCGGGTTGGCAGGAGGCGGGGTTAGGGAGACAAAGCCGCCGGAGGACGAGACCGCGCCGATGGAATCACGGATGCCACCGCCGTTCTTGAGGGAGATCACGGTGTTGGGATCGGTCTGGCGTGCGCGCCAGAGGTTGGCGTCGGCGGTCAGGTCGCCAAGGTTTGTCTCCTCGGTGCGAACACTGTTCCGGATGCCGTTCAAGTACACCGAGGTGCGTCCAAAGCGGTTGCCGTCCTTGCCGTCCACGATGTTGGCCAGGCGAGTGACGACGTCGACGACGTTCGAGGACGGGGCCACGTTGCCGGTGTCGAGCACGCCCTGGATGTCTGTGGCGTAGGCGCCGCTGCGGTTGTCGAAACCGGTGAGACGGCCGGCCTCGTCAAAGCTGGCGATCAGGCGGCCGACATAACGGTAGCTGGAACCGGTGTTCACCACGTAGACCGGCTCGCCGGTGGCAGAGGTAAACTGGCTCGGGTAGGAGCTTGCGACGAAGTCCTCCGGCCGCAGGCGATCGGAAGGCTTGGCGAACACGCTGTGGGAACCGCCGGCAACGATGATGTCAACGTCGCGCAACTGGCGGGCGAGCTCGAACTCACGGGAGAACTGCTGGAGGTGGGTCATGACGATCACCTTGTTCACACCGAGGGCGAGCAGGCCGTCGACCGCCGCCTGGATGTCGGCGAGGAGGTTCTGAGAGACGCCGATGTTTCCGGGGGAGGAGATCGATCGGAGCTCGGTGACCGTGCCGCCGACCAGACCGATCTTCTGTCCGCCGATGGTGATGATTGCGCTCTTGGCGACTTTGTTCTTCATCGCGGAAACCTCCTGGGCATCGGCGGTGACGAGGCTGGCCATGCTGCTGTCGGTAGCGAAGTTTAGGTTCGCGCTGAGGTAGGGGAACGCCGTGCCCGCGTAGCCGGCAGCGGTGTCCGGGAGGATGAGACTGCGCACCTGGGCCGTGTTGTCGTCGAACTCATGGTTGCCGAAGCAGGAGGCGTTGATACCGAGCGCGTTGAGGATGGTGATGTCGGCGCGGCCTTTAATCCCGTTGAAGGGGGCGGCGGGATCTGCGCTCGCGGTGAAGAATGGGCCGGGGATGTAGTTGTCGCCGCTGGCGAGAACTAGCGTGGCGGAGGGATACGCGGACTTGAGCGCATTCAACACCGACGAAAACCGCGGGGCGTCGTCCAGGGCGGCGATGCCGGCCTCGAAGTCTGAGGCGTGGAGCACCTGGAAGGTGAGCGCGCCGCCGATGGCGCGGGTGACGGTGAGGTTGACCGGGGCGCTGGTGGAGGTGAGCCCGAGGTTGTCGGTGGCCACCGCGGTCAGGACGTGGGCGCCGACCGGAGCATTGGCCAAGCTGAAGCTGAACGGCGCGTTGGTCGAGGTGCCGAGCTTGGCAGCACTGGCGAAATAGTCGACCGAGCGGACTGAGCCATCGATGTCGCCTGAGGAGACCCGGAATGCGATGGTGTAAGGTGCCGGCGCGGTGGTGTTGGCTGTCGGCGCGGTGATCGCAACCGTGGGCGCGATGTTGCCGGCGGTGACGTTGATGCTGCGGCTCGCCTCGGAGACGGCGCCGCTGTTGTCGGTGGCTACGACGCGGTAGGTGTGCGTACCGACCGTGGGATTGAAGTTCCAGACCCAGGGGAAGGCGGTGTCTTCACCCAGCTTCACACCGTCCTCGAAGAACTCGACCTTGACCACGATGCCGTCGGTGTCGGCCACGGTGGCGGTGAAGGGCAGGGCACCCTGGGCGTAGGAGTTGCCGGACGGCAGGCTGATCGCAATCGTCGGGGCGGCGTTGGCAGCGCGGACGGTGCTTACGCCGGGCAGAGTCACGCGGTAGGCGAGGAGCATGATGTCCACTTGAACCGCGTTGGTTCCGACGGGGACGCCATTGTGGTAGACGACGTCCGACTTGAAGTCGTTGTCGTTGCCCAAGAGCATCAGGTAGTCATCCGGATTTGCGGGATCCTTGAGCGGGATTAACGAGATCGCCTCCCACTTCTCGCTCAGCGAGTTCACATCCTGGTTCGTGCTGGTGTTCAACCCGAACTTCGCGAGCTGCGTGGCATCGAGCAGGTCGACAAAGTCCTGACGGGCGACCGGAGTGATCCCTTCAGGCAGCGTGGTGCCGGTGTTGGGCAGTGATATTTGGCCCGGCGCACCCCGCTCGAGGTCGTAGGCGGTGCCGGCTATATTCGACGCGGGTGCGGTCGAGGCGAGAACGATCCGCTTGTAGGTCGGCGAAAGGCCCGGGGTCGCGCCGCGGCCGATGCCATCGCGTTCCAGCACCAGAAAGGTGCTGGCGTTCAGCGCAACGACTTCGCTGACCGGTGTGTGGGTGTTGGTCGTCGTGTTGCCGTTGAGCGTGAGCTGGTAGACGTGTTCGGCGACGACTTTCCCATAGCTGGCGGACGTGGGGTCGGCGTCGAGTTGGAGGATGCGGGTGTTGCGGCCGAGGCCGCCGGCGCCGCCATCCTGAATGGTCGGCGACTGGAGAAACGCCACCAAGCGCTTGCCATCGGGGGTCAAGGAGAGTCCCTCGAGACCGCGGTTGTTGCGACGCCCGGAGGTCGGGGCGGAGTTGCCGGTGAAGTTGAGCCGGCCCGGGAACGAGCCTTGCGTCGGGAGCAGCGCTGCTGGGGGAAGGATCGTCTCCATCAGTCGGGCCTCGGAATTGAAGCGGAAGATGGCCGGGCCGTATTCGTCGCTCACCCAATAGCCGCCGTCAGCGGTCAGCACCAGACCCTCTGCGTCCAGAGACCGCCGGCCGCCACCGATGGAAGCAGCCGGAGACTGGGGCACCACTGGGGCGTTGGTGTTGGCGGCATCGAATCCCGTGTAGGGAAGCCCCTCGCTGCCGTAGCGGAACAGAACCGTGGCGGTGTTGGTGAAGGTGATTTGTCCTTGAGCGACCGGACTATCGCCGTAGTAAGGAGAGATGACGAAGTCGTACATCTCGAGGCGAGGACGGTAGTCGGTGGCACCATCGCCGAATCCGCGATCCGGCAGGCCGACGATGCGGCCAGAGATCCGGCCGTCGGTGTAGACCAGCGAATTGGTGTCGATGGCCATTGCAGAGAAGCCGCCGAGGGTATCCTGCCTGCCGTCGCCGGCCTTGTCGAAGGTGGCGGCCGGCACACGGCCGACGCCCACTAGGCCCTTGTTGACGAATCCGGCGAACTGGCCGAACGCCAAGGTCGCAGAGGCCGCGAGGATCGGTATTGATAAAATGGTTCTGGGTAGCATCGCTACCACAATACCAGGTCGGAGGTTACGGAAGGGTTGGACCGTTGTTAAGCTTGGGTGAACTACATCCCAGGCACGTCAGGCTAGGTTTCACGCGCCCTCAGTGGGTCGCGGTAGGGATGGATTTTGCCCCCGGCTCTCGGAGCAGATCCGAGCAGGAATGATGATTAGCCCTCACCGCCAAGCCCATGCCATAGGGTCTCAAAAGTTTTGAAGCAACAGGCCTCGATGGATGGGCTTTGTTCGGTTACTAGATCGCGGCGGACGCTCCCCTCTGACCGCCATTCAGCCATGATTCTGTGCCGACGCTTCCCGATAATAGCAACCCTCCTCCTGTTGGCCTGTGAGCTTCCAGCCGCCGAGCCCGGAGTCCGGCGCGGATCACTGGTTATTGTCGGCGGTGGGGAACGGCCAGGTCCCATTCAGCAGCAGTTCATCCGGCTTGCCGGCGGACCTATAGGCGCCCGCATTGCGGTGATTCCACTGGCGAGCAGCGATCCAGAGGCTGCTGGGGAGAGCCAGAGGACGGAATTTCGCTCGTTTGGAGCCACCAACACCGTCGTCCTCCGCTTCAGCCGGGAACAGGCGATGGATCCGGCGACGTCGCTTCTTCTGGACGGCGCGACCGGCGTCTTCTTCACCGGCGGCGACCAAGCCCGCCTCGCCACGTTCATCGTGGGTACCCCGTTGGCCGAGCGCCTTCACCGGTTGTATGATCAAGAGGGCGCGGTGATCGGTGGTACCAGCGCCGGCGCGGCGATCATGAGTCGGATCATGATCACCGGCGACCAGCGCGGCGAACCGGACCGCAAGGACGACTTCGCGGTGATCCGCCGTGGTGCGACGCTCACCTCGACTGGCTTGGGATTTGTCACCAACGCCATCGTGGACCAGCACTTCATCGCCCGCCGTCGAGAGAACCGACTTCTTGGCCTCGTGCTGGAGAATCCTGCGCTGCTCGGCGTCGGCATTGATGAATCGACGGCGCTGGTGGTCACTTCGGAAGGCCGTTGGGAAGTGGTCGGCGATGGCAGTGTGATGGTCTTCGACGCCCGCGGATCTACGGTGGCCGAAGCGGCTCCCAGGCAGAACCTCGGCGCTCGCGACCTGCGGTTGCACCTGCTTCTTCCGGGTGATTCGTTTGATCCTGCCGCTTCCCGATGAGTTCTCGGGAGGTTCGACGGTCCGGTCGGTCGGTTCGGTGTCCCCTGAAAGCGGCCTCGCTTGGCTTAATGTCACTTGCCGGTTCAGGAGATCGCCCCGCCCCGCGACATGGGCCGCGCTGACGGGCATTGGGAAGGAGTGAGGCGCGAATGTCCCCGGCGCGACCAGACTTCTTCGCGGTGTCGCATCTCAGGTTCCCCGATTTGCAGGATCAAAAAGATCCGAAACGATCAGGCCGCTTTCTCTGAGAAACGTTCGAAGCGGTTCGAGAGGATGAAAAAGGTCGGCGCCCACAGTCCGACAAAGATGCCAAATCGTTCACCGTGTGCCTGGGTGTCGATCGCCTGCCCCCCTGTGAGAAACCAGATGGCGATGGAACCGATAATGGAGGCGAAACCGAGAACGAAGCAGAGTTGGCTAAGAAGTTTCAATTGAGCGGGTTTCATATCGATGACTTCAACTGTCCGAAACGAGACAAGATTCCACAATGTATCTTCTCAGAATTGGCTAAGAGCCTGTCTGAAAATGGGGAGGGGTTCTGTTTTGGATGGAAGGGCCCGCTGGCGGCGTTGATTGTCGACCACAGACCGCTGCGGGTCTGCTTCCTCCTCGCGCCTTGCCAATCGACCCCTCCCCAGTTTCAGACAGGCTCTAAAGGTGAGGCGGATCCGAGGGCTTGCAGATAGCGATGGCCACAAAATGACCATGAGTCACTGTCGGACGCCGCTTCCGGAACCGCTTCTTTACGCCGACCGGGTGCGGCGCCGGTTCGTGGTTCCGGTGCCGGTGATGGGATTGAACCACCTCAATCCGGGGAACCGCACAAAATCGGTGTCGGCCGTGTGCAGCACCGCGCCATGATCCAGCGCCAGCGCCGCCATTTGCGCATCGCTCACCAAGTTCCCTGCGGTGCCGAGGGTTTCCAGGAGTTCGAGGGTTTGGTGAAGGTGGTCATGGCTCGGGACTATCACCTGCACCGGCGGTTGCCCCAACCACGCTCGCACATGCCCGGCCGCTTCCGCCGGCGTCATGGGATTCAAGAAGACTCGCGGGTTGGTGACGATGCGGACGAATCCGAACGCCACCACATGGGGCAGGCCGATGGGTTCTGTGCCACCCAGGCAGGACTGCCACCAGTCCACCGCCGAGGCGTGAAATGGGGAACTGGAGTCGTGGGCGTAAATGAGCAGGTTGATGTCAGGAATGATCACCGGGTTTTCTTGTTCCGTGCCTTTGCCAGAACGGCTTCCAGTTCCAGATCGTCGGCCAACTGGTTGAAGCCCGCCGGATCTAAACCGGCACGGAGCCCCAGCGGTCGAGCTTGGATGACGAAGGGACGGCTCATTGCCGCGGCGGGCTTCTGGCTCAACCCGGCTCGGATGGCGGCGTTGAGAGTCTCTTTGAAGCCATTGCGGGAACGGTGCATGGCTTCTTGGAGCATCCGCTCGACATCCCGATCCAATGTCACCGTGGTGCGCATTAAAGCATCATGATGCTCGATCAAATGGCAGTCAAGATGCTCAGGATCGCGGAGGGTAACCATTCAGACAGGCTCTCAGGTCGTGGACTCCCGGATCACCCAATCATCTCAAACCCACCGACCTGCCGGAAGTGGTCGTCAAAGGCGGCGACCCGCTTCACTCCCAACCGCCGCATTACCGCGAAGGAGATCGCATCGCAGAAGGGGTACGACTTGTCTGCATGCTGCCGCAGCAACTGGATGGCTTCCCGGTGGTCGGCGTCGGTGACCTCTGCGAAATGGAGCAACGGATTTTCCCAGAAGTCGGCGATGACCTTCTCCCGCACCGCCAGTGAACGGGCGAACGTTGCGTGGATTTCTGCGAACACGAAGGTCGTGCTGACAAAGTGGGTCCGCTCACGGAAGAGGGCAGCGAGACAGTCGCGCGCCCGGGCATGGTGGCTTTGGCGGGGATCGCGGAACGCAATCCAGAACGACGAATCGAGGAAGACCCGGTGGCTGTGCATCAGCGTCCCGCCTCCGGTTCGGCCAGCACCCACTTCCCTCGTTTCTTCAAATACTTCTTGGGAGTTCCGTAGAGGTAGTGGTCGTGATTGATGGCGGCGTCCTCGGGTAATACTGGCCCGGCATCCGACGGGGTTGGCTCCAGCATGGGGTTGGCCGTCCACGCGGTATCGGGCACCCGCATCTTGTCGTCGATGCAGCCACGGATCACCGCCGCCATCGTTTCACCCCGGCGCGCCGCCTCGGTCGAAATGAACCCGTGCTCGGCCCGGGTCAGATAAATCTGGGTTCGGACCATTCCAGCGGTTTCGTTGACCTCGAAGTTGGGCGCGAAGACATCGCGGAACACCTCCGGCGGAGTCGGTGCACTCGAATACTTCAGCGGCTTCTTCATTGAAGAAACATACATCACAATACATAGACATTGCAAGTACTGATCCAAGTGACCCTCGATCCAAGGAGGTAAACCCATTCGGGTTGAACAGCGCTCGCCGGAGTTCTCGTCTCTCGGATCGTTTCCGGTGCCGGCCTAGGCGAGCCAATCATGGACCGTCGACGTTTTTCCCCGAGGAAACGGATTGTTGCTTCGTTTGTGGTGGTGGATTTCAGGGGGCTGCGCACCCTGTTGGTGTCGGTTTTCAAGTCACTAGGTCCTGTTCATGATGAAGCCCCTTGTTTCGCCCCCGAACCCTTCCGTTGCCGTGATCGGCGGCGGGCCGGCGGGTTTGCGTGCTGCGGAAGTTGCGGCATCGGCGGGGTTGCGGGTGACGCTTTACGAGGCCAAACCTTCCGTCGGCCGGAAGTTTTTGGTGGCCGGGAAGGGCGGTCTCAACATAACGCACGGAGAAGCCTTGGACCGCTTCCAGACGCGTTACTCTGGACCTGGGCAACCGTTCGGTTTTTGGCCGAGACTGCTCGGCAACTTTGATCCCGGGGCGCTGCGGCAATGGGCTGCGGGACTGGGCGTGGAGACCTTCCAGGCCACCACAGGTCGGGTTTATCCCGTGGAGATGAAGGCCGCTCCGTTGCTGCGCCGCTGGGTGGCCCGCTTGCGTGGACTCGGCGTGACCTTTGAGATGAATCACCGCCTCGTGGCATTGAAGCCTTGGGCTGGGGTGTCGGATCAAAAGGGCGAATCCGAGGCCGTCGGCGGATCGGGGGCTAGAGCCAGTGGTTTCCAATTGGGTTTTACCCATGGCGCCACGGCCACGGCCGATGCTGTCATCCTTGCTTTGGGTGGTGGGTCGTGGCCCGAGACGGGATCCGACGGAGGTTGGGCCGGGTTGTTGGAATCGCTCGGTCTCACGGTGCATCCGCTGGCTCCGGCGAACTGTGGTTGGGAACACGATTGGCCGTCGGAAGTGTTGGCGCGTGCCGAAGGTAAACCGTTGAAAAACATTCAGGTCCGCGCCGGTGACACTCTCGCAGTTGGCGAACTGCTCATCACGCGCTACGGACTGGAAGGCGGCGCCATTTACCAGCTCGGAGCCGCATTGCGCGCGATGTCGGAACCTGCCATTGCCATCGACTTCAAGCCCACCTTCAGTGTGGAGCAGTTGGTGGCCAAGATGGAGTCGGTACGCCGCAACTTCCTCAATGAGGCCCTTGTCCGGTGGCGCATCGGCGACACGGCGCACGCCCTCTTGTCGGACCGTACTTGGACCGACGCCGTTTCGCTGGCGCGCGCTGTGAAACAGTGCGTCATCCCGCTGAAAGGTCCGCGTCCGCTCGCTGAAGCCATTTCTTCGGCAGGTGGTGTGGTTTGGTCGGAAATCGACAGCCGATTGATGGTCCGACGGTTTCCCGGTCTATTCGTCGCTGGCGAGATGGTGGACTGGGAGGCCCCCACCGGTGGTTACCTCATGCAGGGCTGTTTCGCGATGGGAACCCATGCTGCTCGAGGGGTTGTGGAGTGGGTGGGTCAACGCGGTTGAATCGTGCACGTGGTTCGATGCACTAGGATTTCACAGACTAAGGACCGTTGGAGATGGGCGTTGGTGCTGCAGAGCGGTCTGGGCGATTTCCTATCCGTTGTCATTCGTCACGTTCTGCTCATGCTTCGCCCCGCTCCTCATGAGAATCCCTGAATTGCCCAGCGGTCTTCAGCTAAGTCAGGCCCTTTGTGGATTCCTGTTGTTGTTCACAGGGACTGGCATGGCGGAGTCTCGGGGTGGTCGAGATTTCGCCGCGCTTCAGGCCGACGCCCAGAAGTCCTTTCAAGAGGGCGTCACCCCCTTCGTCAAAACCTACTGCATTCGTTGCCACGGCCAGGATCAGCAGAAAGGGGGCATCAATTTTCAGCCGGCGCTCAGCCATCCCGGCGAGGCGACCATCGCAAAACGGTGGAAGCAGGCGGCCGCCAATGTGAAGGCCCACGACATGCCGCCGGCCAATACCAAGAAGCAGCCAACCGACACAGAGCGTCAGGCGTTTCTGGATGGGATCGGCCGGATCAAGTTCCTCAGCCGGAAGGATCCCGGGCTGTTCGTGATTCGACGCCTCACCAAGGTCGAGTACGGCAATACCCTGCACGATCTCTTCGGTGTGGATGCGTCGATCGCGCGGGAGTTGCCGGACGAGGTGATCGGGGAAGGGTACTTGAACACGTTGTCGCCCCTTCAAACCGAGCAGTATCTGAGCATCGCCAATGAGGTGTTGGATCGAATCTTGCCCGTAGGTGGAAAGACTCCGAATTCTGCGCAACGGCGTTGGTTGGGGCAGGCACCTCGAAGCGAGGCCGATTCGAGCACGGCCGCGAAGACCGTGGCTGCCTCGCTGGCTCGGAAAGCCTTCCGACGCCCCCCTTCCGAGGCCGAGTTGGATGTACTCTTGGAAGTGTTCGACCTGGGGCGCACGAACGGTCTGCCTTACTACGATGCGCTGCGTCTGATGGCCAAGGCGGTTCTGGTGTCACCGCAGTTCCTCTTCATCACTCCGCATGGTGAGGGGCAGCCCGTCGGTGGGATTGTCCGCCTGGATGATCATCAACTGGCATCGCGATTGTCGTATTTGTTGTGGGCCACCATGCCCGACGCGGAATTGTCCGGATTGGCCGATCGCGGGAAACTTCACGAGCCAGCGGTCCTCAGATCTCAGGTGAAGCGCTTGCTCAAAGATCCGCGATCTCGGGCGTTGTTCGACGGTTTTGGTGCGCAGTGGTTGGGTCTGTCGAGCTTGGAAGGCAAGGCCTTCGATACCGCGAAGTTTCCGCAGATGAATGCCGAGATGCGGTTGGCCATGTACGAGGAGGCCCGCCTGTTCTTCGAAAGCCTCGTGCGTGAAAACCGGAGCGTCGTGCGGTTCGTGGATTCGGATTACACGTTCCTCAACAGAACCCTCGCTCCGATCTATGGGTTGGAAAACACCATCACCGGGTCGCGGATGCGCCGCGTGAAGCTGACGAATCCCAATCGAGGCGGAATCCTCGGAATGCCCGGTGTTCTGGCGACGACCTCGTTTCCCAACCGCACCAGTCCGGTCAAACGTGGCGTTTGGGTGTTGGAGCAGGTGCTGGGTGAGAAAGTGCCGCCGGCCCCACCGAATGTCCCAACCTTGGAAAAGCAGGATCAACAGACAGTCGCCCAGCTGACCTTGCGACAACGGACCGAGCTTCACCGAACCGAAGCTGTGTGTGCCAACTGCCACAAGATCCTTGATCCCATCGGCTTTGGACTGGAGAACTTCGATGCCATTGGCCGATGGCGCGATCGGGACGACACGGGCGGGGCCATTGAAGCGGCGGGTCAACTCCCCGGAGGGAAACGCTTCAGCGCGCCCAAAGATCTCAAAGCCATTATCGCCGCTCGTCCGGAGGACTTGGCCCGGAATTTCACAGAGAAATTTCTGGCCTACGCCTTGTGCCGGCAGCTGGAAGGCTATGATGAAGTGGTGGTGGATCAACTGGTGGAAACCGCCGCCAAAGAGGACTACCGTCTGCAGACGCTCATCACGGAAATCGCCACCAGTTATCCGTTCACGCACCGAAGGGTCCAAGAATCCACCGCTTCCGCCTCCCATGAAAAGTAACCACCTGATGGATCGCCGCACGTGCCTGAAAGGCATCGGAGCTTCGCTCGCTCTTCCGCTCTTGGATGTCATGGGCTGGGCTGAATCCGGCAATGGCAAGGCGGGCAAACCGCCGGTCCGACTCGGGTTCATGTACATGCCCCATGGAGTGATCATGGAGCAGTTCTGGCCGAAAGATCCGGAGAGTTTCCTCAGCTCGCCTCCGCCCGCGTTGGCATCGCTGCGGCCCGTGTTGAACCAGTGCCTGATGATGAAGGGCATCTCCGGGGTGCCGATCGCTCCGTTCAACGGGGCACCGCATGCGCTGGAGTTGTCCACTTGGCTCACCGCGGCTCTGCCCGACGCGAAACAGCGGGATGTCATCAACATTGCCATTTCTGCCGACCAGATCGCGGCGAATTTCGTGGGCGGATTTACGGCGTTGCCGTCACTGGAATTGGCCACGATGCCGCAGACGCACAAGGAGAACCAAGAGGGCCTGAACGAGGGGTACTATTCTCACTGCAGTTTTCGTTCGGCCACTCAGGCCGTGCCAGCCGAGATCAATCCGCGGAATGTTCTCAATCGGCTCTTCGGGAAGTCCAAGAAAACGGGAAGCTCCGGCAAGGTGGATCCTCTGGATCGGCAAATGCTCGATCTCGTTCTCGGCGGAGCCAAGGACTTGCGGCGGAAGTTGCCTCGGGACGACCAGCACAAGCTCGACGAGTATTTGGACAGCGTCCGCAGCGTCGAGCGTCGCATCGCCGCCATCGAGTACCGGCAGAAGGAAGCCGCTTTGGAGGCGGCAGGTGTGAGTGTGAGCAAGCGGCTGGCATCGGATTCACCGCCCATCGCGATCAAAATTCCGGAGGGGGACAAGCGCAGCGAATACATGGAGGTGATGTGCGACTTGAACGTGCTGGCGTTCCAGACCGACACGACCCGCGTCAGCACGTACATCGGCTCCACACCGAATGGGGTTTCGTATCCGGAGCTGGGGTTCAACGATGAACACCACTCTCAAACGCACCACAACAACGAAGCCGACAAGCTCGGCAAGGTGGCGGCGATCACTGCCTTCAACATCGCCCAGTTCGCCCGGATGGTTCAAAAGATGCACCAACTGCGGGAAGGCGACGGCACGCTGCTCGACAACTGCATCATGATGTGGGGTTCCGGGCTGGAAGACGGCAATGTGCACGCTCGGGAAAACCTGCCGTTCATTCTCGCCGGAAAGGGCGGGGGATCGATCAACACCGGGCGCTTCCTGAGCGGCATCAAAGGCAATCAGGGAGATTTGCTGACCACGCTGCTGGCCTGTGCCGGCATCCCGCTGGACCGACCGGTGGGTATTGCCACGAAGCAAATCAAAGAAATCAGGAACTCCATTTGAATCGCAGGTCCCAGCTTTGGCCGACCGGCGAAAGGGTTCGCTGGCCGATGGTGGATGGATTCAGATCGGCATACTTCGAGAGTATTTTCTGGGGCTTGGGGTAAGGCGCCGCTTTACCGGCTCCCAGATTATAAGAACTCTCGTTCAGGAGTTTCCCACAAGACCATGACTGCGATGAGACGTTTTCTGGACGGAGTTGCGCTGCCGGGTTGGATGATCGCGTTGACGGGCCTCTCGTTGATCCAAGCCCTGGCCTCTGCTCCGCCGCGGCATACCCTCTCGATGGAGACGCCGGAGTGGCCTCGTAGCTACCGGCTTCATATCGAGTTCACGGAAAAAACCGGGGGTGTGGTTCGATGGGGCAAGGATTGGAGTCTTCCTCTCCGCGGTGCGGCTGCTCAGGACATCGCGGTGGAGCATCCTGCAGAGGGGCCGCCGATTCTCCGTGTTTGGAGCGATGGCGTGCTGGTCCGAGGTCCGGAGGAGATTCCGGCACTAAGCACTGGCGGTGGTTTTGATTTCCCATCCGCGGGCATTGCTTTCGGGAAGGATGTGACGGCTCGGGTGCAGTTTCAGGCCCAGGGATCGGGCACACTCTTCGCCGTTTGTTCTCCCCATGGAAAATGGGAGCCCGGTTCCAAAGCGCTGTTCATACGGGACGGCCATTTGGTGTATGATATCGGTTGGTTGGGAGCCTTGAGCGGCGGCCCTCGGGTGGATGATGGCAAACCCCATGTGGCCATTCTCAGCGTGTTGTCCGGGAGAACACGAATTTGGCTCGATGGCCGCAAGATCGCGGACCGGGCGAATTTTTCGAAGCCGGATCCCACGGGTCAAATTCTCAAGGTGGGCCGAGCCACTCCCGACTTCGCTGGCAACTTGAGCCGCGGTCGCGTGGACAGCTTGAGACTGTGGCGGCGGGGATTTTCGGAATCCGAAGTGGGAGCATTGCAGGATCCATCGGGACCGACCGCGGGCACTGCTGATTTCGTCCACCAACCGGGCGATGCGGCTGATCGTCCTGTCATCGAACCCGCCAATGGAGTGGCCGTGCGTCATGCTTGGGTGCAGCCATTGGAAACGACCGACCATGCGGCGGTGGTGGCCGGTTGGAATGATCGCACCTTGGCCGAGGGCAAGGCCCTCTACGACTCGCTGTGCGTCGCCTGCCATGGGACCCGGGAGACACCGGGATCGCTTCCGACCGCGCTGCGCTTCGCCGAAGGTGTGTTCAAGAATGGTTCCGATCCGGAGTCCATGTTCCACACCTTGACTTACGGCTATGGGCAGATGGTGCCGCAGAACCAATACACGACGGCCCAGAAGTACAGCGTGATCCAGTACATCCGGGAAACCTTCCTGCGGCCGCATAATCCCAGTCAGTTCGTCGCCGTGACTCCGGCCGTGCTCGCGACGTTGCCCAAGGGGCTCACACGGGCTCCGGTCGAGCAGGAAGATCGAACGCCCGCGCCGTATCTTCGGATGGATTTCGGCCCGGCGCTCTTTTGGACCTTCCAGGTCGAACCGGGAAACATCGCCCAGAAAGGCATCGCCATCCGTCTCGACGAGGGGCCTGGTGGCGTCAGCAAGGGACGGGCTTGGATGGTCTACGATGAGGACACGCTACGGGTGGCCGCGGCGACGACCGGTGAATTCGTGGATTGGAAGGGCATCGCCTTCGATGGCAGCCACGGCACCCACACTGGCTTGATCGGCCAACGGCATTTCGTCAATCCAGTCGCTCCGGGAGTCGCCTCTCCCGACGGTGACTGGACCGACCGCCGACTGCTCGGGAAGGACGGCCGTCGCTACGGCCCCTTGCCTCGGGAATGGGCTCGGTACGACGGGCTCTACTTGCATGGTAAAACGGTGATCATTGCTGCCACCGTGAGCGGCACGCGGGTGCTCGAGTCGCCAGGCTGGCTCGATTACGGCACCACGCCGGTTTTCACCCGCACCCTGAATCTGGGGAAGTCGGGCCCGCCGATCCGACTGAGGGTCGCCCCGGAGACGGTCTCGGTCGCGCTGTCCGGTGATGGGGCCCTCACAAAACAATCCGGCTTCTGGGTCGCCGAATTGCCACCTGCAGCCAAGACCCGTATTTGCATTTCGAAGGCCGACCCAGCGTCCCTGGCCGCGCTGATGCCGACCCTGCGCGGACCGATGGATTTGGAGCGCTTCACCCACGGTGGTCCAAAGCGGTGGGACGAAGAAATCGAGACCCGGTCGCAGCCCGGGAAAACCGAGGGCCCATTCATTGCCGACGACTTTCCGCTGCCGGTGGAGAACCCGTGGCACAGTTGGATGCGCCCGGGCGGCTTCGATTTCACTCCCGATGGCCGCGCCGCCATGGTGGGCACTTGGAACGGGGATGTCTGGCGCGTGGAAGGTCTGACCGATCCCGCACCGGCGACCTTGCGGTGGCAACGAATTGTGAGTGGTCTGTTCCAACCACTGGGAGTCAAATATCGAGGCCAAGATCTCTTCATCACCTGCCGTGATCAAATCGCGCGACTTCAGGATCTCAACGGTGACGGGGAGATCGATTTCATCGGCAATTTCAACAACGACCACCAAGTCACCGAGCACTTCCATGAATTCGCCATGGGTTTGCAAACCGATGAGGCGGGCCATTTGTACTATGCGAAGTCCGGCCGTCATGCCTTGGACTCAGTGGTGCCTCACCATGGTACCTTGTTGCGGGTTCGGGCCGATGGTCTCCAGACGGATATCTTGGCCACCGGTTTCCGGGCAGCCAACGGAGTGTGTCTCAATCCGGACGGCAGTTTCTTCGTGACCGATCAGGAAGGTTTTTGGACTCCGAAAAACCGGATCAATCGGGTGAAGGTGGGTGGCTTTTACGGCAACATGTTTGGCTACACGAGTGTGACCAACACCGCTGACTCGGCCATGGAACCGCCCATGGTTTGGATCACCAATCAGAAGGATCGCAGTCCGGCGGAACTGGTGTGGGTGCCAAAGGGAGCCTGGGGTTCTTTGGGCGGATCGCTCTTGAAT
>Ga0255100_1000347_pt1 | contig 19468 bp, 18 predicted proteins | sample Colum_Colum_RepB_2_FD_188449 | JGI IMG/M metagenome (GOLD analysis project Ga0255100, IMG submission 188449) | Freshwater microbial communities from Columbia River, Oregon, United States - Colum_Colum_RepB_8d | ecosystem: Environmental > Aquatic > Freshwater > River | place: USA: Oregon...
GATCTGGTGCTGCTGAACACCTGCTCGGTGCGCGAAAAAGCGTCGGAAAAGGTGTTCTCCGATCTCGGCCGGCTGAAGGCCTGGAAAGCCGCGAGGCCGGGGCGGCTGGTTGGTGTCGGTGGCTGTGTCGCCAGCCAGGAAGGCGAAGCGATCGCCAAACGCGCGGTCGCCGTCGATCTGGTGTTCGGCCCGCAGACCTTGCATCGCCTGCCCGAGCTGATCGACCAGACCCGCGCCACGCAGCGCCCGGCGATCGACGTGCGCTTCCCGGAAATCGAGAAGTTCGACCGCTTGCCCGAGCCGCGCGCCGAAGGCGTCACCGCCTTCGTGTCGATCATGGAAGGCTGCTCGAAGTACTGCACGTTCTGCATCGTGCCGTACACGCGCGGCGAAGAGATTTCCCGGCCGCTCGATGACGTGCTCGCCGAAGTCGATGCGCTGCTGGCGCAGGGCGTCCGCGAGATCACGCTGCTGGGCCAGAACGTCAACGCCTATGCCGGCCGCATGGCCGATGGCTCGACCTGCGATCTGGCGCTGCTGCTGCACATCCTTGCCCGCTTCGATGGCCTGGGTCGGCTGCGCTACACGACCTCGCATCCCGCCCATTTCAATGACGGCCTGATCGACGCCTTTGCCGCCATTCCGAAGCTTGATAACCAGCTGCATCTGCCGGTGCAGAGCGGCTCCGACCGCATCCTGGCGATGATGAAGCGCGGCTACACGCAGGCGGAGTATCTCGCCAAGATCGCCCGGCTGCGCCATTACCGGCCGCAAATCAGCCTGTCGACCGACATCATCGTCGGCTTCCCGTCGGAAACCGACGAGGACTTCGAGCAGACGATGCAGCTGATCGACGCCGCGCGCTTCGACGCCGCGTACTCGTTCATCTACTCGCCGCGCCCCGGCACGCCGGCGGCGAATCTGCGTGACGGCGTGCCGCTGGATGTGAAGCAGGCGCGTCTGGAACGGGTGCAGACGCGCATCCGCGAGATCGGCGACCAGTACGCCGACAGCCTGATCGGCTCGGTGCAGTCGGTGCTGGTCACCGGCCCGTCGCGCAAGGGCAACGGCCAGCTGACCGGCAAGACGCCGTGCAATCGTTCGATCAATTTCCCGGGTGCGGACCGGCTCGCCGGCCAGTTCGTCGACGTGCGCGTCACCTCCCGCCTGACCAATTCGCTGCAAGGCGAAGTGCTGACTCTCGACTCCGTCTTGTGACCACCACACCGACCACACTGATCACCGCCGATCCGGTTGCGATCTCCCGCCGCGATTTCCTGCTGACCCCGGATGATGCCCACCGCATCGCCAATCTGAACGGCAGCTTCGATTCCCACCTGCGTTCGCTCGAAGTGGGCTTGGGCATCGAGATCCGCAATCGCGGCAACCGCTATGTCGTGATCGGCCCGATCGACGAGGCCGAAGCCGGCGAATCGGCGCTGCGCTCGCTGTACGAGCAGACCGAAGATCTCGCCGTCGACGCCGAACACGTGCACATGGCGCTGCATGAATTCGCGCCGCGCTCGAAGCTGAGCGCCGTGCCGGGCGGCAGCCATGGCGACGACGTGGTGATCCGCACCAAGCGTGGCGTGGTGCGCGGCCGTTCGCCGCTGCAGAAAGCCTATCTCGACCACATCGCCAACAACGTCCTCAGTTTCGGCATCGGCCCGGCCGGTACCGGCAAGACCTATCTGGCCGTCGCCAGTGCCGTCGAAGCGCTGGAACGTGACCGCGTCCGCAAGCTGGTGCTGGTGCGGCCGGCCGTCGAAGCCGGCGAAAAGCTCGGCTTCCTGCCCGGCGACATGGCGCAGAAGATCGATCCCTACCTGCGGCCGCTGTACGACGCGCTGTACGAAATGCTCGGCTTCGAGAAGGTGGCGCGGCTGATCGAGCGCAGCGTCATCGAAGTGGCGCCGCTGGCGTTCATGCGCGGCCGCACGCTGAACGAAGCCTTCGTGATCCTCGATGAAGCGCAGAACACCACGATCGAGCAGATGAAGATGTTCCTGACCCGCATCGGCTTCGGCTCGGTCGCGGTGGTCACCGGCGACGTCACCCAGATCGATCTGCCGAAGCATGTCGGTTCCGGCCTGACCCATGCGATGAACGTGCTCCGTGGCGTGCCGGAAATCGGCTTCACGCACTTCGGATCGAGCGACGTCGTCCGTCATCCGCTGGTGCAGACCATCGTCCGCGCCTACGAAGCCTACGAGGCGAGCGAAAAGGCCGCCCCCGGCTTCCGATGAGCGTCAGCCACAACATCACCATCCAGCGCCGCGTGCCGCCGGCTGGCGTGCCGGCACCGGCAGCGCTGCGCCAGTGGGCGCTGGCGGCACTCGGCCATACCCACGGCGAACTGACCATTCGCATCGTCGACGAAGCGGAAAGTGCGGCACTGAACGGCCGCTACCGCAGCAAGGACTACCCGACCAACGTGCTGTCGTTTCCGTACGACAGCGAAGGCTTCGAGGAAACCGAGGATGGACCGCCGCTGGGGGATCTAGCGATCTGCGCGCCGGTGGTCGCCCGCGAAGCCGACGAGCAGGGCAAGGAGCTGCGCGCGCACTGGGCTCACATGGTCGTCCACGGCGTGTTGCATCTGCTCGGTCGCGACCATATCGACGATGCCGAAGCCGAAGCGATGGAGGCCGAAGAGCGCGCCATCCTGGCTGGGCTGGGGTTTCCCGATCCGTATTGACCGGGCGTTGACGACACCGTCAGCGGCCACGGAAGCGCAATGCGAGTGCGCTAAACTCCAAGTTCATTCGATTGCCGCCTGACGCCAACCGCGCGTCTGGCGCGGCAGCACACGAGGCCGGACCGCCGCCATGCGCGGTCACGGCATGCTTCTTGGTACTTTCCCGATTCATGAACGACGGCTCCGGCAGTTCCCACTCCGAACGCGACAGCGACAACGGCCCCGCCAGCTGGTGGCGGCGACTGACGCAGCGCCTCGCCGGTGGCCCGCGCACCCGCGAAGACCTCAACGAGCTGCTCGACGGCGCCCACGAATCGGGCCTCGTCGATGCCGATGCCGCGTCGATGATTCGCGGCGTGTTCGAGACCGGCCAGCTGCAGGTCCGCGACATCATGGTGCCGCGTGCCCAGATGGTGATCGTCGAACGCGACTGGCCGCTGGAGCAGTTGCTGGCATCGGTCGTGGAATCCGGCCACTCGCGCTATCCGGTGATCGGCGATTCCCGCGACGAGATCGTCGGCATCCTGCTGGCCAAGGATCTGCTGCGCTTCACGTCCAGCGAAGCGCCTGATTTCGACATCGCCCGCTGGCTGCGGCCGGTTGCCTTCGTGCCGGAATCCAAGCGCGTCAACGTGCTGCTGAAGGATTTCCGCAAGAGCCGCAACCACATGGCGCTGGTCGCCGACGAGTACGGCGGTGTCGCTGGCCTCGTGACCATCGAGGACGTGCTGGAGCAGATCGTTGGCGAGATCGACGACGAGCACGACGAATCCGAGAGCGCGCAGATCCTCAAGCAGGACGACCGCCGCTATCTGGTGCAGGGCCTGACGCCGATCGACGATTTCAACCAGTACTTCGGCGCCGAGTTCTCGGACGAGGATTTCGATACGGTCGCCGGTCTGGTGATGCACGAGCTCGGGCACATGCCGCGGCGCGGCGAAAGCATCCAGATCGATCGCTTCCAGTTCAACGTGCAGCGTGCCGACAGCCGGCGCGTACACCTGCTGCAGGTCATGCTGTCGCAGACCTGATGGCCGCTTCGCAGTTGCCGGGTTCCCTGATGAAGTCCGTTGTGGCGCTACTCGTCGCGCTGCTGCTGAGCATGCCGGTGCACGCAGCGCCGTTTGTGCCCAGCAATCAGCCGGCAGAGAACCTGACCGCCAGCATCATCACCTTCCAGCCCGGCACCCTGTACTGGCAGCGCTTCGGCCACAACGCGCTGCTGCTGCGCGAAGCGTCCAGCGGCCGGGCGGTGACGTTCAACTACGGCATTTTCGATTTCGGCGCACCAGACTTCTTCCTGAACTTCGCGCGCGGCTACATGACCTACCGCGTGGTGCCGAACACGCTGGACAACGATCTGCGCCATTACGCCGCCGAACACCGCTGGGCGCTGGAGCAGCGGCTGAACCTGGATGCCCGGCAGGTTGGCCGACTGCGCGATTTCCTCGCCTGGAACGTGCAGCCCGAGAACGCCGACTACCGCTACGACTACTTCCTGTCGAACTGCTCGACGCGGGTTCGGGATGCGCTCGACTACGCGACCGGCGGGCAGCTGAAGCCGCAACTGGAAGCGCGCAGCACCGCGCTGAGCTACCGCAAGGAAGCGACGCGTCTGATCTCACCCGATCCGCTGTTGATGGTCGGCATGGATCTGGCGCTGGGTCCGATTGCCGACCGGCCGATCAACGTCTGGCAGCACAGCTTCGCGCCGCTGGCGCTGATGCAGGCGCTGCGCAGCGCCACGATCACCGATGCCGGTGGCCGCCGGCTGCCGCTGGTCAGTCACGAAGCGCGGCTGCTGCCCGGCGTACTCACCGAGCCGCCGGATCGTGCTCCGGATCTGCGCCTGCAGTTCCTGCTGGCCGGCATCACGTTGGCGATGATCCTGCTCGGCCTCGCCAAGTTTCGCGCCGTTGCCGCCGCGCGCTGGCTGCTGATGCTGATCGCCACCAGCTGCGCGCTGCTGTGCGGCATCGCCGGCCTGATTCTCGCTGCCGGCTGGGGCCTGAGCGAACACTGGGCCAGCTGGCGCAACGAGAACCTGCTGCTGGTCAATCCGCTATGCCTGCTGCTGATCCCGGCGCTGCTGAGCTACCCACGGCTGCGCTGGCGTCCCGCGCTGCGCACGCGCCGCATCGCCGTGACGATCGCCGTGCTGGCGATGCTGGCGCTGCTGCTGCGCGATGTGCCGGGATTCAAGCAGCAGAACCTGCACTGGGCCTATCTGCTGATCCCGATCCAGATGGCGATCACGCTGCTGTTCGTGCGCGCCAAGCTGCCGGATGACGAACGGTGAGTGCCGTGACCATCCAGCCGCTGGCCGATCTGCCGCCGACCCTGCGAGCGCTCGTTGAAGCCGCACATGCCGCGACCCGGACCGCCCATGCGCCGTACTCGCGTTTCCATGTCGGCGCTGCGCTGCTGTTTGCCGACGGCAGCCAGCACAGCGGCGCGAACTTCGAAAACGTGTCGTACGGCCTGAGCCTGTGCGCCGAGACGGTGGCCATTGCCGCGGCCAGTGCCGCCGGCCGCCTGAAGGACATGGTGGCAATCGCGATCGCCGCAGACGGCGAACTGGCAGCTGCCGTCACCGGCGAGTTCATCGCGCCATGTGGCCGCTGCCGGCAGGTGCTGGCAGAGGCGGTCGGCATCTGTGGCCACGATATCGACGTGCTGATGCTCAGCCGCGATGGCCTGCGCGTGCGCAGCACCACGGCCCGCGCGCTGCTGCCGCTGGCGTTCGGCCTCTGACGCGCGTCGAACGTCCCAGCAATGCGGCGGTCTGAGCGCTGAACCCTTGCCACGATCAGATCCCCATGACTCGCTTGCTTCGCATCTTTACCGCGCTGGCCACCGCCGTGCTGGCCGCCTGTGCCGCCTCCCCGAAGCTGCCGCCGATCGAGCGTGCCGCAGCGGTCGATCTGCCCCGCTTTATGGGCGACTGGTACGTGATCGCCTACACGCCAACCTTCATCGACAAGGACGGCTACAACCAGATCGAGTCATACCGCCTGAACGATGACGGCACGATCGCCACCACGTTCACGTTCCGCGACGGCGGCTTCAACGGCAAGCCGAAGAAGTACCAGCCGAAGGGCTTCGTCGTGCCGGGCACCAATAACGCCGAGTGGGGCATGCAGTTCCTGTGGCCGTTCAAGGGCGAGTTCCTGATCAGCGAACTGGCCGCCGACTACTCCACCGTGGTGATCGCCCGAACCAAGCGCGACATGGTCTGGCTGCTGGCGCGCAAGCCGGACATGACCCAGGCCGATTACGACCGCCACCTCGCCCGCATCGCGGCGATGGGCTACGACCTGTCGAAGGTCAAGCGGGTGCCGCAGCGCTGGCCGGCGAGCTGAATCAGCGTCGGGTATCGAGGATTTCCGAACGGATGTCCCGTGGTTCGCGCGGTGGCGGGCGCGTCGGTCGTGGTCCCGGTGCTGGCGGTGGCGGCTCAAACACCGGCGGGTGGTAGATCGGTCTGCCTCGATACGGCAGATAGAGCGGTCGACGCCGCGATCCGGGTCAGTTTCCGGCACCGCTGGCGTCTGCCGCGCTCGTTCCAGTTCCGCTTCGGCCCTGAGTCGCGCCGCCAGTGCGGCGTCGGCTTCCGCATTGATCCGCCGATCGGCGTCGACCTGATCGAGATAGCGCCGGTAACGCGCCGCGGCGGTCGCGCCGTCTTCGGCCGGCGGCGGCGCATCGACGCTGATCCGCGCGCCTTCCCGCCCCTGCTGCGCTTCACGGGTCGCGGCCGACTGGTTGCACGGCCGATCCTGGAACAGCGTCGAGCCATCGAGCGCCTGACAGCGGTAGACGCTGCTGCTCGCAGCTAGCGGGGCTCCCGATTCGGGCCGCAATGGCTGTGCGCCGGCTCGCGCCGACACGGCGGAGAGCGCGGCGGCCACGATGACGGCATGCAGGCGGAGGTTCATGCGCGCTTGGACCTTGCGCTGCGCGCTGCGGTTCGCGCCTTGTTCCGACCCAGCCGCCCGTGGCCGGTGGCCGGTCAGCGTCCTACCGAGCGCCACGGGCTCGTGAACGCATCGTCCCGCATCGCCAGACGCCGTTGGCTTGATCCGACGCGGCCGAAGGGCGACCCCTCGGCCGGCGAACGGCGGCTGCGGTAAGCCGACATACCGCCAGCGAGGCGCTATCGTGTCGGCCACTCAACCGGAGCCAGCCCATGGATTTCGCCCCCAGCCTGCGCGCGCAGGACTATCTCAAGCGTGTCCGCGCTTTCATCAAGGACCGCGTGCTGCCGGTCGAGGAAGTCCATCTGCGCGAGATCGCCGAGCGGAAAGTGGGCGGGGACTGGACCCAGTGGACGATCAGCCCGGCGTTCGAGCAGCTCAAGGCCGAAGCCAAAGCGCAAGGCCTCTGGAACCTGTTCCTGCCCGACGAGGAACTGGGCGCCGGCCTGAACCATGTCGAATACGCGGCGCTGGCCGAAGAGATGGGCCGAAGCTTCCTTGGCCCGGAAGTCTTCAACTGCTCCGCACCCGACACCGGCAACATGGAGGTGCTCTACAAGTACGGCAGCGACGAGCAGAAACAGACCTGGCTCAAGCCGCTGCTGGCGGGCGAGATCCGCTCGGCGTTCTGCATGACCGAGCCGGATGTCGCGTCGAGTGACGCGACCAACATGCGCGCCACGGCGATCGTCGAAGGCAACGAGGTAGTGCTGAACGGCAAGAAGTGGTGGTCGTCGGGCATCGGCCACCCGAACTGCAAGGTGGTGATCTTCATGGGCCTGTCGCAGCCGGATTCGGCGCGCCACAGCCAGCACTCGATGGTGCTGGTGCCGCTCGACACGCCCGGCATCACGATCAAGCGCATGCTCCCCGTGTTCGGCGAGTACGACCCGCCGGCCGGTCACGGCGAGGTGCATTTCGACAATGTCCGGCTGCCGGTGTCGGCGATCATCAAGGGCGTCGGCAAGGGTTTCGAGATCGCGCAAGGCCGGCTCGGACCGGGCCGCATCCACCACTGCATGCGCTGCCTCGGTGCCTCCGAGCGCGCGCTGCAGCTGCTGATCGAGCGCGGGCTGGATCGCGTTGCCTTCGGCAAGCCGCTGATCAACCTCGGCGGCAATCGCGAGCGGATCGCCGATCTGCGCATCGCGATCGATCAGGCCCGCCTGCTGACGCTCTACGCGGCGTGGAAGATCGACAAGGTCGGTGCGCTGGCCGCACTCACTGAAATTTCGGCGATCAAGGTGGTGGCGCCGAACGTGCTGCAACAGGTCGTCGACGCGGCCATCCAGATCCACGGCGGCGCCGGTGTTTCGTACGACACGGTGCTGCCGATGCTCTACGCCCAGGCCCGCGTGCTGCGCTTGGCCGACGGTCCGGACGAGGTGCATCGCGGCATGATCGCCAAGGTCGAACTGGCCAAGTACGGCAGCCGTCTGGCCAAGCTGAAGGAATCGCAGGCATGACCCGTGTCTTCATCACTGGCGGCGCGTCCGGCCTGGGCCGGGCACTGGCCGAAGCCTATGCCCGCGATGGCGCCCGGGTGTGCATCGGCGACATCAACCTCGACCGCTGTGCCGAGACCCTCGCTGCCCTGAAGGCGATCGGTGCCGACGCCCACGCGCTGAGCTGCAATGTCACCGCCGAGGCTGATCTGGAAGCGGCGGCTGCCTGGCTGCAGGCGAACTGGGGCGGTGTCGATCTAGTGTTCAACAACGCCGGTGTTGCCGATGCCGGCGGCATCGATGAGATGCCGCTGTCCGACTGGCAGTGGATGGTCGACATCAACCTGCTCGGCGTGGTGCGCGGCTGCAAGGTGTTCGTGCCGATGATGAAGGCGCAGCGGTCTGGCCACCTGATCAACATCGCGTCGATGGCCGGGCTGATCCATCCGCCGATGATGTCGGCCTACAACGCCACCAAGGCCGCGGTCGTCGCACTCAGCGAAACGCTGCAGGCCGAGCTGTACCCGCACGGCATTCAGGTCAGCGTGGTCTGCCCGGCGTTCTTCCGCACCAATCTCGCGGAATCGGTGCGCACCGCGAACACCAGCATGGCCAACCTGACCAAGAAACTGGTCAACAAGTCGAAGATCGGCGCTGACGAGATCGCGGCCCTGGTCAAGACCAGCGTCGCGAAAGGCGACTTCCACGTGCTGACCCATCCGCGCGAACGGCGCATCTGGCTGTTCAAGCGCGCCGTGCCGTTCTCGGTGTATGCCGGGGCGATGCGCCGGCAAATGGCCAAGATGATGACCAAGCGGCCCGCGAAATCCTGATCGCCTGCACGGTGCGACGGCCCGCGCTCAGTCCTGCAGCCGGGCAAAGCGCGGCTGCAGGCGGCCGTCGTGGGTGATGGTCTCGACAAACATCGGGAACGGACGCACCCAAAGACCGCTCTGGTTGTACAGCGGCCGGTAGACCACCAGCGGCGCAAGCGTTTCGCTGTGCCGGGCCACGCCGATCACTTCGTACTCGCCGCCCTTGTAATGGCGGTAGCGGCCCAGCGGCAGCGTTGGCAGTGGCGGCAGGTCGTCAGTCATCGTCGTCAGCACTCGGCAAGGAAACGCGCGGATCGTAGCTGCCGCGCGGCGGTCATGCCCGGCAGGTAACGTGCATTACATTCCGTGAAAAGCGATCCGCTGCGCGAGGTCTGATCGGAGGTGATCGATCCGCGCCCAAGACAGGAGCGAACAAAGATGAAACGCCTCACTGCGCTGGACCTCGGCTTCATCCATCTGGAACGGCGCAACCAGCCGCTGCATGTCGCCTACCTGACCTTGGTCCGGCCGCCCGCCGATGCGCCAGCCGATTTCGTGCAGAACCTCGTCGCCCGGCTGCGCTCGTATGCAACCCCGCTGCCGCCTTTCAACCAGCGGCTGGAAAGCCGGCTCGGCAAGGGCTTCTGGGTCGAGGACCCGGAATTCGACATCGAGCAGCACGTGATCCATCTGGCGCTGCCGAAGCCCGGCACGATGGCGCAGTTGCTGGCGATGGTGTCGCGGATGCACGCCAGCCATCTCGACCGTGCCTACCCGTTGTGGCGCACCTACATCATCGAAGGTGTGGAAGGCGGCCAGGTCGCGATCTATTCCAAGGTGCATCACGCGGTGGCCGATGGCGTCGCCGGCACGCGGCTGTTCCTGCGTTCGATGTCGGCCGATGCCAGCGAAATCCTGCCGCCGCCGTGGGCATCGCCGCCGCTCGGCCGGCGCCCGCGGCAAGCCAACATGCTGGCGGCACCGGTCGACGGCGTGGTCAAGCTGGCCAACCGCTTCGGCGGCGCGTTCGACCATGTGCCGGCGGTCTGGCGGGAACTGCGCCAGACCGCACGGGAGCTGCGGGCCGGCCATCCGGATGCGCTTGGCGGCCGCTCGGCGCCGGCAAGCTTGCTGAACCAGCCGATCAGCGCCTCGCGGCGTTACCTGGCCCGCAGCTATCCGCTGGTCCGGATCAAGGCAGCGGGCCGGGCGCTGGGCTGCACCGTCAACGACGTGATGCTGGCGATGTGCAGCCACGCGCTGCGCCAGTACCTGCTTGACCAGCACGCGCTGCCGGACGCGCCGCTGATCGCCGGCGTGCCGATGTCGACCCGGCGCGACAAGAGCGACGTCGGCAACCAGATCAGCTTCCTGCTGGCCAATCTCGGCACCCACCTCGCCGATCCGGCCGCGCGGCTGCGGGTCATCAAGGCTTCGGTCGAGCACAGCAAGGCGCGCTTCGCATCGATGAAGGGCGGCGCGATCCTCGGCTATGCCGCAGCCCAGATGGCGCCCGGCCTGGTCAACATGCTGTTCGCGCCGAAGCGCGGCCATCTGGCGTTCAACCTGGTGATCTCCAACGTGCCTGGCCCGCGCTCGCCGGTGTACTGGCAGAGCTGCGCGGTCGAAGGGATGTTTCCGGTGTCGGTGCTGGCCGACGGCATGGCGCTGAACATCACCGCGTCGAGCCGCGCCGATGCGCTCGACTTCGGCGTGCTGGCCTGCCGCCGGACGCTGCCCAAGGTCGAGTCGCTGATGGACTACCTCGGTGACGGACTGGATGCCGTCGAGCGGCTGGCACGGCTGGCAACCGCGGTCGGCAAGCCGGTGCCGATGGCCTCGTCGGTCGACGGCTGACGGCCGCCCCGCGGAACAGTTCAGCGATGGCGAGCGCGTAAACTCCGCGCTCCGCCATCCGAGTACCTCCCGTGACCGCTTCGCTCCCCGCTCCGCTTGCGCCTGGCCATGCGCTGGTCACCGGCGGCGCCGGCTTCATCGGCAGCCATCTGGTCGACGGCCTGCTGCGCGACGGCTGGCAGGTGACGGTGGTCGACAACTTCGATCCGTACTACCCGGAAGCGATCAAGCGTCGCCATATCGCGGCCCATCTCGATCACCCGCGCTACCGGCTGGTCGAGGCCGATATTCGTGACGGCGCCAAGCTGAACGCCCTGCTGACCGGCGACTACACGGTGATCGTCCACCTCGCCGCCAAGGCCGGCGTGCGCAATTCGCTGACTGATCCGCTGGGCTACCAGATGACCAACGTCATCGGCACCCAGAACCTGCTGAGCTTTGCCCATCAGCACGGCATCAAGCCGTTCGTGTTCGGCTCATCGAGCAGCGTCTACGGCAACTGCCCGCGCCTGCCGTGGAGCGAGTCGGACCTGGGTCTGACGCCGATCAATCCGTATGCCTCGACCAAGCTCGCCAACGAGCAGATGGGCTATGTCTACGCCGAAACCTTCGGGCTGCGCTTTGTGGCCTTGCGCTTCTTCACCGTGTTCGGCGAGCGCCAGCGGCCCGATCTGGCGATCCACAAGTTCGCGCGGCTGATGCAGGCCGGCAAGCCGATCCCGGTCTATGGCGATGGCTCGTCCGAACGCGACTTCACCTACTGGGGTGACATCGTCGCCGGCGTGCGTGCGGCGATGGCGTTTGCTGCCGATGCGTCCAAGGCGAAGTACGAAGTCTTCAATCTCGGCAACAACCGCACGATCGGCCTGCTGGAGATGATCCGGCTGATGGAAAAGGTGTTGAACGTCGACGCCAAGATCGACTGGCAGGACTGGCAGCCCGGCGAGATGCGCCGCACCTGGGCCGACATCAGCAAGTCGCAGGCGCTGCTCGGCTATGTGCCGGCCACCGATTTCGAGACCGGGCTGCGGCGCTTCGTCGACTGGCTGGCCGTGCAGCCCTGATTTGCCGATGAAGCGCGGCATCGTGCTGACGCTGAACCTCGGCGTCCTCGCCGCGTTCGGCTATGCCGTCGAGCATTTCTGGGGCTGGGGCCGACTGCTGGCACCGTGGGGGCAGATCGCCCCTGCAACGATCGCGCTGGCGATCACCGGGATGCTTGCCAGCTACGCGTTGCGCGGCACCCGCATCTATCTGGCGGAACGTGAGATTCCGCGCGGCGCCTGGTTCGCCTGCCTGCGGCTGATCCTGGTCAACAACGCGCTGAACCTGATCCTGCCGGCGCGCGCCGGTGAAGTCAGCTTCCCGGTGCTGATGCGGCGCTGGTTCGGCATCGACCTGGCGCATGTGCTGGCGACGGTCGCTGCGGCCTGCGCCGCGGCGGGCTTTCTGGCCGACGTGGCCGGCCTGTCGCAGCTGGTGTGGCTCGGTGCTGCGGCGGCTGCGGCAGCGCCGCTGCTGCTGTTCGCGCTACGCGCGCCGTTGCAGCGCCGCTGTAGCGCCGGCAGCTGCACGCTCGCCCGGCTGATTGCCAAAGCGCTGGCCGGGCTGCCGACGCAGGCCACGACGCTGGCGCTGGACCTGACACTGACCTGGGCCGCCTGGAGCGTGAAGCTGGCTGCACTGGGCATCGTGCTCGGCCTGCTCGCCAAGGTTTCGCCGCTGGCCGGCACGCTCGGCGCCATCGGGGGCGATCTGTCGACGGTACTGCCGCTGCACGCGCCCGGCGGCTTCGGCACCTACGAAGCCGGTGCCATGGCCTTGCTGGCCCCGGCCTCTGGCGCGGCCGACCTCGGCCCGCTGCTGGCGGCAGCCGTCAACCTGCATCTGCTGGTGCTGACCACAGCCTTGATCGCCGGGGCACTGGCCTGGCTGGCCGCGCCCCGAGCTTGAGCCGACCTCAGGCGGGTGCGGCCATCGCGGCGGCCAGCATCGAGCCGGCGCGCTGACGGGTGGCGTCATCGGCCAGTTCCGGCCGGCCGGTGCCGAACGGCGGCTCCGGCGCGTATTCGAGGATCAGCTCCAGGGTCCGTCCCACCGCATCACCCGCCCAGTGGCCGGCGACCTTCAGGCCGAAGTCGATGCCCGAGGTGATGCCGCCGCCGCTCAGGCGGTTGCGGTCGATGCAGACCCGTTCGCCGGCCGGAATCGCGCCGAAGTTCGACAGCTGTTCGCGGGCGCCCCAGTGGCAGGCGGCGCGGTAGCCGCGCAACAGGCCGGCAGCGCCCAGGATCAGCGAACCGGTGCAGACGCTGGTGACCCACTTCGCGCATTCGCCGCGCGCGGCCACGAAGGCCAGCACGTCCGGCTGGCCGAGCAGCGCCACCGTCGCGTAGGCTCCGCCGCCGACGAACAGCACGTCGGGGTTCGTTTCTGCGTCGGAAAAGTCATGGGTGGCGACGACCGGCAAGCCGCAGTCGGTCATCACCGGGCCTTTCTCGCGCCAGACGTACTGGATCTCGGCACCGGGCAGGAAGCTCCAGACCTGCATCGGCCCCACGAGGTCAAGCAGGGTCATCTGCGGGTACAGCAGGGCGACGATCTTCATGGTTTCGTTCTTCCGTTCAGGCAGCGGCGCGCAGCGCGAATTCCTCGCCAACGGCACGGGCAACCGCCGGGCGCTGCAGCTGGACGGCGTGCCAGTCGGCCAGCACCGGCCAGCGCTTCAGATCCACGCCGCCCGGTGCCGCCCAGTTCAATGCAGTGACCAGATAGGCATCGGCAACGGTGAAGCGATCGCCGACCAGATAGGCGCGATCCTTCAGATGCGCGGACAGATGATCGAAGCGCGCCGGCAGCGCGACCTCGCGAGCGAAGGCCTTGGCTTCAACCGGAATGGTCGGGTTGAACAGCGTGTAGAAAACCTGCTTGTGCACTTCGGAGGCGATGTAGTTCAGCCACTGCTGCAGCCGGTAGCGCGCGAAGTCCCCGGCCGGCGGCGCCAGGCCGGATGCCGGCGCGCGATCGGCGACGTACTGCAGGATCGCCACGCCCTCGGTCAGGATTTCGCCGTCGTCGCAGACCAGCGCCGGCACCTGGCCTTTCGGATTGACCGCGAGGTAATCGGCGCCGGCCGTGGTGCGCTTGGTCGACAGCACAACCTGATGGAAGCCGGCCGGCTGGCCGCTTTCGTACAGCGCGATGCGGGTCGCCAGCGAGCAGGACAGCGGCGCGAAATAAAGATCCATCGGGTTCTCCTCCGGTGCGGTGAGCGGGGCAGTCGCAGAACGACCGCTTTTTTTGTACTGTCTCGCACTAAATTACCCGGCATCGGCAATTCAATGCAAGACGGTACAAAAACAACAGCGCCCCGCCCGCGCGGCCGACCACGCCGCGTCGAACCGAGTGCCGCGCTCGACCACGCAATCGACGCGTTCTGGATCGGCGGCTACACCGGCACCTCGCTCGACGAACTGAGTGCCGCCACCGGCATGAACCGGCCGAGCCTCTACGCCGCGTTCGGCGACAAGCGGCAGCTGTACCTGACGGCGCTGGCGCGCTTCGTCGAACGAATGGAGGCGGCGGTCAGCACAGCGATGGCCGAAGCGCCCGATCTGCGCGGCGCGCTCGCCCGCTTCTACGACGGCGCGCTCGACGTCTACCTGTCCGGCGATGAACCGGCGCGCGGCTGCTTCGTGATCTGCACGGCGGCAGTCGATGCGCCGGAGGAACCCGCGATTCGCGACGCGCTGCTGGCCGTGCTGACCGGCATCGACGACAAGCTGGCGGCCCGCTTCAAACGGGCCATCGCGAGCGGCGAACTACCGGCCGACAGCAATGCCGACGCGCTCGGCGCGCTCGCCGCCGCCACGCTGCACAGCCTGGCAATCCGCGCTCGCGCCGGTGCATCGCGAGCGGCGCTGACCGCGCTGGCCCAGGCATCGATCGACCAGTTGCTGCGGCCTGCAGGTTGAGTCCGGCTGCGGCAGGCGGTGGATAGCCGGATGCTAAGATTCGAGTCCATTTCGCACTGCAACACATCGAACAACCATGGCGCACAGCCTGTCGATCGTGATTCCGATGTACCGCGAGCAGGACAACGTGGCGCCGATGCTGGCCCGGGTTCACGAAGGGCTCGCCGCCTATCCCGGCCCCTGGGAACTGATCTGCGTCGATGACGGCAGTCTCGACGAGACCGGCAAGCGCCTGCTCGCCGAAGGTGCGAAGTACGGCCCGCATGTCCGGGTCATCCGCTTCGCCCGCAACAACGGCCAGACCACGGCGATGCAGGCCGGCATCGATGCCGCCCGCGGCGAAGTGATCGCCACGCTCGACGGCGATCTGCAGAACGACCCGGCCGACATTCCGCGCATGGTCGAGGAAATGTTCACTCGCGATCTGGACCTGCTGACCGGCTACCGCGCGAACCGGCAGGACGCCTGGATGAGCCGCAAGCTGCCGTCGAAGCTCGCCAACAAGCTGATTGCCCGCGTCACCGGCGTGAAGATCCGCGACTACGGCTGCAGCCTGAAGGTCTACAAGGCCAGCGTGATCAAGCAGGTGCGGCTGTATGGCGAGATGCACCGCTTCATTCCGGTCTGGGCGGCGATGGTCACCAGCCCGACACGGATCGGCGAGACGGCCGTGGGCCACGCGGCGCGCCAGTTCGGTGAAAGCAAGTACGGCATTTCGCGCACCTTCCGCGTGGTGCTTGATCTGCTGACGGTGTTCTTCTTCATGCGCTTCCGCGCTCGCCCCGGCCATTTCTTCGGCTCGATCGGGCTGGCGCTCGGCTTCGTCGGCAGTGCCGCGATGAGCTGGCTCGGTGTCGTCAAGTTCGTGCTCGGCGAGTCGATCGGCGGCCGACCGCTGTTCCTGGTCGCGATCCTGCTGCTGGTGTTCTCGATCCAGTTCCTGACCACCGGTCTGATCGCCGAAATGCTGTCGCGGGTGTTCTACCAGCGCTCCGAAGGGCCGCTGACGGTTGCCGATGGCGCAGCCGGTGTGGCCAGTGACAGCTGGCGCGTGCTGCGCGATCAGCAGTCGCCCAACCTGCTGACCAGCGACGCGGCGGTTCGTCGCGATGCTTGAGCAGGACCGGCTCACGACGGGCCAGATCGGCTTCCTGTTCGCGGCAATCCTGATCGGCTTCTGGTCGAACCTGTGGGCGGTGCCGCTGTTCGACCTCGATGAAGGCGCGTTCAGCCAGGCCACCAGCGAAATGCTGGCTTCCGGGCACTGGCTGACCACCACGCTGAACGGCGAACCGCGCTACGACAAGCCGATCCTCATCTACTGGGCACAGTCGGCATCGGTGCTGCTGTTCGGCAAGACCGAACTCGGCTTCCGCTTTCCGTCGGCGCTCAGCGCGACGATCTGGTGCTTCGTCGTGTTCCGCGCCACGTTCGCGTTCACCGCTTCGCTGAATGCGGCGATCGTTGCCGCCAGTGCCGTGGCGCTCAGCGTGATGGCCAGCGTCATCGGCCACGCCGCCATTGCCGACGCGATGCTGAATCTGTGGATCGCCGCCGCGATGCTCGACATCTACCGGCATTTCCTGGAACCGACGCGCCGCCGTCTGCTGCGCGTCTATCTGTGGATGGGGCTGGGCTTTCTGACCAAGGGTCCGATCGCGGTAGCGCTGCCGATGATCGCCAGCCTCGCGTTCTATCTCACGCAACGCCAGCCGCTGCGCTGGCTGCACGCGGTGCTCGATCCGTTTGGCTGGCTGGTGTTTCTGACGACGATCTCGGTGTGGATGGTGCCGCTGGTAATGACCGGACAGACCGACTTCTTCTTCCACTTCCTGTTCGACCACAACCTGACCCGCTACGGCTCGACCTTGCAGGGCCACGGCGGCAAGCCCTGGTACTACCTGGCAGCGCTGCCGTTGATCGTCATGCCGTTCACGGCGCTGTTGCCCGGCGTGTTCGCGCGGCTGCGCAAGCCGGATGCGCTCGATACCTTCCTGCTGCTGTGGTTCGGCCTCGTGTTCGTGTTCTTCTCGTTCTCGAGCACCCAGCTGCCGCACTACCTGCTGTATGGCTGCACGCCGCTGTTCCTGCTGTTCGGCCGCGCCTGGGATCGCCTGCCTGCCAAGTTCTGGACGCTGGCGCCGGTGCTGCTGTTCGCGCTGCTGCTGGCCAGCCTGCCGTGGGTGCTGCCGCTGGTACCGATCGACACGGACCGCCCGTACGAGGCTGGCATCGTCGGCCTGGCGGCGCGCTCGTTCACGCTCGACTACATGATTCTCAGCGCACTGGTGCTGGGCGCGATCCTGGTGCTGCTGCTGCGCAAGTCGGTGCCGGCCTGGCAGGCGCTGCTCGGTTCCGGTCTGGCGCTGACCATGCTGGTCTGGTTCGGCGTGATTCCGGTGCTGGCCGCTGCCCAGCAGGTGCCGGTGCAGGAAGCCGCGCAGCGCGCGAAGGAAATCGGCGCCCCGGTGGTCAGCTATCGAACCTATCTGCCGACCTTCAGCGTCTATCGCGGCGAAGTCACCCCCAACCGGCTGCCGGAACCTGGCGAACTGGTATTCGTGAAGCTGGACCGCATCCCGGACCTGCAGCGCGAACTCGGCGCCAGCGTGACCCTGATCCCGGAGTTCAAGAAGGGCGGCGTGGCCTTGCTGCTGCGGCAAGGCGGCGGCTAGAAGCACCAACAAAAACGGCCCGCCAAGAGCGAGCCGTTCGTCACAACTGAATCAGGTGGCCCGCGCTAGCGACACCCCGGCGCCCGACTGCACCGCTGCCGTTGCTCCCTTCCGGGCCTGGCGGGGTTCACGGCTTGCCGTCGCGGGGGCACCAGCGCGGACCGGCGCGGATTGTCCGCTCTGACGGCCGCAAGCTCAAGCATAATTTCTGCATGGGACTTTCCGGCACGGCGTCAGACGACGATCGAGCGATCGTCTCAGCCGTATCCCGACCTGTTGCATGCTTCGCGCCGCCTGGCAGCAACGCCCATTCCGACACGAACCCAACCGACACCATGACCCTGCGCCTCCCCTGCTTCAAGGCTTACGACATCCGCGGCCGCGTTCCCGATGAGCTGAATGTCGATGTCGCCTACCGCCTCGGCCTGGCCTATGCCGCCGCGTTCACGCCGAAGCGCGTGGCACTGGGCCGCGACGTGCGCCTGTCCAGCGGCGAACTGCTGAACGCGCTCGCGCATGGCCTGGTCGAGGGCGGTGTCGAAGTCGTCGACATCGGCCTTGGTGGCACCGAAGAGGTCTACTTCGCGTCGTTCCAGCCGGGCATCGACGGCGGCATCATGGTCACCGCCAGCCACAACCCGATGGACTACAACGGGATGAAGCTGGTCAAGGGCGGTGCGATCCCGATCTCGGGCGACACCGGCCTGCGGGCGCTGGAGGAAGCCACCGCCGCCTCGACCGCAACGGCACCGGCCGGCGAGGCCAAGCGCACCCACCATGACTACCGCCCGGACTACGTCAAGCACCTGCTCGGCTATGTCGATCCGAAGGCACTGAAGCCGCTGAAGATCGTCGTCGATGCCGGTAACGGCTCGGCCGGTCTGGTGATCGACGCGCTGGAAAAGCATCTGCCGTTCCAGTTCATCAAGATCCACCACGAGCCGGATGGCACGTTCCCGAACGGCATCCCCAATCCGCTGCTGCCGGAAATGCGCTCGGCCACCGCCGCCGCCGTGATCGAGCACAAGGCCGATTTCGGCGTGGCCTGGGACGGTGACTTCGACCGCTGCTTCCTGTTCGACGAGAACGGCGGCTTCATCGAGGGCTACTACATCGTCGGCCTGCTTGCCGAGGCGCTGCTGAAGCTGGAGCCGGGTGCCAAGATCATCCACGACCCGCGCCTGACGTGGAACACGGTCGACATGGTCGAAACTGCTGGTGGCCGGCCGATCCAGTCGAAGACCGGCCATGCCTTCATCAAGGAGCGCATGCGTCTGGAGAACGCCATCTACGGTGGCGAGATGAGCGCCCATCACTACTTCCGTGATTTCGCCTACTGCGACAACGGCAACATCCCGTGGCTGCTGGTGGCCGGGCTGATCTCGGCCAGCGGCAAGCGGCTATCGCAGCTGGTCGAGGACCGGCAGGCCAAGTTCCCGGCGAGTGGCGAGATCAATCGCAAGGTCGCCGACGTCAAGGGCACGATCGCCAAGGTCGAAGCGGCGTATGCCAGCCTGCCGGGCGCGCTGGTCGAGAAGGTCGACGGCCTGTCGATCGCCTACGCCGAATGGCGCTTCAACCTGCGTGGTTCGAACACCGAGCCGGTGCTGCGCCTGAACGTCGAATCGCGCGCCAATCCGGCGTTGATGGAAGCCAAGACCGCCGAACTCCTGGCCTTGATCGACGCCGCATGAGTCATCCCCGTCGCGGCGCGCGAAGCGCGCCAACCGATCCGCGCGTCGCGACGGCTCGAATCAGTCGATGAGCACCCTGAAGTCGCGCGCAACCAGCGTTGCGCGCGTGGTGCTCGCGTTGCTGCGCGCGGGCCTGATCGGCGCGTCGGTCTGGGTGGCGCTGATCGATAGCGACGATGCGCTGTGCGCCATCGTCAACCTGAGCCTGGTCCTGCTGCCGTTCGCGCTGCTGCTGGCGCTGACCGGCCGCTGGGTCTGGAGCCTGTCCGGGGCGGCCGCGTTCGCGCTGTTCCTGTACGGCATGGGCGAACTGAAGTTCGTCTACTTCTACAC
>Ga0255100_1000360_pt1 | contig 18904 bp, 20 predicted proteins | sample Colum_Colum_RepB_2_FD_188449 | JGI IMG/M metagenome (GOLD analysis project Ga0255100, IMG submission 188449) | Freshwater microbial communities from Columbia River, Oregon, United States - Colum_Colum_RepB_8d | ecosystem: Environmental > Aquatic > Freshwater > River | place: USA: Oregon...
CCATTCTCGCTGGTCCACGTTTTTCTTGTGTGATACCACTTTGTTAGTACTGTTGGTGTGCTCATTTCAAATGCTTTTCAACCTTGTTCCAGTAGGCTTGCGTTGCCGTCTTCTTCTTGTGTCCCTGGGGACCGCCGTTCCATATCCGGGCCTGCTCCTCGGTAGTCTTGCCTTTGCCGTAGTGCTTCAGGTAGGCCTCGCACACAGCCCGGGCCTGCACCCGGTTGGTCATCTGCTGCCACCGATAGTTGCTGCCGGTGAATCGGTTCACGTCCTGCACCACGCCGCGGTGGATCTGCAGGGGGCCTACAGCGCGTCCGTTGTCGCCGATGGCAAGATCGTTGCCGGATGACTCTACGATGATCAGGGCCGAGATTAGGTTGGAGAGAGTGGTCATGGGTTAGAGTGATGGACAAACCAAGACGCATAGCGCCTTGAATGGATGTTTGTACTTAGAACAGAACCGCTTTGCCTTGGACTCAGCCTTTTCAGGGCTGTTGGCCTTTACGATGAACACACGTTGAACCGTGTCCCTTGAGTACACCTCAAATGTCGCAAAGCCTTTGCTTGGAACAATGTGGCCAATCGGGAATTGGATGTCTGTGGTCATGGTGACTTTGCAAGTTCCTGCAGGTAGTCGAACTGAAACGCAGAGAGTTGATATGGATCTCGTTTTAGCCTTTGCACGATGTACTTCTCTGCTTTGCGAATAGCGCTTTTAGATCCGTTCGCTTTCATCATAAATATTGGCATATCGTCTTTGGGTTCATCAAATGCTGCCACATACCACCTGTCAGTTCCTCTGGTGTTTTCAATTACATGAAGATCTCGATAGATCAATTCAGACCCATCTGGATTAAAATTGTCTTTCATGGTTTGGAGAGTGTGCGCGTTGGCCAGTCGCGCCCCTGTGCTCCGTATTCCTCACGAGCCGGATGGGTGGCTTAATGGGCGCCACCGCCCCTAAATCCTTAGGCGAGAGTGACGCTGACGACTTGCCATCCATACCGATTGGCATCCTCTTCGGCAGCCTCAACCGCCTCAGTCAAAGGTCCGTAGTAGGACTCGTCGTCGACTACCAGTTCTCCGCAGGGTTTGCGGAAGGTTGCGACTGCAGTCGAGGAAGTGGTGTTGCTCATAGTCTTGATCTCGTTGACGTGATCAAGATGAACGAGATCATATCTCCCGTCTACAGAGAAAACCGTTTTTCTGTAGATTTCAACGAAACCCCAATGTTTGCAGGGGTCAAACAGGGGTCACTTTTCTGCGAGCGCAGCGAACTTCAGGAAGAACTCGGCCTTCGGTCTGATGTGAATCGTGCCTGTCGACAGGCGCCGATAGACGATTGCCTGGCGTTTGGTCTCGGCCAACCTGAGCTCGGCCTCGGGATGCAGCACCTCGACCTCGATGGCCGGATTGGATCGGTTGCGGTAGGTCATGGCCAAGCGGTGTAGACCACGGTGCCCTGGCCGTTGGCGTCGACCAGCTCGACAGCGTTCACGCCCTTCAATTTGGCCAGTGCGGCCAGGAGCTGCGTGTCGTTGGTGGCATTGGCGATGCAGGTCGACACGATGTCCGCGTCGTCGTAGGAGGCCGACAGGTTCTCCTTGGTGCGGTCGCGCCAGACGCGCACCACTCGACCGTTGGAGAGGTTCACGCGCCGCATTGATTCGACGCAGGGGAAGGTGTGTTTCATGCAGATTTACCGAGGGGCGATATGGAGATCGACCACATCCAGAATGGTGTAGATTTCAATGTCGCCGGTATTCGTAGCAACGCCAAGCCCATCTGTATTTTTCGCCTGCTGGGTGTAGTAGTCGAGCCGGTACGTGGTGGTCTTGTGCGGCTGGATGCGCTCGGTCTGGTAGAGGTAGACGTTGGTCTGGTTGTAGACGTAGGTGCTGACCGAGTAGCCGACCACGGCATTGTTGGTCACATCAAAGATGCGCGTGCGCGTGCCCGTGGTGCTGTGGAACGGGCTGATGACGCGGATCTGGTACTCGCCGGCCTCGACCGTGAACTGGTTGTTGCTCAGGCTCGTGATGATGCCATACGGGTCGCTGTGGATCGCATTCAGAGTGCGGGTTGTCCACGTGTTTGCCACCGAGGCACCGCCGTCGACCCCAGTCGCCTTCTGGTCCTGCAGGGTCGCAATACGCAGCACCAAGGCATCGACGTCCTTCCTGAGCTTGTTGATCAGGATCGTGCTGGTCTGTGAATCGTAGCTCATTGCTTGGCCTTCTTTCGGATGATGCGCTGCGCCTCGTCAAGGCTGGCCGCGATGCCGATCAGGCTGCCTGCGGGGCCGTAAAGGCGAAGGGAACCTTTGGCCTTGCCTGGGAGGGCTCGGTAGCCGCCCGGGAACGAGTAGGCCCCGGGCATGGCGGAGTCGGGGGAGGGCATAAAGGCAAACTGGCTAGGATCGCCATACACCGGGTTCTTAACGAAAACCGTGTTACCTACGCTCACAGACTCAGAGCCACCGATGACGGGCTGATCGGTGCGCTTGTCGTAGAAGTAGGCATGCTCCTTAGGGTCCATTCCGACCGGCACATAGTTCTCCAAGTCAGCCGGGATGGATCTGTCGGCCATGATCTTGCCGTCGACCGTTGCCACCGGAAACTTGGCGGACTTGCCCTCGTAGATCCGCTGCACGCCTGGCTTGACCACAAACTTTGGGTTCTGCAAACGGGTCACGGTATCGTATCCGATCACCTTACCAGGGCCACCAGCAGCGCCATCGGGCTCATGCACAGCAACCACATATTTGCCCGTTCTAAGGAAGGCCGGGATGTCAATGCGTGCGGCCACCTGAGTGCCCGGCTTGATGCTTCTGGCAGCACCAAACTTTGCCTTCTTCTCCGAGCTCAAAGCATCGACAGCCTCGGCGTCGGTAGGTGGGTTGGCGAAGTCCTGATTGCGGCCTATGTCGCGCTGAATATCAGCCGGCATATTCCGCACGCTGATTGCCGCGGCGATCTTCTTGGATGGCACCGCCCACAGGTTCTCAGGATCGAACCGCTCGATCTCGGAAGCCTTCTTCAGCCGGATGGGATCCTCCATGCCGTCGTAGAGCGCACCGTAAAGCCTGTAGCCCTTTTCAAACAGGTCCATGGCCTCGCGGTGGTCCTTGACGCCGCGGCCAGTAGCCATGTCGCCGGCAGGCATATAGCGCTGGCCCTCAACAGAAGCCCCCTCGTCCGGTGCTATGCCTTCGTTCCAAGTCCACTCCGGCATGAGTCCGGTCTTCTGATCGGCGAAGACGGTGTCTTCTGTTTTGGCTGTGCGGTTGCGCTCGCCATACGGGCCGTAGTTCAGCCAACTGTTTTGCCCCCGAGTCTCGGTGGTAATAGCGCCACGAGCAGGCCCCGTAAAGAGCCGGATGTGCGCCTGCCAGGCATTCTCCTCGCCTTCCGCCCGGAAACCGGAACCTTCTAGGCCGTGACCGAAAGCGTCGTGCACGGCGCGGAACAAATCGTTGGCATAAACAGGCTTCAATTCACCGTTGGGCCCACCGAACGGCCAACGCAAACCAGTATCGGCAAGCATTGGGTTTGATTCTGGATTGAAGTCCTCCTTGGTTCCAAACCCAGCGTCTGTGGGGAAAACGCCCATGGACTTGTTTGCGCGGAGGTCGCGCAAGGCGTTGAACGGAGATGATGCGTACTGCTGTCCCGCATCCGAGTTGCTATCAATGAACCAAAACTTGTATCCCGCTGACTCAAGCGCTTGATACTGATCCGTGGTTTGGCGGATCAAGTCCTGGTAGGCTTCACGCACCGCAGGATCTTGCGGTGCATGAGGCATCTCCTCGTAGGCCTGAGCAATTCTGCGAGCGCGATCCTCGTCTACCTTAACGTACTCCGATTGGCGACGGAGACCGATTCCTTTGTCCCTGGCGTACTGCTCTGCGACGCCAACCAGGCTCTGGTCTGGGCCACTAGCGCCTTTGACCTGTGGAGCGCCTGCAAGCGGCGCAAGGTTCCCAGACGTATACCGTCCTTCTCCTCGGTCTCCACGTCCTCCTCGTTGTTCTGCGGTTTGTTCATAAAGTTTTCCCTCTCCGGCAGGCATGAAATACGCTAGACGAGAAGGTGAGTCAATTTGCTTTCGTTTCCATTTCTCGCCTGCCTCCGGCGTGCTTCCGTACCCGGCAGACTTGTTTGCTTTCTGCGCTTCGCCCAGTTGCCGGTCGTTCAAGGCAGGCAATTTGTCGAGCCCAGGGAACATGACCTCATGCGGCTCAACCCGTCCCCGAATGCGATCCCAGAGGGTCCATTGAGCCGGGAAGACAGCAACGCCAAGCTCGTTTGCCCGGCGCTCGTTGATCTCAAGTGCTGAGCGGTAGGAATCCGACATTACCTGGAAGTCTTTTGGAGTCTCAACCCACTCCACCGACTTAATGTTCGCCGGAGCATTCGGGTTGATGCCGCCTTTCTTGGCGAGCAGTGTTGCCTTGCGGCTGCCCATGGCAGCAAACACGGCCTCGTTGACGAACTTCTGAACGCGATCCGAACCGTAGATTTGAGCCTGAGCTAGAACATCGTCGATGGTCTTTGCCCTGGTTGCTGTGGGGTCCGGCAAGGAATCCAATGTCGAAGCCATTTCGGCTTTGATCTTGCCAATTTTCTTCTGGTTTTTGGCCTTTAACGTCTTGAGCGTTTTCGGGTCGTCCTTGTTGATCTCCTCAATGCGCTTCCCTTTTTCCTCGGCATTTTTGAGCCGGCGATTGAAGGCCGATGTGGCTTCCTTCGACTTCTTCAGCATCGAATTGAAACGGTCGACAACGATGCCTTCAAACCGTTTGCGGAGCTCTGGATTTCCAAGCAACTCCTGGCCAAAGATGCGAGCCATGTGGCGGTCCATGGCCGATATGGATGCCTTGAGCGGATCTTGCCAAACCGACCCGAATGATCCCGTCTTTGTTCCGAACCCTTTGACTTGGGTGGTGAGTTTATCCACAAAGTCGGCCCAGGATTCGTTCGCTCGTTTTACAAAGAAGTCAGGGTTCTTTGTGAACAATCGAGCGGCATTTACGATGTTTGATATGTCCGCGGTGATTGCAATGCCAAGGCCACCCTTGCCAGCGGAGATGAACCCTAGCTCTTTTTTGAGTCGTTGATTCAGCTCCTTCAGGTTTTCTTTAGTAGGATTCTCTGGGTATAGACTGGCAAATTTGCGCACATCTTCCATCGAACCAAACCGCAACCGTGCCATCCCCATTTCATTGGGAAGCAAAGGAGCATTCGGGGAGAGCATCCCGAAGACAATGGAGTTGAAGCTGGAAACCTTGTCCCCAGGTGTGGGAGCCATTGTCGCCGCCAGCTTGGCGGTCAGCTTGGCGTGCGTGGTCTCTGGCAGGTTTGCTACGTCGACTGGGTTGGTTTTAAGCCAGAGGAGGTCGTAGTACGTGAACTTGCCCTCAAGGCCGCCGGGTATTCTCGCAGGATCTCCAGCCACGTCCGAGGGGATGTTTGTGATTTCTGAAAGAGGTCCAAGGTTTTCGACGCCGAATGCTTTGCCGTATTCCTCAAACTCCTTTGGAGTCCAGTCTTTCGGTTCTTTGCCTTTGAAGTAGATGTTTCCATTTTGATCCCTTGAAACTCCTGGAGCTTCAAAAGATGCACGTCGGGGAAGACCTTCCGCAACTTGTTTTCTGGCCGCTTCCTCTTCAGCCGGCATGAACCTTACATCCCCCGCTTGTCGAACCGTCCCGCCTTCGCCTTGGCCTTCTTGGCCACCGAGAGCGCGATTGCCACGGCCTGCTTCTGCGGTTTGCCCGACTTCATTTCGCGGGACACGTTGCTGCTGATCGACTTCTGGCTGTAGCCTTGCTTGAGCGGCATAATCTTTTTCTGCTTTGAGTTTGGCTTGTTCCTGAGTGTCGAAGATCCCGGCGGTTGATCCATCGGGGCCGTACAGGCGGAACTTTCCGTTCTTCGACAAGATCCGGTAGCCTGCGTTCTGATCGGTGCTGACAGTGGTCTCACCGATGGTCTCAGCAGGCTGGAAGTTGAGCTGGGTGCGCCGGTAGCTCGACTGCTCGCCCATGTCTCCAGACCACGGGATGTTGGAGCCGGTAGACTGGGCATTCTGGATGCGCTCGATGCGCAGATCCTGGTAGACCGAACCACCCTTGCGGTTGGCAACGTACCCGGCAGTCGGCAGGTTCGACATCACGTCGCCTTGCCGCGGCACAGCGCCCATCACCTCGTTGAAGAAGTTGCGCTTCTTAGAGCCTTCAAGGCCTCCACCGAGAGCATCGGCAGACGGCACGGCATTCTGCTCGGCGATGTTCTTCAGGTAGACGTCCTTTAGCGTGGACATCGCCTGGTCGTAGTTGCGGAACAGGTTCTTGTAGGCCGGCTTGTTCAGCGCCTTGTACATCCGGGCCTGCACCTTGCCCCAGTCGACCACCTTGACGTTGACGCCGCCCTTGCTGTTGATCGAGATACCGTAAGGCAGGAACAGCTTGTCGGCCTCGCCGAACACACCTGACTTGCCGGTAGATCCGAAGACCTTCCAGTACTTGCCTTCCATCAACGTGCCGTCCCGGATGGCCGTTGCGATGTCGATGATATAGCGAGAAGTCGACGGGCTGAAGATACCGCTTTGAGACAGCGCATCGGCCTCACGCAGGCTCAGGCGACCTTCAATGACCGGATTACCCTTGGCATCCATGCCGCTGACGCTGGTGCGTTCAGCCTGCGGCACAGACTCAACGACACGCATCGTGCGGTTGGCGACATCCGCGGTCTTCGCAGCCAGCTCGGCCTTGGACAACGGCCTGATGATGCTGCCATCCGGGGCAGTCATAAACAGGTCCGAGTATCCCCGGGCCATGATGACGGCGTTCTGCTGCGCCTTGGTCATCTTGCTGGTGTCAACCTTCTGCTCGGTGGGCTCGTAACCTTCCTTTGGAGTCACCAAGTTCTTGATGGCATCTTCCATCCAGTCGAGCTTGATGCGCCGTCCGTTGGCGTCGTAGAAGGTGCGAGCAACAGGGTCGAATCCAGCCTGCAATGCACGCCGAGTAAACCGTTCCGAAACAGCTTCCTTGGCGTTGTTAAGAGCCAACTCGATGAACGACGGGATGCGCCCAGGCAGCATCGTCTTCGGGTCTTTGCCTTTCAGGAACTCCTGCGTGTAGTAAGCAGCAAACTCGTCAGTGATACGATTGAGCGAGGCAATCTGCTGCGCTCGTTGTTGCGCAGGATCGAAAGCATCACGCAACTCAGTGCGAATACGGTCTGCTATGACCCGTCCGCCTCTTGACTCTAACTTGTCTGCGTAGGCGTTGGCAAAGTCGGTAAACTGTCTCTTGAAGTCAGGATCTTGCGAAGACGTGTCGATGACCTTTCCACCAAGCATATCCTTGATAGCCTGAGTGATACGGGCATGAAGGATCTCGTGCGGCAATGTTTCAGGACTAGCCTTGTCGACATTGATCAGGACGGTTGGCTTGCCGCTTTTGACGTTTTCTGGGCCGATTGAAACGCCGGCATAGTTCACCGTCTGCAATGCACCTGGAACGGTGTCGGCGTCGGTATGGAAGATAACTTCAATTCCAGCGCCTTCGGCTCCAGCAACTTCCGACAGTGCTTTGGTGAGCTGCTTGTTGTTGAGTCGTCCATACAGGGTCGCTCGAGCATCGGCATCCTTGATGGTCACAGTCTGCTCACCGTTCACTGGGTCGACGTATGTGAACTGCACCTCGGTAGGCCTAGTGTTCAGATCGTCAACCGCGGTCTGACGCACCCGAGCACCATTGAACACGTTTGCTTCGACTGATTTGGCAAGTTTGAATCCACCGTCAAATGCCCCGAAAGCAGCACCGCTGCCAATAGCGGCTGAAATTGCGTCTGCTTCCTCTCCGCTTATGGCAGCCAGCAATCCTCCAGCAGCACCGGCACCAACCATAGGCAAAAGGATTGTGGCAGCCCCCTTGATTGGAGCTTCCAGGCCGCTACGGGCCACTGCAGTGCCAAGAGCACGCGCAGCAGCGGAAGCACCCTCTGCAGCAGCAATGCGTTCTCCTGCTCCCAGAAGGCCTCTCTGGATCGCCGTAAGCGCAGGACCACCGGATACAGTGCCAGCCTCTCCAACCGTCTCCAGAGTGGCTCCTAGCGCTTTGGTGCCGCCGATAATGCGAGAGGCAGTTCCAACAACCGGAACATTCAGCGTGCCGGATATCGGGAGGCCGGCGGCCTCACCAAGCGCGATGCCGGTGGATCCGGTAGAGACCGCACCCTGCACAGCTTCGCCCATGCGGCCTGACCCTGTGACAGCCGTTGTCGCACGGCCCAGCATTTCTTCTGGAACTCGGGCTGCAGCACCGATGTTTTCTCCGCCACGCTGCAATGCAGCAGAAATCCTCGGTATCTGGGCAGCACCACGCTGAAGAGCCATCGACGCCAGCTTTCCACCGCCGGCAAAAGCAATGGATGACGGGTCCGTAAGGAATCCACCGACTTCAAGACCAGCCTGACCAATGGCTTCCTGCGGAATGTTGTAGGTTTGCAGGAACTCCTGAGAAGCCGGAACGCGCTGCTCTTGAGGTGCATTGGCTAGCGCCAATTTTCGATCAATGTCTGCTTTCTCAAGAAAGTCCACATACTTGATGTCATCAAGCATGGATTCCATACGAGCGCGATCCTCTTTGCTTTGGATGAGAAGAGGAAGTTGGTCGAGTTTGTCTACTATGGAAGCTGAGATTCCTCGGTATAGGCTTTGAGCCTTCAGCTTTGCTTGAATCGCTGTTTCGGCAAAAGTTGCTGCGGCAACGTCGCCTTCAGTGGCTCCTTCAGGAGGCTGATAAATGTCGCCAATGGCTTCTCCAAGCCTGTACGGAAGCGCTGCAATGTGGGCCAGTCCCGGTCCAATTGCTGCGGCGGCTCCTTTCAGGTCGATTGACTTTTCCTTTCCAACCTTCAGGTAGTCGAGGAACTCCTGCTTGCTCGGAGTGTAGTCGGTCTGCGCTGCCTTGTACTGCAGCACCTTGTTGTAGGAGTCGTCAGGAGTGGGAGGAAACTCCTTTGATACGATTGCGTCTATGTCTGCTTCAGACGTATCATCAGCAAACTCAATGCTTCCTCTATTTGGAATCTCAACAACGATTGGCATAGGTTATTTCTTGAACACCCTGTACTTTACTCCTCCGCTCGTCTGACCTTCTTGGGTTGAATCTTGCGACTTGTTCAATGATGGCAAATTCCCCTTAGTTTTGAGGAAGTTCAACATACTGTCAGGCACAACAGCGTCCTCTGGAACTCCTCTATATTTTGCAGCCACTATCTCATCGTTAATGCGTCCAGCAACAGAAGGAACGTATGCATCAACAATTGACTTTGCGGAATTTACTATGTCTTTCCGCATTTCAGGTGTAAGCCTGTTTCCCTTTGTATAGTAGTCGTACAGTTGACGAACACGCTCAGTGACTGATCCGCCTTCAACGCTACGCTTAAACTCACCTTCAAGCACAGCACCTGCTGGGTCCATCGTCTTGTTGAATCGAATAATCAATGCAATATCGTCAGCAGGACTTGGTTCTTCCTTGGCAGCGATCTTTTCAAGCGCTGCAAACTCGTTTGCGCGAGATTCCAGATCAGCAAACGGTTTGTTTGCCCTGAGTTTATCGAGAGTATCGTTTGCCCATTTCCGTTTTTCTTCAGGAAGTTCGTCTATCTTCGACTGAATTTTTTGAGAAGCTGGAACCGGAGCGCCAGATCCTTTATTTCCAATCATTGGCTGAACCAAGTCGGTTCCCGGGACAGGCATAGATGTGACAGTAGGCGGCAACCCGTATTCCACCTTGGTACCTTCTGGTCCGACAGTAGCGCCGAGTGCGGTCATTCCTGCAGGAATAGCCTGACCAATCCTGCGCGTCAGCGGAATCAGCGCCTGCACCTGATCTTGAGTCAACTTGCCGCCGTACTTGTCCATTACCTCCTGAGTCACATCCGCATACGGAGCGGTCGGTCCTTGTCCCGGCTGACGGGCATACAAGTCAATCAATGCCTGCGTGAAATACGGAGCAGCGGCTTCCTCGCGTTGGGCCTTACCCAACTGCAACGCACCCAACTGCAACTGCTGGCGAGTCGCCTCGTCGGAAAGCTCACGCGCACGCTGCTTATCAGCCCGATCCAAGAAGAACTCGGCATTGAGCAGTGCGGCCTTTTTCTGCGGTGTCGACATCGAACCAAACTTCTTGATGTCGCCTAGGATCTTCGACTCAGGACTGCGCTCGTCCATCACATTGCCGGACTGGGCCATGCTCTGCAGGTACGGAGCCAGCGATTCCAAGCGCTGCGTGAGGAACTCACTCTCAGCCTTGTTCTGGCCATAGCGCTGCAGGGATTCGCCGATGGCATTGCCGATAGTTTGCACGCCTTGGCCGATGTTGCGGCCGGCCTGAGCGTAGGCCTCGATGTAGCCCGAAGGCACAGCAGAAGGTCCACCGCCTTGATATCCCGCAGAGTAGCCGTAAGTCGCCATAGATTAGCCCCCAAAGAGTTTGCCGAAACCGCCAGCAGAGCCAGCACCACTGAACAATCCACCACCGATGCTTCCAAGAGCACCGAGGCCGCCACCGATCAGACCGGATGTAGCGGATGCACCGGCAGCCCGGGCAGCGCCAATGGCCTGCTGGTTGCCTGCGTAGATGTTGGATGCGTAGGCGCTCTCTGGGTTGAAGAGCTGTCCGGGGTTGAAGCCCGAGGCCTGGCCTACGAATCCCTGAGATCCTGCAAAGGCCTGAGAAGGCCGTCCCAAGACCTGCTGGAACACGTCTCCATACACGCCCTGGCCGGCCTGCAGTGCGCCCATGGCCTGCTGCTGGCGCTGCTGTTGGAGGCCGGCACCGATCATCTGGGAGCGCAGGGCTTCTTGCAGCGCGGCATTGGGTCCCTGAGCCATGCCACGGGCCGAAGAGGCTACGCGGGCCTGCTGCTGCGCCATCCGCTGCTGCTCCGGGGTCAGCCGGGAGCCGGCAAGGAGATTAGAGGTCGCGTTCTGGGCAAGGATGTCGGCAATGCGGGTCTGCTCCGGGGCAAAGCCTTGGATGGCAGCACGGGTTTGAGGCCCGAGGATTGAAATATCAGTAATATCTCCATATCTGGAACGGCTACGGGCGGCCGCCTCAACCTCGCCCATCGTCGGGGCAATCTGCTCCTTGTAGAGCTGCAGCAGCTCAGGTGTTGCCTTCTTCAGGAGGTCAATAGTCAGCGCCTGGTATTTTGGCGCAAACTGAGCCTCTGCTGCATACCTCTGCGGCGCCAGCTCAAGCTGGGTACGCAGTGTATCAGCAGTTTCCTGAGCGTAGTTTCGTGGTGCTGGTGCCTCAACTGATGTTCCCATATTTCTTGTCTGCTGCCCTATAGATCGGCATCGAGCCTTTCTTGTAGGTGGTCAGTTTGCCGTTGCGATAGCCGATAGCCGGGAGGATTGCAGCCTCCGGTCGGTCATGGAAGAACTTAGCCGCCACCGCCATGGCGAATACCGCGCAATCCGCGGCGAATTGATGCCAGTACCAGTGGTCGCCATTGGGGTCGGACTTCTGCCACTCCCAGGCCTTAGGCTCCGGACCCATCTGACGCCAGCCTACCAGCACACCGACCACATGGTCGTCCTGGGTGGCGATCTTGAGCGTGCCCTGCTCCGCATGGAACATGACGTAGTCCTCGACGGCCTCGCGGGTCCAGCCCTTGAAGTTGTCGGGGAGCTTACGGAGCAGGTAGTCTGTGATCTGGGGGATCATTCTCAGTCTTGAGGCTGCACTCGAGTCTGGAAAACATACACCTCGCACTGCTGGCCAGCTCCGGTGACGGTGTCGAACGCACGGGCGACGATGTAGATGAATGTTTCGGGGTTCGCGTTTGGAAACACTGAATTCACCGTGAATGGTGCTGTGTAGGTCGAGAAGTCTGAGGTGTTTTGGATTTCTCGGATATACCCGAGCACCGGAGTCAAAAGGAACTTGATCGTCGTCGTTGGAGGGACAGGCCTGCCGTAGAGATCAGAGATTGTGATCAGTGATACGGCAGGGTTGATGATGACATTTAGGCTCTCGGGATCGAGCGTCGAGCTGTTGGAACTGACAATCGGAAACGTGGTTCCCGCAGGAACCGGCGCTCCTTCATTGAACCAGGCAGCGTGCATCAGGCGTTGAAGTTGGCGATTTGCTTACCGTAGACGTTGGACCCGATGCAGGTGAAGACAAACAGGTCGGCCTTGTTGGCACCAGTTGTCAGTGTCGGGGCGCTGCCGGCCTGAAACTGCATCGTCTTGCCGCCCGAAGCCGAGAAGGTTGCGGTCAGTGTGCCACCAGCGTTCTGCTTCACCTTCACCAGCACGGTCTTGCCCTCGTCGTTGGCTCCGAAGGTCAGCGTGACAGCCACGTTGCCGGTAGGCGTCAGATCCCAGGTTAGGCTTGTACCGACATTAACGGTCGGCGTGGTCGAGCTACTGGTCTGTGGTGCGGTTGAGAGCTTGGCCGAGGTGACCGAGTTGTCCTTCAGGCGGATCGTGGTGCCGCTGGTCTCAATCGTTGTCTCGTCGGGCACCAACGAAAGCAGGGTCTTGGTTTGAGCTGCCGTCAGGTCGACCGGGGTCGCGCTGCTGCCGGTGTTGTTGCCCTTGATGGTGTTGGCCGGCATATTCGCCAGCTTGATGTTTGTGACATTACCGTCGGCGATCTTGCCGGTGGTAACCGCCAGATTCTGAATGGCATCAGAATTCACCGAGTTGGTACCGAGAGTCAGCGTGCCGCCGTCAATGGTGCCGGTGATGTTGACCGTTGGCGTACCAAGGAGGTTGAGTGTCGAGGCCGACAGCGTGGTCGTCGGACTGATCGTGGTGCCTGGGGTGACGTTTACGAAGAGTGGCATGGTGGTTTAGACGTCGTTCTTGCCGTAGAGTCGGAATGCAATGCCGATGACCTTGGCGCTGTAGATGTCGAGTGAGCCCTGATCGGTGGTGATCAGTGGCTGCACAGAGGCCGAATGCTTGCGCAGTCGGGCCTTGTGGCTGAAGAACTGGTGCAAGCCGGCCTTCCAGCCGTTGTTGCCGCAGCGGAACTGGGTGGTCACTGAGTAGTCCTCGCGGTACGGAGCCAAGAAGTTGTCGCCGGTGTTGTTGGTGTTGTAGGTGCCGCTGCCGTAGGTGTAGTAGGCCGTGCGGTTCTTGGTCTGATCAGTGGCAACCGTGTAGAACTCATTCACACCGTCGAACTGCGCGGTGATGGAATAGCGGGTGTTCCAGTTGCCCAACTCGAACTGGATATCGGTCCACTGCTTGTGGTCGACGTTGTCCTCCCCGGTGTAGCCGCGGAAGCGAACCTCGGTGCTGATCTGGGTCAGCACGCCAGTGCGGTCGGCGTCCACAAGGCCGAGCGGGTCGAACTGGTGGATCAGGCCACTCTCATCGGCCCAACAGAGCGTGTCGGTGCCTGCTACGATGACACGGCACCAGAACCGCGGAACGAGTAGAGAGCCCTCCCAGTAGCCTTCCCAGGCCTTGTTCAGGAAGTTGTAGACCAGCGTGCGTTGGTTGGTGCCGTCACCGCCCTCGACCGGCACACTTAGGATGTAGCGGTTGGAGAAGTAGGTCCCGCAGGCGTTGCTCCAGAAGGCTTGGTCGATGTCGTCGACGATGTTCTGGATCTGGTCGGACAATGGCACCACCACCGATTGGCTGATGCCAAACTCGGTCTGGCGCAGGCTGATGATGCCGCGCTGGGACAGGAAGATGACGTCGGAGCCCGTGCCTGCGATAGAGGCCTGAGACACGCAGCCGAACTCCCGGGTGATCTCGGTCAGGCGGGTGGTCGACAGGTCGCCGTAGAGGTTCTCTACAGCGAGAATGCTGCGCTCCTTGAAAACGATCAGCGTGGTGGTGTTGAACGGATACAGGGCAACCACCCGGTCATTGCTGCCGGTGTTGAGCTTGAACTCGTTCAAGATAGGCGAGTAGTGCAGCGGGTCCAGCACGTCGGAGACGGCCAGGTAATCGTTGCCGTAGAGCAGCAGCAGGCGGTTCTGGAAGTACAGGCCCTCGCGACCCGGGGGCACCGAGGAACCGGAAGCGCTCGAGCGCTTGATACTGCCGGTGATGTTGGAAGTGGTAATGTCCACCAAGGTCGAAGGCATAGCCACCGAGGCGGTGGGCGTGTTTGAATATGCTCCGCCGTTGACGATAGCCACCGAGCTGACGATTCCATTGGTGACCGTTGCGGTCAGGCTGGCAGGCGTTGTGATGGCGCCAGTGGCGCTGACCGTGATCACAGGGGCCGAGAGGTAGCCGGAACCCTGGTTGAGTATCGTGACCGCGCTGATCGTGATGTTGGGTGACGTGCCGGTGGTCGTGATCTGAATGATTGCTCGGTTGGCGTCGTTCAGCGAGTCGGTCTCCTCGGTCGTGCCCGAGAACAGGCGCAGCGTGTTGTTGTCGACCGGGTAGACGTAGTAGATCTTGTTGGTGACGTTGGCCCCACCGTTTTCAATGTTGGTCAGTGTGACCTGATCGCCCGGGATGAAGTTGTGGTTAAAGACCGCAATAGTGTCCGCAGTAGCGTCGGAACTATTGATCGACAGCGTGGAGGGGATGCGGTTGAAACCGGCGTCGAGCGCAGACGGGTTGGTTGCCGTGCTCTGCATCAGGATCGGCATCCCGTCGTTCAGGTTGTTGACGATGTCCTGAGCTAGGTCATAGCCGGTCGTGTTGCTGGCCAGCTCAATGTAGTAGCGGGCGTTGTTATCCGGGTTTAGTGGCAACGAGTTGGTCTTGGCCCGAGCATCAGCAAGAGTCAGGTGCAGCGAGACCACCTGATTAACCACGTTGACGTAGAGCTGAAAGCCTTGGCCAGACCCGGGTGACGCATTCCAGAGGGGAGCAGCATTGCCAATTTGGCCGACATTCACGATGTCTCCGGTGGCCAGATCGGGCACCACATTCAAGGTCACAGTGTTGTTGCCGGTATTGACGTCGGCTTCGGTGAAGTAGTATCGGGCGTTGCCCGGGCGCAGCATGACCACGCCGTTGGTGGCCTGGATGAGGCGCACCGGGCTGTAGATGTCGTGCCCGTTCATGGGCACCTCTACAGGCGATTGATTGGGTCGAATACACCAGACTTTACCCTGGCCGCCATCGGATGAGCGCTCCTCGTTGACTGCTACCAGAAGAGCGTTTGCCCCGGTGTCAGGGTCGCGGTATTGCAGGACGCCAAGGATATCTTCAAAGGGAGCGGTCGAGTTGTAGAACTGAACCGTCTTGTTTGCAGGCGACGGCGCGAAGCTAAATGCCGCAGTACTGAAGATCGCGTTGGTGTTGTCGTCCAGCGTACAGAGCGTGCCGTTGGAAAAGATCTGGGTGTTGGCGTCCACGTCGCAAACCACCTGCGAGTTTGCCGGGATCTGAGTGCCGGAGACAGGAACACCGACCGATGATCCAGATGTGAGCGTGACGATGCGTGATCCGCTCGACCAGCGGCCGCCCCACTTGGGCTGCACAATGCCCCAGCGGTTCTTGATGACCTGATCCTCGAAGCGTCGGTTGACGGCGTTGGAAACGTAGGAGGCCGGGATCAGCGCAGGGTCAATGCGCGATACCACTCCAACGAATCCATCGTCGATTGCACCGATTTGAGGCAGGTCAGGCATATTACCGGGAGGGCACGATTATCTGCCGGACATATTTCTCCTGGAGCGCCACCTTGTCGATCTCCTTGGTCAGTTCAACCTCTCCTAACTCAAGGAACTGGTTGCCCAGGTCGATCTTGCCGTCGACCCGGAGCATCTGGCCGGCGGCCTTGAGTGCGCAGATCTCGCAGAAGCGGTAGGGGAAGGCGTAGGCGGTGGCCTCTGCGGCACTGGACAGAAGCGGTGGGGTCTTGCGGAATTCCAGCCAGACGTAGGGGAGGTCGTTCCCAACCAGCACACCGTCATCGGTGAACGTGTACGTGACCTCCTGCTGACGCCAGGTGACACGAGGGTCGGCTGGCCAGACCGAGAAGGTCTCACCGATGGGGACAGCCCGGGTTGTGCCGTCGGGGTTGTTGGTCTGCGAGATATTGCGCAGGAACTTGTTCAGGATTCCCCAGTAGGCTGTGTTGGTCGGGACGGTGCCGGACGGTGCAATGGCATAGAGCTGATAGTGCTCCTGCGTCACCGGATACAACACGATCTGACCGATGGTGTAGGAGGTGGTGCTGTCCCAGTCGCCGTCATTGTTACCGTAGGAAGGCTGTGCCTCGCCCCAGTAGATCGAGTTCAGCGTGCCGTTGGGGCCGCTAGTGGTCGGGCTCTGGCCGGCACCCGGCGTGATGTTGACCCACTGGTAATACTTCTCCTCGACCGGGAAGTAGACCACGTCCCCGGCGTTGTAGGTGTTTTGGTAGGAGTAAGTGGGCGCAAAGAACTCCTGCTGATACACGGTCTGCTCGGGCCAATCGAAGCACTCCCAGGCGCTCCGCAGTGACATGGAGATGAACGTGCGGAAGAAGTTGGACTCCTCGGTCGTCAGCGTTGAGAAAACGCGCCCAGTGAGCTCACAGGCGCGTTGCAGGACGTAGTCGTAGGTGACGGTTCTCATGTAATTGGCAAGACTATTCGATCCTAGTGATGTTTACGTCATTCCCACTTTTCTGGTTTTTCGCATCATGCCAATCATTAGCCACTGACGAAGGTTGAACATTGTTAAGCCACTTTTGTATTGAAAGAAATGTGGCTCCCATGTTTCCTGTCTTACCTCCGTGCCAATAATTTGTTTTAACACGAATTGATTCACCTATCTTTGGTGAATCAAATACATATCCATTGCAACTAAACACAATGTCTCCATTAATGTATACTTCGAAGCTGTCAACATTAGGATGAATGTGTTCGTCGATTACAGTATTTGGAGGCGTGATAAACAACTGAACCTGATATGGATACTGCCTATAGAGAACGGTTCCAGCTATGGTTGAATGATAACACGGCTTTGATCCATCAAACGTGTTGATTGGCCTGTTTTCAAGCCACCAGTTTTTGAATGATTCTAGATCGTCAAATTCCATAAACATTATCACCAAGCCTTGCACGCCCAGTACTTTGCCGACAGTTTGCTTCCGGGTTCATCACAACCATGACGGGCGCGGAAGGATGCACGCCGCTCCGGGATGTGCTTCTTGATGCTCATGTCCGGATCGCCGAAACGCACGAGAGCGACCTTGTCGCCCTCCTTGGCCAGGACAGCGAATTTCTTGTTCTCGCCCGGCGTGCGCTTGGGCTTGTTGTAGCCGGAGAACTTGTTGCCCTTGTAGTTGATCATTTGCTCTTGGGGAGTGCGTACCAACCTGCAGGAATTACCACCGTCGCAGGCCCGACCAGCTTCTTGTTCTTGTCGAATGAATAGACGCTGGCCTTGGTCGGTTTAGCCAGCATCACAGGGTCACCGTTTGGGACCATTACCACCGTGGTCTGGCAGGCCGGGAAGATCGGCAATGCGAGCAGCCAGATCAGCCTTGAGCTTCTTAGGTGCTTTACCGTGGTCGACATCGGGTGGTGGTGTTTCGCGGAACCAGTCCAGCAGAGCCTTTAGGATCTGATAGATCCAGTTCACTCGGACTTCTTAATCTCGAGCTTCTCGGTGGCATCCTTCGCCATGATCAATCCGATACCGGCAGAGATCGCGGCAATGGTGGCCGTCGGATCGACCGAGGTGGCCGGGTCGCCGTCGAAGATGGCCTTGAGAGCCCCACCGACTGCGACGAGGATGGCTCCGATACCGGCGAGAGTTGTCTTGGTGTTTTTCATTTCTTCAGGGCTTTGTAGAGGGCAACACAGGCCGCAATCAAACCAACCACGGCGGAGACAAAACGGATCTCGTCAGTGAGCTGTGGCAGCATAGATGCAGACGTTGCTGCTGCTGCCGTGCCAAGCGACAAGGCTAGGCCGTTTGTTCCACCGCCGTGGTTGGTTGCGTCCATGTTACTCGGGTTTGTGTTGCGCGGCTGCGGTTTCGAGGATTTCAACGAGCGGCAGTCCGACCTTCATGTTTTGGACGTTGCCGGCCTTCATACCAATGACCAGCAGTTCATAAAGCTGGTTGAATTGCTGCGGAGTCAGTTCGATCTTGATCATATCAGGCGGCAGTGTCGGAAACGACTGGCTCCTCCGCAATCAAAACCGGCTCCACCTGCGGCAACATCGGCGGGACGATTTCAACCGGCGGCAACCACGGCAGCGGCGGAGCGATGACCGGAGGGTTGATCTGGTCGTTGATCTGCTGCGTCACGTTCGCTTCGATGGCGGTCTTATCGACGCCATTGCTGAAGCACCAGCCCAAGACTTGCGCTTCGGTCAGTTGGTCGTAAGGCGTGAACGATCCACTCGGAGGAGCGAATGAGGTCGATCCGTAGCAAGTGCCGCTGTACTGATCCTGCGAGCCGTTGCAACGCCAGTCGGCGGTGATCACAACGTCCGTGAGACTGCCTTCGGTCGGTTTGACGAGAAGGCGTTCGATGATCCAAGAGAGGGTAATCATGGTGGTATGGATTAGGCGTTAGCGAGCGTGGTGATAGTGCCAGAGCTTCCACGGTACTTCAGCGCACCGGCTTCGACGTAGAGTTGGCCGCCAGTGACGTTAGCCGTAGGAGCGGTTCCGTTGGCGATCTGTATAGTCTTAGCAGCGGTTGTTCCGGCAGTAGCTAAACCGACAAGTAAGTTACCCAGAGTATCGAGCGTCATCGCTTGGGTGAAGGTGATGGCGTTGCCAGCGGTGCCGGACGCGGCTATCTTGAACTGGATTTGACCGGAATTGTTAACGTCGATTCGTGCAGCGGTTCCGTTCGCAATGTATTTGTCGCCACCAGTATCAGCGAACCAGTTTGCGGCAAAGATTCCAATATTGCTCAACGATGCGACGGCAG
>Ga0255100_1000361_pt1 | contig 18823 bp, 20 predicted proteins | sample Colum_Colum_RepB_2_FD_188449 | JGI IMG/M metagenome (GOLD analysis project Ga0255100, IMG submission 188449) | Freshwater microbial communities from Columbia River, Oregon, United States - Colum_Colum_RepB_8d | ecosystem: Environmental > Aquatic > Freshwater > River | place: USA: Oregon...
GGTAAGAAATTTTCAATTCATTTGCATTTAAGCAAATCACTTGTCTTTGCAATTAATTTATAGACAAATATACCTATTCACTTTTATTAACGGGAATATGCCTAGCTCCTTAAAAGTAATACCCTGCTTAAAAGTATGAAAATTGATACTTTTCTCGATTTTTTAAAGTCATCAAAACAATCTTGGCAGACTTTTCAGTTTTAAAAAGTTGACCTTGTTTTTCAGCACTTGATTGAAGAACAATTGGAAGGTTTCTATTCATTCCAAACAAGCATTTCAGAGACGCCACTGTGGGCTTTACCTGCGTGAGTGAAAACAACCCTGAGCTTGGTAGCTTTCAAAGAGTTGAAAGTGATTTCATTAAACTGCCCACCAATTGGTTTTTCAGGAAGCTTTTTGGGGGAGAGCACTTCTTCCTATTCCATTCCAGAAGTGAACATCGTAATGGGTCGGCGATGAGCACCCGTGCAGCAGCGCTGAGTTGCGAATCATTGGTAATGAACCACAAGAATGCATGCGTGTCGAGGAGTAACCTCATTTCATGTACTCCTCAAAATCTTTTAGGTGTTCATCGTCTTCGACGAGTAGCGTAATCATGCCTTTACAATTTCCGGGCACCCGGGGCAGTTGCTGCGGGGCGGGAGGTGGAACGAGGAGTTTCGCCACGGGTTGCTGATTATGGGTCAAGATGACTTCATCCCCAGGAGTCAGGCTGTCGAGGAGTTCGGGCAGCGTCAGTTTCAAGTCTTCCACGGCCATCGTCGTTTGCATGATTCTCTCCTTCTTTAGCTCGAAAAATAGTTCTTTAAGTTTTATTTCTATTTTTTTCGTGGTCAATCTTCATCCTTTGTACCACACACAAGTTTGAATTCCGCAAGGATGTCCACAAAACTTGGCGAACTCTTTTCATCCTGTTCACGAAGGCGGAAAACCAGAGAGGCAGAAAGCCAAGAATAGCTCGTGGTTTTCAGGGGTTTATTCATGCAATATCCAATGTTGAATAAACAATTCTTGGTTTTCTCGTACCCTGTTGATGGTATTTGTTAGAATCTTTTCAATTGGAATTGTGTAAACACAAACAGGTGTGGATTAATTTTGCGTTTACAGAAATAGGGCGCATGTCTGAAAAGGAACCCAGAAATCATGTTTGAGGAAAAGGGGATTGTAATAACAGAAACCCTTTTGAAATTGCCCCAGCAAACGATCACGCTTGCAGGAATAACTTCGGTAAGAAGTGGCTGTAATCCGGTGTATCCGGATGCCAGTGGGAAAAAGGTTCTGATCTTTATGATTAGTTTTGTCTTATTGGAGAGTTTTTTCTTTTTGGTGATGGTAGCAAACTTCGAATTTTGGTTTATGGGGGTAAACCCCTTGGCAGTTTGGCGTGGGATTGCGTCTGGGAATGCGGAGAGTGTCCTGAACTTTTCGCTTGCGTTATTCCTAACTACTATACAGGGTATAGTCTTAAGTCAAATATTAATGTGGTGGGTTTCGCGAAAAAGGAGGCAATGGGTGCATTATATTGTGATCACCACGGCGTCTGGGGAGACCCGACCTTTAGAAGATTTGGACCAAAGCTTCATATTAAGGGTGGTTAAAGCGTTGGAAAAAGCACTTGGTCAAACAACTTAAACATTATGCATCTTCTCGGATGCCCTTGAGATTTCTATAATTTCTTTTTGAGTTTCATGCTATTGTTAATCAAATGGTAATATTTTTCCCATACTTAAAAAGCAGGTTGAAAAAGAATGATGGCGCCAACCTTTGCAATCTTGGAATGGTTTCCACCCGTGTTAAACATCCTGATTTGGTTAGTCAGTGTGTTTTTGATCCTTTTGATTCTGATTCAAAAGGGAAAAGGTGGTGGATTGGCCGGAGCCTTCGGCGGTCCAGGGGGTCAAAGTGCATTCGGTTCAAAAACCGCAGATGCCTTCACAAAAATCACCCTTTATGTTGCTGGAATATGGGTTGCGCTGATTGTTATCATGATTTGGCTGGTTCAGCCTAAAATCGTAATTTCCAGCCCGACGGATATCCAGCAAATTAGTAAGGAAGGAATGCCTGCAGAAGGTGCTCCTGTGGATCCTACTCCAAAGGCTGAACCCGAATCTAAAGAATCTCCTAAAACTGAATCCAAGGACGATAAAAAAGAACCAGTCAAGGATGCTCCCAAGGTAGAGCCAAAGGGCGATGCCAAGGACGACAAAAAAGAACCAGTCAAGGATGCCCCCAAGGTAGAGCCAAAGGGCGATACCAAGGATGATAAAAAGGCTGAAACTAAAAAGAACTAAGTGAGGCACAGCCTTTTAAAAGGCATGTGAAAGCCCGTGCTCTATAGCATGACAGGCTACGGAGAATCTTCCCACCAAGGGAAAACCTTGGCGGTTGCGATTGAGCTTCGTTCTGTAAATAATCGATATTTGAAGGTGTCTTTACGGGCCCCAGAATCCTATCAGATTTTGGAACCTGAATTTGAAAAGGCCGTTCGTAAGCTGGTGCGTCGGGGGACGGTGCAGGTAAATCTTCGAGTGCATCGGGTCAAAGAAACGCAAGAGCAGCCTTTAAGGTTAGATGTTCTCAAAGGTTATTTGACTCAGGTGGCCAAGGTTGCACAAGAAGCAAACCTTACTCAGGAAGCTTGTAATATTTTGATGGGAAATGTTTTGCATCTGCCCGGAATTGTTCCCGAGGGGCAGGTTGGTGCAAAAACTTTGGATGAAGACTGGCCTCAAATTGAGAAAACCCTTGAGATAGCCCTAGGTAAGCTTCAATCGATGCGCAGTACCGAGGGTGGAGTGATGGCGCAAGAGTTAATGGCTCTTAGGAATAAGATTTTCGAGCATCTAGCTTCGATCAAAGTTTTGATCCCGCAGGTAATGGAAGCGTATAAGGATAGATTGCTGGATAGGGTGCGGAAATTGCTGGAGAGCACCGAGGCGCAGATTCAGCCTTCCGATCTTATCCGTGAGGTTGCGATTTTTGCAGAGCGTTCCGATATTGCAGAAGAAGTTACTAGGTTAGATAGCCATCTGGAACAATTTGGCAAAGTTTTGGAGCAGGAAGAAGGGGCTGGGCGAAAGCTCGAGTTTCTTACACAAGAAATGGTGCGTGAAACCAACACCATGGGGTCTAAAGCTGCGGATGTGAAAATCACCCGCCATGTGGTTGAGATTAAGGGCGATTTGGAGCGCATTCGGGAGTTAATCCAGAATGTCGAATAGTACAAAACAAGCCTTTTTTGGGCCATTGATTATAATATCAGGGCCGAGCGGCAGTGGTAAATCGACCTTGGTAAAGGAATTACTCAAGGATAAGTCGATGCCTTTAGAAGGTGCGATTTCTGCAACCACCCGTACTAAGAGGCAATTTGAAGTGGATGGCGTCGATTATTTTTTCTGGGACAAAGGAATGTTCCAACAGGAAGTCGCCAAGGGTTCTTTTCTTGAATGGGCCGAGGTTTACGGCAACTATTATGGTACATTGATTTCAGAGGTAGATGCGCGAAGAAGGCGCGGTGCCGGGGTGGTACTGGAAATCGACGTTCAAGGTGCGGGGCAGATTCGAAAGACCGGATCGGTGAGTAAAAGTATATTTGTGGTACCTCCAGATATGGAGGCATGCGAATCTAGACTTCGAGCCCGGGGTACCGAGACTGAAGAAACGCTAGTCAAAAGGTTGGCAAGTGCGAAACACGAGATGGAACAAGCAGTGGAATATGATTTCAAAGTTATCAATGATGACTTGGAAAAAGCTGTAGAAAAGATCAAGGATTTTGTTAGACCGTTGTTTTTAGAAAGGTGATGCTAATGCTAGATGAACTTAAAGAAGAAGCCATTGTAAACCGAGTTGGTGGCCGCTTCAAGCTTTCCACCATGATTCAGAAAAGGCTTGCAATGCTTAGCCAGGGTGCGAAGCCTTTGGTTAACACTCGCCATACCGACAAGATGGCAATTGTATTGCAGGAAATTCTGGACGACAAAATATTTCTAGACAAGACGGGTGCGATTCAAGCCCGTGCGAAGAACGAAATGGATGCAACACGCAGGGCGATGGAAGGTGATATTTCGGGTGAATTAGGTGCTGATTAATTAAGCTGAGGGATTTTTACTCGACGGGGTTGATCGAATGAGTGATTCCAGCGAAAAGCCGGCAGGTTCATCTGGGAAATATTCTTCTTTCCCTGGTGAACCTGTTTTTACTGATTCCCTTCCGAGCGATCAGGATTATGGTTACAAGCCATTATCGATTCTGGCAATTCTTGGGGCAGTATTGGGTGGCTTGTTTGTGCTGACCCTTGCAGGGGGCTTTGGTGCGGCATTTTTGTTTGGCACCCCTTGGATCATGTCGCCTTGGATCATTTTTTGGCCTGCCTTTTCCATCCTTTTAAGCTTCGTTGCATATACTCGGATCAAAGCTTCAGATAATACCATGGGGGGTGAAAAGCTTTCCCTTTGGTCGATGCAGATTACAGCCATCTTCATTTTGTGCTACTTTGCTAATTTTGCAGGCACTTACTTTGCAGTAAGAAATCAAGCGGATGCTTTTGTCAAACAATGGCTTGGTGTTATCGCAAAGGGTGAGATTGACAAGGCGTTTTTGCTTACCTTAAAACCACCTCGTCCTTCCGAAGATTCCAACCTAAGAACCACCTTCGAAATCACTTATAATATTGCACCAGATCCTTTGACTAAGGGGGCTTATTCTGCCTTCAAAGTGAAGGATTATGTGCGATTGATCCAGTTTGCTGGCGATACTGCGAGCAAATTTACGATGAAATCTGCAAGCTCCCCTATTTATGAAATGGGCGGGTATCTGGTTAGGCTTATTTATGAAGTGGAAATACCAGATGGCATCATGGAAGTAGCAGTTGTCGCCCTTGGGCAGGAAAGCCCTTCTGGTGGATATAAAGGCAGGCAATGGCAGGTGCTGGTAGATGGAACTACCATGGTTCAAAAGTTAAAAACAAACGATGAATCCCGTAAGAAGTTTGAGCTTTCTGTTTCCGCAATGGAATTTGCTGCAAGTTGGTGCATGGCGGTTGCAAATAAAATTTGGGAGCCCGCAGTATACGGTATAGCAGAAATAAAAGACCGCGATCAAATAATGAAGGGCTTTACCCCTTCCATGCCTCTTGGGTTGGGCGTAGTAGGCGGGGCACTCCTTCAAGCTGCAGAATCCCCTGAACGCCAAGCGTTCCTTGCAGCATCGCAACAATTATTTGATGGGAAGTTTGTTCGTGTTGGTGAAAACTTCTGGTCTGATCCCATTATGAAGGTGGGGATTCTTGACCTTCTCTCCAAGGCTTTCAGGCCAATGACTGATCATACTCCCCCGATGCAGCTTTCTGGTGGCGGGGCTTGGATAAGGGTAGAAAATGGAACTGTCCCGCGTTATCGAAATGATGCAGGTAAAATTGAATTTGAGTTTGATTGCTTGATATTGCTATTTCCGAAGTATCTTGTGCAGGCTGCGTTTGTAGTAACAGGCGAGGAAAAAGCAGATGGAAATGCCCCACCTGATTGGAAGGTAAAAGAGATCGTTCTTAACCGCGGTGTTTCTATGCCGGTCGCTGCGCCCAAACCGGGCGGGCGTTAATCTTTATTCCTCTTTTAAATTCGTCCCGTCTAGAATATGGCCTAGTTTGGTTTTTTTCGTTTCTAGATAGCGCCGATTATTATCGTTGGCAAGTATCTGGATGGGAATCCGCTCGGTGATTCTTAAACCATACCCATCAAGGCCGACGACTTTTTTCGGATTGTTGGTAAGCAGTTTAATGTCCCGGATTCCAAGATCGTTGAGAATTTGTGCCCCAATGCCATAATGCCTCAAATCGGCTCCAAATCCAAGCTTCTGATTGGCTTCTACGGTGTCTAAGCCTTCTTCCTGTTGAAGTTTGTAGGCTTTTAATTTGGAAAGCAGGCCTATACCACGCCCTTCCTGCCTCATGTAAAGAAGCACCCCTTTGCCTACTTTTTCGATTTGTCGCAAAGCATGATGCAACTGCGAACCGCAATCGCAAAGCAGGCTATCGAAAATATCGCCAGTCAGGCACTGGCTATGAATACGCACAAGTACGGGTTCTTCCTGGATTGCAACTTGGCCATTGGTGGATACGCCAATCCCACCTGCGCACAAAGCCAAATGCGGTTCAGGGTCAACCACGGAAGAATAAGCGATGAGATCAAAGTTGCCTAGTTTTGTAGGAAGTTTGAGTTCGATTTCTCTGCGGATTAATTTTTCTCGTTGTCTGCGGTGTTTGATCAAGTCTTCGATGGTGCACATTTTAAGACCATGTTTTTTGCAGTAAGGGATCAAGTCTGCTACTCGAGCCATAGTGCCATCTGGGTTTACAACTTCACAAATAACCGCAGCTTCTTTGAGGCCTGCAAGTCTAGCAAGATCGACACTGCCCTCGGTATGGCCTGCTCGAACGAGTACGCCCCCATCGCGAGCTTTAAGGCCGGGCACATGGCCTTTGCCACGAATTAAGTCGTGGGGGGTTGAGTTTTCATCGATTGCAACTTGCACCGTGCGGGCCCGATCAAAAGATGATGTTCCGGTTGTAATTCCAGTGCGAGCATCAATATACGGGGTAAAAGGGGTGGTAATGCCCTCGGAATGGGGTGAGGGAAGAACATCGAGGTTAAGCCGGTTGCAAATGGAAGTCGACATAGCCAGGCAAACTAGCCCACAACCGTTACGCATCATAAAGTTGATGTTTTCTGGGGTGGCTTTTTCAGCAGCGATTACTAAATCGCCTTCATTTTCACGATTTAGATCATCAACAACAACAATAAGCCGGCCTTGCCGGAGTTCTTCGATTGCTTCATCAATCGAACAATAAATCGAATTATCTTCAGACATTCATGACTCCACAGCGGGAAAAATACTATCTTATTATTATTGTAGCACTCCACAGATTATTTCATATCATTGTTCATGCTTGCCCTATGGGTATGCGATATTGATAATAATAGAAATTTGTTTGGAAATGCTTGGCAGGCTGCCACTTTAACTATCCTTCCTCTTGATATTTAAATCATCATTGGAGCTGAATTTCATGGCTAAGAAAAAAGTGGGTCTGTGGTTGATAGGTGCATGTGGTGGTGTTGGAACAACAGCAGCGCTTGGCCTTGCTGCCATTCGCAATAAACTTTCTGACACCACATCGCTGGTGACAGAGTTGCCCCTTTTTGAAACTTTAAAGCTAGATGCTTTAGATTCATTTGTGGTGGGTGGTCATGAAATCCGCAAAGGATCATTCATGGAAACCGCCAAGGAATTGCATCTGAAGGCAAAGATATTTGATGCAGCAATGCTTGCAGGTTCAGAGAAAGATCTTGCAGAATGGAGCAAGAATATTAAGCCTGGGTCTGCAGTTGAATCGGGATCAACAATTGCAAAGATGGCTGATTTGAAAAAAGCAAATGTTAAAGAAACTCCCCGTCAAACCATTAAACGCATTCAAACCGATCTTAAAAACTTTCAAAAAGCCAACGATCTAGAGCATGTGGTTGTGATGAGCGTTGCTTCTACCGAACCGCCTTTTCAAACCGGTGTTCAGCATCAAACCCTTAAAGCTATGAATGCTGCTTTGGATGCGGGCGAAAATGTTCTCCCCACCAGTTCGATGTATGCTTGGGCCGCAGTGGATCTGGGAATGCCCTTTGTTAATTTCACCCCATCGCTGGGCGCCTCATTCCCTGCAATTCAGGAGCTCGCAAAAATCAAGGGCGCGCCTCTTGCAGGGCAGGATGGCAAGACTGGCGAAACGCTGATGAAATCTGTGCTGGCGCCAATGTTTGCACTGCGCAACTGGAAGATTCTTAGCTGGGTTGGTCATAATATCTTTGGCAATCGCGATGGCATTGTCCTCGATGATCCCGCCAACAAGGCTTCCAAAATCAAAACCAAGGATCAAGTAATTTCCTCGATCGTTGGTTATAAGCCACAGACCTTGGTGACCATCGAATATATTCCTTCGATGGATGATTGGAAAACAGCTTGGAATCATATTCATTATCAGGGGTTTCTTGGCACCCCGATGATTCTGCAATTCATTTGGCAGGGTTGCGACTCTGTTTTGGCTGCGCCTTTGGTGATTGATCTTGCAAGGTTTGCACTGTTCGCAAAACGCAGAGGTGAGTCCGGTATCATGCGTCATCTTTCTTGCTTCTTCAAGGGGCCGATGGGCGAAACCAACCATGATTTCTTTCAGCAATTTGAAATGCTTCGCGACTACGTCGAAGAAACCGGAGAAAAATCATGAAGCTAGCTTTTAGTAGTAATGCCTACTTGCGATTCTCCTTTAACGATGCTGCCAAAAAGATTGGAAAGCTTGGTTATCAAGGAATAGAAATCATGGCGGATGTGCCCCATGCTTGGCCAGCCTTCATGCTGGAAGAACAAAAGCAGGGCATTCGTGATTCTCTTAAATCCAACAACCTTGAGATTTCCAACATCAATTCCTTTATGATGCACGCAGTCAATGATTCGAGGCAGCGTTATTGGTATCCATCTTGGATTGAACCGGATAAGCATTACCGCCAGATTCGTATCGATCACACCATGCGTTGTTTAACGATGGCAAAAGAATTGGGCGCACCTTGTATCACAACCGAGCCAGGTGGTCCTGTTGAAGCCGGGGCCTCTTGGAATGCAGGTCTGAAGTTGTTTGTCGAAATGCTAAAGCCAGTGATCGAGCATGCTGAAAAAGAAGGGGTTTTGTTGCTCATCGAACCTGAACCCGGTTTGTTGATCGAAACTGCAGATCAGTTTTTAGAATTCATGGGGCACATTAAGTCGCCCATGGTGGGATGCAACTTTGATATAGGCCATTCGTACTGTGTGGGCGATGACCCTGCCAGCACTATTCCAAGGCTTGCAAAGTATATTAAGCATTTTCATCTCGAAGATATTGCAAGTACTCGCGTGCACCATCACCTAATTCCAGGCGATGGGGCGATTGACTTTAAAGCCGCAATAGAAGCTATCAAGGCAATTGGTTATAAAGAATGGGTAACCATCGAACTTTATCCATATGTTGAAGATCCAGATCAGGCAGCTAAACTTGCCCGTGAGCGAATTGCGCCGTTGCTTGCCTAGTGATGATTAAGCCCGCACTCTCAGGTTGATCATTTCCACGGTAAACGAGAAGCCCATTGCAAAATAAATGTAGGCTTTGTCGATGTGTTGCCCCATGCCTTCTGCCATTAGTACAACCCCGATAAGAATTAGGAAGCTAAGTGCAAGTACTTTCAGGGTGGGATGTTTTTCAACGAAGTTGCTCACTGGTCCTGCAAAAATCATCATCACCATTACAGTAATAATCATTGCGGTGATAATGACGCCTATTTCCTGAACCATCCCAACTGCGGTGATTACCGAGTCGAGTGAAAAAACAATGTCAAGCAATGCGATTTGCACCAGCACCATCGCAAAATTACTTTTGGTGTTGGGCGAATGATCAGGGTGCCCTTCGGGGTGACCTTCAAGCTTATGATGAATTTCGAACGTACTCTTGGCGATTAGGAACAATCCTCCTGCGAGGAGAATGAGATCTTTCCAGGAAATCTCTCTGGCTTCCTCAGTTTTTGCGGCCCAGTCGGGAAGTGTTAAAACAATTTGATGCAGGCTTAAAATCCAAGAGATGCTGAATAGCAGTAACAGGCGGGTTCCCAATGCAAGTATAAGGCCTATTTGCCTAGCATAGCCTCGTTGTTCTTTGGGAAGCCTACCTGCAAGAATTGCAAGAAAGATAATATTGTCGATTCCTAAAACAATTTCCATGCCGGTCAATGTGACCAGTGGGACAATCCATTCCATTGCTTCCTGCCTCGATTAAATAACTTTCCTTGAATACAAATGACTTAGAAGGCATTATCATAACAAAAATAGTTTTAATGCCAGCACTAAGTTGTAAAATTCGTTTCTTTGCTGGGCAAGTGGAAGAATTGAGTATGCAAATGGATTACTATGATTTTATTGTGAATGTATATTCTGCGCTTGGTCTCGGGTTGCTCATTGGGCTTGAAAGGGAGTTCAGGCAACATCCTGCGGGCCTTCGGACAAATGCTTTGGTTTGTGTTGGTTCTGCCTTATTTATGTCGCTTACTTTTTTGCTGCACGATGAAGGCAGCCCCACCAGAATTGCATCTTACATTATTAGCGGGATTGGGTTTCTTGGCGGCGGAGTGATTCTTAAACAAGGTGTAAATATTCGAGGAATGAATACTGCTGCAACACTTTGGTGTAGTGCCGCGGTTGGTGCGATATGCGGTGCAGGGCATTGGGGATTTGCCATGGGTGGTGCTTTCACTGTATTACTGGTTCACTTGATATTTCGGCCAATATCTTACTGGGTATTGCGCCTTGATAGATTTTCTGAAGAAGAGATGAATTTTAAGATTAATGTGGTGATCACTTTTGGGAAAGACATAGCCATTAGAGCGGTGTTTGTAAAGTTTTTGGAATTAAATCCTGCACTTTCGTTGAAGTCTCTTGCAACTGCCAAGCAAGAGGCATTAAAGGAAACTGAAATTACCGCCCAGATGGTTTCGCCTGTGAACCAGCAGAATGCCATTCTGCATCTGGTTAATATTCTGAATGAAGAACCCGGAGTCCGAGTGGTAAGTTGGGAAAAAGAACTAAGAATAATTGATTAATAAAAGGATTATGGAAATGAGTCTTGAAAATAATGGTGGTGCCAATGGTGTTGCTTGGGATCTTAAGGATTTGTATTCCAGCCTTGGTGATCCGAAATTGGACCAAGATATTGCAGATGCCCAGAGACTAGCGCAGGAATTTGAAACGCAATATCGAGGGAAGATCAGCAGCCTTAAGCTTTCGGATGCGGCCTTTCTTTTGCAAGCTATCCAGCAGGTTGAATCCTTGTATGAAATCATGGATAGGCCTGCGATTTATGCATCGTTGGTGCATGCTGCTAAAACAGACGACGCTACGCATGGGGCATTGGTTGCAAAGACTCGTGAAACCCGGACTAAAATCAACCACCATATTTTGTTCTTTGATCTAGAGCTGATTAAAATTCCTGATGATGTTGCAACTGGGCTCGCAAAAAATCCTCAACTCTTAAAGTATGCACACTTTCTAGAGCAAAAGCGTGCGTGGAAGGCTCATTACCTTTCTGAACCTGAAGAAAAAGTTGTGGATGTTAAAACCCTTACGGGCAGGTCTGCATTTGTTAGGCTCTTTGATGAAACTGTTGCTTCGATGACTTATCCCTTCACCCAAGATGGTGTGGAACAAAAACTTTCATTTCAACAAATCAATGCCAAGCTTTACGATGCAGACCGTAGCATTCGAAAAGCAGGCGCAGAGGGAATTACCAAAGGGCTGAAAGAGCAAAACAAATTGCTTTCGTATCTCTTTAACACCTTGGTGCTCGATCATCAAAATGATTGTGAAGTTAGGAAGTTTCCCACCCCCATGACCTCTAGGCATCTTGCAAATGAAACTTCCGCTGAAATGGTTCAGGCCCTTATGGATTCGGTTGAGAAGCATGGGGCAACGGTGCATCGCTATTACAAATTAAAAAAGCGTTTGCTTGGCTTGCCTTCGCTTGAGGATTATGACCGATATGCGCCGATTCAAGGGGATTTGCCTTTGGTTTCGTGGCAGGATGCCTCAAAGCTTGTACGTGAGAGTTATCATGCACTTTCGCCCGAGGCGGGCAGGATAATTGATCAATTTTTTGATGCTAACTGGATTGATGCGGAACTAAGGCAAGGCAAGCGAGGCGGGGCTTTTTCTTCCAGTGCAATACCTTCCGTTCATCCGTATATTCTAATGAGTTACACTGGGAAAATGCGCGATGTTTCTACCCTTGCTCATGAGTTGGGCCATGGGTTGCATCAATATCTTTCCCGGAAAAATGGCTATCTACAGTGCGATACGCCTCTCACCACTGCTGAGACTGCAAGTGTCTTTGGGGAAATGCTTGTCTTTAAAAAACTACTCGAAAAGTATCAAGAACCCAAAGTCAGGCTCGCTTTGCTCTGTGGGAAAATTGAAGATAGTTTTGCCACTGTTTTCAGGCAAGTTGTTCTTACTCGGTTCGAACAGAAAATGCACAAGGCACGAAAAGAAGAAGGTGAGCTTTCTTCGGAAAGATTCAACACGCTATGGGCCGAAGCTAATCAGCCTATGTTTGGCGACTCGGTTAATCTTTCGGAAAACTATGGCTATTGGTGGTCCTATATTGGCCATTTTATTCATGTTCCGTTTTATTGTTATGCTTATTCTTTTGGTGAGTTGCTGGTTCTCGCTTTGGTCCAAAAGTACGAGCAGGAGAAAGAATCGTTTGTGCCCAAGTACATGGATTTATTATCCCGCGGGGGTTCCGAATCTCCTGTAGATTTGCTTGCTAGAATGAACATCAATTTGAACGACCCTGGTTTCTGGGAGTTGGGGCTGAAGTTGTTGGATAGCATGGTTACCGAGGTGGAAGAGTTGGCAACTCAATTGGGAAAGTAGGGTTATGAAGCAGGAAATGGTGGATGTATTGAACCTTGAAGGTGAAGTGGTGGGGGTTGCAACCAGGCGAGAGATGCGCATGGGTCGTTTGCCCCATCGCTGTGTTTACATTCTTGTGTTTAACAAAAAGGGTGAAATTTTTATTCATTTAAGAACTGCGACTAAAGATGTTTTTCCTTCGCATTGGGATGTTTGTGCGGGCGGGGTGGTGGCTGCTGGAGAGGATTTTGAAATAGGGGCCAGACGCGAAGGCTTTGAAGAATTAGGCATCTTGGCAGAACCACAATTCTTGTTCCCTTTTCGCTATGAAGATGAGCATACCACGGTTTTTGCAAGGGTTTATCACTGCATTGATGATGGACCTTTTGTTTTGCAGAAAGAGGAAGTGGTGCTGGGTGAGTTTGTTAGTTTGATAGAATTGGGAAAACGAATAGCCATTGAAAAGTTTTGCCCTGATGGTTTGAAGGTGTTGCAAGAAGCGAAAAACTTTGGGCTAATCTGACTCAATTCCCCTTGGATCTTAATAAATAGTATTGAATGCCCTTGCTAGATTCCGCTACTTTTAGATAATTACCTGTGTTAAGAAATTTTGTTTATCGCTCCGACAGGAAGTTGCAAAACATGGCATCTGATAGAACCGACCTTTCCAACAAAGATTTTTCGATGCAAGATCTTTCTAACACTAGTCTTGTTGGGGCGTTGCTTACCAACACTAATTTTCAGCAAGCGATTTTATTTGAGACTAATTTTTCGAAGGCCGATTTGACGGGAAGCAACTTTATTGATGCCAACCTTTTTGGTTCAAAGATGATGCAGACGATTTTGGTAAATTCGAAAATGAAAGGTGCCACTCTGGTTGGCGCTAATTTTTCCAATGCCAATATGAGTGGTGCTGATCTTTCGAACGCGGATCTTACCCGTGCCAATTTTTATAAAGCCAATCTTTCTGGCGCCAATCTTTCTGGTGTTAAACTAAGTCAGGCAGACTTCTCTGAATGCAATCTGACTGGTGCAATTCTCCCCCCTAATTTTAAATCTTGAGCTTATTCGTTCACTTAAGATTGAATTGGTTTATCTGAATTCCCATAGGTGTATATATCCCGCCATGTCTGCTACTGCGATACGCGTGCCATCAGGTGAAAATGACAAGGCATGAAACCAGTCTTTAAATTGTCCGCCCCTTGGCTTTCCTAATTCTTTGACCATCTTGCCTTCTGCAATATTCCAAATGCGCACAACCGTATCCCTGCCGGTGGAGGCAAGGTGTTTTCCATCAGGATGAAAGCACAGATCAGTAACACCATACTGGTGTATGGGAGATAATTCGCAGATTTTTTTGCCCGTCGATGGGTCTATAAAGAATATCTTGCCTTCACCTTCGCCCCCTCTTCCCAGTGCCAATATTTTGCCATCTCTTGAGTAGGCAGCAGATGCGATTTGCATGTCCTTAAATTCTTTGCTTAAATCGTATTGAACGGTTGAGGTTGCAACATCCCAGAGTTTTACTGCGGTGTGCCTGCCTGAATCAAAAACTAGGGGATACCTTTCAGACACCAAAGACTGTTTTAAATCCGGGGAGATCGCAACTGCGAAAGCCCATCCTTTCACCTGCCAGCGCTTTTTTTCAGCCCCCGTTTTTCGATCATACACCACCACTTGCCCCGCATCATCTCCAGTTATCAGCGTGGTTTCATCTTGGCTTAAGGATGCGCCGATTATCCATTCTTTGCCTTGGATTATTTTTAAGGCATCCTGGGTTTGAACTTCTGCTTCTAATGGCGTTGGCGGTTTTCTACCTGAATTCTTATTGCGGGTTATATCTTCAATGGTGCGAGCGTTTAATACATGCTTGGCCATGCCCGATGGTTTTGCTTCGATATCCCAATACTTTACAGTGTGATCATTACTTGCGCTAATCAGCCAGCGGTTCTCTGCGCATAACAAGCGATTGATGATGTTGGAATGCCCAACCATTTGTCTGACTGGTTTAGGCGAGCTATAAAGTGGTCGTTCCGATTTGTCGGCGGGTTTACTTTTTTCGGAGGGAGATTCGCCCAGCGGTTCGGGCTTTTCGGGAAGCTCCCAGATAAGGATTTCACCAAGGTTGTTGCCTGCAGCGAAATGTTTCTCGCCTATGAAACTTACTGCGGAAACCCAATCTGCATCCCAAGTGAAAGACCAAAGCAGCGTAGCTTTATCGAAGTTCACGCTTTTACTTGCTGCTGTGTTTTTCATAGCAGAAGGTCCTTAATAGGTTTGGATCCTTCGGGCGTGGCCCAAATCGGTCTAGTCCCCACGAAATGTTTTGTGCGTGGGTTAACTCCCAGCGCAGTATATATAGTTGCGAATAAATCGCCTTCGCTTACGGGGTTTGTTGCCACATCACGGCCATCGGCATCGGTTGATCCGAAGACGACTCCACCTTTGATTCCCCCGCCTGCAAGTACGATAGTCCAGCCTCGGATGAAATGGTCGCGACCTGCGCGGTTATTGATTTGTGGCGTGCGACCTACCTCGCCCATCCATACGACCAATGTGTTTTGCAATTGCCCTGCGCGTTCTAAATCGATCAGCAGCCCCGACCATGCGGGATCGAGTATTTGCATGTTGGCCTTATGGCAGACAAAATTGTCGGCATGGCTATCGTAATTATCTTGGCCGATTTCGACAAAGGGTACCCCGGCCTCGGTTAATTTGCGAGCGAGAAAGCAGCCCCTACCAAAATCACTTGCACCATATAATTCCTGATGCTTTGGCCATTCCTTGGTGGTATCAAACAACGATTTTGCTTTTAGCAATCGCCAGGCTCTTTCTTTGGCAACACGATGGCTTTCGTAAGCATCAGCACTGTTTTCTTTTTTGTGTTCGGCTTCCATGAAGCGGAGTAAATCATTGCGTCTGGATTCGTTCGCTGCGGGTAGATACGGGCTGGTGAAGTATGGCATGTTGCCATTGCGTTCGATTCCGAAGGGTTCGTAACGGGGCCCTAGGTAGCCTGAACCAGCGTTCCCTGTAGGCCCCATGCGCACGAAGCTGGGAAGGTCTGCATCAGTTTGGCCAAGGTATTTTGCGATCATAGCGCCTAGTTCTGGGTGCGGCATGCGTTCTGATTGTTTGTAACAGGTGTGCATGTGGTAGATGCCATCGGGGTGATCAGGGGAAGTGGTTCGCATGCTTCGAATGATGCCTAATTTGTCGACCTGTTGAGCGATTTTGGGTAGGTATTCGCAAACTTTGTAGCCAGGCAGTTTGGTTTGGATTTCACGGAAAGGGCCAGCAGTGGCTTTGCCCGGTTTCATATCAAAAGTATCGATTTGGCTGGCTCCGCCGTTCATCCAAAGAAGGATACAGCGTTTGCCTAGTTTTTGAGCCATCGAGGCGATGCTATGAGAATGGAAAAGCCCACCCCAGTTAGGGATAGCGGCGCCTGCACCTGTTGCAAGAGATCCTTTTAGCAAGGCTCTGCGCGAGAAATGTTCACTCTTTTTGCATTCACCAGAGGTCGATTGATCGTTCATTTTATTGCCGTTTAATTGGTTAGTGATTGAAACGAAACTCGCTCATGTTCATAAGTACCCAGATTGCTTCTTCCACAAGGTTTTCTGATTTTGGTTCGCTTTGTAAATAGGATGCAAACTTTGCTCTTTCGGAATCTTTGGGGTATCTGGTCAAAACTGAAAGGAACATTTTGTCGACGCGTTGATCCCAAGGTTCTTTTGAAAGATTGATGGTGTCTGCAAGGTTGCCTTTTTTACGGCTGATAAAGGCACGAACATTGCTGCTGTTGTTGAGGAAGAGATGCTCGCTTAGGCTGCCTTGGAAATCACCTAAGCCATTGGTGGGTTCACCGAAGTACCTGCGAAAATATTCACCAGTAGAACCTTCGCTTTTCTGTTCTGGGTCACCTCCCGCTACTTTCATGACTGTTAGAATTTCTTCAGCAGAAAGTGGCCTGATGCGTGCGCGCTCAAAATGTTTGGGAAGAGACTCTTTGTTCTCGCCCTTGCTTCCGAGTTGATAAGTCTCACTACTAACTATTTCCCGTATCAGCCATTTCGTGTCGAATTGATGAGCGATGAATTGTTCGGTAAGATTATCTAAAAGATCTGGAAGAGTGGGCTTGTTGTCGGTTCCGAAATTGTCGACAGGGTGAACAATGCCCCGGCCCATGAATTGACTCCATATCCGATTGACTGCGGCCTTTGCGAAGAAAGGGTTTGATGGTGCGGTTGCCCATTGCGCAAGTTTTTCTTTGCGGGAAAATTGAGGCTTTGGCATGGATTTCGTACCGCTCTTGAATTCTGGTTCTTTATAGTCTGCTGGTAATGATGGTTCTTCGAGCAGTGCGCCTGAAAGGAATTTTGGTTTTACAGGCTCACCCTTTTTGCCTGGTTTTAACTCTTTTTGATTCCCAGAAAATAACACTTCTCCGCTATTCTTTTCGCCTATCTTGAATTTCTTCAATTGCTTTTCACCACTCCCTGATGCCCCTTGATCCATCACAACCAGCCTGACAAAGAATCCTGTCATGCCATAGAAATCTTTTTGTAACAACTCGGTGAAAGGGTGATCATGGCATCGGGCGCATTGGATTTGAGTGCCTAGGAAAATGCGGCTAAACGATTCGGTAAGGTCTTCTGGTTTGTTGTTGAATTGTGCGTAGTAGAGTTCAGAACCTTCTTGCTCTGCAAGGATTAAATCACGGACCCAAAGATCAAAGGGTTCGTTCTTTGTGAATTTTTCACCGAGCCATTGTTTGAACAGTGTGCGGTTTCGCGTGGCATCTTGATTCGGAGGGTTGCGCCCGAATAAGGTTAAATCCCACAGCGTTGTTTGATGCTGCGCAAATTGGGTATCGTTTAGCAATCGCTCGATCAACTTATCGCGTTTCTTTTCATCCTGATCTGCGAGAAATTTCTTGGCTACATCATAACTGGGAATGGTTCCTAAAAGATCGAGATAGACCCTTCGCAAAAAGGTGGAGTCATCGCACTTCCCTTCCGCCTTGATTTTTTCCTTCTTCCAGGATTCTTGTACCGCTTTATCGATCGTTTGCCTGAGTGGCGTTGATTCTGGTTTGTTTTGCTTGATTGCAACTTGGGCCAAGCTCATAGTTCCACTAACAAGCATCAGAATGCAGGCAAATTTGATTCTAAGAAAGTTTGAATTCGGCATCATGGCGAGCCTGAATTGTTGGTGAAGACTTAATCGGGAAGGAAATCGCTAAGAACCTTGGCAGGAAAAAACATTACAACTTTTCATGATCCTAACTCGGATTATTGGTAAAGTCAACTGTCTAAGCGTCGGTGTTCTCTCATCTTTTGTTAATCTTTTGGAAATGATTTTATCTTGTGCTTTTTATGTCCGATTAATTTAACTAGAATAACATTAGTGCCTACCAACGAGTTTTGAAGCGAACTTTTGATTATGAAAATTTCTTATTATCTATTTCTTAGCAAGGGATTAAAGGCAAGCCTTTTTTTGTTGCTTTTAAATGCATTGCAAGTCGGGGTTGCACTCGGAGCCCCCGAGGGCAAGAAAATATACGAGGCCAAATGTGTTTCCTGTCATGGGCCAAATGGTGCGGGTGTTAAGGGTAAATATAACAAGCCGCTTTCTGGGGATCTTACCCCTAATCAACTAGCCAAAATTATTGAAGAGACGATGCCCAAGGAAGATCCGGGCAGCCTATCAGAGGCAGATGCTTTTGCAGTGAGTTCTTATATTCATGAATTATTTTATTCCTCGATCGCAAGAGAAAGAAATCGCCCCGCAAGAATTGAATTGAGCAGGTTGACAGTCAAACAGTATCGCAACAGTATGATGGATCTGGTTGGAAGTTTCCGGCCTGCCGCAGTTTCTTCAGACAAAACCAAAGGCCTTCGTGCTGAGTACTTTAAAACAAGAAACTTTAATAAGGCTGATTTGGCGGAATCTCGCATCGATGCTGAGGTCGATTTTGATTTTAAAGAGGAAAGCCCTTTGCCCGGAAAGATGGAACCGGCGGAATTCACACTGCGTTGGGCAGGTGCGATCTCTGCCCCAGAGACTGGCTATTATGAATTTATAATTCAGGCAAGTCATGCAGTTCGGTTATGGGTTAATGATAATAACTTGCCTCTTGTAGATGCCTGGGTCAAATCTGGAAAGGATACTGAATACAAAGGAAGTATCTATTTGGTTTCGGGTCGGTCTTATTCTTTAAGATTGGAATTCACCAAAGCGAAGCAAGGGGTTAACGATAATAAAAAGCCCAAGGTGGTACAGCCTGCTTTTGTCAAATTGCTTTGGAAGAAGCCTGGTGGCCCAGTTGAAATATGCCCTGGGG
>Ga0255100_1000362_pt1 | contig 18758 bp, 13 predicted proteins | sample Colum_Colum_RepB_2_FD_188449 | JGI IMG/M metagenome (GOLD analysis project Ga0255100, IMG submission 188449) | Freshwater microbial communities from Columbia River, Oregon, United States - Colum_Colum_RepB_8d | ecosystem: Environmental > Aquatic > Freshwater > River | place: USA: Oregon...
GTGCGCTACGCCGATCTTGTCGGCGGCAAGCGTTTTGATGTCGCGCTTACAGGACAGAACATCAATGCGACTACCGGCACGGCTGCTGTCAAACCGGTACAGCAGTTGCGCGTAGTAGGTAAACCGCTGCCGCGTTACGACATTCCGGCCAAGGTCGATGGCTCGCTGACCTGGGCGGTGGATGTGAAACTGCCCGGCATGCTGCACGCGCGCAACGTGCGGCCGCCGGTGGCGGGTGCACAACTGCGCAGCATCGATGAAACATCGGTCGCCGGCATTCCGGGTTTCGTGCGTGTCGTAAGCAGCGGCAACTACGTAGCAGTGGTGTGTGAACGCGAAGAACAAGCGATACAAGCCGCGCGACAGCTGAAAGCCGAATGGACGCCACCGGCACAAGCGCCCTTCCCCGCTTCCAACGATCTGTTCGATTACATTCGCAGCGCCACCCCAACGTCGAGCGAAGAGCCGCAAGTGACAGGAGATGTTGCTGCCGCCTTCACCAGTGCAGCCGCCGTGCTGGAAGCCGATTATGAAGTGCCGTTCCAGGGCCACACTGCCATCGGCCCCGCTTTTGCGCTGGCCGATCCTTCCGACAATCAGCTGACGATCTACTCCAACGACATGAAATCGTACGGACTGCGCACTGGCGTTGCCACCTTTCTCGGCCTGCCACGCGACCGCGTGCGGGTGATCTACATGGATGGCCCGCAGGTGTACGGCCGCACCGCATCCGACGATGTCGGTTTTGAAGCCGCCTTTCTTGCCAACGAACTCGGCAGACCAGTACGCGTGCAATGGATGCGACACGAAGAAACTGCGTGGGATACCAAAGGTCCCGCTTACGCCTTCAAACTGCGTGGTGGTCTCGATGCCAACGGCAAGCTCACTGCGCTCGATTACGCAGCGCGCGCCATCGACTACGCCCACCTCGGCTACAACGAACCCGACACCGTATTGATCGCGCAGTTGATGGGCCGCCGTCCCACGCGCATCGCTGAAGGCGGTGCAGCCACGCCATCGGTGAAGTATGGCATTCCGAATTTGAGCCTGACTGGTCATGTGGTGGCGCTGCCGATGGTATGGGAAACCCCGCTGCGCACCGGCAACCTGCGCGACCCCGACGGTCCGCAAGTGACCTTCGCCTTCGAAGGTTTCATCGACGAACTGGCCGCGGCAGCGCGACGCGATCCGGCCGAGTTCCGGCTGGAACTGGTTGAAGCGAGTACCGAAGACAACGCATTCCGCCGCAACCGCTCACTCGCGGTACTGCGTGCAGCAGTCGAAGCCTACGGCGGCTGGGAATCACGTCCTGCTCCCAAACAACAAACAGCGGGACCTATCCAGAGTGGCCGCGGCCTCGCCTACACCTACCGCAGCAATACCGTCGTCGCGCTGATCGCCGATGTCGAAGTGAACCGCGACACCGGCCATGTGTGGGTCAAACGTCTTGTTTGCGCACACGACTGCGGCCTCACCATCAACCCGATGGGCCTCAAGCACACCATCGAGTGCGGCATGCTGCACGGCCTCAGCCGCGCGCTATGGGAAGAAGTGCAGTTCGATAACGAGAAGGTCACCAGTGTCGACTGGGCCACGCACCCGAGCATGCGCCATTCCGACACACCCGAATCCATCGACATTGTGCTGGTCAACGGCGACCCCAATCCGGATCGCCCCGACCTGCCGCACTACGGCGCCGGCGAGACCAGCCACAAGCCGATGATTGCGGCAGTAGCGAACGCGATCTTTGATGCGACGGGTGTACGCCTGCGACGCGCACCGTTCCGCAAGGAGCGCGTGTTGGAAGCGTTGCGGGCAAAGCAATCCTAGCCGCCTTAGTGGAAGCCTCGCGATGACGCACAAGGCTCATCGCGCCACCCATCGAATTCGGCAACGCAACCAGGCGCCACCGCATGCTGTGGCGCATCATCATCGTGGCATAAGCCTGAAATTTGCCGAGCTGCTGAAGTCCGGCCGCGGTGCGTGGGTGGCCTTTCTGGCAGTGCTGGGGCCGGGACTGCTCGCTGGACTTTCCGACGATGACCCGGCAGGCATCACCACCTACTCCGTGCTCGGCGCCGATTTTGGCTATCAGCTGCTGTGGATCATTCCGGCTTCGACTGTGCTGCTGGTGCAGTTTCATTTGATGGCGGTGCGTATCGGCGCCGCCACCGGGAAAGGCTTCGTCGGCATCATTCGCGAGAAATGGGGGCATGCGGCGGGTTACTTCGCTGCCGGTGGTTTGCTGTTTGCCAACTTAGGGACGATTTGCGCCGAATACGCCGGCATCTCGGCGGCGGGAGGACTGGTAGGCATTCCCGCCTGGATCAGTGCCCCGGTGGCGGGTGTGCTGATTTCACTGGTGGTGGTGCTGGGCTCGTTTCACCGGGTCGAGCGAGTGCTGCTGTTTATCTCGTCCACGCTGGCGCTTTACATCGTGGATGGCTTGCTGGCAGAACCTGAGTGGGGTGAGGTGATACACGGTTCTGTGGTTCCGCATTTGCCCACCAGTGCTGCTGGCTGGATCGCCATCGCCGCGGCACTTGGCACCACGCTCGCCCCCTGGGGACTGGCCTTCATCCAGTCCTATGCAGTGGATAAAAAGATCTCGCTGGAATCACTGCGCTGGGCGCGGGTGGACGTAATCATCGGCTCGGTGCTCACGGGCGTGATCGGGCTCGCCATCGCCGTAGCCTGTGCCGCCACGCTGAACAATGCAGGCGTGCACATCACCGATGCAGGTGATGCCGCCAAGGCACTGGAACCACTTGCAGGCCGTTTTGCGACTGTTCTGTTTGGCGCTGGCCTGTTGGGAGCCTCGCTGCTGGCGGCGGCTATCGTGCCCATCGCCACCGCGTACTCAATCGCGGAAGGCGTGGGCGAGCCGGCATCACTCGATCTGGATTCGCATCACTTCCAATGGTTCTACGCCGCCTTTATCGGACTGACCATCGCCGCTGTCAGTGTCGTCTCGCTGCCGGGACTGCCTTTGATCCCGCTCATCTACACCAGCCAGGTGGTAAACGCCGTGCTGCTGCCGCTGCACGTCATTGCGCTGCAACTGCTCGCCGCCGATGCAGCGATCATGGGCAAGGCGCAATCAGCTCCGTGGCCACGCTTGCTCGGCTGGTGCAGCATCACGCTCGTTGTCGCCTGCGTACTTGCACTGGGCTGGAGTTGGCTCGGTGGCGCTTGATTGGGCGGGATCACCACCACCCGCAGGCATTGGTTGCGGACAATAAAAAACCCCCGCAAGCTTCCCTGCGGGGGGTCGGTGTATCCAGGAATACAAGCAGGCGTACTTCACCTTCGAGGTAATCCAGGTGTCGGCTACTGCAGTTTCGATTTGACACGGGCAGTGATCGAGAAGTCGTCAACCTTGTCGCCAAAGCTGCTGTCTTTGCGATCGCGTGCAGGCTCATAGTCGGCCTTCACTTCGATGTCGTTCTGCACTTCCTTGATGCCGTCAACGCCGAGCGCAATCTGCCCGGCCAGTTCCTTGTCGATGTCTTCATTCACCAATCCGCTGAGCGTGGCCTCTCCCGCCTTGTCCACCCGTACGCCGATGTCATGCGCGCGCAGATACGGGCTCAGTTCATGGGTGGTCTGGATGCGGGCTTCGAGTCTGTCGGTATTGATACCTTCAGCAGCTTGCGTGCTGGCAAACATGCCGAGACCACCCAGCGCAAGTGCGAGGGCGCTGAACAACTTCTTCCGGCTTTTCGTATGCATGATGGTTGCCTGTATTGGTTGCGGTAAGCGCTTCAAATTCTTGCCATGGCAAGGAACTTGGTGACCTGCTCATCTGCATTGGCACGCGTAATCGCGTAACGCTCCTGCACAAGGCCGGCCAGCTTCTGGTGATGGCCTTCGGATTTGAGCAGTTCGTCATCGGTCAGCTTGCCCCCATACGATCTTGGCGGCACCCAACTGCTGCTGCTGCCATTTACCTTTCAGGGCGTCGACACCACCTGAGGCTTGCTGCTCCTGATGCTGCTGTTTCTGCAGCGGCTGATACTGTTGCGCCATGATGGGATCTTTCACATCAGGGTCTTTTACAAGCGGTTCTTTCACCATCGACCTGTCTCTCGGCAGCTGCTGCGCCTGCTGCCTGCTCTGCACGGTCGCCCACTTATATACTGCCGGCGGCCGGGTTGTTCCGCCTTTGTGCCGGTAGAAACGATGATGTTATCAGTGGTGATACAGCCAACTTGGAAGACCGGGCTGATGATGATCTGCTGTAATGCTTTTCCGGCAGAGGACCGATGGGGCATCGGACTTTCGCTCATGTACAATCCAACACAATCGCAGATTGCCAAGGAGAACCAATGTCCAGTTCTACCAGTCCGAATTCCCCCGCAGTATCCGCAGAAATACAGCGCATATTCGCTTTGCAGCGCGAACATCAATGGGAGATGAAAGCCAGTTCGGCCGCGCAGCGCAAAGCCCTGCTGCAGAAACTGAAAGCTGCGGTGGTGGCCCACACCGATGCGATTGTGGCGGCAGTGAAGCAGGACACCCGCAAGCCCGAACACGAAGTGCGCATCACGGAGATTGCCAACGTCATCGCCAACATCGAGCGCAACATCAACCATGTCGATGCCTGGATGCAGCCGGTTGCAGTGGTGCCCTCACTCAATCCCAACGACAACGCGAGGATAGTTTCAGAAGCCCGCGGTGTTTGCCTGATCCTGGGTCCGTGGAATTTTCCGCTCGGGCTGGTATTGGGTCCGTTGGCAGCAGCGATTGCGGCCGGTAACTGCTGCATGGTCAAGCTGTCTGATCTGTGTCCTGCCACGGCTGCAATTGCCGCCACCCTCATCAGCGAGGCCTTCGACGAAAAAGAAGTGGCGGTATTGCAGGGCGACGTTGCAGTAGCAAGCGCTTTGCTGGAACTGCCGTTCAACCATATTTTCTTCACCGGCAGTACGCGGGTAGGCAAGCTGGTGATGGCAGCAGCAGCGAGCAATCTCGCCACCGTTACCCTCGAATTGGGCGGCAAGTCGCCGGTCATTATCGATGCCGGTACTGATGTGCAGAAAATTGCAGCCGATCTGGCCGGCGCCAAACAATTCAACGGTGGTCAGGCGTGTATCTGTCCTGACTATGTCTTTATCCAGCAACAGCAGAAGCAGGCGTTTGTGGAAGCTTTCCAGGCGAAGGTCAAACAGAACCTCTATGGTGAGGATGGATTCATCAAGAAAGACAAAATCGCGCAGATCATCAATCCGCAGAATTTTGCCCGCATCAAGAGTCTGTTTGATGATGCCATTGCCAAAGGAGCCACGGTTGCCGTCGGCGGCACCCTGGAAGCAGCCGACCGCACCATCCACCCCACCCTGCTCACGGATGTGACACCCGCCATGCAGATCACCCAGGACGAAATTTTCGGGCCGATACTGCCGGTGATGACCTACGACAGCCTTGATGAAGTCGTGGCCTACATCGAGCGACGCGACAAGCCGCTCGCGCTCTACATCTACAGCAATGACCAGGCGAATATCGACAAGGTGCTGAGCAGAACCTCATCCGGCGGGGTTACGGTCAATGGTATCTTTTCGCATTACCTCGAAAACCAGCTGCCCTTCGGTGGCGTCAACCAAAGCGGCATCGGCAGTTATCACGGTGTGTTCGGCTTCAAGGCCTTCTCGCATGAGCGAGCCATTTACGTGCACAATAAACAATAAAAATACCTGGGGAGAAACGATGAACATCACACACACCAAAGCCGCCAAAGTCAGCATTGGCCTCAACAGCGCCATGCTGCTGGCTGCCACGTTTTTGTTGGCTGCCTGCTCACAGCAACAATCCACTGAAGCAGATGATCGACTGGCGATCCTCGAGATGCAGAATCGCTACGTGTTGGCAATGGACTATTTCGATGCCGATGGTTATGCCGCTGTGTTTACCGAAGATGGCGTGCTGGATTGGGCGCGTGGAGAGGTCATTGGCCGCCCGGCCATTCGCGAGTTCATGGCGACCGGCACCTATGATTTGCGCAAATTGAATTTCCAGCCGGCACAAACCCCGGATGGCAAGGAATGGCAACCGGCTGTTCGCCACCTGGTCACCAATCAGGTTATCGAGTTCAACGGCGACACTGCGCGCGTCATCTCCTACTGGATGAACTACTCCAACGCCGCTGACCGCCGCAAAATCGAATGGCTTAGCTACGGCAGCTGGGATGATGAGCTGGTGAAAGTAAACGGTGAGTGGCTGTTCAAGCGCCACAAAATCTACAACGAGAACAATCCCAACCGCTTTACTGCAGGACAAGCCAGCCCGCTGGCGCAGTAAACCCGGCACTCAGCGACGACGACTGGGCCGTTTGGCTTGTCTGGTGGAAGTGTCTGGTGGAAGTGTCTGGTCACGCCGGCGGCGGCTGACAGCTGGCACACACAAACACCCGCCGCGTTGCCAAAGAGAACGTCTCTATGTTCGTCGCGCAAGCTGGGCAAACCAGCTTGCCGAAAATATTGACGCGCTCTCCATACTTGCTGCGCGACTTCTTGACGCCATCCACGGTGATGATGGCATTGTTTTTCACGCCGATTTCCAGCAACAGCACAGCGTCGTTCCAAAGCTGGTCAAACACCGCACGCGTGATCTGGTTGCCCGGCGTCTTTGGATGCACTTTCTGCCGCCAGAGAATTTCGCTGCGATAGATATTGCCGATTCCTGCCACCACCGTCTGATCCATCAACAACTGGCCGATCGCAACGCGGCTTTTGCTGATCCTCGTCCAGGCGAGATCGGGCTCGGCATCACTGCGCAACACGTCGGGACCAATGCGCGCGATCAAGGCGGCGAGCTGCGGCTGGTCCAGCACCTCGCAGGTGTTGGGACCATTGATGTCCACCACATGGGTACTGCTGATCATGCGCACGCGTACAGCACCGCGTGGTTCTTTGATGGGTAGTTTGGGGGATAGTTTGGCGGATAGCCTGGTGAATAGTTTGGCGGTACGAAACCTGCCAAACAGACCCAGATGAATATGCAGTGCCTGATGATTGGCGAAGCGATACAGCAGATGCTTGCCGTATGCCTCCACCGCTGTGCATTGATTGCCATCAAGCTGTGCGGCACCTGCAGCGAAGCGCCCTTGCGGCGAGCTCACCTGCAGCTGCTGACCCACCAGCATCGGACTGTGGTCGCGCGCGGCACGATGGAGGGTATGGCCTTCTGGCATGACGAATTTTTCCTGCGGTAAAAACCGGGATGAGCGAAGTGGCGACTTGCCTTGAGCTTGTCGTTACGAGGGTATTGTTGATTTGGATTGACTGGGTGCCGGTTACTTTGGCCGCGGCCACACCACAGCACCGTTCTTCAGCACTGTGTCCACATTGCGTGTATCGCGGATATTGCCGAGTGGATCGCCACTGACAATGACCAGATCAGCCAGGTAGCCCGCAGCCACACGGCCGAGTTGATCACCGACACCAATCGAAGCGGCTGCATCACTGGTCGCTGAGCGCAGCGCGCGCGCCGGAGTCAGCCCGGCCTGCACGTAATGCTCAATCTCTGTGTGCAACACTTCAGCATGGGGAATGAACGGCGAGTCGGTGCCTGCCACAAAGCGTCCGCCGGCATCAGCCAAGCGTTTGAGTGTTTCGAGTTGCGGGCTGATGTCACGGGTGCCATTGCTGCTGGTCAACGCCAGAGTCGGGGTTACTACCACCCCCGAGCGGGCAACCAGCTGGATCACGTCGTCATAACTGATGCCAAGGCGCGAACTGATCAGTGAAAAACCACGGCGGCTGGTAGCACCAAAGTGCTCCAGGTTATCGATGCCGTTCGCCACCGCAGGGTACAACTCGTGCGAGGAAACCGGCATGCCAGCCTGATGCGCCAGCCGGATCACTTCACGCTGTGTCGAATAGTCCTGCCGCACATAACTCTTGTACATATCCAGTTCGAGTTCGGTCGAGAGCCGCACGGAGTCGGTTGCTGTGGCCAGACTGCCTGTGGTCTCCGAAACGCCGTAGGAAACGCGGTTACCTTCATTCAGCGAACCGGCGTTGAACGCACGTGGACCGTAAATGACGCCTGCTGCCTCCGACTCGCGCCGCTCTACCGCGTAGTAAGGATCTTCGCCGGTCTCACGCACGGTGGTTATGCCGTGACTGAGATAGATCTCACCCAAGGCCTGCCCCTGGGCGTTGGAGCGGTGTGTGTGGCTTTCAATCAATCCCGGCATCACCACTTTGTCCGAGGCATCAATCAAGGTCCCGCGCAGCGGCTGGCTTGCGGCGCTGCTGATGGAGCGGATTACGCCGTTTTCAATCAGGATATCGACGTTTTCCTGATAGAACTCCTCAATGCCGTTGTACATCCGTCCTGCACGCACGGTGTAGGTTTCAGTGGGCATATAGCGTGACCACATCGGCTTGATGTCGAGTGCGCGGTTCTGACCGGAGGCCCGGTCATGCAGCATGATGCTGGCACCATCAAGATAAATCAGCGAATTGCCATCAGCGGACCAGCTCGGATTCTCACCAGCCGCTGCCAGCAGCCGTGGCTGTCCGAGCTTTCCGTTCGAGTCCAGCGTAACCAGCCACAGTTGGCCGTCGATGCGATACACCATTTCGCCATTCACCGACCAGGCAGGCCGATTGAACTGCCGCCGGCCCAGCGACCGATCTTCATGCGGAATCACCCAGCGTGATTCGCCGGCGCCACTCGCCGGTATCAGATAGATTGCGTTATGACCTTCACGGAAACGTGAGTTCAAGGGCAGCCGGCTGTATATCGCCACCACCGTGCCATCAGGCGACCACGCCGCTGCGCTGGGCCCGAATATTGGTTCAGAGATTACCGACACCATTCCGGTGGCAACATCAGCGACATTGACCGTTGCGGTATCGAACACGGTACGAAAATCACTGCCTTCAATGTCGGACAGATAGGCAAGCCGGGTGCCATCGGGCGACCACACCGGCATATTGGTGCGTAGAGATTCATGCGTCAGCTGCCGCTTTTCACCTGACTCGACATCCAACAGCCAGATATTGGCGCGGCCTGACTCGTCAGACACATAAGCGATATGGCGCCCATCCGGAGACCAGCTGGGTGACAGAGAAACAAAGGCATCGTTGGTAACATTGTTCAGCTGGGTTGAACCGGCAGCGGTCACCCAAAGATCACCCAATGCACTGAAAGCCGCACGGCTGCCATCAGGCGACAGCACCGGGTCAATGATGCCCAAGGCGGGACGTGGCGTGGTGTCTGTCAGCGCGTAACTGCGGCGGGTGTAAGGCGTGCGATCAAGTACCACGTGGGCAACAAAATCCACGTTGGCACCCGCAGAGCCGCTGGCATCAAGCGTCTTGATGCCGCCATCGGCTGTGTAGAACATCACCCCATCAGCGCTGAGCGTGGGACGGAAAGGAAAGATGTCACCGCCCTCCACCATTGTGGTGGCAACTGCATCAGCCAGACTCACGCGCACCAACGCTGTCTGCTGGTCTGTAATGGCAACCACATACAGCGCATCACCAGAAGCCGACCACACTGGCGCACCCAACAAGCCAGCTGTGTAGAGGGTGCGTATCGGGCCACCCGCAAGCGGGCGCACTGCCAAGAGACTCTGTGGGCCATCAATGACAAAAGCCAGGGTATCTGCGTCGGGTGATACCACCGGATAGACTGCATTGCCGGCGCCGGCAAAGCGCGGCGTCTGCGGTATCAGATATCCGGTCTCGCTGGCATCAACCAGCTTTTGCTGTTTCTGCTCTGCCAGATTCAAGGCCCAGATTCCATAACCGCCATCGGCGTCGCTGGCGTAATAGATGGTGCCACCGTCGGGGCTGAAAGTCGGATAGCGCGCATCATGGCTGCTGTCGGTGAGCTGCACACGATCGCTGCCGTCGGCGTTCATCATCCAGATGGAAAAGCTGTCGTCGGTGTACGCGTAAAATGTGACATGACGCCCATCGGGTGACCAGGCGGGCTCATAAACGTCCATCTCGGCAGGTGTCAGTTCTGCTGCCTGGCCACCGCTGGGGGGAAGTGTCCACAGCACGCCTTGCACATTGATAATCAGCGAGCTGCCGTCGGGCGCTACCGCTGCCGCCATATTGGTCCCCGCTGTCAGATCAACACCTACAAGTACTCGTTCGAGCACTTCGTCGCCAGCTTGCGCCCCCAGCAAGGGCGATGCTGCCGCGGCAAACAAGGCAAAGGTTGCCGACAACAAACCCATGCGAGTGTGTGCAATCAAATGCGAGTAATTTCCAGACTTCATCATTAGCCCCTTGATCGAGACGAACAGGTTTTTTTACAAGCCTTGCTGTTAGCGATCGTGGATTGCCACCACCGGAATCACCTGCACTCCTGCTGGCGGTTTTCCCGGCGGGACAGCGGTAAAACTCGGACAGTCGTACAGCGCAATATCCAGGCTGCTCTCCGGATAACGTCCGCACGCAAGCTGCCTCCAGAAACTGCTGTTGTAGATGCGGCAGCGCGAAGCGCCTTCGGGGCTCCAGTCGAGAAAAACGCAGCTCCGGTGCATGCAGCAGTTACCGCAATGAGTGCATTCGCCGACAAGTGTTTCCCGTTCTGTTTCCCTTTCTGTTTCCCCGACCGGTTTGTGCAAACGGCCGTAAAGCACATAGCGGGAGAATGCGCGCGAGCGCACCTGGCTGCGCAGGTGGCCTGCGCTCTTCACCAGGGTGCGACGGTAATCCCACAGGTACGCCGAATCACGCGCAAGGATGCTGGCCACCAACGGCGCGATCGGCAACAACAAACCCATAAACCCGGCCAGAAGCCAGTCGAGCGATACAGCTGCCTTCATCGGGCCTCCGGTAAATATTGCCGCTAATCTAACCCGATAAGTGTGCATCAAGGAACCGGCTTTTGCCGTGCCTCGCGAGCTCCGTGTTGGCGAGCGAAAAACCTCCTGATTCAGACGCTGGGAGCCGCCACTCCCAGCGTCTGCAACACCGGCAGTTCCCGTTCGGCAAACTTGATGGCCTGCCTGGCCAATTCACTGCGTATGGCATCCGGCGTGTCAAGCAGGCGCTCATCCTTGTGCAGCTTCAGCGGTGTGCTGCGCAAGTGTTGCCACGCGAAGTCGGACCACTCTGGCGGGCTTTGGAAGCCCTGTCGCCGCGCCAGCAGGAACAGCTGCTGGAAGCGTGTCACCGCAATGCCGCCGCCAGTCAGCGGGCTGGCGAGATGACCAATTGAGCTGCCGTCGATTGCACTCTGCAGCAAATGGTCGTTCAAGCGTTGGCAGCGCTGACGCACGCTGGCAACGGCGGCGTCCTCTTGCACTACTGCCACGTGGCCGAGCGCGATCAACACTGTCACTGCCTCCAGCAACTGCTCGAGCTGAATGCCCGCCGGCCGCAGCTGCTGTTCGAGCGCGTCAAGCGTGTGTATCCGTCGGTCGGCAAGACTTTGCAGCAACGGGGAGAAAATGGGTTCCGGCAGTCGCACCTGGCCAATGCCGGCTTCAATACGGAATTGGACGTCGCTTGCGGTAGTCACCAGCACCACCCGCAGGCTGCGGATCGCCTGCAGCCGACTCTGGGCGCCCATCAAACGTGCGCCGCGCAGCCAGTATTCGCGGCGGAAGAAGCGGTTGCACATGAGGTCACCCACGGTTTGCCGCAGCACCACATCGTCCATTCCTGCCAACAGAAGCTGCTGCTCCACTGTGTAGTTCAAATCGGGGATCTCGTCGATGATGCTGGCGGCACCGGCATAGCTGAGTCGGGCCGGCGCCAGCCACTGTGACATCTCGGCAAAATCCATCGGCTGCCAATCGCGATTGAAAAATTCGTGGGCCAGATAATGCTTGTGCTGCTTTTGCAGTGTTTGCAAACGCTCAACCGCGCTCGGGTTGCGTTGCAGGTAGGCCGGTGCGGTGTCGAGCAGGCGTTGGCTGAATTCGAGTGCCGAGTCGATATGCCGCAGCGTGCCGGCACCGGCAGCGCCTGTGCGCTCTTTGTGGGCCAGCAGCAAACGTCGCAGTGGCAGGAATGGTGCCCAGCCCGGCAGCGTATTCCAAGACACATACAGCACGCCTCCCGGCTTCAGTCGCCGGCTGATGAAATCCACCAGCAGTCGGCGATTGGCATCGGAGATCCAGGTCCATACGCCATGCATGCCGATGAAATCAAAGTCAGGCAGATCCTTGCGTGCACAAAAGTCGGCGAACGAGTCGTCGCCAAGCAAGGCGTCGGCACCTGCTGCCTTTACCAGTTCCCGCGCCAGCGCTGTCTGGGCCGGGTTGAAGTCATTGCCGTGCCACTGCGCTGTTCCGGCGGCGGCGTGCAGACTCACGCTGATACCCTGGCCAAAGCCCAGCTCACAGGCCTGCTCTATCGGCGGACAACTCAAGCCACGCTGCAGCAGTGCAAGCCGCACTCGCTGGCTGTTCAATTCCGGGTAGTAGTCGTGCACATACCCCACATCGGTGACATAACCCTGGGCCCATTCCTGCATGATGTCTTCCTCATGAAACAAAGCCCGAAAGTGTATAAGTGTTGGATAAGCGCCTGATTAAGGCGGCAGCGATCATGGCGTGGGTTGCTGGTGGAATTTGTGCGAAATTGCCAGCGGCACCACAGATGGATAGCCTTGCAGCCTGACCGTCCCGTCGCTCAATCCCGTCGCTCAAGGAGAAAACCATGTGGTGCAACAAAAGTGTGCTGGCGCCAGTGCTGTTGCTGGTGTCGATAGCCGGTGCCACAGTTCGAGCCGCAGACATGCCGGAAGCAACAGTCGCCCGACCCGGCGAAGTAGTCGTCGAGCCGCCGACTACCGGCGCCCTCGGCGTGGAATGGCGGATAGAAGGCGACAGCAATCGCAATGCATCAGTCACGCTCGCCTGGCAACGTGCAGGTGAAACCGCGTGGCATGATGGCTTGCCGCTGTTTCGTTTGCAGGGCGAAGCCGTATTGCAGGGAGCCTCGTTTCACTACATGGCGCCCAACATGTTTGCCGGCAGCGTGTTCGATCTGGCACCTGACACTGAATACAGCGTGCGGCTGCAGCTCACTGATCCTGATTCGCCCGCAGGCACTGCCGCCATCGAACGCACTGTCAGCGCCCGCACGCGGCCAGTACCCAAACCTGCCGCTGACGGCGCGGTCTATCACGTCTATCCGCGCGATTTCACCGGCACCAAGCTGGAGCCGAATTTCAACAGCCTGATGGCGGCCTACAACACTGGCGCCAACAGCGCCGACTGGGTGAATTCGTTTCAACCGCGCGTTAAACCTGGCGACATGATCCTGATTCACGCCGGCACCTACCGTGAAGACCGCACGCGTTATGCCGGCCCCAATTCCACATTGTTCGATGGCACCTTCTACCTCACTGCCGACGGCACCGCCGAACGGCCGATTGTCATCAAGGCCGCCGGCGACGGCGAAGTCATCTTCGATGCCGCCGACAACGCGGTGCTGTTCGATCTGACAGCAGCCGACTACCACTATGTCGAAGGCCTTACGGTGCGCAACACCGAAGTAGCGTTCCTGCTGGGACGCAAACGCATACTTGGCGCCATCGGCTTCACGCTGAAAAATTCACGACTGGAAAATGTCGGACGCGGTGTCTACTCCGATTGGGGTGGCGCGCGCGACTTCTATATCGCCGACAACGTCTTCGTTGGCCGCAACGATCCGAACAAGCTGATGGGCTGGATTGGGCGCACCTGGCAGAACCTCGAGGGCTTTCCGCAACCGCTGTTGTCGGAGTTCGCCGTGAAGTTCTACGGCTCCGGCCACGTGATCGCGCACAACAAGGTCGACAACTTCCACGACGGTATTGATCACGCCACCTATGGCGATCCCGATGGCTGGCCCGAACAACCAGTCATGGCGGTGTCCAGCGACATCATCGGCAACGACATCAACAACGTCGACGACAACTGCATCGAAGCCGACAGCGCCGGCCACAACTTCCGCATCATCGGCAACCGCTGTTTCAACATGGCACATCGCGCGCTGTCGACGCAGCCGGCGCTGGGCGGGCCGATCTATTTCATTCGCAACATTGTCTACAACGCACCCGAAGGTGGTGCGCTGAAACTCACTGCCAATGGCGCCGGCACGCTGCTGTACAACAACACCTTGCTGACAGAAGCGCATCAGATGGGGCCGGCGTCGAATCTGCATTTCCGCAACAACCTGATTCTTGGCCAGGGCGCGTGGCCGGAAGTGTTCTCGGTGGACACGTTCACACCGTGGTCGTCTTCTGACTACAACGGCTTCGGCACTGCGACAGGTCCCAATGCCTTTGCGTGGGCGCAGCCGCCGGGCACTGTTGACTACGAAACCCGCGGCGAACGCCCTGTGCAGAATTTCACTACGCTGCAGCAGTTTGCAGCTGCGACCGGTGAGGACACGCACAGCAAGATGATTGACTGGTCGGTGTTCAACCAAGCCTCACCACCAGCGAGCGGTGATCCGACGCGCATCTATCGCGCTGATGACTTTGACTTCAGTCTGATGGAAAAGTCTTCAGCAATTGATGCCGGCATAGCGCTGCCGGGCGTCACCGATGGTTTTACCGGCGGCGCACCAGATCTGGGTGCGATCGAGTTTGGCAATCCTGCACCAATTTATGGTCCGCGACCTGTCGCACAACAGCCCTGAGCCATAGTGCTCTCAACTTGCGCTGACCCGCTTACTGTTTGAATTTGCCGATGAGCTTGCGATTTTGTTGTCATTCACAACCAACTTAGCGCGGAGTAAGCTCTGTGCGCCCGCATGGGATTCTTGCAGGCAAGGGAGACAAAGAACAAATAGCGCGATAACAACAACACAAGGGGATATCGATGAAACGAGCATTACTCAACAGAGCCAGAAGAAAACTCTATCTCGCCATAACCACCACTCTCGCTGCATTCAGCACCTCGTTCGCCACTGCCCAACAGGCACCCGCTGCATCGGTGGAAGAAATCCAGATCACCGGTTCCAGGGTTCGACTGCAGGACGGCATGACCGCACCCACGCCGGTCACCGCGATTACCGCCGCCGAACTCAATGATTTCGACCCAGGCTCCACCGTAGCCGCCCAGCTCGATGATCTGCCGCAGTTCTTCGATACACCCAACGCCCAGCGCGGTGGCAATGCCATCAGCACCGTTGGTGGTGGCTCCTATCTCAATTTGCGCGGCATGGGCCTCAACCGCACGCTGGTGCTGCTCGATGGCACCCGCGTAGCACCGGCCGACGCCCAGGGCAGCGTCAACGTCGATCTGTTTCCGAGCGCACTGATGCGTCGTATTGACGTGGTGACCGGCGGCGCCTCGGCAGCCTACGGCGCCGATGCGGTAGCGGGTGTCGTCAACTTCATTCTGGATCGCGAATTCGAAGGCCTGCGTACCCGCGTGTCCACCGGCGTTACAGAACAGATGGACGGCGAGAACTACAATTTCAGCGTAGCTGGCGGCAAGGCCTTCATGGACGACCGGCTGCATGTCATTGGTTCGGTCGAAGCCAGGAAGATTGATCAGATCGGCCCGGACAGCAGCGATCGGCTCGACAACTGGAAAGACTGGGGTCTGGTGCGCAATCCGAAATGGGTGTCTGCCACGGCCACACCCGGTGTGCCACTGCGTATCACCGTGCCCTATGTGTTCAGCGCCCAATCGGCGCCGCAAGGCTTGATCACCACAGCGACCCCCGGTTTCGCCTACCGCAACTGGACCTTCACCGATGACGGCAAGGGCATCCGGCCTTACGCCTTCGGCGATCTTCTCTCGATCTCAGGCGCCGGTTCGCAGAACAACCAGTCCGGTGGTCAGGAATACAAGACTTTCGACGAAGCGGTCTTCCGTGGCCCGCGTGGCAACGAGGTGGATCAGCATTCGGGCTTTGTCGGCCTCAAGTTTGATGTCAGCGACCGCCTGACGCTGACCGCCCAAGGCGCGCTTGGCCGCAGCCAGACTGCGCTGCACGGCCAACGCTCCAACATGTCCATCGCAGGCGCCTTGTACGGCTGGACCATCTACCGCGAAAACCCCTACTTGCCCCCACAACTGTCGGCCGAGATGGATCGGCTCGGCTTGCCCAGTATCACCATGTCCTCGATCAACCAGATCGGTGGCCCCGGCCTCACCAACATCTACGACAACCGCTCCGATATCAGCACGCAGCAGCAGCGCATGCTTACGGTCGGGTTTGATTTTGACATCAACGACAACTGGAATCTGACCGGCAACTATCAGTACGGCAAATCGGAAGTATCCACAGGTGTGCGCAACATTCCACTGCTCGACAAGTTCTTCATGGGAATGGATTCCGTGCGTGATCCTGCCACCGGCAACATCGTGTGCAATGTCTCCGTGCGCAACCCGTCGACCGCTGAGCTGGCCGCGTTCATGGCGGACAAAACACTGCCGAGCCCGGGCAACATCCTCGGCATCAAGGCCACTTCACCGATAGGCCCCTACAACCCGAAAGACTGCAAACCATGGAACCCCTTTGGCCTCGGCAATGCCAACCAGGCCGCCAAAGACTGGATTCTCAGCGATCCGGTGAAGACAGCTGAACGCGTACTGGAACAGGATTTCGCCGAATTGCTGCTGACCGGCAACTTGTTCGAAGGCTGGGCAGGTCCGGTGTCGTTGGCGGCAGGTCTTACCTGGCGCGATGAAACCTTCGAGCAGGACAACCAGCCGGCGTTTGCAGAGCGCGGTGTGTTGAACGCGCCCGCTCTCGGCATCCGCGGTATCCCGCTCGGTTTCGCCAGCGTTGGCAACTGGTCCATCCATCCGTTCTCCGCACTCGGCACCGGCAACGGCGCGCGTGATGTGTGGGAAGCCTACGCGGAGGTGAATGTACCGCTGATGCAATGGGACAGCGGACAGAATGTCAGCTCGTCGTTCGCCTATCGCAGTTCCGAGTATTCGATGTCCGGCCGGCAGGAAAGCTGGAAACTCGGGCTGGATGCGCAACTGCTCGAATCGCTGCGCTGGCGTGCCACCAAGTCGAGCGACATTCGCGAACCAAGCTTTGCTGAAATCTTCCTCGTCAGTACTGGCGGCGGTGCGGTTATCGACCCCTTCCGCGGTGGCGAGAACAACAACGGCCTCACTGCACCGGCAACGCCGAACTTTGGCCTCGTGCCTGAAGTCGCCGACACCATCACCACTGGTTTTGTCTGGCAGCCGAAGTTCGCCGAATGGATTGACGGCCTGCAGGTGTCGCTCGACTGGTACGACATCAACCTGACCGACGCCGTCACCCTCTATGGCATCCAGCGCATCGTGGACGATTGTTTCGCCACCCGCGCTGCCAGCGTGTGTGACCTGATCGTGCGTAACCCGAGCACCAACGGCGGTGTTACTCCCGGCCTCATCTCGCTGATCCAGAACCAGAACATCAACGCCGCCAAGGCAGAGACACGTGGGGTGGATTTCGAGGCCAGTTACCGTTTCGATCCTGACTTCTTCGCAGGCCAGGAAGAATCGTTCTCGGCCCGCGCACTGGTCGGCTATCTCGGCGAAAACTCCACCACGTCCGCCGTTGGTACCGTGCAGGATCTTGCAGGCAGCCAGACACGTCCGGAATATTCCGCTGTTGTCACCGGCACCTACAATATCGGCGCCTGGGGTTTGATGTTGCAGTCCAACTACTACGACAGCGTGATGAACAACATCACCTTCGTGGAAGGCCGCGACATCGACGACAACTGGATCGCGTCAATGACAACCTGGAACTCGGCCATTTCCTTCCAGGGTGAAATGCAGGGCGGCTCCACCTGGCGCGCTGCTATCAACATTACCAACCTGTTCGACAAGGAACCCTCGATCGTCGCTGGCGCCAATGGCCAGAGCATCATCGCGGGACACGACGCCTTTGGTCGGCGTTATCAGATCAGCCTGAACATGGATTTCTGATCCGGTTCAGAATGGAAAAAGAAAAACGCCGGGGTGAAGAGCTCCGGCGTTTTGCAGAAAAACGGGGAAGGATCATTCCCTGCGCAGATTGAAGTTCCCGCTGACTCCACCCTGGTTCCAGCTGCCAGTCATGGTGCGATTGGCAGAACCGAGATCGCTCTCGTGCAGTTGACCTTCAAGAATGGTGGTGAAGGCTTTGCCGCTCTCATCGGTGCCAGCGGCTTCAATGTGAACCTTCCAGCCATTGGCTGAATCCAGCTTGCCCGACGCGATGATCGCTTCATCCGGATAACCGGGGTTGATGTTGCCGCCCAGACTCGTATCAGTCCACGTGAGTTCAACAACTACCTGCTTCCTGTCGGAATCGGCTGCACCCCAATCACCCAGCCAGATCCCTGCAAGAGGATGCCCCTGCTGTGCGCTGGTTGCGACAGGAAGCAGAATCAGGAGGCCGAGCAAGCAGGATTTGATTTTCATCATGGATATCCGGGATAGCGATCAAGGAATGATTTGGCTGGTTCTGTCGATGCCGGAACTACCTTCACCTACCATAAGTTCCTGTGCAAGGTTGCCGTCCTGACAGAGGAACTGGAACGTCTCCCGCTCCGGGGTCCAGCGCATATCCATGCCTGTGGAGAAACTTTTTGTGTAGGCACCTGGGTCATTCACGGTCATTTCATAGTTGAGCCTGTCGAAATCCACGCGGGTGATTTTTTCGACCACATGCAGCTTGCTGGTGTTGGGCAGACCGTAGGCATCTATCCAGCCTCGTTCATTGAAGCCCACGGTATCAACTACCAATGTATCTCCCTCCCAGTGCCCAACCGAGTGTCCGCCGTAGCTGGGATCCAAATCGGTGGGATGAGGGCGACCGTCCATGTAGATCGTGCGAAAGCTG
>Ga0255100_1000363_pt1 | contig 18742 bp, 19 predicted proteins | sample Colum_Colum_RepB_2_FD_188449 | JGI IMG/M metagenome (GOLD analysis project Ga0255100, IMG submission 188449) | Freshwater microbial communities from Columbia River, Oregon, United States - Colum_Colum_RepB_8d | ecosystem: Environmental > Aquatic > Freshwater > River | place: USA: Oregon...
GCTGCGATCAGCTCGAGATAGACCGTGCCGCCCAGGTTGAGCAGCCGGTTGTGCGTGCCGCGGCCCTCGTGCTGGCCGCCCGGCTCCAGGCCCACACCGAAGCGCTCACGCAGCCAGGCTTCGCCGGAATCAAGATCGGTGGCGGCGATCACCAGGTGATCGAGTGCGATGTACATGGGGGGTCTCCTGGCTGGCAAGTAGAATGCGAACCCATGTTAACCGAACACAAAACGCGCATCGCTCAGGCCTTTGAAGCCGCCGCGCAGTCGCTCGCCCAGGCCGCGCAAGCCGCGGGCAACCCCGTCGAGCTGCCCACCCTGACCGTGGCGCTCGATCGCCCCCGACAGGCCGATCATGGCGATCTCGCCTGCAACCTCGCGCTGCAGATTGCCAAGCCCCTCAAGTCCAACCCGCGGGCCGTGGCCCAGGCCCTGCTCGATGCCCTGCGCGCGAGTCCGGCAAGCCCCCTGATCGAATCGGCCGACATTGCGGGTCCGGGCTTCATCAACCTGCGCCTGACCGCCGCCGCCAAACGCGAGGTGGTCAGTCGCATCCTGGAGCAGGGCCAGGCCTTCGGGCGCAATGCGCGCGGTGCCGGCCAGCGCGTGGTGGTGGAATTTGTCTCGGCCAACCCCACCGGCCCCCTGCATGTGGGCCATGGCCGTCAGGGCGCGCTGGGCGATGCCATTTCCGCCATGCTGCAGGCCAATGGCTGGCAGGTGCAGCGCGAGTTTTACTACAACGACGCCGGTGCCCAGATCGCCAACCTGGCCCTTTCGGTGCAGGCTCGTGCGCGGGGCATGAGCCCCGACGACCCGGCCTTTCCCAAGGACGGCTACCGGGGCGATTACATCGCCGACATCGCCCGCGACTACATGGCCGGCAAGACGGTCAGTGCCGAGCGCGTGCCTGCCGTTACGGCAGCCGCCAATGCCGAGGACCTCGATGCCATTCGGGCCTTTGCAGTGGCTTATCTGCGCCGCGAGCAGGACCTCGATCTGCAGGCTTTTGGTGTGGCCTTCGATCAGTATTACCTTGAGTCGTCGCTCTACACCGAAGGCAAGGTGGAGCAGGCCGTGCAGGGCCTGGTGGCAGCCGGCAAGACCTACGAACAGGACGGCGCGTTGTGGCTGCGCAGCACCGACTACGGTGACGACAAGGACCGCGTGATGCGCAAGTCCGAGGGCGGCTATACCTACTTCGTGCCCGATGTGGCCTATCACGTCACCAAGTGGCAGCGCGGCTTTGCCAAGGCCATCAATGTGCAGGGCTCGGATCACCACGGCACCATCGCGCGGGTGCGTGCCGGCCTGCAGGCGCTGGGGATCGGCATTGCGCAGGGATTTCCGGACTATGTGCTGCACAAGATGGTCACCGTCATGCGGGGCGGTGAAGAGGTCAAGATCTCCAAGCGCGCGGGCAGTTACGTCACGCTGCGCGACCTCATCGAATGGTCGGGCGGTCTGTCCGCCGACGGCACCCCGCCCGAGGGCCTGACCCGCGACGAAGCCCTGCGCCGAGGCCGCGATGCGGTTCGCTTCTTTCTCATCCAGCGCAAGGCCGACAGCGAATTCGTGTTCGATGTCGATCTGGCCGTGTCGCGCTCCGATGAAAACCCGGTCTATTACGTGCAGTACGCGCATGCCCGGATCTGCTCGGTGCTCGCCCAGGCCATGGGCGCCGGTGCGGCTGCCCTGGAGGCCCGCCTGCGCACCGTGAGCCTGGCGCCGTTGGCGGCCGAGCGGGAGTTTGCGCTGATGGCGCGGCTGGCCACCTATCCCGAGGTGATTGCCCAGGCCGCCGATGAACTGGCCCCGCATGCGCTCGCGTTCTGGCTGAAAGACCTGGCCGGAGATTTCCACACCTACTACAACGCCGAGCGTTTTCTGGTGGATGATGCCGCTCTGCGCGACGCCCGGCTGGCGCTGCTGCTGGCCACCCGCCAGGTGCTGGCCGATGGCCTGGGCCTGCTGGGTGTGTCGGCGCCTGTGCGCATGTGAGCCCGGAGCCTTTGCGAGACTCTTCATGAATCATCCGAAGCCCCAACCGTCGCCTTGTCCGCTGCCCATGGCGCAGCGCATCTCCGTGTTGTCCGCCTGGCCTGTGCCGCTGGCATCGCAGCGGGGCGGCATGCTGATCGGTGTGGTGGTGGGCCTGCTCGTGGGTCTGGTGCTGGCGGTGGTCGTTGCCTTCATGGTGATGAAGTCGCCCGGTCCCTTTGTCGAGAAAGTCAAACGCCCAGGAGAAGTCACAACCGAGGCAGGCGCCCTCCCGGATCCCAACAAGGGCCTGACCAAAGGGAAAGCCGAAGCAGGGGTTGCCGAGGCGCCCGCGCCGGCTGCGGGCACCGAGGATTCAGCCGAGGCCAAGGGGGCGCCCCCCACTGCCGGCGTTACGGTCGGTTCGGGGCCGACGGAGAGCGCCTTACCTGCCTCGACCCCCGGCGCCGGCGCGCCGGTCAGCGCAGCGCCCGTTGTCACGGCCACGCCCCTGCCCGTCTTGCCCTCAGCGCCTGCGTCGACTCCTGCAGGGGGCGCCGCGAGCCCGACGCCAGGCACAGGGTCGGCTCCGCCTTCGACCTCGCCCGAACCCACCCCGGAGCGCGCCTCGAGCTATCTGTTGCAGATTGGTGCGTATCGAAGCCAGGAGGATGCCGAGTCCACCAAAGGGCGGCTGGCGTTGGTTGGGCTCGAGGCCGCCATCGTACGGGCCGAGGTCAATGGCACCACGTTCTGGCGGGTGCGGGTCGGCCCCTTCAAGGACCTTGACGACACCAACCGGGCTCGCACCCGCCTGGCCGAAAACGGTTTTGATTCCTCCATCATCCGCTCGCGATGATTTCAGTGAGATTGCTTCCATGACCCGCTCTTTGCTCCCGCCTGATGCTCGCCCCGACGCCGCATCCGTTCGATCAGCCTGCCCCGACCTGAATGAGCCCGCGGCCCTGACCCGGGTCGCCGGGGCCGGTTCGACTGACTCGCCGCGCCGTACTGCGCTCACCACCATGGCAAGCGCAGCGCTCGCCGGACTCGCCCCGGTCGGGGCGGGGTGGATCGGTTTGCTTGCTACCGGGATCAACCCCGCCCATGCGCAGGCGGTCGAAGGCAAGGACTTTCGTGCAGTCTCCCCGCCGGCTCCCACGGATGCCCCGACCGGCCGGATCGAGGTGGTCGAGTTCTTCTGGTATGGCTGCCCCCATTGCCACTCACTGGAGCCCGCACTCAAAGACTGGGTGCGTCGTCTGCCCGCCGATGTGGTCTTTCGCAAGGTCCATGTGCCCTGGCAGGTCCAGGCCCATCAACAGCTCTTTTTCACGCTGGAGAGCCTCAACCTCACTGAGGCGCACAACGACAAGGTCTTCGCGGCGATCCACACCGATCGCAACAAACTTGACAAGCCGGAAGCCATGGCGGATCTGCTTGCCCGGCACGGTGTCGATCGCAAGCAGTTCCTCGATGCCTATGCTTCCTTCGGGGTGCGGACCCGCACCCAACGGGCAACGCAGCTTGCCGCGGCCTACAAGATCGAGGGGGTGCCCACCTTCGGGGTGGCCGGGCGCTTTGTGACCTCGCCCTCCATGACCGGTTCGAATGGCGCGGCCCTGCAGATGGTCGACGCCCTGGTCGGTCGCATACGCAAGGGCGGCTGATTGTTCAGAATCGTCAGCCTGGTGCCCAGCCTGACCGAACTGCTCTTTGCGCTTGACCGAGGGCCTGATCTGGTTGGGCGCACCGGATTCTGCGTTCATCCTTCGCCCGCAGTTCGGGCTGTGCCCAAACTCGGCGGCACCAAGACGGTGGATGAAGCGGCCGTCATCGCTGCCGCACCCACGCATCTGGTCGTCAATGTCGATGAAAACGAAAAGCCCACCATCGAGCGTTTGATGGAGGCCCTGCCCCATACCGAGCTGGTGGTGACCCATCCGTGCGCCGTGCGCGACAATCGTGCGCTCTATGCGCAGTTCGGCGAACTGTTTGACTGCAAGCCACAGGCCGAGGCCCTGATCGCCGCCTTTGACCGGGCGCTCGAGCCGATCGAGGCACAATCGTATGTGCCGGTTCCCGTGATCTACCTCATCTGGAAGGATCCCTGGATGACGGTTTCACCGAGGACCTACATCGCCGATGCCCTCGCCTGTGTCGGACTGCAGGTGCGGGCACCGGCATCGGATCGCCGCTATCCCGAAATTCACTGGGATCAGTTCGTTCCCGCAGCGCAGGACCGAGTGCTCTTCTCGAGTGAACCCTATCGATTCGGTCCGGGTCACGCCGCCGCCTTTGCCAAGGACCATGGTCTGCCCCCGCAGCACTGCCTGCTCGTCGATGGCGAGATGACTTCCTGGTATGGGCCCCGCGCGATTGCGGGTCTGCACTATCTGGCTGAATTGCGCAGGCGCATCGAGCGCTCATAGAGGTCGTTGGCGCGCAGTCCGGTGGCTTGAGCGGCCACCTTGGCCGCCTGGCGCGGGGGCATGGCCTCGCACAGGGCGCGCAGCCAGTCATCGATGCCGGCCTCCTGTGCTGCCGCATCGGCCAGCGCATCCAGGTCCATCTCGGACGCAGGACGGGCCGCCGCCATGGCGATCGCGAGCACGAACTCGCCACGCAGCCGATTGGTGTCCTGGGCAAACCAGTGGTGCAGGACCCCGATGCTGCAGCGGTGGACCTGCTCGAAGCGTTTGGTGAGCTCGCGGCCCACCACGACGGTGCGATCGGCTTCGAGCACAGTCGCAAGATCGGCCACGGTGGCCTCGATGCGATGAGGTGATTCGTAGATCACGACCGAGGCCGGCAGGCGGGAAAGTTCGCGCAGACGTTGCACTCGGGCCGTCGCCCGGGCCGGCAGAAAGCCCTCAAAATGCACGGGCCCCTCGGGCAGGCCGGCCACGGAGACCAGCGCGGCCAGGGCACTCGGCCCGGGGACCGGAATCACCGGCAGGCCGGCCTCATGCACCGCCGCGACAACGCGTGCACCGGGATCGCTGATGCCTGGGGTCCCGGCATCGCTTGTGAGGGCCACGGTTTCGCCGGCCTGAATGCGTTGCACGATCTGCGGCGCGACGCGGGCTTCATTGTGACCATGACTCGACAGCAGGACGGCCGGTCGAGCCCCTACATGGTCAAGCAGCACCCGCGCTACGCGGGTGTCTTCGGCAGCCACAACATCCACCTTTCGTAGTAGATCGCACGCATGGGCACTCAGGTCCGACAGCCGCCCGATGGGTGTGGCCACCACATACAATCCGGGCTCGAGTCGGGAGTCTTCCATGGTCCGTGCTTGGGGTGGGGTGCAGCGTCGTCGCCTGATTGGGGCCTTCAGCAGGGCATCGTGCGGACTGCTGTGCGGTGCGCTCAGCCGATCATTGTCCGCCCAGGGGCCGGGCCCCGCAATCTCGCCGCTCATTGTCCTGCTTTCCCCTCCGCGTGGCGGGCCCTTCGATCGGGCCATCGATTGCGTGGCGGCCGGGTTACAGGCCGCTCTGGCGGTGGATGGCCAGCCCGCCCGCCTCGCGCTCTACGAGGTGGGTGATACAGCCGAATCGCTGGCCGCAGCGCTGGCGGATGTGCATTCCCGGCAAGCCGTCATGGCCCTGGGCCCGCTCACCCGGGATGGGGTCAATTCCCTGGCGGGTCTGCCGGTCCTGCCTCTGCCCGTACTGGCACTGAATCAGGCCGACCTCGATCCCGCGCCCGGCTCGAGCCTCTGGATGCTGAGTCTGGCCATCGAGGCCGAATCCCGGCTGGCGGCCCGGCAGGCCTTCGACCAGGCTCGCGCTCGCCTCAGAGACCGCATGCCCAGGGCGCTGGTGGTGGGCACCGATACCCGGGTGGCCCAGCGCAGCGCGCTGGCCTTTTCCGAAGCCTGGGAAGCACAGGGGGGCAGTCTGTTCGAGTCGATGAGCTTTGATACGCCGCGTCCGCCGCCCGATCTGTCCGGGCGAATCCAGCGGGCTCGACCCGACGTGGTGTTTCTGGCCTTGCGCGCCGAGCAGGCGCGCCTGCTGCGGCGCGAACCCGGGCCAGCCTGGTGGGGACATTCGCTGCTTGCGCTCGCCCAGGCCCCCGAGCTCGACGGTCTGCGCCTTCTCGAGATGCCCTGGCTGGCCGAGCCCCAGCATCCGGCAGTCATGGCCTATCCGCGACCGCCCAGCGACTACACCACTGACATGCAGCGTCTCTATGCCCTGGGCATCGATGCCTGGCGGGTCGCGCGTTATCGGCTCGAGTCGCGCCGCGAATTCGATCTTGACGGTGTGACGGGCCGTCTGCGCCTGACTTCAGCCATGGCCGGGCGCATCGAGCGATTACCGCGTGCCGTGGAGTACCGAAACGGTGTTCCCATCGGTCTCGAGCAACTCGAGACCACACTTTGAGGTCATGCAGGCCCCCTTGCAGCAACAGGGCCTGGCCACCGAGGCTCGCGTGGAGCGATGGCTCATTGCCCACGGCCTGGTCGCCATCGATCGCAATGTCCGCTGTCGCTTCGGCGAGATCGATCTGGTGATGCGCGATCAGGATCACTGGGTTTTTGTTGAGGTTCGAGAGCGTCGATCTTCGCGCTTCGGTGGGGCCGTCGCGAGTGTCGACTGGCGCAAGCAACAGCGCCTGATACGCACGGCCCAGTTCTACATGCAGCGTCGCTTCGGTCATCACGACTGGCCAGCCTGCCGGTTCGATGTGGTGGCCGTGGAGCAGGGTCGACCGCACTGGATCCGTGCCGCCTTCGGTTTGCGCTGAGCATTCTGAAAGCCGCCTGCAGACGACTGTCTATACTTGCAGCTATCGATTGGTTCGGGAGCCTTCATGAATCCAAGTTTTCGCGCCCTGTGTGCCTTGACCCTGCTGTCTGGATCGCTTGCGATCTCGGGGTGCGTGTCGATGTCCTCGGACGGTGTGCAGTTCGATCGACGCACGCTGGGTGTGCAGACCGATGACACGCAGATCGAATGGCGGGTCAGCAATCGCATGCCCGATGCGATTCGGGGCTCGCGCGGCGTGGCCGTCACCAGCTACAACAAGCGGGTACTGCTCACGGGCCAGGTCCCGGATGCGCAGGCCAAGTCCGAAGCCGGACGCCACGCCCAGCAGGTGTTCGGCGTGGTCGAGGTCTACAACGAACTCGAGATCGGGCCGCGCCTGTCACTGACGGCCCAGGCTGCGGACGCGGCGCTGACGGCCCGCGTCAAGGCGGCATTCGTCGAACAGCAGGCCCTGACCCACAATACCGTGAAGGTGGTCACCGAAAACAACGTCGTGTACCTCATGGGTCTGGTCACACGGCGTGAAGCGCCTGCCTATTCCACTGTGGCCAGTCGGGTCGGGGGGGTGCGTCGCGTGGTTACCCTGTTCGAATACATCACCGACGAAGAACTTCAGCGCATTCGCTCTCGCTGAACCCTCGCCGACGACCGTCAATCGGCGGCAACTCGCCCCCCCAGGGGGGACTGACTAGCCTCGAGGCCTCTGTTCAGATGCCCTCGAGGCCGTCATGTTGCCCTTCGTGATTGCAATTCTTTGCCTGCTCGCTGCAGTGGTGGCCGCGTCGGGACATTTCATGGGTCGGCTGAATCGACTGCGTGCGGCCTGCAGGCAGGCGTTTGCAAGGCTCGATGAACCGCTCAAGGCCCGCCAGGATCTCGTGCGCGATTTCATTGAGCACGGGTCAATGCAGGGCCTGCTGCAACGCCAGGTGCGGGAGTCGCTTCAGGCTGCAAGACAGACCGCGGGTGCGGCGCGGGCCTGGGCGGCCGGCCGTCCTGACGACGTTCGGGCGCTGGCTCGCGTCAACGACAGCGAGGCGCAACTGGCGCGGGCGCTGCAGGCCGCATTGCAGTCGGTGCGCCCGGAGGTACTGAGTTCGGCCGGTCTGGACGTGCTGGTCGAGCGCCTGGTTCAGGCGGATGACTTGGTCGCCCGCCGGATGACGGAATTCAATCAGGCCGTGTCGGCCTACAACCGCCCGGTGTCGCGAGCGCCTCTGGGGCTGCTCGCCCGAGTGCTTGGGTATCAACCCAGCCTGCCGATGGGCAAGGCCTTGACGCCCCCGGTGATCCTGCCGCCCTCATCGACGCATGCCTGTCCCGGGAGCGTGCTCTGAGCGCAGATCGTCGTTTTGTGGTTGCGTGCACGCGAAAGTCCGATCGCATGGGGTGGTTCAGCAAGGATCCCGAACGGCTTGCCGCCAGTCTTGGTGCAAGTGCGCTGGATACTCTGGCCGATCCTGCCCATCGCAGGCTCGAGACCCAGGTTGAATCGCTCGCACTTGCCGCCCAGGTTCCCGTGCCCACGCCGATGGTCATGGAGCGCAATCTCCAGACCGAGGCATTTGCCCTGGGATGGGATCAGCGCCGGACCGTTCTGGTGGTCAGTCGTGGGGCGTTGGATGGTCTGAGCCGTCAAGAGTTGCAGGGTCTGTTGGCGGTGGCAATGTCACGCATCATGGCCGGTGAGATTCGCCAGGCGACGCGCGCCCGCATGCGTGCGCGTGCGCGCTGGCCCGCGTGGCTGAACCTCATGCCACGATCGGCCCCACCGGTCCGGACGAACGGTGCTTCAGCCGCACTGGTGGCCGACCTGACGGTTGAAGCTGAGCGGGTTCATCGCCATTTGCATGCGCCTCGACCCGGGGATGAGCCCACGGGCCGTCTGCTGCGTTTGGCCCAGGAGACAGCAGGCGCTGCAGCATTGCTGGTGGCGCTGTTGCAGGACAGAGCGGCTGTGCAGTCTCCCGCCTGGGGCCGACACTGGCTGGTCGCAGGCCAGCGCTATGACATGGTCAGGGAGTTGTTGGCAGGCCTCGAAGTCGAGACGCGGGCGGCACTGCGCTGGCCGCTCACCGAACTCGCTCTGGCCCGCATGAGCAACCTGGGCCCGCCCCCGCGGCTTGCGCTTCTGGTGTTGCTGCGCGAAGTGCTCAACCATTCACCCCATTGTGCCCCCCGCGCCTGGATGGACTTTGCACTCATGACCCGCCGACTCGCCCCGGAGGTCTCACCTTCGACCTTGAAGGCGCCAGGAAACGAGCCGATCGCCGCGCGTCATGTCCGGGTGGTGTGTGCGGTGTTTGCCTGTATGGCGGGCGTTCATGAGGTTCGCGCCGATCGCACCGCCAATGCGTTGATTCGCGTGCTGGGACTGGACCCGGTCGGGGGGACGGCCGGCCCGCTGGCGGCTCCGGCCTTTGGCCACGCGGTGGTCCAGCTGGCCAGACTGCCCGCGGATGACCGTGAGCTTCTGGTACGAGGACTGCCTCAGATGCTGGCGCAGGAGCCTGAGGGCGAGGTTCGCGAGTGGCTGCGGCTGTTGCGGCTGGTGATCGATGCGCCGACCGGGCGACCCGCGCGGGTCGAGTTGCCGGAATCGATTCAGGCCGACTGAACTCGCGGTTTGAACCTGCCCGGTTGAGTCAGGTCAGACCGGCTGCATGCGCCTGCTGGTCAGCGTGATAGGACGATCGCACCAGTGCACCGACCGCCGCATGGCTGAAGCCCAGCGCCATGGCATAGGCCTCGAACTGCTTGAACCGGTCGGGATGCACATAACGCTGCACCGGCAGGTGATGCGATGAGGGCGCCAGATATTGACCGATCGTGATCATGTCGATCTCGTGGGCGCGCATGTCGCGCATCGTCTGTTCGATCTCGTCATCGGTTTCGCCGAGCCCCACCATGATCCCCGACTTGGTGGGCACGCCCGGCACCTCGCGTTTGAACTCGGCCAGCAGCTTGAGCGAGTGGGCGTAGTCGGAGCCCGGCCTGGCCTGGGCATACAGCCGCGGTACGGTTTCGAGGTTGTGGTTCATGACGTCGGGTGGCGCAGCCTTCAGGATGGCCAGCGCCCGATCGAGCCGGCCCCGAAAGTCGGGCACCAGCACTTCAATGCGCGTGGCGGGTGAAGCCTGTCGCACGGCCTCGATGCAGGCCACAAAATGCGCAGCCCCTCCGTCGCGCAGGTCATCCCGGTCAACCGAGGTGATCACCACATACGACAGCTTGAGCGCTGCAATGGTGCGCGCGAGATTGGCGGGCTCCTCGGTATCCAGGGGATCCGGGCGACCATGGCCCACATCGCAGAACGGGCAGCGCCGCGTGCATTTGTCGCCCATGATCATGAAGGTGGCCGTGCCCTTGCCGAAGCACTCGCCAATGTTCGGGCAGGAGGCCTCTTCACAGACCGTGTGCAGACGGTGTTCGCGCAGGATGCGTTTGATGTCATGGAAGCGGCTGCCCGGGGCGGCCGCCTTGACGCGGATCCAGTCGGGCTTGCGCAGCGCCGGCCCTTCATGCACCACCTTGATCGGGATGCGTGCGGTCTTGCCTGCGCCTTTTTGCTTGAGCGTGGGATCGGCCGAGGGGCTCGCGTCGGCTTTGAGGGTTGAGTCGGCCATGACAGGGGGTTTCTCGTCGGAGTTCGGGTGGACCATGCCGGCTGGAACGGCGAGGGATCACGGGGCCGTGTACAGATGCCGCGCGAGTGCAGCACCCAGCGCCTGGCCCACGTCAGCAAGGCGAGGGACGGGTCGAGCGCCGGCCCGTCGAAGGTCCGTCACGGGCAGGCCAGCATACCCGCAGGGGTTGATGCAGCCAAACGGACTCAGGTCCATGTCGACATTCAGGGCAATGCCGTGATAGCTGCGCCCCCGGCTGATCTTCAGGCCGAGCGAGGCGATCTTGGCGCCGGGCCGGTCTGATGCCACGGGGTCGTTGTCGATCGGGCCTGCAGCGGGGGCCGGGTCGCGCAGATACAGGCCCGGTGCGCCCGGCTTGCGCATGACCGGCACCTGCCATTGGGCGCAGGTGTCGATCGCGGCAGCCTCGAGGCGGCAGACCATGTCTCGCACCCCCAGGCCCAGGCGGGCCAGATCGATGAGGGTATAGGCCACCACCTGCCCCGGGCCGTGATAGGTCACCTGGCCTCCGCGTTCGGTCTGAATGACAGGAATATCTCCGGCAGTGAGCACATGCTCCGCTTTGCCTGCCAGGCCCTGTGTGAAGACCGGGTCGTGCTCGAGCAGCCAGATCTCGTCGGCCTGATCGGCGCTGCGCTGGGCAGTGAACTCACGCATGGCCTGCAGGGCCTGAGCGTAGGGCACCCGGCCGAGCTCTCGCAGGACAACATCGGCACCCGGCCCAGGCAGCGGGCTCGAAGCGCCGGGCACCTTGGGGCGAGCCCCATCGGACAGGGAGCAGGGGGTCACACTGAGCGAATGCAAGAGAGGATGTGAAAGGTTGAGCGAATGATCGAGATGCTAACCGGCCCGAACCTGCATCCACCACTTGCCCCCTTCCCGCGCGGGTCGCTCGAACTCATTGCGGCCGTGATCGGGGCGGGCGCACCCGACCCCCGAACCCGGTCCGCCGCCGCAGCCCTGCAGCGTCGCCGATGGAGGGCAACTCTGGAACCCGCCGTGCACTGGGGCCGTGCGGTGGTGGCGCGCGGTGAAATGAGGTCGGGCAAGGACGCAACCCTCAGGGGCCAGAGTCCGCACAGGATCGATGCGGTCCGCCGCCTGGCGATTGTCTCGGACTTCTCCATCAGGCTGGCGGATCGCGTAAGCCAGTGCTTGCTTGGCAATCGAAAGCCTCTGGTGATTGGGGGGGACCACTCCTGCGCGATCGGCACCTGGAGCGGTGTGGCCCGTTATCTGGGCGTCCGCAGCCGCTCAGCGCCGCTCGGGCTGCTCTGGATCGATGCCCACCTCGATGCCCACACACCCCGCAGCTCGGACTCGAAGATGCCCCATGGCATGCCGCTCGCCGTGCTGCTGGGCGAGGGCCCACAGGCGCTGACCCACCTGGCGGGTGAGGCGCCGGTGCTGCAGGCCGATCGCGTGGTGGTGCTGGGCGCTCGCAGCTGGGAGCCGGCCGAAGCCCGACGCCTCGAACGCCTGGGCGTGCGGGTGATTTCGGCAGACGAGGTGAGGGCGCGCGGGCTGTCGGTGTGCATGACGGAGGCCTTGCGCCGGGTGCGAGGCCTTGATCTGCAACCGTGGGGCCTGAGCCTGGATGTTGATGCGCTCGATCCACAGCAGATGCCCGCAACCGGTACGCCTGTGGCGGGCGGTCTGCAGGTGGATGAACTGGCCGCGGCCCTGCAGGGATTGGCCTGGGCCGAGGGCTTGCAGGCCATGGAGTTGGCCGAGTACAACCCGCGCCTGGATCCCGACTGCCATACAGCGTGTCAACTGATGAAGCTGCTCACCGCTCTGATCGGGCTCAGAGCACCACCTTGACCCAGGGATGCCCGGTGAGCTCCCGGTAGAGCGCATCGAGCTGCTCGCGCGAGGTGGCGCGGATGGTGGCGGTCAGACCCAGATAGGTGCCTTGTCGCGAAGGCCGCATCTCGAGACTGGCTGCATCGAAATCCGGTGCATGCCGATGCACCACGGCCACGATCGCCTCGGCGAATCCGTCCACCCGCAGGCCCATCACCTTGAGGGGAAAGTCCGTTGGAAACTGCAGCAGTTCGGTGCGGGAGGACTCGGGGGTCATGTGCTCGCCTGCTTGGCCTGCTGGTACGCGGCATGCAGCGCCCGGAACACCGGGCCGGGCGCACCGCTGCCCACAGGCCGGCCATCGAGCCGCGTGATCGGCAGCACTTCCTTGGTGGCCGATGACAGCATGAGCTCGTCAGCCTGCTCAACTTCGGTGCGATGCACGGGGCGGGCCTCGAAGGCAATGCCACAGGCCTCGCACAGCTCCTGCATCAGCCCATAGCGAATGCCCTCGAGAATGCGGCGATCTTTGGGGGCGGCCAGCACGCGACCATGACGCACCACCCAGATGTTGCTCGAAGAGCCCTCGGTGAGCAGCCCGTCGCGAAACATCACGCATTCGGTGGCGCCGGCATCGACGGCCGCCTGGCGGGCGAGCACATTGCCCAACAACGAGGTGGACTTGATGTCGCAGTTGAGCCAGCGCTCATCCGGCAGCGTGACGGCGCTCACCCCGTCGCGCAGGTGCTCGTGAGCAATGGCCGGAAGCGGGCTGGTCATGCCGAACACCGTGGGCGTGATGCCTTTGGGAAAGGCGTGATCGCGCTTGGCCACGCCTCGCGTGACCTGCAGATAGACGAACTGGTCATCCCAGGGATGGCGATCGATCAGGGTCTGCACCAGCTGGCGCCAACCGGCTGCATCCATCGGGTTGTCGATGCGCAGCTTGGCCAGACTGCGCACCAGACGGGCATGGTGCTCGTTCCAGCGAAACGGGCGGCGGCCATAGACCGGGACGACTTCGTAGATGCCATCGCCGAAAATGAAGCCCCGATCGAGTACCGGGATGCGGGCCTGATCGGCGGGCAGAAACTCGCCGTTGAGATGGACGATGGATGGATCCGACATGGCGCTCACCTGATCACTTGAACCAGAGTCGGATCGTATCCCAGGCCCGACCGAGCAGACCGGCCTGGGGCACGGCATCAAGGGCCACGAGGGCGTGTTCGGCAATGACCCGATCATCGACCTTCACGCGCAGGGTACCGATGCGCTGGCCCTTCTCGAGTGGGGCCACCAGCGGCTCGATGCGTTCGATCTCGCCCTGCACGCGCGGGGCCTGACCCCGCGGCACGGTGGTGAGCACGGACTGGGCAAAGCCGGCCTTGACTTCGGCCGCGGCGCCCTTGAAGACCGCGTACTGGGCCACGGGCTGATCCTTGCCATAGAGGCGCACCAGATCGAATCCGCTGTAGCCATAGTTGAGGAGCTTTTGCGACTCGATGGCGCGCGAACTTTCGGTGGCCGCCCCGAGCACCACCGAGAGCAGCCGACGGGGCTGATCAAGCCCCGGCTGCTCACGCCGGCTGGTCGCCACCAGGCAATAGCCCGCCGCCTCGGTGTGGCCGGTCTTCATGCCATCGACCGAAGGATCCACGAAGAGCAGCCGGTTGCGATTGGGCTGACGGATGTTGTTGTAGGTGTACTCCCGCTGCGCATAGAGCTTGAAGTAGTCGGGGTGGTCTTCGATGACCCGCATGGCAAGTGCGGCCAGATCGCGGGCCGTGCTGTAGTGCTGCGCGCCTGGCAGGCCCGAGGCGTTGGTGTAGGCGGTGTTCGTGAGACCCAGGCGCTTGGCCTCGCGGTTCATCTGCTCGGCAAATGCGGCCTCGCTGCCCGCGATGGCCTCGGCCAGAATCACTGCGGCGTCGTTGCCCGACTGAATGATCAGGCCGTGGAGCAGCTGATCGACCGTGGCCGGGCTCGCCGGATCGACGAACATGCGCGAACCCACCGCCTTGTAGGCCAGCATGGAAACGGGCGGACGGGCATCGAGCGTGAGCTTTTTGTCCTTGACCGCATTGAAGGCGAGATAGGCCGTCATGAGCTTGGTGAGCGAGGCCGGCTCGACCTTCATGTCGGGATCGCTCGCCGCGAGCAATTGCCCGGTGGTCACATCCATGAGCAGCCAGGAGCGCGCCGCAATGGGCGGCGCATCGCGCGGGGCCAGCCCCTGGGTGGCGGCCACGGGTTCCACCACCGGCACATTGCGCCCACCCTTGCCGGTGCGCGCCTTGGCCGCAGAGGCTTCCCTGTCGCGCGACTGGGCCCAACCCGGGGTCGGCTGAAGCAGGCTCGCGGCCATGAGCACCGACAGTGCGAGCCCGAGGACCAGGCCCAGCGTGGGCTGCAGCGCCTTCAGCAGCCAGTCCTTGATCCCGGTGAGCTTTTGATGAAAGAAATGATCGGCCCCGGGAATGACCACCACGGGCAGGCCCTGTGGGCGTGCCCAGTCGAGCACCGCTGACAGCGGAACGGTGTCATCGAGCTCGCCATGCAGCACGAGTGTGTCGGCGGGTACATCGAGCATGCCCGGGCGGATGACGGCGGTGCCGATGAAGATGAGCCGCTGCGCAGGTGTGCCGGCCTGAGCCAGATGCTGCGCCACACGCGAGAGCACGAGCGTCCCGAACGAAAAGCCGGCCAGGATGATGGGCAGCGATGCGCCCTGCGGTTCAGCCGCGCGGGCGGCGGCGATGACGGCCAGGAGGTCGTCGGTTTCACCGCGGCCTTCGTCGTGGGCGCCCTCAGACTCACCCACGCCACGGAAGTTGGGACGCCAGCAGACATAGCCCAGCGCGAGCAGGGTGCGGGCCAGCGTCTGCACCACCTTGTTGTCGCGTGTACCACCATAGAGGGGGTGGGGATGCGCGATCAGTGCAATGCCGCGGACGGGCTGCTCACGCGGACGGTCCAGGGCGATGTCGATACGGCCTGCAGGGCCGGCAATGCCGATGATCTCGGTATGGGGGTTCATGCAGTCAGGGGTCAACCGTCAATCATCAGACGCGCCACGGGCTTGCCGTCGCGCAGGTGCGACTCGACGATCTCGTCGATGTCGGCGGTATCGACAAAGGTGTACCAGATGGCCTCGGGATAGACCACGGCCACGGGCCCGTGTTCGCAGCGATCGAGGCAGCCGGCCTTGTTGACCCGGACCTGGCCGGGACCCGAAAGACCGAGCGCCTTGACGCGATCCTTGCAGTGGGCCTGAAGTGCAGCCGCACCCTGATGGGCGCAGCATTCACGGCCGTCGGTGCGCTCGTTCAGGCAGAAGAAGATGTGCTTGGCGAAATGGCTCATGCGCAATTATAGGCGGCCGTGCAGCGCAGCCATGGATCGTTTCAGGGTGGGCACCGCGGTATGGCCCAGGCTCATCGGCGTCGCCCAGGCTCATCGGCGTCGCCCAGGCTCATCGGCGTCGCCCAGGCTCATCGGCGTCGCCAGAACCAGACGATCGCTGCAAACGGCCACGCGACCGCAATCCAGCGCAGCAGTCCGTGCAGGTTCACCAGCTGGACACCGCGCGCTGCCGCGAGGGTGTCTTCGAAATAGCGATCGGGAGGCGCCAGATTGGTGAGCGCGATGACCATCACCAGGCAGATCAGGCCCACGCGCGCCCGTGCCCTTGGGGTGAGGGTATCGATCAGATAAAGCAGGGCGCAACCCATGATCAGCCCGCCCTGCGCACCCGGCGTAAGCCAGGCGAGTGGTGCCTCAAAGCCCCGCAATCCCTGGGCCGCGACGCTGTTCAGTCCTGCGGCGATGCCCCCCAGGGCCGCAAGCACCGTGAGGCGACGGCGTGGCTGATGAACCTGACCCAGTGCAAGCGCGCCGATCGAGCCTACGGCGCACATCACGACGGCCGCTTCGATCAATACGCTGCCAGCCGCTGGGTTGGCCCCGGACCAGAGCCGATCCAGCCAGGCCTCCACGCGCAGTACCTGCCCATCAGCCAGGGCAGGTGAAGCATCGAGTCGCCAAGGCGAGGGGCCCAGCGCATCGAGTAGAGCCTGCATCGCCGCACGCAGATCGCCGACCGAGAACAGCATGGCCTGGGGCACCGCCTGAACAGCCAGCCAGGCGATCAGCAGCAGCCAACCCGAGGGCGGGCCTTCGTCGTACCAGCGCCGCGCCACGGGGAGCCGTCGTCCCTGACTGCGCTGCCGGCCCTGATGGACCAGAGCGCCCAGGCTCGCCCCCAGCAGGCCGCCCACGCTGTTGGCCAGCAGATCGAGCAGCGAGGGCACGCGCTGGGGCAGACCGGTCTGGGCGGTTTCAAGTGCGAACGACAGCAGCATGCAGCCCACGGCGACCTGCAGCAGACCCACAACGGGAGCCCGGTGGCGCATGAACGCCACATTGAGGAGCGCGCCCAGCAGCAGGTAGGCCAGCACATTGCTGGCCACATCAAAGCCCGTCCAGTAGCGCGGCAGGCCTCGCATCAGATAGGCCAGGGCGGACTCGGCCCGCGGGCTCCAGGGGCCGAAGGGGTAGAGCGTGACCACCACCACCGCCAGCAGCAGCGCCAGCGCCAGCGCTCGCAGCAGCGGGCTGGCCGGGGTGAAGGCGGGCGCAGTGCGGCTTGTTACCATCGATCCATGAAACCGGTTGCACCCGACTGTTCGATGCGCCTGGCTTGCGAGCAGCGCGGGCCGGCCCGCAAGAGCGAACCCGTCATTGGGTGCGGGCAGTCCGTGCCATCGACGAGGGTCTTGCCATGAGCGATGTCCCTGTGCGGCTCGAGCGGGTCGAGACCATCGACTCCACCAATGCCGAACTCATGCGTCGCGAGGTTCATGGCTCAGACGATACCGTGCGCGCGCTCTGGGCGCAGCAGCAGACCGCGGGTCGCGGTCGCCAGGGCCGGGTCTGGCATTCGCGACCGCAGGACGCGATCACGCTGTCGGTGGCCTGTGACCTGAGTGCACCGGTGAGTGCACTGCTCGGTCTGCCGCTGGCCATCGGCGTGGCCCTGGCCGAGGTGCTGCAGCGCGCGGGCGCTGCGCTGTGGATCAAGTGGCCCAATGACCTGTACCGCATCGAGCAGGGCCTGCCGCACAAGGTGGGCGGCATTCTTACGGAGGTGAAGGCCCTCGGTGCCGGTCGTCATCGGGTGGTGAGCGGCTTTGGCCTCAACCTCTTTGCGCCGCCCCAGGCCCTGAGCCCATCTGCATCGAATCCAACGCCAGCGCCTGCCGGCGCCCTCTTCGCGCCTCAGGCGCGTGCCCGGATCGACAGAGAACGCTTGGCCCAGGATCTGGCCGATGCAGTGGCCGAGGTGATGCTGCGCTATCCCACCGAGGGCCTGACCCCCTGGTTTGAGGCCTGGAGCCGGCTTGATCTGCTCGCCGGGCGGGCCATCACCGTGCATCACCCGGACGGGCGCAGCGAGCCCGCGCAGGCGCAGGGCATCGATGCTCAGGGTGCTCTGTTGATTCTCGATACGCAGGGGGCAGCCCGCGCACTCACGTCGGCGGAGGTGAGTGTGCGCCTGCAGGATTGATCTGCAGGCATCATCTGTCTCGGGCGCCTGCTGCACCTGTTCGCCGGCAGCCCTTCACCCATCACGCTCCCGCACATCCGTGCGGGACTCAACATCCCCAGGAGACCCTCATGAAGACCCTTCGAGACCGCGTGGCGGTGGTGACTGGCGCCGCCAGCGGCATTGGCCTGGCCATGGCTCAGGCCTTTGCAGCCCAGGGCATGAAGCTGGTGCTGGCCGATATCGAACAGGCCCGGCTCGATGCCGCCCTGCAGGGGCTGCGTGCGCAGGGCGCGACCGCCATCGGCCAGCGTGTCGATGTGGCCGATGAGGCCCAGGTGCAGGCGCTTGCCGATGCGGCCTGGGCTGAATATGGCGCGGTGCATGTGGTGTGCAACAACGCCGGGGTGGCCGCGCCCTCGCTCATGACCAATGCCTGGCAGGCTCCGATTGCCGACTGGCAATGGATTCTGAATGTGAACCTGATGGGCGTGCTCTATGGCGTGCGGGCCTTTGTGCCGCGCATGCTCGAGCAGGGCGAGGAGGGTCATATCGTCAATACCGCCTCGGTGGCGGGCCTGCTCACCGGCGCCAATCCCTACCATGTGTCCAAGCAGGGCGTGACCTGCATCACTGAGGGCCTGTATCGCGACCTGCGTCGCGCGGGGGCCAAGGTGTCGGCGTCGGTGCTCTGCCCGGGCCTGATTCGCACCGACATCATGAAGGCCGAGCGCAACCGGCCGGCCGAGTTTGGCGCCGCCACCGACCGCGAGCAATTGCCCGGTGCGGTGCGTGCGGCGGTGGAGTCGTTTGATGCTGCGCTCGAGGCGGGCTATCCGCCTGAGGTGGTGGCCGCCGATGTGGTCAAGGGCATCCAGGACGATCGCTTCTACATCGTGCCGGCGCAGCCCTTCCTGCAGGACCTGGTCAATGTGCGCATGACCGACCTGCTCGAGCGGCGCAACCCCACGATGCCGCCCGCCC
>Ga0255100_1000365_pt1 | contig 18702 bp, 12 predicted proteins | sample Colum_Colum_RepB_2_FD_188449 | JGI IMG/M metagenome (GOLD analysis project Ga0255100, IMG submission 188449) | Freshwater microbial communities from Columbia River, Oregon, United States - Colum_Colum_RepB_8d | ecosystem: Environmental > Aquatic > Freshwater > River | place: USA: Oregon...
GCTCATGAATCTTCCCGCGTGGCACCTCGTCTGCAAAGATGAGGCTGGCGCCCAGCACCACACTGCGCTCGAATCCATCGAGCTCGTCCAAGGCGACACTGGCCCAACGGTGGTGAAGCGCACGGACGATGGTGGAGAGGAGCCCTTTGCCGTTCGCTCCGTCGCCCAGCCACAGTTGCGCCCGCTGGAACCTCGCATCCGACAAGAACGTGTAACCCACATACTCTTGCACGCGTGCCCGTACGTCGGCATCGGGCAGCGCTCTCTCGATGAATCGGATGAATTCGTGCGCGTCTGCAGCAGGGTCGTATGAGCAGTTCAGCACATGTCGGATGCCCAGTGCTCGCTCCGGCGCCTTCAGTGAAATTGTTGTGTTCTCGACGTGCACGTAGCCGTTGCGAACCGGAATGACGGTTTTTCCCGTCAAGGGAGGTACAGGTGTCAAGAACAGAGCGGCCGCTCGCAGTGCTTGGGATGCGTTCGCGTCACTCGCGTGCCCAGAGGCATTCTTGACCAGCCAGCGATACGCCTCGACCCGAGCATCTCGCTCGTCCAGAGCCGCCCAGTGGGTTTCCATCCATTTGTGCAGAACTCCGCCATCACTGGCGTAGGTGCCGGCCTTTGCAAGGGCGCTCGCATATGCATGGGGCTCGAATGCCTTACTCATGCTGCCCCCTTTTTCGGCGGAAGAGCCTTTGCGGCGTGGACAGACAGCCAGGCCTCCACGTCTGCTTCGCGCCAGCGAAGCAAGCGGGTTCCAGGCAGTTGAACGCGGGGTGGCACAGCCTGCGGGTTGCGCAACAAGTCGCTTTTCAGGGTTGCCGGGCTTCGCCCGAGCAGTCGAGCTACGTCGACGATGGTGAGAAGAGGATGCATGGAGTTTCTCCAGCACGGCGGTTGGCACTGAAGCGGCTTGATGCTCAGCTCCCTTGTGCCGCCAAGAGCCCCGTGCGGCAACCTGGTGCACCGTCTAGAGCCCTCGTTTTATTCCTCACGAAAAAAAGAGGGCGGCCACCACAGCGTCTCTTGCTGTGGTGGCCGCCCTCTTCACCCGGTGACGCGGCACGGGTACTCAAACCCTTCGTGTGCTACACATCACGCACGCGCGGAGCAGCAAGAAGCCGCCTGAAGGCGGCTTCTCTGTGGCCAATGAGGGCAGGCCCTGCTTGGTCTCGCCCGCCGTCTGCGGACTAGCGGCTAGTGGTTCAGGCTATCAAAGTTGCCCAGATTCCTCGGCTGCTTCGCGCAAGCGCTCGGCAAAGTCTTCGAACGTGATGTGCCCGGCTTCGTCACCCCCGCAATCAACGATTGCCTCGAGTGCTGCCCACCAGCGGTCGGTCAAGCGGAAGACATCACCATACGCATCGAGTTCCTCAAGGAACATCGCAAAACGCTCCTTCGTACCGAAGAGGAACTTCACCCATGAGTCGCGGGGAACGACGCCAGCCTCAATGGCCAACGTAATGGTGTCCAGCACCTCGTGCATTTCGATTCTGTCGGTGCCTTCGCCACGATTGGCCTCGGACAGGGGGATAACTTTTTTCGATGCTACGTCGAACAAGTTCGGGTAGGCGATGACGGGACGGTTGTTGAAGGCGTAGCCGCGGATAACTTCAGTCATTTTTTCCTCTCTTTGGGTAGTGCTCTACTTCGTATAGCAGCCCCGTTATCGACGGCTCCCGTGAAAGCTGAAGCGCTCAAGCTTTTCATTCCCGCATGACAGGCTTGCTTTTCCCTTATCTGTGTGATGTTGCACAAATCCCGCAGCCGCCCAGACCGTGGAGGCTCCAAGTAGGGCAAGTCCCCACTTGAAGGGTAGAAACCCGACAAGTCCTCACCTGGATGGGCCCCGACAAGTTTCAACGCTGAAACTGCCTTGCAGCAGCGCCGTCAGACCCGGTGCCTACTCTGTGCGTGGCCGCCCTCTTCACCCGGTGACGCGGCACGGGTATCGCCTGGCTTGATTCGGATAGGCGCCCGAGCGTCGTGCTCGGGCGCAGGATTGGGGTTCGGTGGTGTTTCCACCTGGGGAGCTTTCGCGAGTCCCTGGTCGCTAACGTCGCCGAATCAATGAGCGTGGCGTCTGCGCTTTCCGCGCTTTCTGCGCCTGCGCGTTTCGCCTCTGGGTGTGTGTGGCGTGCCTCAATCTGGCCTTAATCCGCCCTCTCTCCCTTGGCCACTGTGACCTCCGCCTCGGGGAAATCGTAGCTCCCCTCTTCGAGGGGCATCAGGAGCTCCGGCGGCATGTCCATCAACACCACGCGTTGCGCAACCTTGGCGACCTTTTGGACGTTGGATTCAGCACCTGGCATTCGCATCAAGACGTCTTTCCAGCTGCCGAGGGCCCAATCGGTGCGTTGCATGAGTCGTCGCATGCCGTTGTGATGCTCCGAGGCGCAGACGGCGAGCTTCCAAGCCTTATCAGCTCGACTCCAGATGGGTCGAACACCGAACTCCTCCATCTGCATGGTCAACGGCTTGCGCACCTCATCTGGCCCGTGGACGATGGCTTGAACCATCTCTCGGATGGTCATGTGCACCTTGGACGAGGACTTCTCCACATTTGGGATGAACACGGCCACCTTGCGGTCGAGCAGCACTCGCAGACAGACATCGGCATCACGCTCCACGACCTGCTCGTGTGGCTTGAGAAGTTCAAGCTCCGCGAGCAGTTCGCGAAGTTCCTCGGCGCAAGGCACAGCGTCACAGGTCAGTGCTATGTAACCCGCAATCAGTGATGCGTACTTTCCGGCTGGTCGCGACTCATGTCCCAGGTTGATGAGCATGGGACGGATTGCGTTGATGGCGTCCTGCATCACCGGCCACCGGGTGAGCAGCATGCGACGAACTCGGCTTCCCAGCGCCGCCGTTTCATGTCTACGAGCCGAATCGAAAAGCGGCTGGTAGCAAGCTTGCGAATCCTTGCCCAAGGCGTTGAGGCAGATGCGTACGGTGCGGCTCTCCGTGGGGGAGTTGAAGACCGGCAGGCCAATACCCGCGACGAGAACGCCTGCCGGGGCATTGAAGTACCGCTGCTTGCCTCCGATGACTCGACTCAGCCGGTGCTCCGAGGCGTTGGAAAAGCTGATTCGCAGCGTCTCGAGGAGGTTCTCGACGGCCTCGACCTTCGAGCGACGGGCTTCCAGTTCGTCCACCAAAAGGGCTGCCGGTCGCTTCTCGAGCTCGTAGATGACCTGCGCCACGGTCGGAACGCCATCGCGGCGCATGGCTTGAGACCCCAAAAGCTGGGCAAATAACTCGAGCATTGTGGTCTTGCCCGCTCCGCGCTCAGCGGTGATGGCCAAGATGGGGCGATGGTCGAGCACCGGGCCGTAAAAGGCCATGGCGAGCCAACCCAGCAAGAGCTTGGCGTCCCCAGAACGGCGGAGACCGAAGGAATGTATCGCTTGCACGAGGCTTCTAATGTCCTCGTCCGACGCGATTGGAGTCTGCATCGAGAAGCCCAGGTCCGGCCCGCTCTGGTAGGTGGCGCCCTTTCGCTGCGGGGCAGTTTCACATGGTTGACCGTCTGATGTGGCGACATGGTCACCGAAGTTGACGATGACCTCTTTGCCATCCCGGTAGAGCCCGGGGCCTCGAACGCGAGTGTTGTCGAACAAGCCCATGGCATCGCAGGCCTCCTGAATGCACTCGAGAAGGCCGTCTTTGCTGAACTCCTCAGCTTTGGTCTTGGGATTCAGCTGCCGGTGGTCCTCCAGTACGGACTTGCCAAGCATCAGGACCAGCTTCTTTTCTTCGAGGTCCTGGGCGCGGAGGGTCATGAGTTGGCCCGTCTTACGCGACAGCACCACGTAGTTGCCATTCAGGTCGTACCCTGCGGGCTCCCAGCCGCCATCCGGCCAAATGATTGAGCCCTTCAGCTGGGTTGGTTTTGAGTCCACATGGACGTCATGCGAAGTGCGCTGCTGGTCATGGGGCTTGCGGAAGATGGAGAGAACGTTCATTTGATATTCCTTGTTTGGGTAAGCCCAGGCCTTGGGCCTGGTGCTTGATGAATTGATGGGGTCACATGGCTAGCTGCAGCTGTTTTGTGCGTTACCAGTAACCATGTGGCCGCGTTACAGAAACAAAACGGCCCGCAGGCGTTGAACGCGGGCGGGCCAGAGGAGAAGCGCCGGAGTCGGCCAAGTGAGTCGGGGTAGTACTCAGCGCAATTGAATGTGCAGTTGTCGCAGCACTTCCAGAATGGAAGTTGGCGCTGTGGCATTTGAGTGGCCCGGAGGTGCCACCGTAACGGTGTATTGGTAATGCCTTCGCCAGAGAGCGCACGTGACGGCGTCTGTCCCTCGGGGGGCCGTCGCGTTGCACCCCGCGCGACGCGCGGGATGTGGGTTGAACTCCCCCGCCAGCGGCTGCTGGCAGGGGTTGCAGCCGAGCATCCGGGCCGCTTACGAGGCGGGGTTACCGGACTGATGGGCTGCGAGCAGCTTGTTAAAGAACCGATGCAGGCCGGCGATGCGGCAAGCGGGGTGTGAAACGGAGAACCGCTTCGAGCGTCACGTTGAATTGGTGGAGACCTTGTCGGTCGCCTGCGTCGGCTGCGGTGCGAAACCGCTTGGACGCGTGACGGCGCTCAAGTCCTGTGGGGACTTTTGGCCGGGGGAATGAGAGGGCCGCTGACTCGGGCTTCTCTCTTGAAGAACACGCAGGTTATTTCATCGCCGAGGGGCGCGCAAGGGGCTCTCGCGTTGTTGCCGTGAACAAGTTCACACGATTTTCAAAATGATGGCTTTTCTGCGTGCAAACAGCGGCGCCATGCTTTGGCGTGAAGCCAGTTACGGGGTTACGTGTTACTCGCATTGCGACACGACTGTCGCGCAGTTGCTGTCTGTGTGCATTCGAAGCAGTGCTCGGGGGGCGTTTTCGGGCATGCGGCCCGGTTGCCAGTAGAGTTACGTCCCAACGAACCGAGTAACCGCTTAGTACCTAGATGAATCAAGACCTGAAGAAGACCCTCTGGGCGGCCGCCGACAAGCTGCGGTCGTCGATGGACGCCGCCGAGTACAAGCACATCGTCCTCGGCCTCATCTTCCTCAAATACATTAGCGATGCGTTTGACGAACGCCGCGCCGAGCTCGAGGCGGCCTTCGCCGATGAGTCGCACGACTTGTACTTGCCGGACGCCGATGACCGCGTGCTGGCTACCGAAGAGCGCGACTACTACACGATGGTCAACTGCTTCTGGGTGCCGGGGCCGGCGCGCTGGGAGACCATCCGCGCCAACGCCAAGCAGGCCGATATCGGCACCCGCATTGACGGGGCGTTGGACGCCATCGAGGCCGACAACCCGCGCCTGAAGGGCATCCTCGACAAGCGCTTCGGCAGGGCACAGTTAGAGCCCGGCAAGCTTGGCGAGCTCATCGACCTCATTTCCACCATTGGCTTCGCCTCCAGCGAGGGGCATCACGCCAAGGACCTGTTGGGTGAGGTCTACGAGTATTTCCTCGGTCAGTTCGCCAATGCCGAGGGCAAGAAGGGTGGCCAGTTCTACACACCTGCCAGCGTTGTGAAGGTGTTGGTTGAGGTGCTGGCCCCGCACAAGGGCAAGGTGTACGACCCCTGCTGCGGCTCGGGCGGCATGTTCGTGCAGAGCGAGAAGTTCATCGAAAGCCACGGCGGCAAGTTCGGCGACATCTCCATCTACGGGCAGGAAGCCAACCCCACTACCTGGCGCCTGGTGGCCATGAACCTGGCCATCCGGGGCATGGACTTCAACCTCGGCAAGGAGCCGGCCGACACCTTCCACCGCGACCAGCACCCGGACCTGAAGGCCGACTACGTGCTGGCCAACCCGCCCTTCAACATCAGCGACTGGGGTGGCGACCGCCTGCTGGACGACAAGCGTTGGGTACATGGCACCCCGCCGGCGGGCAATGCCAACTACGCCTGGCTGCAGCACATCCTGCACCACCTGGGTCCGCGCGGGCAGGCCGGTGTGGTGCTGGCCAACGGCAGCATGTCGTCCAACCAGAACAGCGAAGGCGAGATTCGACGCGCGATGGTCGAGGCCGACGTAGTCGAGGTGATGGTGGCCCTGCCGCCGCAACTCTTCTTCAACACCCAGATTCCGGCCTGCCTCTGGTTCCTGGCCAAGGACAAGAGCAAGGGCGGCCGGGACCGGCGCGGCGAGGTGCTCTTCATCGACGCCCGCAAGCTCGGGCGCATGGACACGCGGGTGACCCGGGTGTTCGACGACGAGGACGTCCAGCGCATTGCCACCACGGTGCACCGCTGGCGCCAGAGCGGTGAGGCAGGCTCGGACGAGCCGTACGCCGACGTGCCCGGTTTCTGCCGCGCGGTGAAGGCGACTGAGATTGCCGAGCATGGGCACGTGTTAACACCGGGCCGTTATGTGGGAGCCGAGGCAACGGACGATGACGACGAGGCATTCAACGACAAGATGGAGCGGCTGACAGCGCAACTGGCTGAGCAGATGGCCAAGGGGGCCGAACTGGATGCGGTGATTCGGGAGAAGCTGGGGGGACTTGGGTATGCGGTCTGAGTACGTCCGCAGAAAGCTCGGTGACCTCGTCCGTATTAAGCACGGCTTCGCCTTCAAGGGCGAGCACTTTGTCGATGAGCCGACCACACATGTGCTCGTCACGCCCGGAAACTTTGCGATTGGTGGCGGCTTCCAGGACACCAAGCTGAAGTTCTATCGTGGTCCGGTACCTGAGGAATATGTCCTCAGAGCAGGGGACCTAATCGTCACGATGACGGACTTGAGTCGGGCGGCAGATACGTTGGGCTTTAGCGCCCTAGTGCCGGAGCACCATCAACGTGTGTATCTGCACAATCAGCGAATCGGCTTGGTAGAGGTGCTCCGGCCGATGGAGGTCTCGAAGGCTTGGCTGCACTACCTTATGCGCACCTCCGACTACCGAGCCTGGGTAGTCGGTTCCGCAACCGGGTCAACGGTCAAGCACACCTCGCCGTCGCGAATCTGCGACTTCGAGTTTGACCTTCCGACGATTGATGTTCAGAGAGACGTCGCAGCAATCCTGGACGCACTGGAAAGCCGTATCGACCTCTTGCGCCAAACCAACTCCACCCTTGAATCCATCGCCCAAGCCCTGTTCAAGAGCTGGTTCATCGACTTCGACCCGGTACAAGCCAAGGCCGAAGGCCGCGAGCCCGAGGGCATGGATGCGGCCACGGCGGCGCTGTTTCCTGCGGAGTTCGACGAGTCAGAGCTCGGGCCAGTTCCAAAGGGGTGGACGGTTCAACCCATCGGCGACTTGGTTGAGGCCGTTGGCGGCTCAACGCCGGACACAAAGAACGAAGCCTTCTGGGAGCCCGCCGTTCACCACTGGACCTCGCCGAAGGACCTCTCTGGCGCTACGGCCCCAGTATTGCTGAATACCGAGCGAAAGGTGAGTGACGCCGGTCTGGCCAAAATTTCTTCTGGGCTGCTTTCCGCCGGCACCCTGCTCATGTCCTCGCGAGCACCGATTGGCTACCTCAGCCTGTCGCAGGTTCCTGTCGCCATCAATCAGGGCTACATCGCGATGCCTCCCGGCGGCCGCCTACCACCGGAGTTCATGTACTTCTGGTGCCAGCTGAACATGGAAGTCATCAAGGGCCGCGCGAACGGCTCGACGTTCATGGAAATCAGCAAGAAGGCGTTCCGGCCCATTCCGGCCCTGTTGCCGTCGCCTGAGGTCGTCAACCGGTTCCATGAATTTGCAACCACGGTGTTCAGCCGGGTAACGGCAAATGAGCGACAGGCTTGCGCACTCGCCGACCTTCGGGACACCTTGTTGCCGCGCCTCATCTCCGGGAAGCTGCGGTTGCAGGAAGTCCAAGTCGAGGGCGAGGAGGCGCTGGCGTGACACCAGAGCTCTCATTGGCATTCGCCATCCATTCGAGTCCGGGCGTCTACGCCTTGTTGCTCGGCTCGGGCGTTTCAAGGTCCGCACGCATTCCGACTGGCTGGGAAGTTGTGCTCGACCTCGTAAGGAAGTTGGCCGCTGCACAAGGTGCTGACTGCGAGCCAGACCCCGCCGCTTGGTTCCAGACGCAGTACGGCGAAGCGCCCGGTTACTCGCGTCTACTGGACACTCTGGCCAAGACGCCCGCCGAGCGCTCGCAGATTCTCAGGGCCTACTTTGAGCCCTCCGAGGAAGAGCGCCGGGATGGAGCGAAGTCACCCACCAAGGCACATCGAGCGATTGCACGGTTGGTCTCGAGTGGCCACATCCGAGTAATCCTCACCACAAACTTCGACCGACTGATGGAACGGGCGCTCGAAGAAGTTGGCGTCGCACCGACCGTCATCAGTACACAGGACCAAGTCGACGGTGCGGTACCGCTGGCCCACATGAAGTGTTGCGTTATCAAGCTTCATGGCGACTATCTCGACACACGAATCCTCAACACGCCGGAAGAGCTGGCTAGCTACGCCCCTCAAATCGACAAGCTGCTCGACCAAGTCTTTGATGAGTACGGGCTGGTCGCCTGCGGTTGGTCGGCAGATTGGGATGAGGCACTCCGGCGCGCGATTGAGCGGGCACCTAGCCGGCGGTTCTCAACATTCTTTGCTGCTCGCGGGCAGGTTGGAGAGCGTGCAGTGGCGTTAGTAGCTCGTCGAGCCGGGCAGCACGTCCCCATCGCAGACGCCGATTCGTTCTTCGAGAACGTTGAACAACGAGTCAGGGCAATCGAGCAGTTTTCACAGCCCCATCCACTCTCAGTGAAGGCAGCGGTCGCTGCCTGCAAGCGATATCTCGCGAGCCCTGACACCTCAAGGATTCAGCTCGCGGACCTCATAGGAGATGAGAGTAGAAGGGTTTGCAGAGAGCTGAAGCAAGACCGGCTATTCAACACCGGAGAAGCAGTGAGTACCGAGGCGGTGACCGCGCGTGTGCGTCTATATGAAGGCATCTGCCAGACTCTTTGCGCCATAGCCTTCCAAGTCGGCAGATGGGGCGACCATGCCTCCGTCCAACAGCTGGTCTCGGCGCAGCGGCGGCTCTACGGAACAAAGAACAATCAAGGCATCACGCTTTGGCTCGCCTACCAAGCTTACCCAGTCACCCTCTTGACCTACGCGGCACTTCTGGGTGCTTCAGTTCGAGGTCGGTGTGACACGGTTGCCCCACTCTTGGTTAACGAACTGGAGCTCGAGCACCGCCAACCGGTTCTCGCGGTCGACGTCGCTCCCCCGTTCTGCCTGTTGAGCGACAACCCACAGTCTTGGGGACAACTATTGGAGGGCCAGGAGCGCCGGCATGCACCTTTGAATGACTGGCTTGCCGAGCACTTTTGGCGTGAATTTGGAGACGAGTTCGACTCGCGGGTTGACTACGACCTCCGGTTCGACTGGGTGGAGGTTGTTCTCGCGATTGCAAATCACAAGCTATGCCCACCTGTGTTTAACGCCGAGTTCCATCCGCCGGGGCGTTTCGGGTATCGCCGTCAAAGCAGAGAGAGAGTCTTGCAGGGATGGAAATCAAGTCTCGCGGCGGAGCAAGAACGGTCCCCCTATGTGAGTGCAAGGCTGTTTGGAAGCACTGCAGCAGAAGTGGAGCAGGCTATCGCTGCATTCGAGGCATGGGCCGCTCAGTTGAATGGTCGTTGGTGGTAGGGAGCCGCGCATGGGAAGCATCACTGAAGACCACGTCGAACAAGCCACGCTCGAATGGCTGGCGGCGCTGGGCTGGGAGGTCGGTCATGGGCCGGAGGTGTCGCCGCCTGATGCCAAGACGCCGGGCACTGAGCGGGACACCTACCGTGAGGTGGCGCTGCGGCACCGCCTGCGCGACGCCATCCGTCGCCTGAATCCAAACATCCCGGCCGGCGCGCAGGACGAAGCCTGCCGTATGGTGCTGAATCCCAACATCCCCGGCCAGGTGCAAGCCAACCGGCAGATGCATCGCTGGCTCGTAGAGGGGGTGCCTGTCCAGTACCAGAAGGACGGCGAGACCCGCGGCGACCGGGTCAAGCTGGTGGACTGGACCGACACCGTGCGCAACGACTGGCTCGCGCTCAACCAGTTCAGCATCCAGGGGCCGAAGCTGACCCGTAGGCCGGACGTCGTGCTGTTTTTGAATGGCCTGCCCGTGGTGGTGGTCGAGCTCAAAAACCCCGGTGACGAGAACGCCGACCTCTGGGCCGCCTTCAACCAACTGCAGGCCTACAAGGAAGACATTCCCGACCTGTTCCAGAGCAACGCCCTGCTGGTCATCAGCGACGGCATCGAGGCGCGCGTGGGCTCGCTCACGGCCGACCAGGAACGCTTCATGGCCTGGCGCACCATTGACGGGGTGACCGTGGACCCGCTGGGCGCCATGAAGGAGCTGGAAACGCTGGTGCACGGTCTGTTCCAGCGCGACCTACTGCTGGACTACCTGCGGCACTTCATCCTGTTCGAGGACGAAGGCAAGCTGGTCAAGAAAGTGGCGGGCTACCACCAGTTCCATGCCGTGCGGGCGGTGGTCGAAAGCGTGCTTGAGGCCTCCAACCCCAAGGCCGATGCGTCCCGCCGCGGCAAGGGCGGCGTGGTGTGGCACACCCAGGGCGCGGGCAAGAGTATCGAGATGACCTGCCTGGGCGGCAAGCTGATGCAGCACCCCCAGATGGGCAACCCCACGCTGGTGGTGGTGACCGACCGCAACGACTTGGACAACCAGTTGTTCGGCGTTTTTGCCGGCGCAGCCGAGCTGCTGCGGGAGACCCCGGTGCAGGCCGACACGCGCCCCAAGCTGCGAGAGCTGCTGGCCAACCGCCCCTCGGGCGGAATCATTTTTACGACCATCCAGAAATTCACGCCTGGCGAGGACGAGGACAGCTTTCCCGTCCTCTCCGACCGGCACAACATCGTCGTCATCTGCGACGAGGCGCATCGCAGTCAGTACGGCTTCCAGGCCAGCATGCCCAAGCTGCAGAAGCAGCTGAAGGACGCTCGCAAGGCCTCAGCCGCGAACGAGCCCATGGCCCTGCAGGCGGCAGAGCCCGCCGCGAACTACGGTGGCCTGCGCAACGTGCGCTACGGCTACGCCCAGCACCTGCGTGATGGCCTGCCCAACGCAACCTTTGTCGCATTCACTGGCACGCCCGTGTCCCTGGAAGACCGGGACACCCGGGCCGTGTTCGGTGAATACGTGCACATCTACGATGTGGAGCAGGCGGTCAAAGATGGCGCTACGGTGCCCATCTACTACGAGAGCCGCTTGGCCCGTCTGGAGCTGCAAGAAGCCGACGCGCCGCTGCTCGACGACGAGGTCGAGGAACTGACCGAGGACGAAGAGGACGACACCGCCAAGGCGGCGCAGCTTCGCCGCTGGGCCGCCCTGGAAAAACTGGTGGGCGCACCGCCCCGCATTCAGAAAGTGGCGGCCGACCTGGTCGAGCACTTCGAGAACCGTCTGGCCAGCCTGGACGGCAAGGCCATGGTGGTGGCCATGAGCCGCGAAATCTGCGTGCACCTGTACGACGCCATCGTCGCCCTGCGCCCGGGCTGGCACGACCCGGACCCCGAGAAAGGGGCCATCAAGGTCATCATGACCGGCTCGGCCTCGGACAAGGCGCTGCTCAAGCCTCACATCTACAGCAAGGACGTCAAGAAGCGCCTGGAGCGCCGGTACAAGGACCCGGCCGACCCCTTCAAGCTGGTAATCGTCCGCGACATGTGGCTCACGGGCTTCGACGCGCCGTGCATGCACACGATGTACGTCGACAAGCCGATGAAGGGCCACAACCTGATGCAGGCGATTGCGCGCGTGAATCGCGTGTTCAAGGACAAGCCCGGCGGCCTGGTGGTGGACTACATCGGCATCGCCAACGAGCTGAAGGCGGCGCTGAAAGACTACACGCAGGCCAAGGGAAAAGGCAAGCCGACCATCGCCGCCGAAGACGCTCTGGCCGTGCTGCTGGAGAAGATGGACGTACTGCACGACTTGCTGCACGGCTTCGACTACACCGACTTCCGTACAAAGGCCTGGCAGTTGCTGCCTGGCGTGGCAAACCACCTGCTGGGCCTGGAGGATGGCAAGAAGCGCTTCGCCGACACCGTACTAGCCGCCAGCAAGGCCTTCGCGCTGTGCTGCACGCTGGACGAGGCGCTGGCACACCGGGACGAACTCGCCTTCCTGCAGGCCGTGAAGGCCGCGCTGACCAAGTTCGGCACCTCGGGCAAGAAGCTCAGCGACGAGCAGAAGGAGCACGCACTCCGGCAAATCATCAGCAAGGCGGTAGTCAGCGCCGAGGTCGTCGATATCTTCAAGGCTGCCGGCCTGAACCGCCCAGACATTGGCATCTTGTCCGAGGAGTTCCTCGAAGACGTGCGCCACATGAAGGAGCGCAATCTTGCCGTGGAACTGCTGGAGCGGCTGCTGAAGGACGACATTCGCTCACGCTTCAAGACCAACGTCGTGCAGCAAGCCAAGTTCTCAGAGCTGCTGCAGCAGAGCCTGCAGCGCTACCGCAACCGGGCCATCGAAACAGCACAGGTCATCGAAGAGCTCATCGAGATGGCTAAGAAGTTCCACGCCGCCGCCCAGCGCGGCGAGCAGCTGGGATTGAACGGCGACGAGATGGCGTTCTACGACGCCCTTGCAACCCACGAAGCCGCCGTCCGCGAATTGGGTGATGAAACGCTGAAGGCGATTGCGGTCGAGTTGACGCAGAAGCTGCGGGCGTCAGTGACCGTGGATTGGTCGGTTCGCGAAACCGTGCGGGCGCGATTGCGGGTGATGGTGAAGACGCTGCTCAAGCGCCATAAGTACCCGCCAGACAGGCAGGAGGAGGCGACTGAGACAGTGCTGAAACAAGCGGAGTCGCTATCGGCTGAGTGGGTTTCCGCTGATGAGGCGGTGGCGTGACTCGGCTCAAATAATTTGCGCCCCTGAATCTCTAGTTAGCGCACGAGTGGACCAAATCAGGTGTCTTGAGGCTGATTCAACTTCAACGATATCCTTGCTCTTCAAGCATGCCCATTGGATACGTCCTGTGAAGAATGGAGATATCTAGAAGCCATGTACCTGAAGACACTTCGCATCCAGGGCTTTCGCCGATTTAACGACCTATCACTTAACTTCAAGGATGGCTTGAACGTCATTGTCGGTCCCAACAACGCTGGGAAGACCGCAGTTATTGATGCGCTGCGAGTACTTCTGTCGGCGAGCGACGAGGGCAATCTCCGCCTCATGGAGCTCGACTTACACGAGGCGCCTGGCGGTCCCCCGAGCCCCTCGGCAACGTTCACATTCGTGTTCAGCGGACTCTCCGAGCAGAACGAGGCGGACTTCTCCAATGCCCTCATTGCCGTAAAGGGTGTCGATGGCAAGACGATAGAGCGCTACGACGCGCGGTTCTCCGTGCAGTACACCCAGGCCGAGCCCGGCGGCCGACTACGTCTACGTCGTTGGGTTGGCCTGCACGAAGAGAACTCGATGACTACCGAGATGCTAGAAGAACTGCGGGCCATCTACCTGCAACCGCTGCGGGACCCGGAGCAGGGGCTCAAGCCTGGTCGAATGAGTCAGCTTTCAAAGCTTATCCAAAACATGATGCCGGACAAAGCTGCGAGGAAGGAGCTGGTCGAGAAGTTGACGGCCATCGATGAAGAGCTGGCAAAGAACAAGCCCATCTCAACGACTAACGCAGCTATTTCCACCAAGCACGAGTCGATGCTCGGCACAGTACTTGCCCAAGCTCTTAAGCTTGACCTGACCTCTAGCGACTTCAACAGGTTCGCAGCACGCGTCGGCATGGCGATTGGCGGCCGAGACGTCGAGCAGAACGGTCTTGGGTTCAACAACCTCATCTACATGGCGGTGGTACTGAGCGAGCTGGCTTTCAACAAGACAGCGTCCTACTGTGGATTGCTCATTGAGGAGCCTGAAGCCCATCTCCATCCACAATTACAGGCCGTCCTTCTCGACTATCTAAAGACCGTCGAGCAACCAGTCGCTGGCGAGCGCTCTGTCCAGGTCTTCGTCACGAGCCACTCCCCCAACTTCGCTGCCCTCGCAGATATCGACTCAATTTGCTGCGTCTACGACAGCCCGACTGGGTCAGTCGCTTTCGCACCACGCGATGTAGCTTTCGGTAAGGGCAAGAAGGAGAAGTTGCAGCAGTACCTCAACGTGACCCGTGCGGAACTGTTTTTCGCTCGTCGCATTGTCTTCGTCGAAGGGGCTGCAGAGCTGTTTCTCGTTGAGGCCCTGGCGAAGAAGACACGGTATGACCTGCGCAAACACTCCGTCAGCATCATCAGCACTGATGGTTTGAACTTCGACGCATTCCTTCCGCTGTTCGGAGAAAAAGCGATGCAAATTCCTGTGGCAGTGGTCACCGATGCAGACCCGGCCGAGCCAGACCAGTTCCCTGCAGCCGAGGACGCACTGAAGCTCTCCGCAGCTGCTACCGCAATCTCGAAGGCTGGGGACGCATATGTAAAGTGCTTTTTCGCTCAGAAAACCTTGGAGTACGACCTCGCATTGGACGCGACGCGCAGAGGGCTCATGTTCGCAGCATTGACTGAGATTCACCCAACGATTGGTGCTGACCTTAAGGTCGTTGTCGATGGCGCTACTACAAACCAGGAGAAGGCAAAGCTACTCTTCACGGGCATGTTCGAGCGACCGGAAGGCAAGACCAATGTGAAGAAGGGCCAGTTCGCTCAAGCACTTGCGCTGGGCATATCTGAGTCGAACGCCGCGATAGAGCTTCCGGCCTACTTGAAATCTGCGCTGGATTTCGTGACAGCTGTTGCTCCAAAAGGCCCTGCCCGTGTTTGAATTCCAAGCCACGGCCGAGCAGCTGGCGATTATCGATGCCCCCCTAAAATCCCTCGCGGTTGTGGCCTGCCCCGGAAGCGGAAAAACCGCCACTGCGGTCCGTCGCGTCGCCGAGGTACGTCGCCGGCTTGAGGTAGCGGGCTCGCGCGGTCATGTCGCCCTTCTATCCTTCTCCAACATCGCCGTGGACACGTTTCGCGACGAGTACCGGCAACTAAGAGGCAGGGACGGAGATTCAGACAACGTTGTCATCCAGACCGTCGATTCATTCCTAACCACCTTTCTCCTGCGCCCACATGGCTACCGAGCGATGAATTGTTCTCGGACCCCGTACTTGGTGCAGGGCACCGAGCCATTTCTCTCCAGCTTCCGATTCGGCGACGCGAAGAATCCCATTGGACTTGATGAACTTGCGTTCGACCTCGAAAACGGACAAGTCGTAGTTCACCGTCGGTTCAAGAACGGCGGTGCTCAGCGTCTCGATGCCGCCCTTACCAAGGCTGCGAAGCAGAAGGTTGTAGCGCTAGCTGAGATAGGTGCCTACACCTACGGAGCTGGACGCATATGGGCGTTAGTGCTCCTCAAGAACGAGCCGCAAATCGCCAAGGCCCTCGCGCTCAGATTTCCTCACATCTTGGTAGATGAAGCACAAGACATAGGGCCATTTGAAGGCGCCTTGCTCGATGGGCTGAGTGCCGCAGGAAGCACCATCTCTCTTGTTGGTGACTTTCATCAGAGCATCTACAGCTTCAACTTCGCCACAGGCGATTACCTCCGCAACTTCACCAGTAGAGCTGATGTCCTTCAGCTGCAGCTCTCACAGAACCGTCGTTCGGTGGAGTCAGTCGTAAAAGCTGCAAATTTGCTCGCAGGGACAGATTCAACCCACTTCCGGACGCTGCCCGCACGACTGACTGGGACGTACTTCTGGCGTTACGACCTGACGGCTCTACCAGATTTCATGTCTTCCTGGGTGTCTGCTCTGGATGCTGCTGGCTACGCAATCGAAGAGGCTGCCGTCCTTTGTCGCGGTAGTAGCCTGTTAGCGAAGCTATCGAATGAATCTAGGCAGATTGGCAAGTCTGCGGTTAAACACTTTGCGACCGCAGCCATTGAGCGAGAGCAATCCGCTGATATTTCAAAGGTATTGGAGTACTGCGCAAAAGGCGTTATGACCATAGTGTCGAACCTGCCGAATAGCTTCATCTCCGATGTCAAGAATATGCGTGGTGACGCTGGTGTGAAGACACTTCGCAGGCTCATGTGGTCTCTGATTCGTACGCCCGCAACGGGCATCCCCCGTGCAACGCTCGCGGCCAGAACCTCGTGGTTGACCGAGTTGAAGAAAAACTTGAACGAATGGTTGACGCTGGTTGAGCAAGAAACTAATTTCAAGCGTGAGCCGACGTGGAACAAACGGGTGACTGCTGCGGAACTCCCCAAGAAAGGACCACTCATCGCCGTCGACATCGGTAAGCATGATTGGTCTTCTTTGCGGTGCGGGACAGTTCATTCGGCGAAGGGCGAAGGCATACCGGCGGTCATGTACCTGACCAACAAGGGCGACATCGAAGCGCTTGTGGCGGGGACTGGCGAAGAGGAGGGCCGCATCGGCTTTGTGGCGGTTACACGCGGACGAGATTTGGTCGTGTTGGCTATCCCGTTTGGAACGTCAGATGAGACCCTCGCGAAGTTGAAAGCTCTTGGCTTTACGGAGTCAGGGCCCGCGCAATTGGCGGCTACCGCCTCTGCCTTGACTAGAGATATGCTTTAAATCGGCAGAAATCCACATGCTGAGATGTGGCGTGAGAGTTGATGAGGTGACTGAGCAGATACAAAACATCGATTAAGGTCTGGCCTCGCATCCAATGATGGGTGCAGGTTGGTTCGTCCCACTATCCTGCTGTGCAGCTTGCCGATGTAATTTGCCTGAGGCTTCGGAAGGTTGAGGCCTTGCATTGAAGTGTTGGCAAAATGTGCTAAATATTAATTTTTTCTAAGGGCGATGCTTCTCGCTATGCCGGTGCCCATTCCAATCCCAACGAGAAATCATCTGAATGTCGCCACTGAGCGATTTTTTAGCCTTCACTGGCGGCTTCCTGCAGAGGTTCCAATATGGGATTTTTCTTGGGGTTTCTCGGGGCCTGTTCCTAACTACTTGCTTGGCGGGCTGTATGCTTTGTTTTCGCAAGAATCGTTGTTGTACATTGGTCTTGGTGCGAGTAGGGGCGGGGGAGCATACAAGGATAGGGGTATCAGCAGGCGTCTGATGGCGCATGTCTTGAAGCCCTCTACTTCAGGCAGTTGCACCGATTATGTTTTGAGTGAAAGATGGAAAAGTGCTGGCGTTGACTCGATAGCCACACTTGGATTCCCATCTGACGTCAATTATCTTGCCCCTGCTCTTGAGGATTATCTCATCGGGATGCTTGCGCCGAGAGAAAATGTTGCCAAAAATCCTGGTCGGTCAAGTTGTTGATATTTCTTTGAGGTTAAAAATGAATCTGATGCTGTGTCGGCGCCTGGGGGGCTTTATTTTGGCTCTTGCATTAGGGGCTTGTGCCCAGTCTTCGCCGAAATGTGGCGATGATGTAACTTTGTCAGTAGTGAAGAAAGTTATCATTGAGCAGATTGATGGATTGGAGAAGCTTCCAGCGGGAATTGCCGAAGCCGGTATTTTGGTATCAAAGCCTATTGCAGGGGCTTACGACGAAAAAATCAAAAAGTATTCTTGTCAAGCAAGCATTGTTTCGGGTGATGCATATGAGATACCCGTCCAGTACAGCGCGCAATTAGATGACCGTGGGCAGTTGCGGGTTTTTGTTGGGGGCTTAACTGAAGGGAAGCTCTTTGCGCTCAAGCTGGGGCTAATAAAAATGTCTGAGCAACAGAAAGGCGCTGCTGTAAGTTCTTCTGAGGCATCAAATGTTCAATCTCAAGGTGACCGCGAAACTCCGTTGCCTCAGGACTTGCCATCATTGAGTGTTGGTGAGCAGTATGGCAACGTGAGAGAAAAACTTATCAAATCAGGGTGGGCGCCGTATCGCTCCCAAGATGCCGACCAATGTGCGCCAGAGGATTCTCGCTGTGAGAATCGTCCAGAGATGGAGTCTTGCGCAGGGGGCGGATTGGCTAGCTGTCGCTTTTTGTGGAAGCGAGACGACAAAATCGTCGGGGTTTGCACTAACGGCGAGGAGCCTACGTTTGCTAGTTACTGTGAAGGCTGAGGCAAATGTGAACTGGGAGACTTCGTGAGTCACAATTTGCGTTGTGCGCTGGCTGGTTCAGGATTTCAAGGGGACTTCACAAGTCCAATATTTCACCAACGGGCTGGCTGAGTAATTCCGGGTAACTTCTGCAAAGGATTAGAGACTGTGAATCAAAAATTGTCAGCAACAGTCCGAGACCACAGTGGTGTGCTCGTGCGTGTATTGAGTACGCTTGATGGCTTTCACGCTAAGCACGGTACTTGGCCCACCACGCTTCGTCTGTACGACGCCGGCATCTCTGCCCTCGTGACCAAGCATCTGACACCAAGGGGGTTCTTTCAGCTGCACTCAAAAGTGCTATTGGAGGAGGGGCCCATGGGTGACGTTATTGCCATGTCCAGTGACGGACGAAGCTTCAGCTACAGCACCGATTCTGGTTCCGGCGCCCCTCAACTTGCACATGAGTGGCTTGGCTTGGAGCTTCCCGCTGACAACGACGTCTGAGGAGACAAGGCCTCTGCCTGCAGGCCATAAGGGACGAGCGAATCTACGCGAAAGGACGGGGCAGGGATTATCTAGAGGCTGGAGGTGCAAGCGATGGCGACCAAGTACAGGTTGGTCATCCCCAACTCACCCAGCCACATCTCTAGGGAAGGTCTGCACAACCTCGGCGCCCATCGCCCGATGTGAGACATTGACGGCATGAAACAGATGAGCCTGGGCGAGAGCGG
>Ga0255100_1000370_pt1 | contig 18594 bp, 16 predicted proteins | sample Colum_Colum_RepB_2_FD_188449 | JGI IMG/M metagenome (GOLD analysis project Ga0255100, IMG submission 188449) | Freshwater microbial communities from Columbia River, Oregon, United States - Colum_Colum_RepB_8d | ecosystem: Environmental > Aquatic > Freshwater > River | place: USA: Oregon...
AATGTCCCAATACTGTGGATTCACATCGTCGGCTTTGCGGATATACAAACCAGGCTCGATGGTTAAAACCATATTGGGTTTGAGTGAGCGCCAAGCTTTTGGTTCTGTTGAGCTACCGGGTTCTCTGTAATTGCCAACATCATGAACATCCATGCCTAACCAGTGACTGGTTCTGTGCATGTAAAAGCGTTGATAGGCTTTGGTCTCTAGCGCGTTATCAAGTCCACCAATGGTTTTTTTATCAAGTAGATTTAAATCAAGCAGACCCTGAGTTAGAACTTTTAATGCTGCGTCGTGAGGCGCTTGAAAATCAAAGCCCATCTTGGTGACAGCAATCGCTGCTTCTTGAGCTGCTAATACGATGTCATAGATGGCCCGTTGTGGCCCAGAAAATTTGCCATTAACAGGAAATGTGCGTGTGATGTCTGAGGCATAACCGTCTAATTCGCAGCCAGCATCGATCAAACATAAATCACCATCTTTTAGTTCAGCATTGCCGGCGCGATGGTGAAGCACGCAAGCATTAGCACCGCCTGCAACAATGCTGTTGTAGGCAACGCTTTGCGCACCTGCATTTCTGAATGAATATAGAAGTGATGCTTCTAAGTGGTATTCGCGAAGACCTGGCTTTGAGGCCTTCATAGCGCTGATGTGGCCGTCTGCGGCGATCTTGCCAGCTGTGCGCATGATGTTAACTTCATGAGAATCTTTAAAAAGACGCATTTCATGAATCATCGCTTCAACATCTTCCATTCTGTTAGGAGTACTTGCTCCTGAACGTGACATACCCTTAACTTTATGTAACCAATTTTTGAGTTGATTTTGTAGTGGACCTTCACTACCAAGTCTTGAGTAAATGGCTGGTTGATCTGCTAAAAAATCAGGCATCAAGTTGTCTAATTCACTTTGTGCAAATGCTTGATCAACGCCCAGTTGTGCTGGGGCCGCTTCAGGGCCTAAGCGCCAGCCATCCCAAATTTCACGTTCTAAATCTTTGGGACGACAAAAAATAATTGTTTTGCATGATTTCTTATCAACCATCATCACCAGTGTGGCGCCTGGTTCCGTGAATCCAGTCAGGTAGTAAAAATCAGAATCATGTCGATATGGAAAGTCACTGTCTCGGTTTCTAAAATGCTCTGGGGCTGTTTCTAAAACCAAGACACCGCCATCACTTTTCCTCAGCATGATTTCTGCCAACCGCGCTCTTCGATTAGCGTAGATATCTTTGGGGAAGTTATTCATAGTCGTCATGATCACTTATTTAGCTCGGCCAATCTTTCGGGGGTTCCAACATCAACCCATGGAACGCTCAATAACTCGCCTAAAACTTGATCCTCATTCATGGCTTGTCTGAGTATTGGAGCAAGCTTGGCAACTTCTCCTATCTTAATACTTTTAAACAAATCTTGATGGTAGATGCCTGCGCCTGAAAAGGTGAGGCTTGAGCCTTGTGCATCCTTGTCTTTGACCAAGGAACCCTTTAATTGAAAATCTCCTTGAGGATTGTGATCCGGATTCTTAACCAAAAAAAGATAAGCCAGGCTTGTTGGGTGATGATCACGCAATTTTTGGACAATGCCTTGAATTTTTTCAAAGGGAAAGTTTGGACAAAACACATCACCATTGATGGCAAAAAAGTAATCATCCAGCTTCATCAAACTCATGCCTTGGCGCAAGCCTCCGGCAGTTTCTAGGGCTGTGAGCTCTTTGGAGAATTGGATATTCAGGTTTGTGCGTTTAGGCTGAGCTAAATGTGCGACCACTTGTTCACCTAACCAAGCGTGATTAACGACCACTTGGCTAAAGCCATTTTCTAAAAGACCGTCTATGTGCCAGTCAATCAGTTTCTTTCCTTGAACCTCAAGCAATGGCTTGGGGGTGTGATCGGTCAATGGACGCATTCTTTCCCCTCGGCCTGCAGCCAATACCATGCAAGGAATCGGGGAGAGATTGGTCATTAAAAAGTTAATCCATCTGGACGATCAATGCCTTCGATCGTATCTAAAAGCTGTAGAAGGGGTTTGAGGGCAATGTATCTTTCAGCCACTTTTCGAGTGTATTTGAAAACCAGGGGAATATCTTTCAAATAACCATCTTTGCCATCGCGGTGATAGAGGCGAGCAAAAATGCCCAAAACCTTGAGGTGTCTTTGTAAACCCATCCATTCAAAGTCGCGATAGAAGTCTCCAAACTCAGAAGGTACTGGTAATCCTGCTTTGCGTGCCATGTCCCAGTAGCGGATCAGCCAGTCCATTTGCTCAGGTTCTTCCCACTCAATGTAGGCATCTCGATACAAGGAAGCTAGGTCATACGTGATCGGTCCGTAGACGGCATCCTGAAAATCTAAAATCCCTGGATTGTTATCGCGTGTCACCATTAGATTTCTACTGTGAAAATCGCGGTGAACGTATACCTGCGCTTGGGAGAGGTTGTTTTCCAGAATCAGATCAAAAATATGGGCTAAATCAGCGCTTTGTTTTGAATTTAGCTCTAAATTGAGGTGTTTATTCACATACCACTCAGAAAACAGGTTCAGCTCACGGCTGAGCAATTCTTTGTCATATTCAGGAAGAATCCCTGGTTTACTGGCTAATTGCAGCTGAATCAAGGCGGCATTCGCATCTCCGTAGAGCTTTGGTGCGGATCCCGGATTGAGTGCTGAGAGATAGGTTTGATTGCCTAAATCACTTAAAAGTAAGAAACCCTGCTCTACGTCTTGTTCCAGAACCAGTGGCACATTGAGTTTCGCTTGGGCAAAAAGCTCAGAAATAGCGATAAAAGGCTTGGTGTCCTCGGTTGCCGGTGGGGCATCCATCACGATGAAGCTCTGATGAGCCCCGTTTTTAGTGCCTGTAACCCTAAAATAGCGCCTAAAACTGGCATCGCTTGATGCCGGTGCCAAGCTTTCGAGAGTTAGTGACCACTTGCTTGCCAAAGTGGCCAACCAAGAATTTAATTGAGATAAGCGGATATCAGGGTTCATGGGTTCGTATAATAAAAGCACTTAAGTCATATGCCTAAAACTTTTATCGTTCCGAGCTTCATTCTCGATATCAAACGACTCCCATCACTTCTTCAAGTGGGAGGTTTTTGTGCTTCTTTTTCTCTGGCCTCGATGGTTTTGGCCCAAGATGTTTTGCCCAAAGAAGATCCCCTGAAACTGAAGTTGGAAGACCAGCTGCTGGTAAGACCAGTTGTTCCTGATGACGTGGCGCCGACTTTTACCTCATCTAAGCAATTGGACGGAGTGATGGATCGTCAGATGCGCTTAGAAGGTGACGCGGTCATCAGAAGAAATCGAACCGTGATCAAGGGCGATGTTATTACTTATGACCCTGATACGGATATTGCAGATGTTGATGGCCACGCAACCTTATTAAAAGACTCCACTTCTTTCAAAGGCCCAAAAGCAAAAATCAAGGTTGATGCTCAAGAGGGTTGGATGGATGAGCCAGACTATGAACTCAGAGATATTGGCGGTGGTGGTAAGGCTCGCCGAGTTGAGTTTAAAGAAGATAACGAAATTGAATTTGAAAAGTTAACTTACAGTACTTGTCGTCCGGAAAATTTAGATTGGTATTTGACCGCTAGTCGAATGGATGTGGAGCAAGATACTCAAACAGCAGTTGGAACTAATGCTGTTCTTCATTTCTTTGAAGTGCCTATTTTGTACACCCCAGTATTTTCATTGCCAACAGGTTCTGGGCGTCGTTCAGGATTTTTATCTCCAACCTACGGCCGTGCAAGTCGTGGTGGCGTGAAAGGCTGGGACATCACGGTTCCCTACTATGTCAATTTGGCGCCTAATCGAGACATGACTTTGTTCCCACGCCATCTTGAAGGTCGTGGTGAGCAGTTAGGCGTTGAATATCGTTACCTTGATAGAAATTACACAGGTGTTTTAACCGCTGAGGTTTTAGATGATGCTGCTTATGGCAAGAATCGTTGGGCCTTTGGTTTAAAGCACACTCAAAATATTGCTAACGGATTGGTTGGGTATACCGACTACAGCAAAGTATCTGATGATATGTATGTTGATGATCTGGGCAAGAGCTTGAATGGTGTGGTCAATCGTCAGTTCAATCAAGAAGTTGGTGCAAGGTATGGTTATGCTGGCTGGAATATTTTGACCAGGGTCCAGAAGTTCCAAACTTTGCAGCCGGATCCAAACCCCGCATATCAAGTTTTGCTTCCATATGAACGAGAGCCACAAGTCAATGCCAAATATCTCAGAAATAATTGGAATGGCTTGAATGTTAGTGTTGAGACTGATGCCACCAGATTTACGTATAAAGGTTTAGCGGCATCAAGCAGAACCTTCAAAGAAGGTAATCGTGCTTATGCCACCACATCGGTTGCACGACCATTCATGACGCCTGGGTATTACCTGACTCCAAAGGTATCTTTAAGAACAACACAATATTCAGTGGATCCTTTTCCTGGCCAAACAGATTTAAATAGAAATGTTGCTTTACCAACCTTTAGTTTGGATTCTGGTTTGATTTTTGAGCGCGATGCTCTTGAGTTAAATACATTGTTCAGTAGAAACATTTTGATGACTCTTGAGCCAAGAGCTTTTTATGTTTATACGCCTTACCGCTATCAAAATGATTTACCTTTATTTGATACGGCTGATGCAGGTTTTGGTATCTCTCAAATTTTTAGTGAAAACTCATTTGCTGGTAATGACCGTATTGCTGATAACAATAAAGTAACTTTTGGCGTTACTTCAAGAGTATTGGATGCGGATACTGGTATTGAACGCATGCGCGCCACCATCGCTCAACGTATTGATATGGATGGTCAGCGCGTTGGTTTAACCACTGAGCAAACTCCTGTGAAAAGATCCGATTTATTGGCAGGGTTATCAACTCGTTTGGTTGGAAACTTCAACCTTGATGGAGTGGTTCAGTACAACGAGCAGGTATCTAAATTAGTACAGCAAAGTGTCACTGCAAGCTATCGCCCTGAACTCAGAAAATTAATCAATGCCAGCTATAAGAGAGTGATCAACCCAGTTGATACCAAGGCAACTTCAGATCAGTATGAGCTTTCTGGACAATGGCCAATCACACGTCAGTGGTACGGTATTGCACGTTATAACTTTGACTTAATCTCGAATCAAGTATTGAATCGAGTTGCCGGCCTTGAGTATGACGCAGATTGTTGGGTGGTTAGAGTCGTTCATCGCCACTATCAAAATACATCCGTCTTATCAACTTCTGAGATTTACATGCAGATTGACTTTAAGGGGTTCACTGGTCTAGGTAGCAACCCCATTAACTTAATTAGATTTAATATACCTGGATATGAGCCAATCAGCCCTAATCCAGCACCAATATCACCATTTGAAAGTTACGAATGAAGCTAGCTAATATTTTTTTCTGCGCAATTGCTTTGGCACTCTTCAGTGAGATGCCTTTGGCTCAAAATAAAAATAGACCAATCGATGAAGTGGTTGCGGTTGTTGATACAAGCCTGGTGACTAAATTAGAGCTTGAAAACAGAATTGCTCTCATTGAGAAACAATTTAAGGCTGCCAATCGAGCATTGCCGCCCGCAGATGAGTTAAGAGTACAAGTCTTGGAGCGTTTAATTTCTGAGCGTATTCAACAAAATTTAGCCAGAGAAACTGGAATTAATGTGAACGATAAGGATTTGGAAAGAATTCTTGAAAACATCGCGGCGCAGGGCAAGTTATCAGTTTCTGAGTTGAAAGCCAAAGTTGAAAAAGAGGGCACCAACTTTAATAAATACAAAGAAGAGATTCGAAAAGAGGTTCAAGCTGCAAGATTACGTGAGCGTGATGTGGATGCTCGTGTAAAGGTCACTGAAAGTGAAATTGATAGCTATATTTCTGAAAAAAATAGAGGCAAGATATCGCAAGAGGGTAATGATGAGATCTATCTTGCCCAGTTGGTGATTGGTTTACCAGCAAATCCAAGTGAGTCAGAGGTTGCTGCAGCGAAATCCAAAGCTGAAGATGTTCTCAAGCAGGCAAGTATTGAAAAAGACTTTTTAGCGTATGGCAAAAAGATTGCTGTGCCAGGCTCAGGCGTTCGAGTTGAAGATCTGGGTTATAGAACTTTGGATCGTTTGCCACAATTATTTGTTGATGGCGCTCAAGGCATTGGCACAAATCAAATGATTCCTCGAATTTTACAAAGTGGAGCCGGTTTCCATATCATCAAAGTGATTGATAGAAAAGGCACATCATCAGCCAATGCTCAAAATATTGTTGTGACACAAACCCTGGCTCGCCATATTCTTTTGAGGCATCGTCCAGGTGTGACAGATCTTGATGCTCAACGTCGTTTAAATACCTTTAAAGAGCAGATTAAAGTTAAAGCATCTGATTTTCCACAGTTGGCAAAGAAACATTCCGAAGATGGCTCAGCACCTAATGGCGGCACTTTAGGTTGGATGTCTCCTGGCGAATTGGTGCCAGAATTTGAGCAGGCCATGAATCAATTAAAGGTCAATGAAGTCAGCGATCCTGTGAGAACTGAATTTGGTTGGCATTTGATTCAAGTGGTCGAAAGACGCCAAGCGCAGCTATCTGGCGATAAGCAACGTGACTATGCCAGAGCTGCTATCAGAGAAAAGAAATTGGACCAGGCTTATCAAGATTGGCTTCGTCAAATCAGAGATGCGGCCACTGTAGAAATTCGCCAATCTAATTAACGATGATTCATATTGCTCTGACAACTGGCGAGCCGGCGGGTATTGGCCCAGAAATCAGTCAGAAGGCTGCTCAGGAGTTTTTGGCGCAACACAATGATGTGAGCATTCATCTCATAGCAGATCAATCTTTGATTGAGCTTAAAGAGCATGACAGATTATTCGTCAAGCATTGCGCCCTTGGGCAAAAGGTTGTGTCTGGTCGGTTGAATGTTTTGAATGCCCCTTATGTATTACAAACCTTGAATGTTGCTATAGACGGTTGTCTGAATGGTGGCTACCAAGCCATGGTCACTGCACCGGTTCAAAAAAGCGTTATTTCTGATTCTGGAGTGAAGTTCAGTGGGCACACTGAATACTTGGCAGAAAAATGCAAGACAGACCTGGTTGTGATGATGCTTTGCGGCAAACCTATTTTTGAATCCAATCTTTTGCCGGATCAATTGAGGGTGGCCTTGACCACCACGCACATTCCCTTGCAAAAAGTATCTGCTGCCATCACAACAGAATTGATTGAAAAAACAATTGAAATTATTTGGCAAGATCTTAAGAATAAATTTGGCATCAAAGATCCATCAATTTTTGTCACAGGGCTAAATCCACATGCGGGTGAGTCTGGTCACATGGGCCTTGAGGAGAGAGATGTGATTGCTCCGGCCATTGAGCGCATGAAACAGAAAAATTACCGTGTTTCAGGACCGTATCCTGGCGATACTATTTTTAGTCCTGATAAGTTAAAAAGTGCTGATGTGATTTTGGCGATGTATCACGATCAAGGTTTGGCCCCATTTAAATTTGCCACATTTGGTGAAGGTGTGAATGTCACTTTGGGTCTGCCAATCATTCGCACATCGGTGGATCATGGCACTGCCTTAGGCATTGCAGGAAAAGGTCAGGCTGACTCAAGCAGTATGTTGGCTGCCTTGAATGTGGCGTATCAAATGGTAAAGGCTAAAGCTTCGTAGTGGCACATCAAGCTCGCAAACGCTTTGGTCAGCATTTTTTGGTTGATAGTGGGATGATTCATCTCATCATCAAAGCCATCGACCCACAACCACAAGATGCACTGATTGAAATTGGCCCTGGCTTAGGTGCCATGACAAAGCCATTGCTGAATTGCTTGGATGCCATGGCCGTGGTTGAGCTTGATAGAGATTTGGTTAAATTTTGGAAAAACCAAGCCATTCAGAAAATGCAGGTTCATGAATCAGATGCCCTGAAGTTTGATTTCCAGGCGTGGGCCAAAGAACAAAAGGCGCTACTTCAAAAAAATGCTCCTGAAGCTCGCGTCAAAATTGTGGGCAATCTTCCCTACAATATTTCTTCACCGCTACTGTTTCATTTGATGTCTGCAGTTGCTGATGTTGATGAGCAGGTTTTCATGTTGCAAGCTGAAGTCGTAGAGCGAATGGCTGCACAGCATGGCGATTCAGAATATGGACGACTCTCTGTTATGTTGCAGTCAAAGTATCACATGGAGAATGTTTTAGATGTTCCTCCTGAATGCTTTGATCCTCCGCCAAAAGTAAATTCTGCAATCGTTAAAATGATTCCCAGAAAAGATATTCATTTGACTCCCAAAGAGTATGAGTCATTAGAGCGAATTGTTTCTATGGCTTTTGCTCAAAGAAGAAAAGTCTTGAGAAATAATCTCTCCAGCGTCAAAGATGTTTTGCAGTTGAGTGATGATGTTTTAGGGCTGCGCGCCCAAGATATATCAGTGGAAGACTATATTAGCTGGGCTCGCCAGCTAGCTCATTAATTTTATTTTTTATAAGCTGGCGCATCAATCACGCGCATTTCAGCTTCAATCCAGCGTTCAGTTTGTTGATGCAATTCTTCAGCTGACTTGTTCTCAGAAGTAATCGCTGGCCCAATTGAGACAGTGATTTTTCCTGGGTATTTGAGAAAGCTATTTCTTGGCCACACATGTCCTGCATTGTGTGCCACGGGAATCACCCATGCCTTGGTGGCGCTTGCCAATCGAGCTCCACCTTTGCGATAGTTCGTGTTTGCGCCTGGTTTTGTTCTAGTGCCCTCAGGGAAGATGATGATCCAAATACCTTGCGCTAAATATTTCTTGCCCTGACTTGCAATCGATTGTGATGCTGCAGATGTTTTTGAGCGATTAATATGAATCATGCGCAGCAAGGCCAATGCCCAACCAAAAAACGGTATCCAAAGAAGTTCACGCTTGAATACAAAACACAATTGTTTTGGGAATAAGGCGATAAATGAGATGGTTTCCCAAGCTGATTGGTGCTTCGATAGGATGATCGCCGGCTGGTCTAGCACAGCGTTCATATTTTCTAAGCCTTTGATCTCATACTCAATGTGGCAGATGATTTTTGCCAAATAAGTGATGGTGATATTCCAGCCCTTAACAAACTCATAACGTACTGGGGCTTTAACGACTGGAAAAATTATCAAACATGCCACTGCATACACTGGCGTGATGGCCAGCATGGCCAAGAAAAAAATCAGAGACCGGATAAAAATCATGTTCGTCCGATGAAGTGATTTACAAAAGCCATTAAATCTTGATGGATGGCGGTGTAGGGCGGGAGTTCGCCGCTGGCACGTGCTTTCTCACCTTTGCCCGTTAAAACAAGGTGTGGCTCAGCCCCAACACTCACTCCTGCAACCAAATCCCTCACGCTATCACCAACGATGGGCACGCCTTTGATTGGCACGCCATAACGTTGTGAAATTTGTTCAATCATGCCGGGCAGCGGTTTTCTGCAATGACACTGATCGGCATCTGTGTGTGGGCAAAAGAAAATGGCATCAACATGTCCACCCACTTTTGCCAAGAGACGGTGAAATTTCATATGAATGGCATTCAAGGTATCCATGTCGTAGAGTCCTCGACCAATACCAGATTGGTTGGTTGCAACTGCTATGTGATAGCCCGCTTGATTCAGTTTGGCGATGGCCTCTAGACTGCCTGGTATTGGTTGCCATTCATCTGGTGACTTGATGTAGTGATCGCTGTCATGGTTGATGACGCCATCTCTATCCAAGATGACCAGTTTCGAATGGTTTAACTTTTGTAGCATGTTAGCTGGCTAATTTACCAATATCAGCAACTTGATTCATGAGGCCATGCATTTTTGCAAGTAAGGCAAGGCGGTTGTCTCTTAGCTTGGTGTCGGGATCCATCACCATGACATCATTGAAGAAGTTATCAACTTCGACTCTTAAAGTAGCAAAAGCTTGAAGTGCCTCGGTGAACTGACCATTTTTAAAGGACTGATTCACCTGCGGCAGAATTTGATCTAAAGCTTTTGCCAAAGATTTCTCTGCATCTAAAGTGAGTAAATTATTGTCAACGCTTGCTGGTATTGGAAAATCAACCTTCTTCAGGATGTTGCCGATACGCTTGTTTGCAGCAGCTAAGGCAGTTGACTCATCCAAGGCGCTGAATAATCTCACGGCTTTCAGTCTTTCAAGAACATCACCAAAAACAACAGGCAGTTGGCTGACAACAGATTCAACCTCATTGGTTGAATAATTCTTGCCATCCCACTGCTGATCTTTTAGATAAGCTCTTAAGCGATCCAGGATGAAGCCATGAATCACATCAACTGAAGAGTTTTGATGAACTTCTTCTTGTGAGAATTGCTTGATGGTTGCTTGAAGTACGTCACGAATATTCAAAGGCAGTTTCTTCTCTAAAAGAATCCTGCAGATACCCAATGCGTGGCGACGCAAAGCAAATGGATCTTTTTCACCGGTTGGGGCTAAACCAATGCCCCAAATGCCCACAAGTGTTTCTAACTTATCAGCAAGAGCCAAGATGGTGCCGGTATCAGTCACTGGTAGGGCATCTCCTGCAAACCTTGGCGCATAGTGCTCCATACAAGCTGCAGCCACATCAGGGTGCTCTTTGTCGTTCAGGGCGTAATAGCGACCCATGATGCCTTGAAGCTCTGGGAACTCGCCAACCATATCAGTCAATAAGTCAGCCTTGGCCAGTTGCGCTGCGCGCACTGCTAGACTTACGTCAATCGAGCTTTGATGCTTTTTGAGTTCGTTACCAATCACTTCAGCAATTTTGGCAACTCTTTCAGTTCTTTCTAATTGAGTGCCCAATTTGTTGTGATAAACCACCTTCGATAGAAGAGCGGTGCGTTCGAACAAAGTTTTTTTACGATCTTGTTCATAAAAGAATTTTGCGTCCGCTAAGCGAGGTCTCACCACTCGTTCGTTACCAGAAATGATGGCTTCAGGAGTCGATGTTTCAATGTTTGACACAATCAAGAATTGATTGACCAGCTTACCGTTTTTGTCGGTCATCGCAAAGTATTTTTGATTTGTCTGCATGGTCAAAATCAAGCACTCTTGAGGAACTTCCAAAAATTCTTTTTCAAACTCACAGGTGTAAACAACTGGCCACTCAACCAATGAACAAACCTCTTCTAAAAGAGACTCAGGCATCAGCACTGAGTGACCATTCGAAGCTTTGAGCAATGACTCGCGAATTTTTTCAAGGCGATTGTTGTAACTGGCGATCACCTTGCCAGATGTTTCTAGAGTTTTAGCGTAGTCGTCAGCATGCTTGATGGTCAGTGTGCCTTTTGATAAAAAGCGGTGACCCAAGGTGGTGTTGTGAGCTTTCAAGCCCAAAGCTTCAATGTTGATGATCTCTGTGCCATGCATCGCAACCAAGCCGTGAGCAGGGCGAACAAATTCAACATCTTTGACTTGAGCTGTTCCTGGTGCGATTTGGTAGCGCATCAATTTAGGGATTGGTAACTTGGCAATAGCTTGCTCTAGAGCTACTTGTAATCCTGCAGCCAAGGTTTGACCTGTGACTTCAACATTCAAGTAAAAAGTTTCTGCTTTATCGCTGCCTTGTTTTTCTAATTGATCTAAGCTGATATCAGGGTGACCTAAAGCGGCGAGCTTTTTTAATAAAGGCGCTGTTGCTTTTCCATCAGCGTCTAGCGCAATGGCAACTGGCAATAACTTTTCTTTGACTTGTCGATTAGGCGCTTTTGCTAAGACGTCTGATAAGTGAACGGCCAGTCTGCGTGGCGTGGCATAGCTGGTGGTCACACTCGATGAATCCAATAAACCTTGGGCATTCAATGATTGCTCAATGTTTTCAGAAAAACTTTGACCAAACTTCTTTAACGCTTTCGGTGGAAGTTCTTCTGTGAATAATTCAATGATCAATGGGGCGTGGCTCATTTTGTACCCCCTGATTTTTGATTCAGCGGTTGACACATTGGAAATCCCAATTTTTCCCTAGACTCGAAGTAAGCCTGGGCAACACTGCGAGATAAGTTACGAATGCGTCCAATATAAGCTGCGCGCTCAGTGACTGAAATGGCACCGCGAGCATCTAGTAAGTTGAATGTATGAGCAGCTTTTAAGACCATTTCATAAGCAGGCAAGGCCAAAGGAATTTCCATCAAACGTTTGGCTTCGTTTTCGTAGTTGGTGAATTGCTGAAATAACAAATCTGCATTTGAGTATTCAAAGTTGTATGTTGATTGCTCCACTTCGTTCTGGTGGTAGACGTCGCCGTAGCTGACACCTTCAGTCCATACCAAGTCATAAACGTTTTCAACTTTTTGCAAATACATGGCCAAGCGCTCTAAGCCATAAGTGATTTCACCCAAAATTGGTTTGCAGTCGATGCCACCGACTTGTTGGAAGTAAGTGAACTGCGTGACTTCCATGCCGTTAAGCCAAACTTCCCAACCAAGACCCCAGGCACCCAAGGTTGGATTTTCCCAGTCGTCTTCAACAAAACGAATGTCATTTTGTTTTAGATCTAAACCTAAAGCTTCTAAGCTTCCAAGATACAAATCTAAAATGTTTTCAGGGGCCGGCTTCAAAACCACTTGATATTGGTAGTAGTGTTGTAAGCGATTGGGATTTTCACCATAGCGGCCATCTTTAGGGCGGCGTGAAGGTTGCACATAAGCAGCCTTCCATGGCTCTGGGCCGATGGCTCTCAAAAATGTCGCTGTGTGCGATGTGCCGGCGCCAACCTCTAGATCGACAGGCTGAAGAAGGGCGCAACCTTGTTGGTCCCAGTAATTTTGAAGAGTAAGAATAACTTGCTGAAAGGTAAGCATATATTAGGTTTCCTGAACCCAGTGATTTTACCTTTCTTGCGACTGTCTGCCCTTATTTTTTGTTCTGATACCAGGCAAATACTAGGAAAAGGGCGCTGATGATCAAAATGGGTAAATCTCCTAACCAAACATAGGGTGTTTTACCCGAATAAGCTTGAACACTTGTTTTGAGGGTGGCCTGCTGAAATTTGGGTAGCTCATAAATAACCTGACCTTGAGAATCGATGACTGCTGTGACGCCAGTGTTCGTTGCTCGTAAGGTAGGAATGCCAGTTTCAATGGATCTTAGGCGGGCCAATCTGAGTTGCTGCTCCGGAGCTTGACTCTCTCCAAACCAAGCTAGATTTGTTAAGTTAATCCATAGATGATGTTCAAGTGCTGAATTTCTCTGTCTTTTGGCCAATTCATCACCAAAAACGTCCTCGTAGCAAATCATCAGGCCAATAGCAATTTGGTCTGTGCCTTGATCAAGAATATAAGGCACCTGAGTCATCGAACCACGCTCAAAGTTACCCAAAGGTACTTTGAATAAATCCACAAACCATTGAAAACCCCACGGTATGAATTCACCAAATGGAACCAAGTGATTTTTATCGTATTGATAAATCAAGTTACTTTGATTCAAGGCAATCGCTGAGTTTGTTGGTAAGCCAGAGTTGCCGGTGCTGACGACGCCAAGGATCACATTCTTTTTGGCGATATTTGGTTTTATGTTCGATATTAGTTCTTGAGGAATGGCCTTGAGCGGAAGAGGAAACGCAGTTTCAGGTGCAACAACTAAATGACTATCACTGCTTTTAATGGCATTTGAATAAAAGCTAACTTGTTGGTGAATGTATTCCGGGTCAAATTTAAGAGACTGTGGAAAATTACCTTGAATCAAGGTCACATCGATTGGTCTGCCAATGGGTTCCGTGAATGAAATCAAGCCTAGAGCATGGCTGGCTGAAACGATGGTGATGGATGCAACAAATTTTGTGAATAGGTTGTGTTTACCTTGACTAAGGTAGGCTGCCAAGCCAACGCAAAACCAGGTACAAGCCAAGCCGCCAAAAATGGTTGCCCACGCAAAGAATGGGCCATCAACTTGAGACTCAGCAAGGCCGGCCCAAGGGAAGCCTGTGAATAATTGACCTCTGGCCCACTCCATGATGGCCCAAGAGCTGGCAAGTCCTAAAACTCTCGCGGCAGAAGAGTGAAATTGATGAACCAGCTTAATGGCAATTGCTGGAAATAATGCCAAATAGGCTGATAGTGCAATCACGGCCAGAACAGAAATCGGTGCGGTGATTTTGCCCACGTCATGCAAGCTGACATAAATCCACCACAGCGCATTGCAAAAATAGCCTAAGCCAAATAGCCAGGCAAAAAGGAAGGCCCTTTGTTCTTTGAAAATAAAGTGAATGTATGCGGCTAAGCCCAGAATTAAGAACCAGCCGCCAAATGGCAACTCAATCAACCAAGCGCAGATACTTCCTAGTAGGAAAAAAAGTAAGGCTTTAATCAATTTCTAATTTGGTGGCTAATAAAACGTGCACTTGTCTAGCATCTGCTCGTTGAACCTCAAACAGGATATTTCCAATGGTGATGGATTCACCTTTGTGTGGAACTCTGCCTAATTTTTTCAAGATAAATCCAGCAAGCGTGTCATTGTCTTCATCGACAAAGGTGGTTCCTAGCGCTTCATTGACTTGGTCTAGTTCAGTGATGCCGCGGATTCTGAATTTTGTTTCACTGACCTTGATGATGTTGTCTTCAATATCATCTGTGTCATGTTCATCTTCAATATCACCCACAATTTGTTCTAGAACGTCTTCAATGGTGACCAAGCCTGCAACGCCGCCATATTCATCAACAACAATGGCAATGTGATTGCGGTGCTCTCTGAAGTCTTTTAAAAGCACACTTAAGCGTTTTGATTCAGGGATGAATACAGCAGGCCTTAACCAATCGCGTAACTGAAAATCTTCTTCTTGTGAATGGCGCAATAAATCTTTAGCAAGCAAGATGCCAATCACGTTATCGCGATTGTTCTCGTACACGGGGAATCTTGAGTGTGCAGCTCGGATGACTTCTGCAATCGTATCTTCAACTGATTCATTGATATCGATCCAGTCAATTTGAGCTCTTGGGATCAAGATATCTCGGGCTGAAAGTTCGCTGACCTGGAAAACGCCCTCAATCATTGATAAGGCATCTGCATCAATGAGACCCTCCGCTTGAGCCTCTTTGAGAGTTTCCAGTAACTCGCGGCGTTGTTCTGTCGGCGAGGAAGGACTTGGCGTCAGTAGGGCACTGATGCGTTCTAGGAGGCTTTTCGACTCTGGTTCAGTTGTCATAATGGGTAAGAATAACTGATTTATTTAAATTCAGCAGTAAGGGTTTGCCTGTTTTAGGCTTTTTAGAATATTGATTTCGAGCTCTTCCATCGCTTCAGCTTCAATTTCATCTTCGTGATCAAAACCTTGGGCATGAAGGGTACCGTGAACAATCAAATGAATCAGGTGTTGCTCAATGGATTTTTTTTGAGCCAAGGCTTCTTTTTTAAGCACTGGTAAACAAATCACCAAATCAGCATTCAGAGCATTACTAACAGGATCAATGTCGTAAGGAAATGTCAGAATATTGGTGGCGTAATCTTTGTGTCGATAAGTACCGTTTAGTTTTTTACTCTCTGCATTTCCAACAAATCTCACGGTCATGCTGGCGTCTTGTTGCAAAGCTTTTTTAATCCAGTTGCCGATTTTTCTTTTATTGATCAGGGGTGACCAAGTTTGTTCAAGAGAGTCACTGGCAAACTGAATATCAAGCGTTAGTTTAAATGCTTGGGCCATTTTTAATTCATTCCTGAATCATCAATTCGCCACGCAAAGAATGAGGCATGGCTTCTGTGAATGTCACTGGCATTAATTTACCGATCAAACGTTTGGCTTGATCTGATCCAGCATTGATCAAAGCAACGCGACCATTTTCTGTGCGGCATTGCAGATGGATGCCGTCGCGTGCCATGCTTTCAACCATGGCCAATTCAGTTTTACCGACCATGCTTTGGTTGATTTCCAATACATGCTGATCGATTTGAGACACCAATCTTTTGAGACGATCATTTTTAATGGCCAATGGGACGTCATCCACGAGATTGGCTGCGGGAGTTCCAGGTCTCTCGCTATAAGTAAAGCAATAGCTATTATCAAATTTAACTTCTTTGACCAACTTCATGAGTTGCTCAAAATCTTCTTCTGTCTCGCCTGGGAAGCCAACGATGAAGTCGCTTGAAATAGAAATGCCAGGACGAACAGCCTTCATCTTTTTGATGATGCTTTTGTATTCCAAAATGGTGTAGCCACGTTTCATGTTGGCTAAAACTCTGTCTGAGCCATGCTGAACTGGTAGGTGCAAATGGTTCACAAGCTTAGGGATTTTTGTGTATGCATCAATCAAGCGTTGCGTGAATTCTTTAGGGTGACTGGTTGTGAAACGAATTCGTTCTACACCAGGGATTTCTGCCACGTATTCCAAAAGCATCGCGAAATCAGCAATCTCGCTAGAGCCTGCAATACTGCCTCTGTAGGCGTTCACGTTTTGACCCAGCAGTTGAATTTCCTGAACACCCTGTTGTGCCAAGCCGGCTACTTCAGTCAAGACATCTTCAAAGGGGCGAGAAACTTCTTCACCTCTGGTGTAGGGAACCACGCAATAGCTGCAATATTTAGAGCAACCTTCCATGATCGATACATAAGCTGCACCACCTTCAACTTTGGCAGGAGGCAAGTTATCAAATTTTTCAATTTCTGGAAAACTGATATCTACCTGAGATAGGCCGCTTGATTGACGCGCTTTAATCAGTTCGGGAAGTCTATGCAGGGTTTGCGGACCAAAAACAATGTCAACATAAGGTGCACGGTTAACAATGTGCTTGCCTTCTTGACTGGCAACACAACCGCCAACACCGATCATTAATTCAGGTCGCTTTAACTTTAATTCACGCAGTCGACCTAAATCAGAAAAAACTTTTTCTTGGGCCTTTTCGCGCACCGAACATGTATTTAAAAGAATTAAATCAGCATCTTCAGGCGTGTCCGTTTTTATCATGCCATCATGATGGTGAAGCACGTCCACCATCTTGTCAGAATCATATTCATTCATCTGACAACCGAAGGTTTTGATATAAACTTTTTTCATTGCTTAGATGAACTGAAACGCAATGATTGCTACGATGGTTGGTGGCAAGGCTGCCAAAAATAACCATAGTGCTGAAACGCTGCCATCAGGGAAATGTTCACGAAGAATCGACATGCCTGCGGGATTTGGTGCATTGGCAATCACGGTCAAGCCACCGCCAGTGATTGCGCCAGCAACCAATGCATATTTAAACTCTTCGCTGGTGCCCTCAACCAAAGATCCTAGATAAGTAAGAGCGGCGTTATCAGTGATGGCAGTCAAGGCTGTTGCACCGTAGTAAACAAGGGTGCTGCTCATGTTTTCTAAAATCGGTTGTAACCACCACTGCTGCAAACCGCCAAGCACTACCAAACCTGCCAAGAAGAATGCAACCCATGAAGAAAAGTAGAAGGCCCATGAACACCACTGGATGGTGAGCAAATACAACGATGCCAGCTAAGAATAGCAAGTGAACTGCCACAACAAAGAGTGGCATCACATCGTTCTGATGGTTTGCATTGGCTTTAGGTAAATCTTTTCTTACCAGCAATGTGACCAATGTAGCGTTCACAATGACCGCTAAAGCTGCTTTAACACCAAATGTTTGGAAAACGTAAGCGGTGTCCCAACCCCAAGCGCTTGCAACCATCAAGATTGGAGGTGCGGCAAAACTGGTTAGCGCACCACCAATAGAAATATTAACGAACAACACGCCAATCGTTAAGTACATCAATTTGGCATTAGATGTTTGGCTGAATACTTTCTTCTTTAAAAGCAGTGCCGCCAAAGTCATCGCTGCTGGTTCAGTGATGAATGAACCAAGCAGTGGAACCATGGCGAGTGTCACAAAGTAACTGGTGGTGACATTGTTGATGCGGAATAACTGGCTAAGTAAACCAGACACCAAACGAACTAACTCAGAAGCAAAGTGCAACACAGGGCGGCTTGCTGCCACAACCATGATCGCAAATACAAACAAAGGCTCGGTATAGTTTCTGCTTTCTAAATACTCAACAGAAGGCTGATAGCCTCCAGCAGCAAATGCCATGAACACAATCAAGATCATCGCCCAAAAACCAAAAACAGCCTCAACTTCACCAAGTAAGTGCCATAGGCCAGAGTGATTGGGTTGCTTATGAGCTAAGTGCTCAAAAAATGATGATGAAAATGTGTGCAACACTGCAATACCAAAAAGTGTTGTGGCAATAATTTGTAAGGTTGTAGGGTTCATTGATAGCCTTGGGTACTCAAATCGTTATGGACTCTATTGTAAGCCACTGAAAACACTGAAAATCCATATAAGAACTAGGTAAATACCAGTGACGCATCGATTGAAGATTTTGATGATGCTTGGGTAATTCTGGGATTTTGTTACTTAAATTGAAGCCTTGGGGCTTTTCAATCAAACCCGCATTCATCGATTGACGCTGCGAGAGGGGAAATTGGTGGCGAATCAGGGATTCGAACCCCGGACCTGCGGATTATGATTCCGTCGCTCTAACCGGCTGAGCTAATTCGCCAAAGACCGAAAGTATAGCTTATTTTGCCAATTTCACCTAGCCAGCGGCTGTTTGAGCCTGTAAATATGGCTTAAAGTTCCTGAGATAGAAGCTTTTTTATGCTTTTTGAGCTCAGCAATCAAATATCAACATAGTGC
>Ga0255100_1000371_pt1 | contig 18568 bp, 17 predicted proteins | sample Colum_Colum_RepB_2_FD_188449 | JGI IMG/M metagenome (GOLD analysis project Ga0255100, IMG submission 188449) | Freshwater microbial communities from Columbia River, Oregon, United States - Colum_Colum_RepB_8d | ecosystem: Environmental > Aquatic > Freshwater > River | place: USA: Oregon...
TTCGCCAGCCGGTGCGCGCCGGCCGGCAGCAGCTGCACCGGGCGGCAATGGCGCGGCTCGCCATGCCCGACCGTCGCGCGATGGCGGCAATGCTCGTCCGGCAGGCCGCAGCAATGGCAGTCAGAACCAGCGGCCGCGCTGATTCAAGGCATCACCCGACACACGACACGTATTGATTCAACCGATTAACCGAGAAGAAGGAGTCACTGGATGAAGCGCATCTACGCCGGCAACCTGCCGACCGACACGACGGAAAAGGAACTGACCGAGCTGTTCTCGACGCACGGCAAGGTTCGCTCGATCAAGCTTGCGCACGACGTCTTTTCGGGCAAGTGCCGCGGCTTTGGTTTCATCGAGATGGAAGGCCACGAAGCGCGCGCCGCGATCGCCGGCCTGAATGGCAAGGAGCTGCGCGGCAACCTGCTGCGCGTCAACGAAGAAAAGCCGCGCGACGACAAGAAGGGCGGCCGTCCGGGCGCTCGCCGCTAAGTCTCCGGCGGTACCCGAGCCCGCGCCACCGCAAGGTGTCGCGGGCTTTTTCATGGCCGTGACCGCGCACGTCACCGCTCAGTCGACGCTCGGGCCCGGATCGAAGTCGTCGTCAAGCGCGTAGTCGCCGGAGGCCAGGCGGTCGATCACCGACTGCGCCAGCCAGCGGTCGCGCTGACGTACCTGCACGCGAACGCCACCCAGCGCCAGCGCGATCAGCGGATCGGCCTGCACGTGGTTCTGGTCGGCCAGCTGGGCTTCGATGCCGTCGGCGTGCAGGCGGCCCAGCAACAGCTGCGCCTCGACCGCATCGTGCAGGCGGGCCACCGTCAGCCAGTCGTCCGCGGCGGCGGTCATGGCCTCAGGCCGGCAGGATCTCGCGCACGCCGTTCGGGCCGCCCAGCAGCAGCACGTCGGCACCGCGGCGCGCGAACAGGCCGCAGCTGATCACGCCGGCGAGCATGCCGATGGTGGTTTCCAGCGACGTCGGGTCGGTGATCGACAGGCCGGAGACATCAAGGATCTCGCCGCCGTTATCGGTGACGAAGCCGGCGCGCAGCTTCGGCGTGCCGCCGAGGCGTACCAGCTCGCGCGCGACGTAAGAGCGCGCCATCGGAATCACTTCGACGGGCAGCGGGAACGTGCCCAGCACCGGCACCAGCTTCGATTCGTCGGCGATGCAGACGAACTTGCGCGAGGCGGCCGCGACGATCTTTTCGCGCGTCAGCGCGCCGCCACCGCCCTTGACCAGCCGCAGATGGTGGTCGGCCTCGTCGGCGCCATCGACGTAGATCGAAAGCGTGCCGGCGTTGTTCAGTTCGACGACCGGGATGCCGACCTTCTTCAAGCGCTCGGTCGACGCATTCGACGACGACACGGCGCCTGGAATGTCGGCGCGATGCTCGGCGAGCGCGTCGATGAAGAAGTTCACGGTGGAACCGGTGCCGACGCCGAGCAGTTCGCCCGGCACGAGATATTTCAGTGCAGCGCGGGCAGCCGCTTGCTTGGCTTGATTCTGGTCCATGGTCGGGTACTGGCAGAGAGAATTGTGCGGGCGCGAAGTGTGAATCAGCGCCGCGCAATCCGCATGCTGCCGTCAACGCGGGCGAGCGCCGAACAGTGCCGAACCGACCCGGACCATCGTTGCGCCTTCCTCGATCGCGACTTCGAAATCGTCCGACATGCCCATCGACAGCTGATCGAACAGCGCAGCGTCGACCGCGCCGGCGGTGCGGATCACGTCACGCAGTTCGCGCAGCATCCGAAAGGCCGGCCGCGCCTCATCCGGATCGTCGACCGGCGCCGGGATGCACATCAGGCCGCGCAGCCGCAGCCGCGGCAGTCCGGCAATCTCGGCGCACAGTGCCGCCGCGTCCTGCGGCGCCACGCCGCCCTTGCTGGCTTCGCCGGAGACATTGACCTGCACGCAGATGTCCAGCGGCGGCAGATCGTCTGCGCGCAACTCCGACAGTCGCTCGGCGATCTTCAGTCGATCGACCCCGTGTGCCCAGGCGAACGCGCCGGCCAGCGCCCGGCACTTGTTGCCCTGGATCGGGCCGATGAAGTGCCAGACCAGCCGCTCGCCGCACAGCGTTTCGGCCAGCCCGATCTTGTCGAGCGCCTCGCGCATGTAGCTTTCGCCGAACGCGAACTGTCCCAGCTCGACGACCTCGGCGACGGCATCGGCATCGAAGGTCTTGGACACGGCGATCAGCTGGACATCGTCGAGCGGCCGGCCGGCACGGATGCAGGCGGCAGCCAGTCGTCGGCGGATATCCGTCAGCCGGTCGGAAACGGTATTCATGCGTGGTTGAAGTAGGGTCTGATAGATCGGTAACGTGCCCGCAACGACCGCCACCTTTGCGCGGTTGGCAGTGTCACGAGCACCTGGGGAGAGCCGGCTTGGATATCGCGCAACTGTTGACCTTCGCCGTGAAGCAGGGCGCGTCCGACCTGCACCTGTCGGCCGGTGTCGAGCCGATGATTCGCGTCGATGGCGACATGAAGCGGATCAACCTGCCGGCGCTGGAACACAAGCAGGTGCACGCGATGCTGTACGACATCATGAACGACAAGCAGCGGAAAGCCTGGGACGAGTTCCTGGAAACCGACTTTTCGTTCGAGATTCCGGGGCTGGCGCGCTTTCGTGTCAACGCCTTCACGCAGTCGCGCGGCGCCGGCGGCGTGTTCCGCACCATTCCGTCGAAGATTCTGTCGCTGGAAGACCTGAACTGTCCGCCGATCTTCAAGGACATCGCCGAAACCCCGCGTGGCCTGGTGCTGGTGACCGGGCCGACCGGCTCCGGCAAGTCGACGACGCTGGCGGCGATCATCAATCACATCAACGAGAACGATTACGGCCACATCCTGACCGTCGAGGACCCGATCGAGTTCGTTCATCCGTCGAAGAAATGCCTGATCAACCAGCGCGAAGTGCACCGCGACACGCTGGGCTTCAACGAGGCACTTCGTTCCGCACTGCGCGAGGACCCCGACGTGATCCTGGTCGGCGAGATGCGCGATCTGGAAACGATCCGCCTGGCGCTGACCGCCGCCGAAACCGGGCATCTGGTGTTCGGCACGCTGCACACGACGTCCGCGGCCAAGACCATCGATCGCGTTGTCGACGTGTTTCCGGCAGCGGAAAAGGACATGGTGCGGGCCATGCTGTCGACCGGTCTGCGCGCAGTGATCGCCCAGACCCTGCTGAAGCGGGCGACTGGCGGCCGGGTGGCCGCACACGAGATCCTGATCGGCACACCGGCAGTGCGCTCGCTGATCAAGGAAAACAAGATCGCGCAGATGTATTCGGCGATCCAGACCGGCTCCAAGGACGGCATGCAGACGCTGGATCAGTGCCTGAAGGATCTGGTGCGCAGGAACATCGTCACTGCCGCCGAAGCGCGGACCAAGGCCGAAAACAAGACCGATTTCGCGGCCTGAACGGCACCGGAGGCAGGACATGGAACGCGACGAGGCGATCAAGCTGATCCAGCAGCTGCTGACCGCGATGAAGGCGCGCGGCGCATCGGATCTGTTCATCACGGCCGGCTTCCCGCCGGCGATCAAGCTTGATGGCCAGATGACGCCGGTCGGCGACAAGCCGCTGTCCGGGCAGAACTCCGCGCTGCTGATGCGCGCGCTGATGAGCGATCGCCAGCTCAAGGAGTTCGAAGCCAGCAACGAGTGCAACTTCGCCATTCATCCGCCGGGCATCGGCCGCTTTCGAGTCAGCGCCTTCGTGCAGATGGGGCAGGTTGGCGGCGTGCTGCGCACGATCACCACCGACATCCCGAGCTTCGAGCAGATCGCGTTGCCGACGAGCCTGAAGGATGCGGTGATGGCCAAGCGCGGGCTGATCCTGATGGTCGGCGCGACCGGTTCCGGCAAGTCGACTTCGCTTGCCGCGATGCTCGGTCACCGCAACGCCCATTCCAGAGGCCACATCATCACGATCGAGGATCCGGTCGAATTCGTGCATCCACACCGCGGCTGCATGGTCACCCAGCGCGAAGTCGGCTCCGACACGCTGAGCTGGGAAGCGGCACTGAAGAACACGCTGCGCCAGGCGCCGGACGTGATCCAGATCGGCGAGATCCGCACGCGGGAAACGATGGAGTACGCGATCAACTTTGCCGAGACCGGGCATCTGGTGCTGTCGACGCTGCATGCCAACAGCGCCAATCAGGCGCTCGATCGCATCATCAATTTCTTCGGCGAGGAAAAGCGCGAACAGGTGCTGATGGATCTGAGCCTGAACCTGCGGGCGATCATTTCCCAGCGCCTGATCCGCAAGGAAGGCGGCGGCCGCGTGCCGGCAGTCGAGATCATGCTGAACTCGCCGTTGATCGCCGACTTAATCTTCAAGGGCGAAGTGGCCGGCATCAAGGAGGTCATGGGCCGCTCGAACGAGCAGGGCATGGTGACCTTCGACCAGTATCTGTTCGGCCTCTTCGAACAGGGCCAGATCGGCTACGACGAAGCGATCCGCAATGCCGATTCGCAGAACGAACTGCGGCTGAAGATCAAGCTGGAATCGCGACGCATGCGCGAGAACCTGCACGATGATCCGGCGGTGAAAGGCCTGCGAATGAAGGAAGAGGACGCCGGTCAGGTCCTGCGCCGCTGACGCGACCGATCCCGGCTCAGGAAAGCACCTCCGTGCAGAAGATCATTCCGTACCTGAAGCTGTGCATCGAGCAAGGCGCGTCGGACCTGTACTTCAGTGCCGGCGCCACGCCGATGCTGCGCATCGAAGGCGAGATGCGCCCGGTCGGTCGCAGCCTGCTGACCAGCGATTACGTGCGCGAGCTGGCGCTGTCGATCCTGACCGATGAACAGCAGGCAAGACTGCATGCTGAACGCGAACTGGACATCGCCACCGACGCCGACGGTCTCGGTCGCTTCCGGGTCAACGTGTTCACGCAGCGCGGCAGCGTGGCGATGGTGCTGCGCCATGTGCGCACCACGTTGCCACGGCTCGCCGAACTGAACATGCCCGAGGTGCTGCGCGAACTGGTGATGCAGAAGCGCGGCCTGATCCTGATGGTGGGTGCCACCGGTTCCGGCAAGTCGACGACGCTGGCGGCGATGGTCGATCACCGCAACGAGCATGCAGCCGGTCACATCCTGACGATCGAGGACCCGATTGAGTTCGTCCATGGCAACAAGCGTTCGATCGTCAACCAGCGCGAGGTCGGTACCGACACGGTCAGCTACGAACGGGCGCTGCAGTCGAGCCTGCGCGAAGCACCGGACGTCATCCTGATCGGCGAGGTGCGCGCGCGCGAAACCATGGACGCCTGCCTGCAACTGGCCAACACCGGCCACCTGGCGATCTCGACCTTGCACGCCAACAACGCGTGGCAGGCGTTGCAGCGGATCGTCAACCTGTACCCGGACAGCCAGCGGCCGCAGCTCTACCTCGATCTGTCGCTGACCCTGCGGGCGATCATCTCGCAGCGACTGGTGCGCAAGAAGGATGGCCGGCGCGTGGCCGCAGTCGAGGTGCTGATCAACACGCCGTTCGTTCAAGACCTGATCGTCGCCGGTCGCATCGACGAACTCCGCGACGCGATGGCGCAGTCATCGGATCGCGGCATGCAGAGCTTCGACCAGGCGTTGTACAAGCTGCACGCCGATGGCGTCATCGACCTCGATGAAGCGCTTGCCAATGCCGACTCGCGCAGCAATCTCGAAGGCAAGATCAATTTCGGTCACTGAGTCGCCGCCGTCGAGCGGCTTTTCGCAGCCCGGCCAACTTTTTGGCTGCTGTGGCCTTGCAAGCGCAGGCTCGGCTCACTAAACTCCGCGCTCGTTTTGCCCGAGGTCGCCCTGCTGCATCGGTCGACTGAACAATAATCGCCTCCCGGCCGCATGGCCCGCGGGGTCCAAGAGCAGGATTCATGAGCACCTATTTCGCAACCAACGAGAATGCGAAGCGCGAATGGTCAGTGATCGACGCCGAAGGCGTTGTTCTCGGCCGTCTCGCCTCGGAAGTCGCGCGCCGTCTGCGCGGCAAGCACAAGCCGGAGTTCACTCCGCACATCGATACCGGTGACTACGTCATCGTCATCAATGCCGCCAAGATCAAGGCGACCGGCAACAAGGCCGAAGGCAAGATCTACTGGCGTCACACCGAATACCCGGGTGGCATCAAGTTCACCACGCTTGGCAAGATGATGGCCGAGCACCCGGAGCGCGTCATCGAGAAGGCGATCAAGGGCATGCTGCCGAAGGGCCCGCTGGGCTACGCGCAGTACCGCAAGCTGAAGGTTTATGCCGGTGCCGAGCACCCGCACACCGCGCAGCAGCCTGTCACTTTCACGCTCAAGGGTTAATCCATGGCCACGCTCAAGCAGCCTGCTGATCAGCATTACGGCACCGGTCGCCGCAAGACCGCCGCCGCCCGCGTCTTCATTCGTCCGGGCAAGGGCGACATCACGATCAACGGCAAGACCGTCGAAGCCTACTTCGGCCGCGAAACCTCGCGCATGCTGGTTCGTCAGCCGCTCGAAGTGTCCGACTGCGTTGGTCGCTTCGACATCAAGGTGACGGTTGCCGGTGGCGGCCCGAACGGCCAGGCCGGCGCGATCCGCCACGGTCTGACCCGCGCGCTGATCAAGTATGACGAAGCGCTGCGTCCGGGCCTTCGTGCCGCTGGTCTCGTCACTCGCGACGCTCGCGAAGTCGAGCGCAAGAAGGTCGGCCTGCACGGCGCCCGTCGCGCACCGCAGTATTCGAAGCGTTAATTCGCTTCGTCCGGCGCCGGCTTGCATTCGCGGCGCTGGACAAGACGGTCAAGGCATCGACCGTTCGATTTTTGGGAGATCGTCTAATGGCAGGACAACAGATTCTGACTCTGTTTATCTAGGTTCGAGTCCTAGTCTCCCAGCCAACATCTTCGGCAGCCCCGTTTGCTGCCGGAACAGCAGAACGTCAAAGCCCGGTGCCCGAAAAGGTGTCCGGGCTTTTTCATGTCCGGCGCTTTTTCGGCCAGCGTGCTTCGCGGCGTTGTTCGCGCGTCTATAAACACCTTGTTCGGGTAGCAGACGTTTCTTCGACTTCCGCCGACCGGTCCGGCGCTGGCACACTCCAACGCATATCGATGGATGACGAACCCGACGAGCAACGACGTTTGATGCCTGCAATGCCGAAACCCGTGCCGCCCGCATCATCTGTCTCCCTGTCTGGATCCCGTTCGACTGGTGCAGTGCCGGTTTCCGCTGATCGGCGACGCGATTTGCGCGCGTTGCCTGTCGCCTGACATGCGCATGACCGAGCCTGCCCACCGATCGTTTGGCCGAACCGAAATCGGCAAGGTCCGCGGTCATAACGAGGATGCCGTGCTGGTTCGCGAGGACCTCGGCCTGTGGGCCGTCGCCGACGGTCTTGGCGGTCACTCGGCCGGCGACCTTGCCAGCCGGCGAATCGTCGAGCGCCTGGGTGAGCTGACGCGCCCTGACAGCGTCGACGACTTCATCGACGTGATCGAGGACAGCCTAGAAGCGGTCAACACCGAGCTGCGCCGAACGGCCCGCGAGCGTGGCGTTGACCTGATCGCTTCGACGGTTGCGCTCCTGGTCCATCACCCCGAGTACATGGTCTGTGGCTGGGTCGGCGACAGCCGCGTCTACTGCTACGAGGCTGGGCGCCTGCAGCAGCTGACCCGCGACCACGCGCACCAGATCGAAGACCCGTTTGCCCAACTCCGCGCACGCGATGACGCTCAGCCGCCGCCACAGCCGGGTGGCGGGATGCTGACGCGTGCCATCGGCGCCGAAGAGCGTCTGTTCGTCGATTGGCTGGTCGCGCCCAGCCGTTCCGGCGTGCATTTCCTGCTCTGTTCGGATGGCGTCAACAAGGAAATGACCGACCGTGAACTCGAGGCGCTATTTCATGCGAACGGATCGCCGCCGAGCCTGATCGACAACATCTTCGAGACCTCGCTGGCGCGCGGCGCACGCGACAACGTTTCGGCGGTGGTTGTTCGCCTTGGCGCCTGAGCCTGCCATGCCCACCACGACGCGAGGGATCGCGATTGGCACGCCCCGAGGGTCGGCATGAACGAGCGCGAGCGCGCGGCCAACAATGATCTGCAGATCCTCGGCGACGCCTACCGGCTCGGTCAGATTCCACGCGACGAGTATCGCGCGCGTCGTCGTCATGTCTTCGCCGGTCTGCGCGGCGATTCTGTGTCGAACGCATCGCGTAGCCCTGATCTCGACGGTCTGCCGGAGGCCGCGCGTCGACCGTCGGCTGCCTTGTCCAGTCGGAACGAGGCAAAGGCCGGCATGTCGTTGCCAGTCGCGGCCGCGCAAGCGCCTGGGACGCCATTGTCGGGCATCCGCAAGTACGGGTGGCTGCTGGCCATCATCGTTCTGCTGATCCTCGCAGCGGTGCTGCTGGCCATGCGGTAGAGCGCGCCGGCGTTACCAGGACGACTCTGTTCGACCGCTGCGCGTGACGCTTGCGGTATCGGGATCAACGGCTGATCGGCGACCATCGCGGCGCTTGCGGTATCGTTCCGGACAACACGTGACGGCCCGCGACGCGGGGCGACGATCAGGAGCTTGATGATGAGTGAAGCAGTACCCGCGGCCGCCAGCGCCGCCGCCGCAGACACCCGGCTGCCGCTGTTCTTCAAGCGGATCGAAGCGCTGGATTCGCTGCTGCACCGGAATCTGAAATTGAAGTCGCGCGCCTCGCATGCCTTCGCGCGCGGCAGCAATGCCATCCCGCTGACCTTCAGCGAGATCCCGCTGGCCTCGCAGGAATATCCGATCGTGTTTGCCGGTGAAGGTGACCGGCTGCACATCGTGGCGCTGGTCGGACTGACCAATGCCGACAACCTGTTCATCGATGACGACGGTCACTGGCAGGGCCGCTATGTACCGGCCTTCGTGCGCTGCTATCCCTTCGCACTGGGGCAGGCCAACAATGCGGCCGACGATCAGTTCCTGCTGGCTTTCGATCCCGATGCCGACACGGTCAGCGAAACCGAAGGGGCCGCGCTGTTCGACGACACCGGCGCGCGCACCGTCACGCTGGAGCGGATGGTGCAGTTCCTGAGCCTGTATCAGGCGCAGATGGATCTGGCTCGGCAGTTCGCGAGGAAGGTGGCCGAACTCGATCTGCTGGTGGCGGTCGATGCCAACATCCGCACCAACAACGGCGCGCAATACGCGCTGAGCGGTCTGCGGGTCGTCGAGCGCGACGCGCTGCAGCGTCTGCCGGATGCCGCGAAGCTGGAACTGTTCGGCAGCGAATGGCTGGAGATGATCCACCACCACTTTGCCAGCCTGCGCACCTTGCCGGCGCTGGTGGATCGGCTGTCCGCGCGTGGCGAGGTCGCTGCGGTCGCGGCCTGAGGGCGGTGCCGTTCGTTGTGACCCCAGCTTCTGCCGTCAGGCTTGCAGCGGCCTCAAGCGGCTGATCAGCGAACGTCGGGCTGATGGCGGAATCGTCCCGGTCAGCAACGTCCGCTGAAGCATCTGCCGGTGCCTTGCGCACCGGCAGATGCGTTATGCCGGCTCAGACGTCGAGAATCAGTCCGCGCTTCACCATCAGCGCGATGACCGCGTCGACTTCCTGCTGCAGCGTCATTTCGGCGGTCTTCAGCACCAGTTCCGGCGCGTTCGGGGCTTCGTACGGATCGTCGATGCCGGTGAAGTTCTTGATCTGGCCGGCTCGTGCCTTCTTGTACAGCCCCTTCGGATCGCGCTTTTCGGCTTCTTCCAGCGGGCAGTCGACGTAGATCTCGATGAAGTCCATGGCGCTTTCGGCGTGCAGCGCGCGCACCGCATCGCGGTCGGCGCGATACGGGCTGATGAAGCTCGACAGCGCGATCACGCCCGCGTCGGTGAAGAGCTTGGCGATCTCGCCGATTCGGCGGATGTTCTCGGTACGGTCGGCGGCCGAGAAGCCCAGGTTCTTGTTGATGCCGAGGCGGATGTTGTCGCCATCGAGCCGGTAGCTGATCCGGCCGCGCTTCAGCAGTTCTGCTTCCAGCGCCACCGCCACGGTGCTCTTGCCGCTGCCGGAAAAGCCGGTGAACCACAGCGTCGCGCCCTTCTGGCCGAGCACGCGATAGCGGTCGGCGCGGCTGATCTCGCCGTGGTGCCAGTGGACGTTGGTGGCGATCTGTTCGGTCATGCGGGTTCTGCCTCGGGGGTGGGACGAATAGGGCGGCGCGACTTTACCGGGCATGATCGTGCGGCGCACGCCTGACTTCTCAGACCTGATCCGCAGCCTCATGCGCGGCAGCGAAGACGCCGGGAACGGCGCTTGACGATTTCCGGTCTTTCAAGCGGTTCGTTGCTTCGCGTCTTGGCCTGAGCGTGCTTCAAGCCCCGGCATACAGCGCCAGGTACTGCTTCGCCGAGCCGGACCATGAAAAGTCTCGACTCATGCCGGCATGGATCAGGCTCAGGCGGCTGGCTTCATCGCGGATCAGCTCGACACCGCGGCTGACGCCCCAGACCACACCGCCGACGTCGGCGTGCTCGAACACCACGCCGGTTGCCGTGCCCTGCTTCAACGTGCGCGGTGTGGCATCGGTGACGGTATCGGCCAGGCCGCCGGTGCGATGAACGATCGGCACCGTACCGTAGCGCTGGCTGTACATCTGGTTCAGCCCGCAGGGCTCGAAGCGCGACGGCATCAGGAACAGATCCGAGCCAGCTTCGATGCGATGGGCCAGGCCTTCGTCGAAGCCGAGCTTGAGCCCGATCCGGCCCGGTGCCGCCAGCACTTCGCGGGCCAGCGCCGCTTCGAGCGCCTTGTCGCCGCTGCCCAGCACGGCCAGCTGGATCGGCAGCTTCAGCAGCTCCGGCAGCGCAGCCAGCAGCAGGTCGAAACCTTTCTGGTCGGTCAGCCGGCCGATCATGCCGACCAGCACCGCAGTGTCGTCCTGCGGCAGCCCGAGTTCCTGCTGGATCGCCCGACGGTTGGCGTGCTTGCCGGCGCGGTGGCTGCCGGCGTTGTAGGTCTGCGTCAGATGCGGATCGCTGGCCGGGTTCCACAGCGCATCGTCGATGCCGTTGAGGATGCCGCTCAGGCGCGCTGACAGATGTTCCAGCAAGCCTTCGAAGCCGTGGCCGAACGCGGCGGTGCGGATTTCCCGAGCGTAGGTCGGGCTGACCGTGGTAATCGCATCGGCGAACACCAGGCCGGCCTTCAGCATCGACATCTGGCCATGGAACTCCAGGCCATCGAGCGACCACCAGCCGGGCGGCAGGCCCAGCGCGTTGAACTGGCTGCGCGGGAACACGCCGCCGTAGGCCAGGTTGTGAATGGTGAACACGCAGCGCGGTGCCGGATCGCGCAGCCTCAGCCAGGCCGGTACCAGGCCGGTCTGCCAGTCATGGCAATGCACGACATCCGGCTTCCAGCCGCCGCTGGCTTCGCCCATCGCCAGCCGGGCCACCGCTTCGCTGAAGCAGCCGTAGCGCCAGGCGTTGTCATTCCACGGGCGGTGCTGCGGGTCGTGGTACGGATCGCCGTCGCGGGCGTACAGCCACGGGTAGTCGATCAGCCAGTGCACCAGCTTCGAGCCGGGCAGACAGCCGGACCAGACGGTGAAGCGCTGGCCCCGGACGTCCAGTTCGCCGAGCCGGACCGGATCCAGCAGCTGCGCCAGCGTGCCGCGATAGGCCGGCAGCACCACGCGGACATCGACGCCGAGTGCGGCCAGCGCACCGGGCAGGGCACCGGCGACATCGGCAAGACCACCGGTCTTGACCAGCGGCAGCGCTTCGCTGGCAGCGAACAGAAGCTTCATCGTCAGGCCATCCGGAAGATGTGAGCGCTAATCTTCCAGCATCTCGGGGGTGACCAGCGTGACCCCGGACTTGGTGACGTGATACCAGCTGGCATTGCCGGCCGTGCCTTCGCCGATCTCGGTCCCGTCCGGGATCACGCAGCCTTCGTCGATCACCGCCTTGTTGATCCGGCAGTTGCGGCCGATGGTGACGCCGGGCAGCACCACCGACTGCGCAATCAGGCTGCCGGTCTCGACCCGCGTGTTGTTGAACAGCACCGAATTGCGCACTTCGGCACCGGCGATGATGCAGCCGGCGCTGACCATCGAATCGATCGCGCAGCCGCGCGCGTCAGGCTTGTCGAGAATGAACTTGGCTGGCGGCAGCTGCGCGGCGTGGGTCCAGATCGGCCAGCGGTCGTCGTACAGGTTCAGCTCCGGCAGCACGTCGGTCAGTTCCAGATTGGCTTTCCAGAACGCGTCCACCGTGCCGACATCGCGCCAGTAGCCCTGGCGGCTCGGGTCGTAGAGATCGCGGAACGGGTAGGCGAAGACATCCGATTCGGCGATTGCCCTGGGGATGATGTCGTGGCCGAAGTCATGGCTCGATTCGCTGACGCCGGCATCCTTTGACAAGGTGTCGAGCAGGAAGCGGGCATCGAACACGTAGATACCCATGCTGGCCAGCGCCGCGTCGGGCTTGCCGGGCATCGGCTTCGGGTCTTTCGGCTTTTCATCGAAAGCGACCACGCGGTTGCTGCCGTCCACCGTCATCACGCCGAATTCGCTGGCATCGGTCAGCGGCACTTCGAGGCAGCCGACCGTCACCTTGGCGTTGTTGGCAACGTGCTGCGCGATCATCGGGCCGTAATCCATCTTGTAGATGTGATCGCCAGCCAGGATCAGCACATGCGCCGGCTGGTGCTGCCGGATGAACGGGATGTTCTGGTAGACCGCATCGGCGGTGCCGGTGTACCAGCTGGTGCCTTCGCTGCGCTGCTCGGCCGGCAGCAGTTCGACGAACTCGCCGAACTGGCCGCGCATGAAGCCCCAGCCCATCTGCAGATGGCGGATCAGCGCGTGGCTCTTGTACTGGGTCAGCACGCCGACGCGGCGCACGCCGCTGTTGATGCAGTTCGACAGCGTGAAATCGATGATCCGGAACTTGCCGCCGAACGGCACCGCCGGCTTCGCGGTATTGGCGGTCAGCTGCTTCAGCCGAGCGCCGCGTCCGCCGGCCATCACCAGGGCCAGGGTTTCGCGCGTGGCGCGGCTGACAAAACGTCCTTCCGGTTGCGTCGACACGTCTGCGCGTCTCCAGGGCCTGGCCCGTCTAGCTTGAACTATGATCGCCCGGCACCGCCTGCTCGTCGCGCCCGCCGGTCCGTTTTGCTGCGGCCTGCACTTGTCCGGTGCGGACGGCGGCACGAAGCATGCGAATTCGATGCCAGCGCACGCCGGTGACTGGCGTGCATGCCCCACGATCGTTCACCGCCTGCGACCGCGCCCTGCCATGAGTCGCCTTCCTGAAGCCCGCCTGCCGCCGCGCGATTCCCGGCTCGATGCCCTGGTGCGCGGCGAGCCGGTCGATGCCTTTGCCGTGCTCGGCCGGCATGGCGAGGTGATCCGCACGTTCCAGCCGGGTGCGCGTGCTGTCGAAGTGATCGACGGCGATACCGATGTCGTGCTCGGCGCGTTGCACGACCACGCCGGTGACGGCCTGTTCGAGGCAGCGCTGCTGGTGTCGGCCGGCTATCGCCTGCGCATCCACTGGCCGGACGCCATCCAGAACATCGAGGACCCGTACAGCTTCAGCCTGCTGCTGGGCGAACTCGACCTGCACCTGTTTCACGAAGGCCGGCATCGCGAACTGGCGCGGATGATGGGCGCGCAGCCGATGCAGATCGACGGCGTGCCCGGCGTGCGCTTCGCGGTCTGGGCGCCGAATGCGCGACGAGTGTCGGTGGTTGGCGATTTCAATCTCTGGGACGGGCGGCGCCATGTCATGCGCCGCCGCGTCGAGGCCGGCATCTGGGAGCTGTTCGTGCCGCGGCTTGCGACCGGTGCGCGCTACCAGTTCGAACTGATCGGTGCCGATGGCAACCGCTGTCTGAAGGCCGATCCGTTCGCGCGGCAGACCGAAGCGCCACCGGGCACGGCGTCGGTGGTCGCTGCGCTGTCGCCGCCGGTCGCGGCACTTGCGCATCGCGATGCGCGGCAGCGCCGCGACGCCGCGATCTCGATCTACGAGGTGCATGCCGGATCGTGGCAGCGCAACGAATTCGGCAACGGTGCTTCACCCAACTGGGAACAGCTCGCCGAGCTGCTGATTCCGTACGTCGTCAGCCTGAACTTCACGCATATCGAACTGATGCCGATTGCCGAATACCCGTTCGGCGGTAGCTGGGGCTATCAGCCGCTGGGCCTGTATGCGCCGACGGCGCGCCATGGCACGCCGGATGGCTTTGCGCGTTTCGTCGCGGCGGCGCATGCCGCCGGGCTCGGCGTGATCGTCGACTGGGTGCCGGCGCATTTCCCGGCTGATGCCTTTGGTCTGCGCCGCTATGACGGCACCGCGCTGTACGAGCACGAGGACCCGCGCGAGGGCTATCACCCGGACTGGAACACGCTGATCTACAACCACGGCCGGCGTGAGGTCAGCGGCTTCCTGATCGGCGCGGCGCTGCAGCTGATCGAGCACTACGGCGTCGACGGCCTGCGCGTCGATGCCGTGGCGTCGATGCTGCACCGGGATTACTCGCGCAAGGCCGGCGAGTGGGTGCCGAACCGTTTCGGCGGTCGCGAGAACCTGGAAGCGGTCGCTTTCGTCCGCGAGCTGAATGCGGTGATCGCCGAGCGCTGCCCGGGCGCAATCGTGATCGCCGAGGAATCGACGTCGTGGCCCGGCGTCACCGCTGACACCGCACACGGCGGCCTGGGCTTTGCGTACAAGTGGAACATGGGCTGGATGCACGACACCTTGCAGTACATGGCGCGCGATCCGGTGCATCGCCGCCATCACCACGCCGAGATCACTTTCGGCCTGATGTACGCCCATGCCGAAGCCTTCGTGCTGCCGCTGTCGCATGACGAGGTCGTGCATCTGAAGAAGGCCTTGGTCGCCAAGCTGCCGGGCGATGCCTGGCAGCGCCACGCCGGGCTGCGCGCGTACTACGGGCTGATGTGGGCCTACCCCGGCAAGAAGCTGCTGTTCATGGGCGGCGAGATCGCCCAGGAACGCGAGTGGAACCATGACCGCGAGCTGGACTGGTTCGGGCTCGATGAACCGCTGAAGCTTGGGCTGCAGCGTTACGTCGGCGACCTGAACCGGCTCTATCGCGAGTACCCGGCGCTGCATCGCGGCGACTGCGACAGCCGCGGCTTCCGCTGGGTGATCGTCGACGACACCGCCAACAGCACGTTCGCCTGGCTGCGGCTCGATCCGGACGGCAGCAGCCCGCCGGTGCTGGTGATCTGCAACTTCACGCCGGCGGTGCTTGGCCGCTATCGCGTTGGCGTCCCGGTGGCAGGTCGCTGGCGCGAGATCCTCAACGGCGATGCGGCGATCTACGGCGGCAGCGCCGTCGGAAACGTGGAGGTTATTGTCGCCGACGACATCGCAAGCCACGGCCAGCCGGCAAGCCTGTGCCTGACGGTGCCGCCGCTGGCCAGCCTGTGGCTGGTGCCCGACGCATGAACCGGCGGCTCGAAGCGGGCAGCCCGTATCCGCTCGGGGCGACCTGGGATGGCAGCGGCGTCAACTTCGCGGTGTTCTCGGCGCATGCCGACAGGATCGAGCTGTGCCTGTTCGACACCAGCGGGAAGCGCGAGCTGGAACGCCTGAGCCTGCCCGAATGCACCGATCAGGTCTGGCACGGCTATCTGCCGAATGCCCGGCTGGGCCAGCAGTACGGCTTCCGCGCCCACGGTCCGTACGACCCGCATCGCGGCCATCGCTTCAATCCGCACAAGCTGCTGCTCGATCCCTATGCGCGGCGGCTGGCCGGGGCGCTGGCCTGGTCCGATGCGCTGTACGGCTACCGGCTTGGTTCGGCCAAGCACGATCTGTCGTACGACCGTCGCGACAGCGCCACCTCGATGCCGAAAGCGGTGGTCAGCGAAACGGTGATGGAGTGGGGCGATGACCGGCCGCCGAACGTGCCGTGGTCGAAGACGGTGATCTACGAAGCCCATGTGCGCGGCCTGAGCATGCTGCGCAGCGATTTGCGGGCGCCGGAACGCGGCACCTTCGCGGCCCTTGGCCATCCGCGGATGATCGAGCACCTGGTCAAGCTCGGCATCACGGCGGTGGAGCTGCTGCCGGTCCACGCGATCGTCCAGGACCGCGAGCTGCAAGCGCGGCGGCTGCGCAATTACTGGGGCTACAACACGCTGAGCTTCTTCGCGCCGGAGCCGCGCTACATCACCGAAGGCGGCTTCCGCGAGATTCGCAGCACCGTCAGGCGGCTGCATGAAGCCGGCATCGAGCTGATTCTCGACGTGGTCTACAACCACACCGGCGAAGGCAGCGAACTGGGGCCCACCTTGAGCTTTCGCGGCCTCGACAACGCCAGCTACTACCGGCTGGTGCCGGGGGCGGAGCGCCACTGCATCAACGACACCGGCTGCGGCAACACGGTGAACCTGAGCCATCCACGGGTGTTGCAGCTGGTGATGGATTCCTTGCGCTACTGGGTGCAGATGTTCCATGTCGACGGCTTCCGCTTCGATCTGACCTCGACACTCGGCCGCGAGTCCGGCGGCTTTGATCCCGGCGCCGGCTTCTTCGATGCGCTGCGCCAGGATCCGGTGCTGTCCAGAGTCAAGCTGATCGCCGAGCCCTGGGACATCGGCCCCGGCGGTTACCAGCTCGGCCGCCATCCGCCAGGATTTTCGGAGTGGAACGATCGCTTCCGCGACGACGTGCGCCGCTTCTGGCGCGGTGATGAAGCGATGCGCCCGGCGCTGGCGGCACGGCTCAGCGGCTCGGCCGACCTGTTCGATCACAGCACCCGGCGGCCGTCGGCCTCGCTGAACTTCGTCACCGCGCACGACGGCTTCACCTTGGCCGATCTGGTCGCCTATTCGACCAAGCACAACCTCGCCAATGGCGAGGACAACCGCGACGGCCACTCCGACAATCACAGCGCCAATTGGGGCATCGAAGGCCCGACCGACGACGCGGCAATCAATGCCCAGCGCGCCCGCATCCGGCGTGCGCTGCTGGCCACGCTGCTGAGCGCCAACGGCACGCCGATGCTGCTGGCCGGTGATGAGTTCGGCCACTCACAGGGCGGCAACAACAACGCCTACTGCCAGGACAACCGCACGACCTGGCTCGACTGGTCGCTGGCCGACGGCGAACCGGGCCGCAGCCAGATCGACTACACCGCGCGGCTGATCGCCGCCCGCAAGGCGCATCCATCGCTGAGTGCTGCGCACTACCTGCATGGCCGCTCCGAGCCGCTGCCCGGTGTCGCCGACATCGCCTGGTTCGACGAGCGCGCCGATCGCCTGTCGCCGGAGGCCTGGCAGGACGTCCACGGCCGCCGGGTGATCCTGCGCCGCGCTGTCGCGATCGACCGCAATACGGTCGATGTCACCCTGCTGCTGGTCAACGGCTCGCATGAGGACGCGCCGTTCCGTTTGCCGACGCCGGCCTATGCCTGGCGCCGCCTGATCGACAGTGCTGCGCCGCAGGCGCTGGAAGACGCCATCGACGCCGAGCAGGTGATGGTCGGCGCCCACAGCGTGATGCTGATCGCCGCCACCGTGAACCTGAACCCGGGAGCCGAACGCTGATGTCCGCCTTGCAGCAACTGGCCGCGACCGTCGGCCTGTCGACGCGCTGGATCGACTGGCAGGGCGTGCATCGCGAAGTCCGCGACGACACGCTGCATGCCGTGCTCACCGCCCTCGGCTACCGCGCCGACGATGCGGCGGCCTGCGAACGCGAGCTGGCCCGGCTGGCAGCCGAACACGCCGCCGCCGTGCTGCCGCCGATGCTGGTGGTGCCGGTCGGGGCGCCGGCCGTGGTCGGGCCGATCGCTGATCCGCTTGCGCGCGTATATCGTCTGACGCTTGAAGATGGCGCCGTGCTGGACGGCGTTGCCGAAGCCGGTGACGACGGCCTCTGCCGGATCGCGCTATTCGCGCCGATCGGCTACCACCGGCTGGCGATCAATGGCCAGCATGTGCAGCTGGCGGTGGTGCCGGCGCGTGCGTTCACCGTGCAGGACCTGGCCGGTGCGCGCCGGCGCTGGGGCTGCACGGCGCAGCTGTACGCCTTGCGCTCGGAAGGTGATGGCGGCATCGGCACGTTCACCGCGCTTGGCGCGCATGCGAAAGCGCTTGGCGAACACGGTGCCGATGCGCTGGCGGTCAGCCCGGTCCATGCGCTGTTCGCCGCCGACGTCGAGCGCTTCAGCCCGTATTCGCCATCGAGCCGACTGTTCGTCAACGCGTTGCATGTCGATCTGGCCGACGTGTTCGGTGCCGATGCCATGGCTGCCGCGCTGGCCGCTGAAGGCGCTGCGGCGCTGGCCGCCGAACTGGAATCGCTGGAATTGGTCGACTGGCCACGCGCCGCGAGCTTGCGCCTGAAGCTGGCGCGCCGGCTGCTGGCCGGCTTCGATCAGCTATCGGACGAACTGCGCGCCGACTGCGCCGCATTTGTCGATGCCGGCGGTGCAGCACTTCGCGATCACGCGCGCTTCGAAGCGCTGCACGCGCACTTCCTGCAGCAGTCGCCGCCGCTGTGGCGCTGGACCGACTGGCCGGCCGAGTACCGCGATCCGCGCAGTGCGGCGGTCGAAGCCT
>Ga0255100_1000378_pt1 | contig 18357 bp, 19 predicted proteins | sample Colum_Colum_RepB_2_FD_188449 | JGI IMG/M metagenome (GOLD analysis project Ga0255100, IMG submission 188449) | Freshwater microbial communities from Columbia River, Oregon, United States - Colum_Colum_RepB_8d | ecosystem: Environmental > Aquatic > Freshwater > River | place: USA: Oregon...
CGATCGCGTGGCGCTTGAGATCGGTTTCAAACTCATTCCGTTGGTGCAGGACAAGAGCGGCACCGGCATCCTCGACCACATCCAACAACTGCGCAAACGCTTTGCCCTCAAGGAAGGCGTGGTGCTTCCTCCGGTGCGCATCAAGGACAACATTCGCCTTGCACCGAACGGCTACCGCGTACTTGTCGGCGGACACGAAGTCGCGCACGGCGAGATCGAGCCGGGCATGTTCCTTGCCATGGATGGCGGGGGTGTCACGGGCAAAGTGCGCGGCAAGGAGACGAAGGACCCTGCCTTTGGTTTGCCGGCCTGGTGGATTGCCGAGTCGGTGCGGGATGAGGCCGAAGTGCGCGGTTTCACCGTCGTGGACCCGACCAGCGTGCTGGTGACGCACCTGTCCGAAACGCTCCGCGCGCAAATCGGCGAGATCCTGACGCGCGACGACATCAAAGAGATGGTTGACGCTGTCAAGAAAACTTCACCGGCGGTGGTCGACGAACTCATCCCGTCCAAGATGAGCTACGGCGATGTGCAGCGCGTGTTGCGCGGCCTGTTGCGCGAAGGCGTCGCTGTGCGCAACTTGCCGGCGATCTTGGAAGCCTGTGCTGACAACAGCTCGAAGACCAAGGACCCCGAGCAGATGGTCGAGCTTGTGCGGATGCGCCTTGCGCGTGCCTTGGTCGAAACGCACGCGGATCGTGATGGCGTTGTGCATGCGGTCACGCTGGACCCTGAGGTCGAGAATCGTCTCGCGGCAGCCGTCAACGGCACCGGTGGTCCCGAAGCGGCCATGGTCAATCCCGCGTGGTTGCAAAAGCTCATGGAACGCACCGCAGCTTCCGTCGCCACTTCGACGAAGGGCGGCAAGGATGTGGTCATTCTCGTGCGTTCGAATGTGCGCCGCTTCTTGACCGAGCTGGCGCGCACCTCACTGCCTAAGGTCGCGGTGCTCTCCTACAACGAAGTTGCGCCCGCGCGTTCTATCCAAACTGCCGCCGTTGTGCGGATGGAGGACTGACCATGCATATCGATCGAATCGTAGGCCGTTCCCTCATGGATGCTCTCGAACGCGCACGCGCTGCTCATGGCGAGCAAGCGGTGGTGTTGAGCCAAGAAGTGCTCTCAGGCGGTGATGTGGCATTGGCCGTTGTGCGCAAAGATGCTGCCCGTGCGATTCCGGCCTCGGGGCGTCCGACAACCTCACGCGACCCGTTGCGCGAAGTGGTCGAGAAGCTCGTGCGTCATGGCGCATCGGAGTCGTTCATCGCCAGCATTCGTGCCAGCGTCAACGCCCGTGCAGGCGAAGGCCATGTACTCGACCTGGCTGCGGAGGCGATCGCAGCCTTGTATCCGGCCGTGGCCTTGCCGCGCGTTGCCGGTGCAACTCAAGTGGTCGCGTTTGTGGGGGCTACAGGCTCCGGCAAGACCAGCTTGGTCGCGCGCTTGGCTGCGCGCTTGAGTACCGCACGCCGCAATGTGGCCTTGGTGTCCTTGGATGGCGACCGTCCCGGTGCCGTCGAGCCTTTGGTCGCCGTGGCGCGCGCGCATGGCTTGCCTCTGCTCGCTCCGCGCGGTGCGGCCGCGTGGGACATCGCGGATCTGTATGGTGCCGATTTGGTGTTGGTGGACACCACGGGTGATGCCGAGCGTGATACCGCGCACCTGGCACCCTTCCTCGCGCACGCGTCTGCGAAGCTGCGTCTTTCGACGCACCTCGTGCTGTCGGCGGTGGCTGCGCTGGATGCGCACACGCGTAGCTTCCAACGCTGGCATGTACTGGCTCCGACGGCGTGCGCCATCACCAAGCTGGACGAAACCAGCAAGCCCGGCGTCACGCTTGAGGCGGCACTCACGGCTGGACTGCCTGTCTCCTTCTACAGCACCAGCGCGCAACTCGACGCAGGCTTCCATCGTGCCGCTCCTGACCATGCTGCGGATCTCTACTTGCAAGGCGCACTCGCATGAAGAATGCCTCACTAGATGTCGCTCGTCGCGCACCCATTGTCGTCATCACCGGTGGCAAAGGCGGCGTGGGCAAGACCATGTTGGCTGTCAACGCGGCGCTAGCAGTCGCTCATCGTGGTCGGCGGACCTTGTTGGTTGACCTTGATCTGGGCCTTGCCGATGTGGGTGTGCTGCTTGGTCGTGCACCTGCGCACACCTTGGAAGATGTTCTGCTCTCCGGTCTCGATCCGCGCGAAGCCATCGTGACGGTGGAAGCCAACCTTGATGTGTTGTGTGGTTCCTCAGGCACGACGCGCATGGCTGAACTCGCACCGTTTGAGCGCGCGCGCTTGGTGGGCACACTCAAGCAGCTGGCTGTGCACTACGACTTGGTCCTGTGCGACGGCGCAGCCGGCATTGGGGCTGATGCTCTGTCGTTCTGTGCCGTGGCCGATCATGTGGTCCTTGTCACGACGCCGGATCCGGCCGCGCTGACGGACGCGTACGGCTTGATGAAGGCCCTCGACAGCTTTGGAGAACAAACGGGTCGTGAGATCCCCACACCTGAAGTGATTGTCAATCGCGCCGCATCTTTGGAAGAAGCCGATAGCGTGGCCACCAAGTTGCGTGCCGTCTGTGAGCGCTTTCTGTCGCGTTCGCCCAAGTCAGCCGGGTGGCTACCCGCATCGGGGCTGGTGGAGCTCGCCTGTCGCCTCCAGAAGCCCTTTGCAGCGGATTCCGCCGGGCTATCCAGCACCCAAGGTCTCTTGCAGGGCTGTCTAGGACGCTTGGCATCGCGTCTCGAGCGCTTGTGCCCTAACCGGGAAACCGTTGCCACCTGCTCAAGGGTTTCCGCCTCGTGATCGACAAGACCAAAGACGGCTTGCGTAGAGAGTGGGCTACCGCGGGGACTCATGTCGCCGTGGCTGCTGCGGCTCTCCTCGCGCTGCTGTCGCTGTTCCATCGTGTCCCGGTCTGGGTCGCCTGCTTGCGGGGCCTGGGCGCCTTCTTGGCTGCCACGCTTGTGGTGCGCAGCTTCGGATGGCTCCTCAGTGCCACACGCCAGTTGCGCGTCAAGTCTGCTGGACACACTGCCAAGGCGACATCGACCAAGTAACCCATGAGCTTCATGAGAGGAGACGCCGGTGCCTGAGTGGCAAGTGACACGCCCGCGCGGCCTCGAGCCGGCGCAGCGCGACGCCCTTGTGATGGAGCATTTGCCGCTCCTGAAGCATGTGGTGGGCCGCATGAGCGTGCCGCACGGCATGGAGCGTGAGGACTTGGCTGGTTACGGCATGATCGGCCTCTTGCAGGCTGCGGATACCTGGGATCCCGAGCGCGGCCTGAAGTTCTCGACTTACGCGTACCCGAAGATTCGCGGTGCAGTGTTGGACGAGCTGCGCCGTCGCGATGCCTTGACGCGCAACCAGCGCGAGATGTTGCGCGATGTGGAGGTCTGTGTGCGGCGTTTGTCGCACGAGCATGGTGTCGCGCCCACGCCCGAAGAGATCGCCAAGGAGATGGCGCTGGATGTGTCCGAGATCGAAGAGATCTTGGCCGATGCACGCGCAGCGCACGAGTGTTCTTTGGATGCGGACTCTGGCGGCGAAGAACGCACGAGTCTCGGGGCCTTGATTGGCGATCCGCGTTGCGAAGATCCCCATGGTTCCGTGGAGTTCGACGAGCAGAAGCAACTGCTGGTGGAAGCCATCCAGGAACTGCCCGAACAAGAGAAGACCGTCATCACCTTGTACTGGGCGGAGGGTCTGCTCTTGAAAGAGATCGCCGAGATCATCGGCGTGACAGAGTCGCGTGTCAGTCAGATCCACAGTGCGGCGATCTATCGCTTGAACCGCCGCTTTGCTCAACGAAACGGCGGTCGTGCCTGAGGCCTGACAGCCTCGGCGGAACACAACGATGGAAGCTCGCATCCTCAAGTCCAATCAAGTGGTCGACGCTACAGGTCCGTTGCCCTCGGCAACCGCACCGGCCACTCGCACGGGCACGACTGTGCCCGCCAAACACACCAAGCGCGCACGGCTAGTGGAAGCCGAAGGCGGCGCGTTGGCGATCGAATGCACCTGCTCGTGCGGCGAGATCACGCTTGTCGAGCTCGAGCTCCCCAAGTCCTGATCCTCCCCAAGCCCCAACCAAGACGCACTATGAAGACCTCCCTGCTAGCCCTCGTTGTGGTGTGCGCCGCGTGCAAGACCACCGTCAATGAACCTGAGACTGAAGCTCCGGTCCGCAGCTCGATTGTTGTGGGTGAGCCTTCGCGCCTGTACGCGCGTGATGGTTCGGTCGTCGACGCCTCGGGCACGACGGTTCCCGGCGGCACTTCCGACGCGCCGGTGCGCGCCGTCGGCGAGCGCGATGGGAGCCGCACGTATTTGCTGGAGCTCTATCAGAAAGCCATGGACGACAAGGACCAGCTGACGGTGGAAGTGCAAGCACTCCAGGCGCAACTGGATCTCGAACGCAAGGAGAAGGCCGCGCTGCAAGCCGAGCGCGACGAAGCGCGCGCGGCGGCCACCGCTGCGCAAGCCCAGACCAATGTCAAAGAGGCCGAGTTGCGTGACCTCTCCGGCCGTCTTGTGCAAGCCCAAATCAAGCGCCTGGAAGCCGAGAAGCTGCTGCTCGAGCACCTCGTGGCCACGCAGTCGGCCACACCCGCGCCCCAAGGAGGCGGTCAGTGAGAGCAGCACTCCTATGTGTGTTGGGCCTAATGGCGTGCACGGCTACGCGGAGCGAGCTCACACCTGTGGCGCGGGCTCGGGTGGCTTCCGACTACGGGTCGTACTCGTTGCGCCGTGTAGGTGTGCTGCCCTTCGAAGGTGCAGCCATCGAGATCGATCATGGCAAGGAGCTGCAGGCCAGCTTCGTTGCCGAGTTGTCGACGCAGGTCTCATGGGAGATCGTGTCTTTGACGGCAGCTGACTTGGAAGAGTTGCCCCAGCACGACTCGTTGCGTCGTGGCCGTGGCAAGCCCGAGGCCATTCTCGAGTTGGCGCGTCGCTACCGCCTCGATGGCATTGTCGTCGGCACGGTTGCAGAGCTCTCAACTTGGCCGCAGGCGCGCGCAGGCATCGAGGTGGACTTGATCGCCAGCGAAACAGGCATCGCCATCTGGAGCGGCCGTGTCCAGGTGGATGCAGCGCAACAACTCACACGCGAGCACTTGCAGCGTTGGCTCGACGATACGCGCGCCGAGCATGCAGCTACGGAGACCGCTGAAGTATGGTTGATGTCGCCGCGTCGCTTCTCGCAGTTCGCCGCGGCGCAGGTCGCCGACCTATTCTGAACGCTTGGGTTGCGTACGCGCCGTCGTCAGCTCGACGGTGTCAAAGACTTGTCCTTCCACATCCAGTGCACGGATGGTCGCCGTGCCATTGGCGCGCAGGTCCACGCACCACAAGTGGTTCTTGGCCTCGGCCTTCGCAAGCCACCACGCCGTGCCGTTCTCGGGCACTTTGCGCGGAAGGACACCCCACGAGCCATCGCCCAAGTACAGCAAACCATGGGCATCATCACGTTGCCCCGCGCGGATGCGGTGCGAGCGCTTCCAGTTGTGGTGGTCGTGCTCGAAGGCGGCGCTGATGCCGTGTTGTTCCCACAACGGCACCCAGTGCTTGCGGATCGCAATCGACAACGGTGCATCCAGCGGACCCAGGTCCTTGGGTGCCTTGGTCGTGCCATACGCGGGGTAGTGATACACAGGGAAGAGGAATTGCTGGTTGGCGCGTTGCTCCATCGCGCTCGCCAACCAAGCGGTTTGCTCGCCTTCGATGGGTGCTGTGTGGTTCGTGTCCAACAACACCAACGAGAGATAGCTGCCAAAGTCTAGGGCGCGAAACGCGCGCCAGTTCTCATGCACATGCAAGCCGTAGTAGTACGGTGCATCCTGTGGAGCCTTGCCTTGGAAGTGGCCGCGCACCTCGTGATTGCCGATGCCCACCACGAGCGGGATGACACGGCGATCCTTGGCGACCGAAGTCCGCGTCCACGCCTCCAGCCAAGCGACCACGCGTGAGACTTTGACACCGTCCTCGTACGCCAAGTCGCCGCCAAACAGGACAAAGTCCGGATCCAGCGCCGTCGAACAACGGTTCATGGCTTCGAAGCGTTCGCGCGTCGCCATGGTATCGCCGCCATTCACAAAGCGCAGGCCGCGAGTGCTCAAGTCCTTGGGCATCGTGCGGAACACCAATGGTTGCGCCTTCGCGTCCGGTGCCTTGCCGATGGCGAACTCATAGCGCGTGTCGGCTTCCAAGCCCGTCAAGTGTGCTTGACGGCGCTGCAGGCTGGAAGGGGCCACCACGCTGTGGGCGGCGGTCGCAGTGCTCCACTCGCTTGCGCCTTCTTTGCGCCACAGCAGCGTGTTCGAGCTCTCTGGATAGAGATCGACCCAATTCACCACCATCGTGGTCGTGGGATCGCGCTCCCACTCGAGGTACAGGCCTACCAGGTCTTGCGCAACCGACAGCGGTGCGCAGCACAGCAGCCAACACACAGTTCGCAGCATGTCTCTCCAGCGCATGCTCTCATCCTAGCCGCACAGCCTGCTGGTGCTCAGGCCAGATGGCCTACCTTCACCAAGATGGTGGCGCCTTCGTGCTCGGTGTAGGGACGGTGCTGGCTCAAGTGCGGGCTGCGCAGCCACATTCCTGCCGGATACTGGCCATGTTCGTCGCGAAAGACCCCATCGAGGACCAGGATCTCCTCACCGCCCCAGTGTCTATGCGCTTGGAATACGGTGCCGGGCTCCCAGCGCACCAAGGCCGTCGCCTGCCCGTTGTGTTCATGCAGCGACATCACCGACAAGCCCGGCACCAGCCCCGGTTGCCAGTGCATGGCCGCCGTACGGAGGTGCACGCGCGCTTGCGCGTGTGCTGCGGGGCTGCGCTTGAAGTACAGCACGCAACCCTGCTCTGTAGACAGGGTTGATGCACGCGCGCTGAACCAGCGCACATAGTCGCGCTCTGCGCACGAAACACCATCGATCGTCACATCGCCGGCTACTACGAAGACCTCGTAGGTCTGAGCCTCATTCGGCGCGGTCCAGCTCGTGCTTGCGTCGCAGTGCAGCAGCAGCGTCTCCGTAGCCGACAAGCCCGTTGCGGTCTCTAAAACAACACGAGGTGCACGCCTTGCGTACACCTCGCGTCCATCAACCCGCACGGCTACGCGCGGATCGTCATTCAGCGGCATGTCATAGACCTGAGAGCATGGCATCGGCGGCTTGCTCGACACGATCCTGCGTGTTGAGCGTGCCATCAAGATAGCGTTGCTTGAGCTCGGCAAGGCGCGCCGCGTGTGCTTCGCTCTCCGTGGCCGCACCGGTCTCGGCGCGTTCCATCAAGATGCGCGAGGCCGTTGACAGTTCCAGTTGATCCTTGCGCGTACCGCTGGCTTGCGCGCTCTGCTGAGGAGCCGTCTCCAGTGCCTTGGCAATGGCCTCACGATTCGTGCGCGTCAGATCAATCTGCGCGTCGCGTGAGGCACCAGGGCGTTGTGAGTCATGGATGTTCATGGTTGTCGCCCTTCGTGGTGGAAGGCCGGGGCTGTCAGAACTGGTTATCGGCCTCTCGCGGAGGTAGATGAGAGGAAAAGCTCCGGCTTGAGGAATCGGTTTCCGTATTGGTTGCAAGTTGGCCTCCTATAGACACTTGCGAAAGTTCATTCTTGAGGTTTCGGGCGCCTACCGGCATCCTGAACGGCATGCGAAAGGCCCTCCTGAGCCTGTGCGCGGCTGTCGTCGCCGCCCTGTCCGTGTCCTCCACGGCCCTCGCGTCCCCGTTCCAAGAGCCCTGTCGTGCGGACTACCAGATCCAACTCCGCTACGACGAACAGGAGCGCCGCGTACAAGGTCGCGAGTCGATTCGCTACACGAACACGACCCGCGATGACATTCCGGATCTGCAGTTCCACCTCTACTGGAACGCGTTCGCGAATGATCGCTCGACGCACTTGGTCGAGTCCGGTGGAGTCACGCGCGGTGGTTTGATCAAGGAGGGCGAGTTTGGCTGGACACGCATCACGAGCGTGCTTGTCGATGGCGAAGAGCTGATTGGATCGTTGGAGCACATCGCGCTCGACGATGGCAACAAAGACGATCGCAGCGTGGCGCGCGTGCGTCTGAAGAAGCCGATCAAGGGCGGTGCTGCGCAAGTCATCGAGGTGCGTTGGGAAGCCCGCATGCCGCGTGTGCGCCGCCGCACAGGCTACAAGGATGACTTCCTCTTCGTAGCGCAGTGGTTTCCCAAGCTCGGCGTGTGGGAGCAGAGCAATGGTTGGAACTGCCATCAGTTCCATGCCAGCACCGAGTTCTATTCGAACTATGGTTGGTACGACGTTGAGCTCGATCTGCCTGCGAAGTACGAGGGCAAGATCGGCGCCTCCGGTGTGCAAGAAGGTCCAGCGCGCGTCGACAGCGGTCGTGTGGTGACGCGCTTCCTTGCGCCTGGAGCAGCGGATCGCCAAGAGCTCGATCGCATCGGCAAGCGTCCGGCGGTGCATGACTTCACCTGGACCGCGGACCCTGACTATGTGGTGTACCGCGACACCTTTCATTGGGATGAGTGGGCGCAACGCTTCAGCAGTGAGGTGGATCGCGTGGCGTTGGCGCTGGGCCGTGCACGCGACGAAGTGCGCGTGCGCGATGTCGATGTCACGGTGTTGATCCAGCCCGAGCGCACGGCCCAAGCCCTGCGCCACTTTGATGCGACGTGCACTGCGCTGTTCTTCTATGGCTTGTGGTGGGGTGAGTATCCGTACGAGCACATCACTTGCGTGGATCCTGCTTGGGGCGGCGGTGCCGCCGGAGGCATGGAGTACCCGACGCTCTTCACGGCGGGCACGGACCTGTGGGCGCGTTCGATCCAACAGAATCCCGAGAGCGTGACCGTGCATGAGGCCGGCCACCAGTTCTGGTACGGGCTCGTGGGCAACAACGAGTTCGAAGCCGGTTGGTTGGATGAAGGGTTCAATACCTTCACACAGAACGATGCGTTGTGGTTGCGCTATGGCCCGAGTGCGCGCACCACCAGCTACGCAGGTCTGCACTACGACGGTGTTGCACTGGTCGGTGTGCAGTCGCCGCTGCCCAAGGTCTATGGCCTTGATGTGGTCCCAGCGACCGATGTGTTGCGCTGGTGGCGCGACCAACCGCTGTTGTCCTTCTCGCGCTCGCGCGTCGATCAACGGCATAGCGAACGCAACGGCTACTTGTTGGATCCGGATACGGATCAGGTCGATTGCCACGGTTGGTTGTACGCCAACAGCACGAGCTACCGCGTCAATAGCTATCGGCGCACCGCCAATGCCCTGCGCTCGCTGGAAGGTTTGGTGGGCAGCGAGCGCTTCTTGCGCGGCATGCGCAAGTACAGCGAGGAATGGCGCTACAACCATCCGTATCCAGACGACTTCTTCCGCACCTTCCAGCAAGGTGCGGACGTCGATGTGCAGTGGTACTTCGACCAAGCCTTCCGTTCGACCGCCACGGTCGATTGGCAGCTTTCCGTGGGCGAAACGCAGATCAAAGCCGTGCGCGGTTGGGTGCCGGACAGTCAAGGGAACTTTACAGCTGCTCCCAAGGCCGCGGAGGAAGCCGCGCAATGGCGGCCCGACATCTTGATCAAGCGCAAGGGCGAGTTGCTACTTCCGTTGGAAGTGGAGGCGCGCTGGGCTGATGGTCATGTGGTGCGCCGTGCATGGACGCGCGATGACCAGCTGCGCTCCACTTGGTGGAAGCCCTTCAAGTCGGACGAGACGCGTGCTGCCAAGCTGGAGTCCGTCGTGTTGGACCCCGATCGCCGCTGGACCTTCGATACGAACCTCGCCAACAACGCCTGGTACGCCGAGAAAGACCAAGCGACACCGTGGCGACACGCCGAGCGAACATGGGCGCATTGGACTCACGTGTTGCACTGGATTGGAGGCATCGGTGGTTGAGCACAGACACGGCACTCCGCCAGTGAATGACTGGAGTACCCTAGAACCTGAACACGCACCGCGTAGCGTGTTGCTCGATGCCTTGCGCGGCGCTGTCTCACGCCCTCCGGTGTGGGCCTCGATCGTGTTGATTCAGGCGCTGATTGCGCTGGCGCCCGCATTGATGGTGCAGGACTGGTTGCGTGATGCGCTCGGGTCTGGCTACCAAGCAGGCAGCCAGTACGCCGACCTCGATGCGCTCTTCCGCCAAGACCATCGTGCAGGCTTGAGTGCCCTCGACAGCGCTGTGAATGTGCTTGGCGCGTGGCTCGGGTTGCTTGTGATTCTCCTGGGGTGCTTTACTGCCGGTGGATGGTTGCAGGTGTACCTGCAGCGCACGGAAGGCGAATCGTTCCGCCGTTTCTGCTTTGGCGGAGCGCGCTGGTTCTGGCGTTTCGTGCGGGTTGCTGGCGTCAGCCTGGTGTGCATGGGGCTGGTCACATGGTTGGTGCGCGGCGCGGCTTGGAACCATGTCGTGCTGTCCGGTTTGCTTGGCATCCCCAGCCATGATTGGTCGAGTTTCGAGACGCTCGGCAGCGAAGCAACGGCGTGGAGGATCCGCCTGGTTCAAGATGTCGTCCACGCGCTGGGTGTGGCTTTGGTGTTGGCGTGGGGCGATTGGACGCGCACCCGCATGGCTCTGTTGGACACACACAGCGCGCTCTGGGCCAGCTTGTGCACCCTCTGGACCATGGCGCGTCATCCTTGGCGCACGTTGGGTACCTCGGCCACATTCCTTGTCGTAGAGGCGGCTCTCGTGTGGATGCTGGGCTTGCTGGCTCGCAGCCTGGACGGGGCTGTGCTGCGCACCGGTGAGTGGTGGCCTGTGGCGGTGTTGGCCTTGTTGACGCTCGCGGTCTTGGCGGTGCGCGTCATTGTGCGTGGTGCGCGCTACCACGCCGCTGTCCAGATTTCACGACAGGTGGTGACGCCTATTGCGCGTCCTGATCCTTGGAAGGACACGGTGGGTGGCCCGGGTGGGCCACGCTATCCCATCGGTGGCGACGACCACTTGGTGCAGATCTAAGTCTCGTCGAGCCTGCTAACGCAGAGTCAGCACAGGCCAGCCGCGCTCTTGTGCCGCTGCTTGCAGCACAGGATCCGGATCCACGCACACGGGATGCGACACACGCGATAGCAAGGGCAGGTCGTTATGCGAGTCGCTGTAGAACCAGACTTCGCCCGCGTGATCCAAGCCCAAGCCGCGGGCTGCCAACCACTCTTCCACGCGCGCGATCTTGCCTTCACGAAAGCAGGGTTGGCCGTGCAAGCGACCGGTGTAGCGCTCGCCGGCACGCTCTAGCCGCGTGGCGATCAGCTCGGAGATACCCAGCCCATCCGCCACGCGCCCTGACAAGAAGTCATTGGTCGCCGTCACCAAGGCCACTTCATAGCCTGCGGCACGGCGTTGCTGGACAAGCTCGATGCCGCGCGGCTTCAAGCGCGGCGCGGCGCGCGTCGTGTACCAGTCTTCGCGCCAAGCCTGCAAGGTGTGCGGCTCAAGGCGCACAAACGGATCCAAGTAGGTGGCGAGGAACTTCGCCAAGTCGAGGCGACCCAACTGATAGTCGCGGTGAAAGCCACGCGTCACTTCGGCATCACTCTCGCCGCGCTCCGCGAGGTACTCGCTCCACAAGAGGTCGCTGACGCCATCCAGCAGCGTTTCATCGAGATCGAACAGGGCTACGCGCATAGAGGCCGCAGAGGATAGCGTTACTATGGCTGCGTGCTCGACCTCATCCTTCTCGTTGTGGGGCTGCTGCAACAGCCTGCTGTTATGGAGCCGCCGGTCAAGGCCGGCTTGGGCGCTGCGTTTCACGCCGGGCGGCGCGCGGCTTTGGTGGAGGAACTGCGCAAGCAGACACCTGAAGGCAGTGTGTTGGTGCGCGGCTTGCCGGAAACGCGCGGGTACACCAAGTTTCAACAGGACAAGACCTTCTGGTACTTGAGCGGAGTCGAGAGTCCGAACGCCGCCCTCTTGGTGGATGTGAAGAGCGGCGCGAGCACGCTGTACTTGCCCAAGCGTTCCTCCGGCAAGGAGCAGTGGGATGGCGAACAATGGGATGCCTCGGACGATTGGGTGCGCACGATCACCGGCATCGCTACTGTCAAGGAAACTGGACAGCTGGATGCCGACCTCAAGGCCTCTGTTGCCCTTGCCAAGGCCATCTGGATCAGCAAAGAACCGTGGATCGATGTCGCCGGGTGTTTTGATCGTGCGCGCCCGCATGATCATGCCCAAGCTCGCGATCCGCTTGATGGTCGACCCAGCCGCGAAGATGCACTGGCTGCACGACTGCAGGAGCGTTACGGCGCGGATGTGCGCGATTGCCAAGGTGTGTTGGCTGAGTTGCGCCGCATCAAGACCCCTGAAGAGATGCTGGCCTTGCGCCGCGCCAGCACGGTCGGCGCCTTGTCGATGCTCGAAGCGATTCGTTCCTCCAAGCCCGGCGTAGGCGAATGGGAACTGGAGGCCGTCATGTCCTTTGTGCATCGCCGCGAAGGCGCAGCGGGCCCCGGCTATCACGGCATTGTCGGTTGTGGGCCGAATGCGTTGGTGTTGCACTACAGCGAAGTGCGTCGCGAAGCGCGCGCAGGCGAGATGCTGTTGCTCGACTATGCGCCCGAGTTCGACAAGTACGTCAGCGACATCACGCGCAGTTGGCCGGTGGATGGCAGATGGACGCCGCGCATGATCGAGCTCTACGACGCAGTGCTCGCGGCTCAAGAAGCAGGCATCGCCGCCGTGCGTCCGGGGCGCACCATGCGCGACATCGAGGCTGCGTGCCGCAAGGTGTTGGCCGAGCGTGGTGTGTTGGAGCTGTTGCCGCACGGCACCTGCCACTATGTAGGCATGGAGGTGCATGATGTGGGCGACGGAGCCAAGCCGTTGGAGCCTGGCGTGGTCTTCACTATCGAGCCTGGCGTCTACGAAGCGGCGACAGGGATCGGCATTCGCATCGAAGATGTGGTGCTCGTGACTGCGGATGGCTGTGAAGTCCTCTCGCACGCCGTGCCTAAAGACCGCGCCAGCCTCACCAAGCTCCAAGCGGAAGAGGGGATCTTGGATCGCTTGCCGAAGCGGCTGTACCCCGCCGAGGGCTGGCGCTAAACTGTTTGCCCTCATGGCTTCCATCAAGGAACTCCAAGCACGTGCAGCCGAACTCCAAAGCCGCTTCGAGCAGCTGAAGGAGTCTCTTTGACTACGCCAAGGCCGACCGACGCGTAGCGGAACTCGAAGCGCAGCAGAACGACTCCGACTTCTGGAACAATCCAGAGCGGGCTCAAAAGACGGTCGCCGAGCTGAAGGATGTGCGCTCGATCGTCGAGCCACTGCGCGACATTGCGCGCGGCTATGAAGACCTGGAGCTGTTGGCCGAGATGGCCGCCGAGGATCCCGCCGCGGTCGCGGAGATGGAATCCACCGTGCTGCGCATGGAGCAGCATGTCGAGCAGCTCGACTTCCGCGTCATGCTGGGCGGGTTGAATGACCGTTGCGGCGCCTATGTGCAGTTCACACCAGGCGCTGGTGGCATTGATGCCGCTGACTGGGCGGGCTTGTTGCTGCGCATGTATGTGCGCTGGGCCGAGCGCCGCGGCTACAAGGTCACCGAGGTCGAGCGTGTGCTCGATGATGATGGCGGCATCAAGTCAGCCATCATCGAGATCGAGGGTGACTACGCTTTCGGCCGTTTGAAGGCTGAAAACGGCGTGCATCGCTTGGTGCGCATCAGCCCGTTCGATGCGCAAGCCCGTCGTCAAACAGCCTTCGCCAGCGTCGATGTCACGCCGCTTCTGGATGACTCGATCAAGATCGAGATCAAGGAAAGCGACTGCGAGATCGAGACCATGCGTTCGGGTGGTGCCGGTGGCCAGAACGTAAACAAGGTCGAGACCGCGGTGCGCTTGCGGCACATCCCGTCTGGCATCGTGATTCGCAGCCAGACCCAGCGCTCGCAGTTGAAGAACAAGGAACTGGCCTTCCGCTTGTTGCAGGCCAAGTTGATGCAGCTGGAAGAAGCCAAGCGTGAGGCCGAGAATCTTGCGATCCGCGGCCAACAGGCCGAGATCAGCTTCGGCAGCCAGATCCGTTCGTATGTGATGCATCCGTACCAGATGGTGAAGGACCACCGCACGGAGCACGAAACAGGCAACATCAACGCTGTGCTGGATGGGGATCTGGACCCGTTCATCGAGGCGTACCTCCGCAGTCGCAGCGGCGCCGTCAAGAAAACCTGACATTTCGCTATGGTCAATCCGCATCCGCACTTTGACGACAAGGGCACATTGGATTGGCAGACGCGCTACGCCGAGGCTCTGGCCGCGGCCAAAGCGCAGGGCAAGCTGGTCTTCATCGAGCTTGGCCGCTTGCAGTGCTCGCAGTGCAAGACGCTGGTCCAGAACATCGTCACGCGCCCTGACATCGCGCCGGTGCTGCAACAGCACTACATCGCCCTCGCTGCGGATGCCGACGACAGCGAAGACGAAGTCATCGACCTCGCAGGCAATCTTGACGACGCCTACATGCTGCCCTTCGTCATGTTCTGTGACGCGAACGGCGCGTTCTTGGGCGGCTCGTCAGGTCAAGTCAACCCGCTCAGTTTCGCCAACACCGTCAAAAAGCTCGCTGGACTCTCCTCATGAGCACACTGCATCCGGTACGCCGCGCTCTCGTTAGTGTTTCCGACAAAGCTGGCATCGAAGACTTCGCACGCGGTCTGGTGGCGTGTGGTGTTCAGCTCCTTTCGACCGGCGGTACCTACGCGGCTCTCAAGAAGGCCGGCGTGCCGGTGACGGAAGTCAGCGAGCACACAGGCTTCCCGGAGATGATGGACGGGCGCGTCAAGACGCTGCACCCCAAGATCCACGGCGGGATTCTTGCGTTGCGCGATGATGCAGGTCATGTGGGCTCGATGAAGGAGCACGCCATCGCGGGCATCGACCTGGTGTGCGTGAACCTCTATCCGTTCGAGGCCACGATTGCGAAGGCGGGCTGCACGCGCGAGCACGCCATCGAGAACATCGACATTGGCGGGCCTTCGATGGTGCGTTCTGCGGCCAAGAACCACCGCTTTGTCGCCATCGTGACGGACCCTGCGGACTATGCCGTGGTGCTCGACGAGATGGCCCAGCACAACGGTTGTGTGACCGAAGCCACCAAGCGTCGTCTCGCGGGCAAGGCGTTTGCGTTGACCGCGCGCTATGACGCCTTGATCGCCGAGTGGATGCAGAAGGACCTTGCCACCGCGGGGCTCGCCGAGTCGAAGTGGCCCGCGAGCTACGCCCTCGCCGGTCGCAAGGTGTCGGAGCTGCGCTACGGCGAGAATCCGCACCAAACAGCGGCGTTGTACGTGTTGGGTGGCCGCAACGAGCCGTCGATTGCCAGCGCGGAAGTGCTTGGTGGCAAGCAGCTCTCGTACAACAACCTTGTCGACCTTGACGCGGCCCTCGCGCTTGCCAAGGAGTTCGATGAGCCCTTTGTCGCGGTGCTCAAGCACAACAACCCTTGTGGTGCTGCGGCTGGTGGCACCATCCTCGAAGCGCTCTCTGGCGCGTGGGATGGCGACCCGGTGTCGGCCTTTGGTTCGGTGCTGGCGTTCACGCGCGTGCTCGACATGGCCTGCGCTGAGTACCTCGTGTCGGGCAATCGCTTTGTCGAGGCCATCGTGGCGCCCGGCTACGACGAGGAAGCCCTCAAGCTGCTGACCGAGAAGCCCAAGTGGGGCAAGAACGTGCGCTTGTTGGTGTGTCCGTTCCCGCAAACTGCGCGCGATGCGCGTGATGTCGAGGTCAAGAAGCTCGTCGGTGGCTTCCTGTTGCAAGACCGCGACTTGATGGCCGCTGGCGAAGGCGAGTGCAAGGTCGTGAGTAAGCGCGCGCCCGGCTCGGAAGAGCTGGCTGCGTTGCTCTTTGCGAACAAGGTCTGCAAGCATGTGAAGAGCAATGCCATCGTGCTCGCCAAGGGCACGCGCGTGCTGGGTGTCGGTGCGGGCCAGATGAGTCGCGTCGACAGCGTCCACATGGCGATCCGCAAGGCCGGTGATGCGGTCAAGGGTGCCGTGGTGGCCTCTGATGCGTTCTTCCCGTTTGCTGATGGCCCCGAGTTGGCTTTGAAGGCGGGTTGCACCGCGATCCTGCAACCCGGTGGTTCTCTGCGCGATGCAGAGACGATCGCTGCTGTCGATGCGCACCAAGCCGCCATGGTGTTCACTGGCTTGCGCCACTTCCGGCACTGATCGTGAAGCTGCTGACTGCCTGTGGTGTGGCCCTGCTGATGGGTTGGGGCACGGCGAGTTGCCATGCGCCTTCATCAGAGGGGCGAAACGAGCACGCTGCTGTACTCCGTGCGGTAGAGCAACTCTACGCGTCCTTTTGTTTTGACGCCGGTGGTCAAGCCGATTGGACAACCATGCAGGCGCTCTGCCATCCCGAGGTGCAGTTTGTCGCCCCGTACACGCTGGGTAGCGCGCCCCAAGTTGCGCGTTGGCCCCAGTTTCAAGCCGAGTTTCAAGCCTACATCGCCAGCGCACCACAGGGAGTGCACGAGCGCGTCTTGCACACGCGCATCGACCGCTACGGCACGATCGCCCAAGCCTTCGTCACCTTCGAAGCCTATGTGCCCACGACCGGCGTACTGACGGGTCGTGGTGTGGACAGCATCCAATTCGTGCTCGTCGGGGGCGAATGGAAGGTGCTATCGTTCACCACGCAGTACGAGACCAGCACGCTGCCGTTGCCGCCGGTCTAGTTCCGCGGCGCTGTCGACCGGTCAGTGCGTTGACCGCAACTCGCCTGCCAATACAGGCAAGGGCAAGCGGTTCATCTCCGGCGGCAAAGGGCAGGTCGCCCATGCTGTGAATGCACATGGCGGGTTGATCGCGCGATTGAAGTCGATCTCGACGACGCCGTCGACCGGCGCCGGCAGATCGAGGAAACGACCACCTCCATAGGTCTGTTTGCCGTTGGTGGCGTCTCCGAAGACGACGAACAGCCGACCATTCGAACCCTTAGTCGCAACCAAGCGTCGCGTCGCGCCGCCGAGCTCGAAAGCCAGCAGCGCCGCCACGGGTTGGGCTTCGACGAAGCCGAGCACGTTCGTGATGGCAACCATCTGTCCCGTCGGCACATCTTCGATGCGCGCCATCACGACCAAGGCCGGGTCGTGCGGCGCAAGAGCAATGCCTTTGAAACCGATGCGCACGGGGCTTGCGTTGTCGCGCACCCGCAAAGCCAGTTGCCCGTTGCGACGCAGCAGCGCGAAGGAGATCGCGCCATCCCGCACAACTGAAGGTTGACCTGAGTCGTCAGCCACGAGTGGTTCGCCGGTTTGCGCGTTCTCGAGAGTGGCGTTCGAGCCGGAGGCGGGCATCCAGCGCACGGTCGAGCCTTGGACCATGAAGGACCCGAGTAGCGGAGCGCTGCACGTGGCATGACGCAAGCGTGCGGCCTGGCCTGAGCCTACCGACCATTCGCCATCGGAAAGAAAGTGGAGACCAACTAGCGTCAACCAGCCATCCGGTGCGCACAACTTGGCGATGCGCTCGGAGTGCCACGCTGCCTGCGCTTCGTCGGCCGGATCAACGCGCTTTGTACAGCCTGCCACGGGGAGGAGTAGGCAGCATGCTGTGAAGGCGGCCGCCATTGTCCCCACGTCAAGGATTTTGGACAACATCGTTGCAGGCTCCTGTTTCGAAGGCTGATTCGCCGCTGACGGTAGGCCACGCGATCACATCCCAACCGTCCAGTTCGAGTCGCATCGCCGTGGACCCCGGCCTGCTCGCAAACCGGAACAGTCGCCATGAGGCAAGCTGGCGATTCTGCCCTGGCTCGACAATGGGTACCGTGCGCACGTCTGCAGGCCGGGGACTGGGCTTAGGCGCTGGACTGGCGAGTCGCTGGGCGAGCGACACACTGTCGCCGTTGCCGATACAGAGCGCGAGCAAGCCCACCAGGCGGCCATCGCGGCGTTCAAGGTGCGCCGCGTCGATCAGCAGCGACTCGGAACCACCGACACCGCACACGATGGAAGAGGCGAGGTCGATCTCCACAGCAGCATCCTCGCCGACGCCAAGCCCGAGACGACGACCGCTGGCCTCCAAGGCCGCGACCAGTCGTCCGATGCGATTGCGTTCAAAGAAGTGCGAATCGGTCAGGACCCACGGTTGGAACTTCATCCCTGGGCCGAGTTGCGGTCCTAGTACGACGGTCTCCTCGGCTGGCGAGCGTTCTTGCGGCGGAATGCCAAGCGCACGGGCGCTGCCACCCGACAGCAACATGAGCTCACCCATCATTGCATCGCCCGCACTAGCACCGGCGATCACACCATCACGAGCCAGCAAGCGTTGCATGGCCAACCACTCGGGTGTCTCGCGGTCCTCGGGTCGATAGCGCGCTGTGATGCGTTTCTGGTCGCCGCCGGTGAAG
>Ga0255100_1000382_pt1 | contig 18261 bp, 20 predicted proteins | sample Colum_Colum_RepB_2_FD_188449 | JGI IMG/M metagenome (GOLD analysis project Ga0255100, IMG submission 188449) | Freshwater microbial communities from Columbia River, Oregon, United States - Colum_Colum_RepB_8d | ecosystem: Environmental > Aquatic > Freshwater > River | place: USA: Oregon...
TATTTAATGTCTCTTCCCAAGTCTCCTATCCCGTTTTTCGATACGATTGATGCGATGCTGAACCCTTATAGGAATCGCACGCAAAGCGTACAGCACCTGCAACTTGATCCCGAGCCACCGCACGCGATCGACGACTATCAGTATGCGAGTGAATTCCTCTACAGCTACCGCGGCAGCCCAGATACCTTTTCCACATACCGGCGTGAAATCGAACACTTCCTGCACTGGTGCTGGCTGCTCAGCCACCTGTCGTTGCGAGACATCCGCCGCGAACACATTGAGGAATATGCCGAATTCGCCAGAAAGCCACCCAAAAGCTGGATCGGCGCAAAGAACGTGTCCCGCTACATCGAATTTCAGGGTCAGCGGGTTCCCAATCCGGATTGGCGGCCTTATGTAAGCCTCAATGAGAAGCCGTATTCCTTGTCGCAAAGTGGCGTGCAATCCTTGCTTGCCGTGTTGGGAAGTTTCTTCAACTTCCTGATTCAAGAGGAATATATCGAAGCAAACCCGGTCGCCCAGATTCGCCAGAAAAGCAAGTTGGTGCGAAAGAGCCAGCAGGCCAGGCCAATCCGCAGACTGTCGGAATTACAGTGGCAGACTGTGATGGATACCGCCAAACAGTTGGCTGCCGTTGATCCTGCCACCCATGAACGCACCTTGTTCATCATGCAGTCATTATTCGGCATGTATCTTCGTATCTCGGAGCTGGTGGAAACGCCGCGATGGACGCCGCGTATGGGCGATTTTGAACGCGATCTGGACAAGAACTGGTGGTTCCGTACCGTCGGCAAAGGCAACAAGGAACGGCTGATCTCGGTGAGTGACAGCATGCTGGCAGCTTTGCGGCGTTACCGCGCGTCGCGTGGATTGGTTGGCCTGCCCTCGCCCGGCGAACAGGATCCGCTGATCCACAAAACCCGTGGAGCGGGAGGCATAACAAGTACGCGGCAGATTCGGGGCATCGTGCAACTTTGCTTCGACAAGGCGGTCTTGAAATTAAAGGAGCTTGGCGAAAATGAAGAAGCAAACCAACTCGGCGCCGCTACCGTACATTGGTTACGGCATACCGGCATCTCGGAAGATGTAAAGTTCCGTCCACGCGAACACGTGCGCGATGATGCCGGCCACGGATCGAGCGCGATCACCGACCGCTATATCGATGTACAGATGAAAGAAAGGCATGAATCCGCTCGCAAGAAGATCATCGATCCGGGTGCGTGATCGGGAAAAAAGGCGATGCAAGCCCAAGGCAAATACGCTAGGGTAAGCCATTGAAAAGCCATCAGTTGGCAACGAGGAAGTTGATGATGTACGCAAAAGGCAGAACCACGGTCGCTGGCCGTTTCAGCGCTCTGTATTTGGCAATATTTTCAGCCGGACCGGAAATTTTGCTGGCGCAGCCGACTGCAATCCTGCCCGCCGAAATCCCACTGGACGTAGCTGCCATCTATCAGCCGCTCGAGCCAGCTGCCAGCTACGGCGATACGACTGAAGACATCATCGACCAGATGGTGCGCAACCACTACTCCCACATCGGGTTCGACGATGCTTTCTCCAGCCGGATGCTCGACAGCTACATCGAGAGCCTCGATGGTGGCCGCATGTATTTTACCCAGGCAGACATCAACGATTTCGCCCAGTACCGCACTGAACTTGATGACTTGCTGCAGGACGGCGATGTCGACGCCGGCTTCCGCATTTTCAACATCTATAACGAGCGTCTGATCGAGCGCTTGGTGTACTCAATCAAGCGCGTTGAAGTTGACCAGAGTGATTTCGACTTTACGGCGGATGAATCATTGGAAATCGACCGTTCAGACGTCGCTTGGGCTGCCGATCATGCCGCGCTGGAAGACCTCTGGCGCCGTCAGGTAAAAAGTGCGCTGTTGAGCCTCAAACTTACTGATAAAACGATGTCTGAAGTGCGTGAGTTATTGGGCAAACGATTCCGCTCGCAGTTGAGCCAGGTACTGCGCAGCAATAATCTTGATGTTTATCAGCGCTACATGGATGCGATGACGATGACTTTCGATCCGCATACCCAGTACTACGCGCCGCGCGCGGCAGAAAATTTCAACATGAGCATGCGGCTGTCACTGGAAGGCATTGGCGCTGTGCTCACTACGGAAGACGAATACACCAAGGTAGTCAGCGTGGTGACTGGTGGGCCAGCCGATAAAACCGGCCAGTTGCATCCGGAAGACCGTATTGTTGGCGTTGCCCAGGGTGACAACGCGTTCGTAGATGTCGTTGGCTGGCGTGTCGACGATGTGGTGGATCTGGTGCGTGGCGAGAAAGGCTCTACGGTGCGCCTCAACGTGCTGCCTGAAGGCAGCGGGCTTGAAACCAAGGTAATCAATATCACACGCGATACCGTGAAATTGGAGGATTCGTCCGCCAAAAGCGAGATTGTTGAAGTGGATTACAACGGTGCCATCCACAAGATCGGCGTGATTGAATTGCCGACTTTCTATATCGATTTTGAGGCACTGCAGCGGCGTGACCCGGATTACCGCAGCAGCTCCCGCGACGTAGCCCTTTTGCTGGATGAACTCAAAACCCAAAACGTCGAAGGCGTGGTTATCGATCTGCGTGGTAACGGTGGTGGTTCTCTCAGTGAAGCCAATGAACTTGTCGGCTTGTTCGTCAAACGCGGCCCCACCGTGCAGGTGAAAGACGCCGATGGCGAAATCTCGGTGCTCGGCAACCCCGATTCCGACACCAGCTATGACGGCCCGCTTGCCGTGCTCGTAAATCGACTGAGCGCTTCCGCTTCCGAGATCTTCGCCGGCGCCATCCAGGACTACCAGCGGGGTGTAATCCTTGGCAGTCAGACCTTCGGCAAAGGCACGGTGCAGGAGCTGATCCCGATGGACGACGGTCAGATCAAGATCACCCGCTCGAAGTTCTATCGCATCTCCGGGGAGAGCACGCAGCACAAAGGCGTTATGCCGAATATTTTCTTCCCGGATCTGTATGAGGTATCCGACGACATCGGCGAGAGCGCGCTACCGACAGCGCTGCCCTGGGACACGATCGAGCCGAATTTCTATCGGCCCTATACCGATCTGCGCTTGATAGTGCCTACGCTCGGCAGCCGCCACGAATCTCGTATGCAGAGTGATCCTGACTTCCTTTTCATCCGCGCCGAAATCGACAAGGTGAAAGAAGACCAGGCCGATAACCTGTTGACCCTGAATGAAGCAAAATTGCTGGAAGAACGTAAAGTGCGCGATGAATGGCGTCTGACGCTGGAAAACCAGCGCCGTGCTGCCAAAGGCATGGAACCACTGGCTGATACCAAGGCACTTGATGCCGAAGCGGAATCCAGCGATGAAGTCGCACTGGAAGCCGGCGCAGCCGATGGAGTAGAGGCCACCTCTGCCGAAGACGCGGATGCTGCCGAAGACAAGAAGAAGGAGCCGGATCCTTACCTGGTGGAAAGTGGCCGCGTCCTGATGGACATGATCGGCCTGCAGGGCAACACACTCGCCGTTGTACGTCCGTAGATGATGGCTGGAAGTAAAGGAAAATTCGCGAGGAATATGGCGGAGGAGGTGAGATTCGAACTCACGGTAGGCGTTAACCTACGCCGGTTTTCAAGACCGGTGCATTCAACCGCTCTGCCACTCCTCCGGGGAGCGCGAATTCTTACTGCAGACCCCACTGCAGTCAACCGAATTGTGACATCGATATTGAAAACCGCAGCGGGAACTGCACTTATAACGGCGCAATCGATCGCGTGATGGTTAAATGACCCGTAAATGGAATGACAAATTGAACGACAAATTGAACGACAAATTGAACGGCAAATTGAACGACAAATTGAATGATGAATAACCTGACGCATCAAAGGAGTACAGCATGAACGAAGTCAAATACGCCCAACCGGGCATTATCACTGGCGCACTTGCAAGCAATCCCGCCAAAGTGTTGCGTAATACCTACCTGCTGCTGTCCATGACACTGCTTTTCAGCGCGGTTACTGCTTCTGTCGCCATGGCGCTTGGTCTGCCTCGCGGCGGTGCCCTGCTGTTGACGCTGGTGAGCTTCGGCCTGTTGTTCTGGGTGCGTCGCACTGAAGATTCCTCAATGGGCATCGTGGCTGTGTTTGCCTTCACGGGCTGCATGGGCGCTGCGCTTGGGCCTATGCTCAGTTTCTACCTCGCCATGCAACAAGGCCCGACGATTGTCATGCAGGCTCTGGGCGGCACGGCGCTGGTGTTTCTGACACTGTCGGGTTACGCGATGGCCAGCCGCAAGGATTTTTCATTTCTTGGCGGTTTCCTGATGACGGGAATGGTAGTGGTGCTGGTTGGAGCGCTGGCCAATATCTTCCTGCAGATTCCGGTGTTATCGCTGGCCATCCCGGCGGCCATTGTAATGTTGATGTCGGGGCTCATCCTGTTTGATACCAGCCGCATCGTGCTCGGCGGAGAGACCAACTACATCCGCGCAACTGTCAGTCTCTATCTGAATATCTATAACCTCTTCACGGCTTTGCTGCAGTTGCTGGGTGTGTTCGGCAATGATGACTGAGCCAGGGTCCTGTTTTACAAGAACCCCACTTCGGTGGGGTTTTTCTTATGAGACAGCACTGTGAGCAGCTTTGCATTGGTAATACAGGGAGCACCCTATTCGTCGCAGTCGGCGCTTACCGCCTATCGCTACTGCGAGGCTGTGCTCAAGGCTGGGCATAACATCCACCGGTTGTTCTTCTACCAGGACGGCGTACACAACGCGTCCGGCTTTTGTGTGCCACCGCAAGATGAATTCCACCTGCCACGTGCGTGGCAGCGCTTGATTCAGCAACACCAGATTGATGCCGTGGTGTGCGTGGCTTCTGCGCTCAAGCGCGGCATTGTCGATCAGGCTGAGACGCAACGACACCTGCTGACAGGATCCAATATGTTGCCCGGTTTCAGTATCGGTGGTCTGGGCTTGTTGATGGATGCGTTGGCGAACGCTGATCGCGTAGTGACTTTCGCCCCATGAATGTTGCACCAATGCTGTTGATTATCTGCCGCCACAGTGGCTGGACTGCGCAGGCTGCCGCCTGCTTTGAAACCACGCTGACGGCTGGCGTTTACGATCAACATACCGCGCTGGTACTGCTCGAGGAAGCAGTGACCTTGCTGTTCCCCGATCAGCAAACTGATGCCGTGCGACCGAAAAGCCTGGCCCAGCAACTGCCCGCACTTGAACTCTATGGCATCAATATGGTCTATGTTGATACGAGTGCCCTCGCCGCCTGCGGTCTTGAACTTGCGGCGTTGCCGATTGCCGTGAAGCCACTGCAAGCCGGTGAGTTGGCGGCACTGGTCGCCACGGCCAAACATACGTTGGTGTTTTGATGAGCACCCTGCATGTAATCAATAAAAGCGATGCTGCTCTGTGGAGCAGTTGTGTCGCAACACTTTCGCGGGGAGACTCGCTTTTGTTGATCGAAGATGCTGTTTACGCCGGACTGCCGGAACAGCAACAAAACGTGTTTGTCCCTGACGGTGTAAAGCTGATCGCGCTGTCCGAAGATTTGGCAGTGCGGGGCATTTCTGCGAAAATCAGGCCTGAAATCGGCAATACCACGTACAGTGGATTTATAGCGCTCAGTCTGGCGCATGAACGGGTAGTAAGCTGGCAATAACTGCATGAATTTGGCCGCAATAAGCATAGGCGATCGCCACATCACGCTGGATCAGGAAGGCAATCTGGCAGATTTGCAGGATTGGTCGGAAGAAGTTGCTTGTGCTTTGGCACGCGAGATTCACATCGAGCTTACCAGCGCGCACTGGGAGATTCTTTTTCTCATCAGAGACTTCCACAAGAAGCGCGGGCTGTCGCCGGTCATGCGGATTCTGGTCAAATTGGTCGAGCGCGAATTGGGGCCTGCCAAGGGCAACAGCTTGTATTTGCTAAGACTGTTTCCTGGCAGTCCGGCCAAAGTGGCAGCCAGACTTGCCGGGCTGCCTCGCCCGGTGAATTGCCTTTGAACGTAGCAACACCGCTGTTGTTGCCGGACAACCTCATGCCTTACGCAGTTGCTGCTCAACCTCTTGTCGAATCCCTGCCGTTTGCCAACGGCACAGCTGCGTGGTTTGAACGGCTCCGGCGGTTGCCACAATCGATGTTGCTGACCAGCGGCACTTCATCACACCCGGCTGCGCGCTATGACATCCTTGTAGCGGATCCGCTGTTTGTATTGCGCACACGCAATAATGTCACCACTGTTACCGCGGCTGATGGAACTGTTGTTGAAACCTCGTACGAGGATCCATTCGCCGTGTTGTCGCGGTTTTGCCCGCTGCAGCCTGATTCTGCGCAGCCAGAGCTGCCGTTTACTGCCGGTGTAGTGGCGTGGTTCGGCTATGAATTACTGCATGGTGCCAACCGCATCGAACCTCACAAAGCCGATAGCTTGCACCTGCCAGACTTGCTTGCCGGTTTCTATGATTGGGCCATCATTGTTGATCACCAGTTGCAGCGCACATCGCTGGTGCTGTCGTGTGCAGATCCGCAGCGAGCGCAGCTTGTGCGTCAACAGCTGGCGACTGTGCCCTCGCCTGCTGCAGACAACCCCTTTCGTTTGCAGGCTCCCTTCAAGCCCGAAATCACGCGTGATGAATATCTGGGTCGCTTCCAGCGCATCATCGACTACATTCATGCCGGCGACTGCTACCAGGTGAATCTCGCGCAGTGTTTCGGCGCCCCCTGCGAAGGCGACAGCTGGCACGCCTTCCAGCAACTGCAGGCTCGGGCCAATGCGCCGTTCGCAGCATTCCTGCAGGATGGTGAGCACAGCGTGATGAGTTTTTCGCCGGAGCGCTTTCTCAAAGTGCAGAACGGGGAAGTCATCACCCAGCCGATCAAGGGCACGCGCCCGCGCAGCAGTGATCCGGATCAGGACAACAGTAATCGCATCGAACTGGAAACCAGTGCCAAGGACAGGGCGGAGAACCTGATGATTGTCGATCTGTTGCGAAATGATCTCGGTCGTATATGCAGTTTCGGCAGCGTCAGCGTTGAAAACTTGTTCGAGCTGCAGAGCTTCACCAACGTGCATCACCTCGTCAGCACTATCAAGGGCAAACTGCAGAATCCCGCCGATGTGTTCCGCCTGATGGCCGCCTGTTTCCCCGGCGGCTCCATTACCGGCACGCCGAAACTGCGTGCGATGCAGATCATCAATGAACTGGAAACCATGCCACGTTCGGTCTACTGCGGCGTTATCGCGTGGATTGACCGCAGCGGTAACATGGACAGCAACATCGCAATACGCACGTTGGTGCGGGATGGCAATTACGTGCACTGTTGGGGTGGCGGCGGCATCGTTGCTGATTCGGTGGGCGCTGAGGAGTACCAGGAAACCTTCGACAAGATCTCGATGCTGATCGACGGTTTCGGAAACCGCTGAAGCCACCATGATGCGGATGCGCCTGTGACAAATCCCATCACTGTCCTTACCGCCGATCATCTGCGCCAACGCTTGTTGGCGCCGACGCCTGCCCTGCCTGCGTGTAGCGATACACATGCAGCGGTTTTGGTGTGCTGTATCAATGCGACAGAGCCCTACGTGCTACTGACTCGTCGCACGCTGCACCTGAGTCTGCATGCCGGGCAGATCAGTTTGCCCGGGGGGCGCGTCGATCCCGCCGATGTGAGTCTCGAAGCCACCGCACTGCGGGAAGCAGAAGAAGAAATTGGCCTCAAGCCGGCAGGTTTGCAATTGCTTGGGCGGTTGCCGGATTCTCGCGTACTCACAGGCCCCGGAATTTCGATCACCCCTGTGGTGGCATGGAGCGAGCAAGAGTCCGAGTTGCTCCACAATCCGTACGAAGTGGATGAGATCATCAAGCTGCCCTTGCGGTTGGCGCTTGATGCATCGCAATACGGTACGGATACGCTGGAGCGCGATGGCGTGAAACGGGAGTTCCGCTTCCTGCGTTACCAGCAGCATTACGTCTGGGGAGCAACAGCGAGAATCCTGCTGGCGCTGTCAGAACGCATCTGATCTTCATTGGCAGTGCTGGCTGGCTAAGGCAGGTTTCTCGAACTCGCAGCCCGGAATTTTTCCCGCAGATCATCATAGGTCTGCACTGACACAAACTGCGGGAATTCGTTGATCACTTTTTCCGGTGCATGGAACAGAAAGCCGGCGTCAGCAGCACCGAGCATACCGATGTCGTTATACGAATCGCCGGCGGCGATCACGCGATAATTCAGACTCTTGAAGGCAGTGACTGCTTTCGTCTTTGGATCTGTCTGGCGGATCACGTAGTCAGTCACCCTGCCCTCTGCATCGACTACGAGCTTGTGACACAGCAAGGCGGGATTGCCGAGCAACGGCATCATCGGCAGCGCGAATTCGTAGAAGGTGTCCGACAGAATCACTACCTGGAAATGCCGGCGCAGCCAGGCGACGAACTCGACAGCGCCGGGGATCGGTTGCATGGTGGCAATCACTGCCTGGATTTCTTTGAGGCCAAGCCCGTGTTCGGCAAGGATGCGCAGGCGCTGCTTCATCAGCACGTCGTAATCGGGAATGTCGCGCGTGGTGAGGCGCAGTGACGGTATGCCGGTTTTGTCGGCAAAGGCGATCCAGATTTCCGGAATCAGCACTCCTTCCAGATCGAGACAGGCTATTTCCATTGTTGACTACCTTGTGTGTTGAACGTGATTCAGGAGGCGGCGCGCTGGTTGGCGATGCCGTTGGGCACGTGGCCGGTGGCCACATGGCCGCGGGCGGACTCGCAGTGACCCTGCTGGTCGTCGAAAAAGACATCGGCGTTGTAGGCTCCAAGAAAAACGCCCTTGTCGAGACCGCCGAGGAACAGCGATTCGTCAATCTTGATGTCCCAGTGGCGCAATGTCAGCACCACTCGTTCATGCGCCGGGGCGGCGCGGGCAGTGACCAGGCAGGTACGGATCGGCGATTCGCCTGCCTTGAACTCGCGCTGCAACATTTGCAGCGCAGCAAGAAACGGCTTGAACGGACCGCCGCTGAGCGGCTTCCTGGCGGCCTCCTGTTCGCTCCGGGTGAATTCGGCCAGGCCCTGGGTCTTGTAGACGCGCTCGGCTTCGTCGGAAAACAGCACGGCGTCACCGTCGAAGGCGAAGCGTAGTTTGTAGTCGTCGGTATTCGCGGCCTTTGATGGCAGGATCGTGGCCGCTGCCACACCATGTTCGAGTGCTTGTCGCACGTCGTAGCCGTTGGTGCTGAGGAACAGGTGGCTGTTGAAGGCGGTGATGTAGCGGTACGGACTGTCGCCGCCACAGAATGCTGCTTTGCTGATGTCGAGACCATGGTGCTTGATGGAGTTGAAAATGCGCAGACCGGTGTCGGCGGTGTTGCGCGAAAGCAGGATTACTTCAACCCGCGCCTGTTGCAGTAAATTGTTGATGTGCAGCAGTTTCTTGACGAGATGGAAAGCGTCACCCGGAGGCAGCGGTTCGTCTTCGTGTTCGATCTGGTACTTGCGGTAGGCTTCTACCCCTTCGCGCTCAAACACCTGGTTGCTGGCGTCGAGGTCGAACAATGCGCGCGACGAAATGGCAACGATCAGTTTGTTGACTTCAGTTTGCATGCGGGCATGCTACTCCGGTTCCCTTGAGGCCGCAGTAGCCGTCCGGGTTCTTGGCGAGGTACTGCTGGTGATAGTCCTCGGCGTAGTAGAAGCTGGGGGCGGCGCGCAGTTCGGTGGTGATGCTTCCCCTGCCCGCCCGGGTCAATGCCTGCTGGTACAACGCCAGTGAGCGCTGGGCTATGTCCAGTTGCACCGGGGTGGTGGTATAGATCGCCGAGCGATACTGGGTGCCACGGTCATTGCCCTGGCGCATGCCTTGTGTGGGATCGTGGGCTTCCCAGAAAACTGTCAACAATTCCTCCAGCGGCAGTTCTACTGGATCGAATACAACCAGCACGACTTCAGTATGGGCAGTGCGACCGGAGCAGACATCCTGGTAGCTTGGGTTGACGGTGAAGCCGCCGGCATAGCCCACTGCTGTGGAATAGACGCCCGGCTGTTGCCAGAAACGCCGCTCGGCACCCCAGAAGCAACCCATTGCCAGTTGGACCTGCTCCAGCCCGGCCGGGAACGGGGGTACCTGGGTGTTGCCGAGTACCAGATGGCGGGGATTCACCTGTATCGCAGCTGGCCGGTCGGGCAACGCTTCGGCCCGGGTCACCAGTCTTTCCTTGTTTAGAGAGAACATCAGAATCCACCACAAGCATTTGAGTTGAAAAGGTCGTTACGGGATCAGTCCCGTTGGCCGCGGCAAAGCTGGAGATAGCGCGCCAACACCTCATTCATGCCCCGCTCGATGCATTCCACGGTCAGCGCATGGCCGATAGAGACTTCAAGAATGCCGGGGATCGTCAAGAAGGTACCCAGATTGGCGAGGTCAAGGTCGTGGCCGGCGTTAACTCCCAAACCGGCTGCTTGTGCTGCCAGGGCAGTGTCGCGGTAAAGCTCGAACACAGCTTGTTGCCGGGCTGTGCCGAAGGTGGCCGCGTACTGCTCGGTATAGAGCTCAACGCGCGCTGCGCCGGTCAGGACGGCCAATGGCGCCAGCGCTGGCTCAGGGTCGAGGAACAGCGACACCCGCACACCGGCGTCTTGCAGTTGAGTCACCACGCCTTGCAGCCAACTGCCATGTTTGTTCAGGTCCCAGCCATGGTCGGAAGTCAGTTGGTCGGCGGCATCCGGCACCAGCGTGCACTGGTGCGGTTTGACGGCAAGTACTGCCTGCAGAAAGTCTGGTGACGGATAGCCTTCGATGTTGAACTCGGCACCAGGGAACTGCTTTACCAACGCGGCCAGCACCGGCAGGTCGGCAAAGCGTACATGGCGCTCATCAGGTCGCGGGTGCACGGTAATGCCATGCACGCCCATGGCGAGAAAGCGTTGCGAGAAGGTTTCAAGGTCGGGAAAATTGCGGCCACGTGAATTGCGCAGCAAGGCCAGCTTGTTGATGTTGACGCTGAGAGCTGTCATGGTTTCCATCGATTGTTGAAGCGTTGTCGGAACATTGCGGTGATAAACCACCATTCTCCCTGAAACCCGTGGCTGTCGTCATTGCGCCCGTTGCTCTGCATGACGAAAAAGACACGATGAAAACCGGACTCATACTCGAAGACATTGCCGACATGCAGCGCTGGCACGAATCCGTGCTGCAGGAAGTGTTCCCGGGCATTGTGTGCCATAAAGCTTCTTCGGTTGCCGCCGCGCTGGCTCTGGTTGAACTCCATACCTTCGATTTGGGCTTGATCGACCTGGGCCTTCCCGATGTTTCCGGCGTTGCGGTGATACGCGCCCTTCGGCAAAAACGCCCAGACACATTGAGTATCGTAGTCACAATTTTCGACGACAACGAACACCTGTCCCCTGCCCTCAAGGCCGGCGCCCAGGGCTACCTGATGAAAGACCAGACCCGTGAACAGGAAGTACTGCTGTTGATCAGCAAAGGGTTGACCTTGCCAAGGGTAGCGACGCTGCTGGAAAGCAGCCGCAACACCACTGCCGGCTATGCAAAAGCGATCTATCGCAAACTCAATATTTCGTCGTGCGCCGAAGCCGTTATCGAGGCGGGCCGCTACGGGCTGTTGGACTAGCAGTTTCCGGTGTCACACCACTTCGTCACGATCGGGCCAGATAAAGCCGATTGGATGATGTTTCAGTTCGTCTTCTTCGATGATGGCATGGCAGATCAGCTGCAATGTGTTCTGGTGCGCCAGCATGGCGCAAGGATTGCCACCCAGCAGACCCTCAATACGGATACCGTCAAAACTGATCTGCGCCAGCGTGCGCACATCCACCTGCAGCCCGCCGTGCAGGATGGCAACGATGGCCGGGCGGAAATTGGCCGGCAATTTTGCTGACCATGCGCGCGCTTCGGCGGCAAGCGCTTCCAACAACACACCGGCACTGCGGTACTCATCCATTTTTTGCGGTGTGCACGCCGGAGGCAAGGGACACAGGTTGTCTTCACGTACAGTCGGCGGATCAAAGCCAGGCACACTCACCATCTGCCGGTTCAGCACGTCGTTGAGACTGTTTACCGGCGGCTGCAACGGATGCAGATCAGGCTGGAAGTCGCCGTCGACCGAAGTAATGTGCGTTGTGGTGTGGACATTGGTCATGGAGAAGTCCTGGTAGAGAACTGGCTCGCCAAGCAGTAGCAGCGCGTTAACAGTCACCCTTAGCTCCTGTGGAGCTTTGGCGGGACAGCTTTTGCTGCGCCCCTCGCTTCGCACGACGCGCAGCGAAAGCTGGTGCCCGGGACCGGAATCGAACCGGTACGACTTTTAGGGTCGAGGGATTTTAAGTCCCTTGTGTCTACCTATTTCACCACCCGGGCAAACGCAGACGATTATAGCTGCCGCACCCTGACGGGCATAGAAAAAGGAACAACAGAACAGGGATGGCGCGGAGGCTTCAAAACGAGATGCTGGAGACGAGCAAATGAAGCGCCAGCGGCGTTCGAAGCATCTCCGCACGAATCGCGAACTGATGTCGCAGGCAGAGCACAGCTAATTCATGAATGGAGGCTGGAGTCGGAATCGAACCGGCGTACGTGGAGTTGCAGTCCACTGCATGGCCACTCTGCCATCCAGCCTTGAAGCCATTCAATCTAGTGCCGATTCCAGTCCGGGGAAAGGATGGAGAGGAGTGGCAAACTGGAGCGGGAAACGAGACTCGAACTCGCGACCCCGACCTTGGCAAGGTCGTGCTCTACCAACTGAGCTATTCCCGCATTGAACAGTTTGTACTTTGGTACTTTCACTATCGGCATCAAAGCGTTACCGCTGCTTTGTGTTGCCGGGCCCTTGCAAAGAGGTCGCCATTCTAATCTTTGAAGATTTGATGTCAACCCTATTTCATGCCGTTTTTCAGCTGGGGCCAGGCCTTGTTCAAGTAGAGGAACATCGACCACAAGGCCAACACCATGGCCACATTTATCAGGAAATACCCGAGGCTCCACAGCCACCACGGGCCATTGAGATCAGTGGCCAGCAACACACCGAGGGCGATCATCTGGAGCGTGGTTTTCCACTTGCCAATCATGCCTACGGCCACTGCATCACGTTGTTGTTGTTCGGCCATCCATTCACGCAAGGCTGATACCAGCACCTCGCGTGCCACGATCAGCGCGGCCGGAATCACATACCACGGACTTGGATAGCTGGCAGCCAGCATCACCAAGGAAATTGCAACCAGCAGCTTGTCGGCCACAGGATCAAGGAAGGCTCCGAAACGCGACGTCTGCTTGAGCCGCCGGGCGGTGTGACCATCAAGCCAGTCAGTAATACAGGCGACGATGAATATGGCGGATGCAGTCAGGTGATGTCCGCGGAAATCGCTGTAGTACACCAGCATGAAAACGGGGATCAACATTACCCGCAGACAAGTAAAGAAATTGGCGAGATTCATGGAGACAACTTGTGGAATTTTCCGTGATTCTACCCGCAGTTGCGGGCCAGCGGTAACTGCAGCCTGCGAACAGTCTCAAGCACCATGCAAATGTTCGTAGATGGTCTCTGCCAACTGGTGGCTGATACCTGGCACGCGTTCGAGTTCGTCGATACTGGCGCTGATGATTTCCTGACGCCCCCCGAAGTGCTGCAGCAATTCCTTGCGCTTCTTGGGCCCGATGCCGGGGATGGCGTCCAGCGACGATTGGCTGCGGGACTTGCCGCGGCGGTTACGATGGGCAGTGATGGCGAAGCGGTGCGCTTCGTCGCGGATATGTTGCAGCAAATGCAGCGCCGGCGACTCCATCGGCAGTGCCAGCTCCAGATGCGAATGGCCGAGAATCAGGGTTTCCTGCCCTGCCCGCCGGCTGATGCCCTTGGCGATACCCATCAGCAATACGCCAGCAACACCGAGCTCGGCCAGTACCTCTTCTGCCTGCTTCAACTGGCCGAGACCGCCGTCGATCAGCAGCAAATCAGGTAACTTGGCTTCGCCCTTCAACAAGCGGGTGAAGCGTCGTGTCAGAGCCTGTTTCATGGCGGCGTAGTCGTCGCCGGGGGTAATGCCGTCGATATTGAAGCGGCGATAGTCGGATTTGAGCGGGCCGTTCAGATCGAATACCACGCACGAGGCCACCGTGGCTTCGCCACTGCTGTGACTGATGTCGAAACATTCAAGCCGTGCCGGAGGTTGCGCCAGTTGCAAGGCTTCGGCCAGTGCAACGAAACGACGTTCGACACTCTGACGTGAATTGAGTTTGTCCTGCACGCCCTGGGCAGCATTGGTAAGGGCAAGATCGAGCCACTTCTGTCTATGGGTTTTCACACTGGCGACGATGGCCACCTTGCGCCCTGCCACTTCGCTCAATGCCTGCTCGAGACTGTCGCATTCATCCGGTTCCACATTGCAGACCAACTCACGCGGCAGACTGAACTTGCTGCCGGTACCGAGATAGTACTGGCCGATGAAGGCCTGCAGTTGTGCGGCCGGAGTAGTCTCCAGCATGTATTTGGGGAAATGGTTGCCAGTGCCAAGCAAGCGACCCTGACGGAACAGCATCAGGTGGATGCAGACAACCCCGGCGGATTCGACCAGCGCCAACACGTCGATATCGCCTTTCTCGCCATCAACATACTGTCGTTCCTGGATCAGGCGCAGATCGCGCACCTGGTCACGCAACACTGCCGCATCCTCATAACGTTGCAGTTCTGCCAATGCCTGCATTCGGTTTGCGAGTTCGCGTGTCACCTCATCGTTTTGGCCTTCAATGAACATCACCGAGTGACGTACATCCTCGGCATAAGCTGCGGGTGTAGTCAGATTCACGCATGGACCCGAACAGCGCTTGATCTGGTATTGCAGGCAAGGCCGGGTGCGATTGCGGAAGAAGCTGTCCTCGCACTGGCGCACATGAAAGACTTTCTGCAGCACAGCCAGCGATTCACGCACGGCACTGGCGCTCGGAAACGGGCCGTAATACTCGCCGGGCAGTTTCTTGCTGCCCCGGTGCAAAGCAAACCGTGGATAGGTCTCTTGCGAAGACAAGAAGATGTATGGATAGGATTTGTCGTCGCGCAATACGATGTTGTAGGGCGGCCGCTTCTCCTTGATGAGATTCTGTTCGAGCAGCAGCGCTTCGGTTTCGCTGCGGGTGATGGTGGTTTCGATGCTGTGGATGCGCGCCACCAAGGCCATTGTCTTGTTGTCGAGACCCGAGGCACGAAAGTAGTTACTGAGGCGCTTCTTGAGATTCTTCGCCTTACCGACGTACAGCGTCTCTCCATCGGCATCCAGCATCCGATACACACCCGGGCGATTGCTGGCGTGCTGCAGGAAGGCCTGGGAATCGAAGTCAGCCATTACACGATCCGCACTTCCGGCCACAGTTGAATGTCGAACTTCTCCAGCACCGACGTCTGGATCTTTTCCGACAACGCTACCAGCGCAGCACCAGTCGCATGGCCATGATTGACCAGCACCAGCGCATGATCCTTGTGCACACCGACCTCACCTTCGCGATAGCCTTTCCAGCCGGCTTGTTCGATCAGCCATGCGGCCGGCACCTTGATGCCATCCTGGTCGGCAAAGCCCGGCATCTGCGGATAATCAGCACGCAAGGCGGCGTATTTGTGCTGAGTGATGTGCGGATTCCAGTAGAACGAGCCGGCATTACCAAGCACGCCCGGGTCCGGCAATTTGCTGCGGCGGATTGCACACACGGTATCGCTGACCAACTGCGGTGTCTGTTCGGCTGGTGGCACCAGTGCCAATGCAGCTTTCAATGCCGGATAGTCCAGCTTCAACTGCGGCTGGCGTGACAAGCGGAATGTCACCGCGCTGATGATGAAACGGTCCTTGCCCTCCTGCTTGAAGTAGGACTGCCGATAACCAAAGCAGCAATCGGTATTGCTGAAACGTTGCACTTGGCCGCTGGCGATTTCAAATGCGTCCAGATGCAGCAGCGTGTCTTTCACTTCAACTCCGTAAGCGCCGATATTCTGTACCGGAGCCGCGCCCACAGTGCCGGGAATCAGCGACAGGTTTTCCAGCCCGTACCACTGCTGGCGCAGGCTGTGCAGAACAAAGTCGTGCCAGATTTCGCCCGCTTGTACTTCGACATCTACATGGGTAGCTGTTTCATCCACCTTGCGTATGCCGCGATGGTGCAGTTCGATGACGAGGCCGGGGTAATCTTGTTTGAACAGGATATTACTGCCCTGCCCGATCAGCATGAATGGCACTTGCTGCTGGCGCTGCCATGCCAATACGCCCTGTAATTGCGCTGTATCAGAGATCGTCACCAGCCAGCGAGCTTTGGCAGACACATGGAAGGTATTCAGATGTCGCAGATCAACGTGTTCGCGGATTGCCAGCGCAACAGCATTCATCGGGCATCTCCGCGATTGATGCCATGCTGTACCACCAAGTGCTGCAGCAATGCAGCACAAGCGTTTTCACACAGATCAAGTACTTCATCGAAGCCTGCGACAGATCCTTCATACGGGTCCGGCACCTGACTGCGACCGGTGCTGCCGTGCTGCAGCAGCAACCCCAACTTGTTGTGATGGCCAGGCGGACAAACACGTGCAAGATCGCGCAGGTTCTGCTGATCCATGGCGAGGATGTAGTCGTGCTCCTCGAAGTCGCCGGGCACAAGCGGGCGGGAGCGCTGCGAACTGAGATCGTAGCCTCGGTTGGAGGCGGCGTGGATCGTGCGCAAATCCGGTGGTTCGCCTTCGTGCCAGCCGGAGGTACCCGCCGAATCGACGAGAATGTGTTCGTGCAGACCCTGCGCCTGCAACATGCTGCGCAGCACGCCTTCTGCCGTGGGCGAACGACAGATATTGCCGAGACACACCATCAGGATTCTGACCGGCCTGGTCGTGCTGGCTACTCCGTTTTCCACCGTACTGTTCATCGCGGTGACTACCTCTTCGACAACAACTGCCGCACCACTTCCAGATCTTCGGCAGTATCAACTCCAGCAGGAATGGCCTCGCAGCAGCGCTCGGCGTGCAAACGCACGCCCTGTGTCATTGCCCGCAGTTGCTCCAGCTTCTCGGTTTGTTCGAGCGGGCTGGGTGGCCAGCTCACAAATTGTTGCAACACGTTTACACGGTAACCGTAGATGCCGAGATGACGTTTGCCCCACAGCGTGCCGTCAATATGGCCGTCGCGCGGCCATGGAATCGGCGCCCGCGAAAAATACAGCACATTGCCGGCGTGGTCGGTTACCAGCTTGACGGCATTGGGGTTGTGGAATTCTGACTCTTCATCGATATCCGCATACAGCGTGCAGATTCCGACGTCCGGCCGTGCTGCCAGATTGGTAGCCACCTGGTTGATAACGGCAGGGGGTATCAACGGCTCGTCGCCCTGTACGTTGACTACACATGCATCTGTGCCGAGGCCAAGCTGGGCGGCGACTTCGGCGATGCGGTCGGTACCGCTCTGGTGCGCGGGATCTGTCATGCATACTCTGGCGCCTGCCGCCTCGCACACGCTGCGGATGCGATCATCATCGGTGGCCACATAGACTGCACTCGCACGACTCTGCCGGGCGCGTTCCACGACATGCAGAATCATCGGCTTGCCGGCAATATCGAGCAGCATCTTGCCCGGCAGTCGGCTCGACTGGTACCGCGCCGGGATGACGACAATAAAGGCAGGCGTCGTCATTGCTTGCGGTTTTCCTTTTCTTCCAGCGTCAGTGTTCGTGCCTGGTTGTCGAGCATTACAGGAATATCGTCACGAATCGGATAGGCCAGACTGTCGCCGTAGCACAGCAGTTCAGCGGCAGCCTGATCGTAATACAGCGGTCCTTTGCAAAGCGGACAAGCCAGGATGGCCAGCAGTTTTTTGTCGAGCATTTCAAATTCCAGTAAATGTGGGTGGTTTGCCAGCACTTGATATGACAAGTACTAAGGCAACTGTTGCGATAACCGGGGCAGCAAATGTTGCAAGGTGGCGTAAAACTCCATGGGCAGTACGGCTTCTACTTCCAACATCCACCAATGACGCTGGGCGAAATGGCGGCATTTGACGGCATCCTTGCTGGTCATTACCAGCGGAGCCATGTCGGAAAAAGCCAGTTCGCCTGCGTTGTACGCATGATGATCGCCAAACGCCTGTGGCATGATAACAAAGCCGAGTTGTTGCAAGCTCGCGAAAAACCGGCCCGGATTGCCAATACCCGCCACAGCGTGCACCGGGTTGGCGGTGCCATGACGCTGCTGCCATTCACCCACTGACAGTCGTTCGCCGCTTGCCAAGTTAACCAATCCTGTCG
>Ga0255100_1000383_pt1 | contig 18256 bp, 10 predicted proteins | sample Colum_Colum_RepB_2_FD_188449 | JGI IMG/M metagenome (GOLD analysis project Ga0255100, IMG submission 188449) | Freshwater microbial communities from Columbia River, Oregon, United States - Colum_Colum_RepB_8d | ecosystem: Environmental > Aquatic > Freshwater > River | place: USA: Oregon...
AGCGCGAAGTGCTTGAGCTGCTGATGCAGATCATCAGCCCGGAACAACTGGTACTGCCGGAATCCTTGCTGGTGCAGTTGGCGCCGCACCCCGGCGACAACCGGGAAGACATGGCCAATGACTATGCCTTTGACCAGTTGCGTGCAGCCCGCATCATTGCAGGCTTGGTGGTTGAACCGTTGCTGGAGCCTGCGCGTGCTGCGCGGCTGGTGGCCTTCGCTGATCGTGACAGCGCGACCGTTGGTTTGCCGGAAGTGATGGAAACCCTGCTGGCCACTACCTGGAATGCCGGCAAGGACGCCGATCCGCGGTTGGCGTCGTTGCGGCGGGTAACCATGAGTGTGACACTCGACAGCCTGATGATGCTGGGTGCCAGCAGTGATGCCACTGCCGAAGTGCGCGCCTATGTGCTTGACCAGATAGCGTTGCTGGGCGAAAAAATGACGGGCATGCGTGACAGCGATCCACTGACGCAGGCGTTCTACCGGCAGTCGGCGCGCGACGTGGCCCGTTATCTGGAAGATCCCGTTGCCAACGCACCGGCAGCAGCCGGCGTCGCTTGGGGTGACAGGCCGCGCTCAAGGTTTCCGGATCCACCGGGCCCGCCGTTGTAACAGACAGTAAACAGCAGACAGTAAACAGCAGACATTAAACAAGCGCGGAGCAGCAGGACTTGAGTAAACGTACAGTGCTTTATCAGAAACACCTCGATGCGGGCGGCAAGATTGTCGATTTTGCGGGCTGGGAAATGCCCATCAATTACGGCTCGCAGCTGGCTGAACACAAACAGGTACGCGAACACGCCGGCGTGTTCGATGTGTCACATATGACCATTGTGGACATTCATGGCACAGATGCGCTGGCTTACCTGCGCAAACTGGTGACCAACGACGTCGCAAAACTTGATGTGCCCGGCCGGGCGCTCTATACCGGCATGCTCAACGAAACCGGCGGCGTAGTGGACGACCTGATCGTTTACCGCATGCAAGACCATTACCGGGTGGTGGTGAACTGCGCAACCCGCGAAAAGGATCTTGCCTGGCTGGCCGCAATTGCCGGCAGTTTTGCAGTAACGCTGGCAGAGCGGCCGGAATTGGCCATTCTTGCCGTCCACGGACCCGAAGCCATTGAACGAGTTTGCACCCTGTTGCCTGCCGAATGGCAACCTGTCGTCGGTGCCTTGGGCAATTTCCGCTGCGTGGAACTGGGTGACTGGTTCATTGCACGCACTGGTTATACCGGGGAGAAAGGTCTTGAAGTGATGCTGCCGGCAAGCCAGGCGCCGGCCTTCTGGGATCAACTGCTTGCAACCGGCGTCTTGCCGATCGGATTGGGCGCGCGCGATACGTTGCGGCTTGAAGCCGGTATGAATCTCTATGGCCACGACATGGATGAGAGCATTTCGCCATTGGCAGCCAATATGGAACAAACCATCAGCTGGATGCCGGAAGAGCGTGACTTTGTCGGTCGTGCTGCCGTAACCCTGCACAAGCAGCAACAGCTTGCCGGCACGCTGCCGATACTCATCGGACTTGTGCTCGAATCCCGCGGGGTCTTGCGCGAAGGACAGAAGGTGATCACCGACAAGGGTGATGGCATCATCACCAGCGGCACATTCTCGCCAACCCTCAACTGTTCGATCGCCATGGCAAGAGTGCCGGTCGGAACCACGGATTGTCATGTGGAACTGAGAGGGGGCAATACCGCCGTGAGAATGGTCAAACCCAACTTTGTCCGGTTCGGAAAAAAAGTCTTTGAATAATCCCGCCCCAAGGCACCTAAAGAAAGTGCCAAACTGCAAGAGGAAACCTGTGTGAGCAACAATTTGAAATTTGCCAAATCCCACGAGTGGGTCAGTGTTGATGAGTCCGGACTGGCAACAGTAGGAATCACTGATTATGCCCAGAGCGCTCTGGGTGATGTTGTGTTTGTTGATCTGCCGAAAATCGGTGCCACCGCCAGTGCCGGTGCCGAAGTGGCCGTGGTCGAATCCGTCAAAGCGGCTTCCGACATCTACAGCCCGGTGTCGGGCGAAATTGTCGAAGTCAACACGGCACTGCAGGCTGCCCCTGACTTGATCAATTCATCGCCGCTCGACTCAGGCTGGCTGTACCGGATCAAGCTCACCAATGCTGCCGAACTCGATGGCCTGCTCGACGAAAAGGCCTATGCAGCAGTCTGTGAATAGCAGTCTGTGAGTAGCAGTAAGTGAAAGGTGCCGCGCCCGGCATTGGATCAATCCTTCATACTTTTGGAGCAAAACCATGAATTCGAAAATTCCCGTGGCGGGAGCTGCTTTGTTGCCGCAACTGGATACGCTGCAGCACAAGGATGAGTTTGTCGGGCGCCATGTGGGGCCTGACTCGGCACAGATCCGCGTGATGCTGCAGGAGTTGGGTCTTGCATCACTGGAAAGCCTGATCGATGCCACGGTACCGGCAGCCATCGCGTTTGCACAGCCACTGGCGTTGCCGCCACCAATGACCGAAGCCGACGCGCTGTTCAAACTCAAATCGATGCTGGCCGGCGACAAGCCAGCCCGCTCCTATATCGGCATGGGTTACTACGACACCTTCACTCCCAATGTGGTGTTGCGCAACGTGCTGGAAAATCCCGGTTGGTACACGGCCTATACGCCGTATCAGCCGGAAATTTCACAAGGCCGTCTCGAATCTCTGCTCAACTTCCAGCAGATGGTGATGGATCTCACCGGCATGGATCTCGCTACCGCTTCACTGCTGGATGAAGCCACCGCGGCAGCTGAAGCCATGGCGCTGGCCAAGCGCGTGTGTGGCGATGCAGCGTCCAATACATTCTTTGTTGATCACGAGTGTTTCCCGCAAACCATTGATGTCATCAAGACCCGCGCGCAGGGTTTCGGTTTTGATGTGGTTGTAGGCGATCCAGCCACCATTGGCGATCACTCGGTGTTCGGTGCCATTTTCCAGTATCCGGCACTGCAGGGTGATGTACACGACCTCGCCGGTTTCATCGATGCCCTGCACGCGAAAAAAGCCATCGCCGTAGTAGCGGCAGACATACTCAGTCTCACACTGCTGAAACCACCCGGTGAAATGGGGGCTGATGTGGTGGTGGGCAGTACCCAGCGTTTTGGCGTGCCCATGGGCTATGGTGGTCCACACGCTGCCTACTTTGCCACGCGACAGGACTACCGGCGCAGTGTGCCCGGCCGCATGATCGGTGTGTCGGTGGATACCAGAGGCAAGCAGGCGCTGCGTATGGCCTTGCAAACCCGCGAACAGCACATCCGCCGCGAGAAAGCCAACAGCAACATTTGTACTGCTCAGGTTTTGCTCGCCAACGTTGCCGCGCTCTATGCGATGTATCACGGGCCGGAAGGTCTCAAACGCATTGCCTTGCGAGTACATCGTCTCACGCACATTCTGGCGCTGGGATTGAAGCAGGGCGGTTGCCCGCCAATAAACACCACATTCTTCGATACGCTTACGCTGCAACCAGATGCTGCAAATGCCGCTGCTGTGCTGGCGCGCGCCGAAGCAGCCGGCATCAACCTGCGACTGGATACTGCTGATGGCAGCCGAATCGGCATCAGTCTGGATGAGTGCACCACACCGGAAGCGGTGGAACTGCTTTGGCAGGTTGTATTGGGTGAGGCAGGTCGCAACCTGTCGGTTGCTGCCTTCGACAACGCCATTGCCCAATTGCGTGAAGCAGAGGTCATCAGCAGTGGACTGCAACGTAGTTCTGCTTTCCTGACACATCCGCACTTCAACAGTTACCACAGCGAAACTTCAATGCTGCGGTACATGAAGAAGCTGGAAGATCGTGATATTTCTCTCAACCGCTCAATGATCGCATTGGGCTCCTGCACCATGAAACTCAACGCCACTGCGGAAATGATGCCCATTTCGTGGCCCGAGCTGAACCGGGTGCATCCTTTTGTTCCGAAATTCCAGGTGCCGGGTTACCAGCAGATGATCCGTGATCTGGAAAACATGCTGATGGCCATCACCGGCTTTGATGCTGTCTGCATGCAACCGAATTCGGGTGCACAGGGTGAATATGCAGGACTGCTGGCGATCAGGAATTATCTCCACAGCAAAGGCGAACATCATCGCAATATCTGTCTGATACCCAGCTCTGCCCACGGAACCAACCCGGCAACTGCACAAATGGTCGGCATGAAAGTAGTCATCGTGGCCTGCGACGCCAGCGGCAACGTTGATGTGAATGACCTGCAGGCAAAGGCGGTTGCGCACGCGTCGGAACTGGCGGCATTGATGATCACCTATCCGTCTACCCACGGCGTGTTCGAAGAGAGCGTCAAGAATATCTGTGCCATCATGCATGCCCATGGCGGCCAGGTTTACATGGATGGTGCGAATCTCAACGCACAGGTGGCAGTTTGCAGGCCGGCCGACATCGGTGCCGATGTGTCGCACGTAAACCTGCACAAAACCTTTTGTATTCCGCATGGTGGTGGTGGTCCCGGCATGGGACCGATAGGAGTGAAGGCGCACCTTGCGCCATTCATCTCAGGTCATGTGGTGGTAGCGCCCAAAGAAACAACCTTGCCATGCGGCGCGGTTTCGGCTGCGCCCTGGGGCAGTGCCAGCATCCTGCCGATTTCGTGGATGTACATCACGATGATGGGAGCCAGCGGGCTGCTGAAGGCCACCCAGGTCGCAATCCTCAATGCCAACTATGTGGCACGCAAACTGGCGCCGCATTTCCCCGTGCTCTATACCGGGGCAAACGGCATGGTCGCGCATGAGTGCATCATTGATCTGCGTCCTCTGAAACAGGCATCCGGCATCACCGAAGAAGACGTGGCAAAGCGGCTGATGGATTTTGGTTTCCATGCGCCCACCATGTCGTTCCCGGTTGCCGGTACCTTGATGATCGAACCCACTGAGAGTGAATCATGCGTGGAGCTGGATCGTTTCATCGACGCCATGGTGACAATTCGTGGCGAGATCGAAATGGTGCTCAAAGGCCAAATGGATCCGGAAAACAACCCACTCAAGAATGCGCCACATACACTGGCAGATATCATGGACGAGTCGTGGACGCGGCCGTACAGCAAACAGATGGCGGCATTTCCTGTGCCTTGGGTCGCGCAGCACAAGTACTGGCCTACCGTGAATCGCGTGGACAATGTGTACGGCGACCGCAACCTTGTTTGTTCCTGCCCTGCTACCGCGGACTACATGCTGTAACTTTTACAGCTTTGCTGGTCTTCAACCTGATGTTCCGTTCTGGCCGGGGGGTGTCGCTGACACCCCCCGGCTGCGTTTATTTGTGCGGATTTCTTTTTCCTTTTTGCCGTCACAGTCTTCACCTGAAAACCATTTGTAAACCCCTATAAGCTGGAATACCCTGCGGCACTCGTTGCAATAGAACAAAAACTGTGCAGAGCGCCCCACAATAGTGCGCTACTTGCAGTGCGCCAGGAATGCATCAGGGGGGTGTAGCATGCGGATGCGTAAAATCAGCGGCCAAACGTTCGCTGCCATATTCATCGTAATCACTGTTGCCTTCAGCAATTTGCTGGTCGTGCCCTTCAATAGTGCACAAGCGGCAGTGGATTTGCGGCGGCTGGTGTTCTACCCGGTGCCGCTTGCAAGCAACCTGGCCGTCGCTGCCAATGTCGATACGCCGGCAATACTCCCCATCCGTGCGGCAGGCAAAGCGGACAAAGCCGCTGTCGGTGCAGTTGGCCCCCTGCTGCAAAGCATCGCAACTACCCGCGAGAATGAAGGTCCCTATGCAGCCGCGCTCATTGGGCAACTGGTAGGACTGAGCCAGCTGTACCAACATAACGAGCAGCATGAAGAAGCATTGGAAGCTCTTGAACTTGCCGCCCGTAACAGCCGCATTAATTCCGGGCTTTATGGTGCTGACCAGGCGGTACTCGCCGAGCACATGATCGCAAGTCTGCTGGCACTCGGCCGCTACCGGGAGGTGGAAGACAAATACCGGTTCCTGGTGGACGTGCATGATCAGCAGCATGGCGGTTCAGTACCGCAAAAAGCCGCATCATTGCTGCAATTCGGTAATTGGAAATTGCAGTCCTTTCACCGCAATCTCGCCTTGCCAGACAGCGGACAAATGCGGGCAGCAGGCATGCCGTTGGGACGCTTGGGCAACCAGGCAGTCGTCAACACCGGGTTTGAAGAGCTGTATGAGGCGCAGACCAGTTTTGTGGATGCAATCAGCCTGCTGATCCAGGACGAGTCGTGGACTGACCCCAACCTGTTTGCGCTGGAGCAACAGCTGGTGCGTACCTTTTATATCGATGCCAATCGGGAGCAGGTGATCGCAAATCCGGAGTCTTACGGCAGCTTCAGGGAATCAAGTCGCGAGCATATGCGACGCAGTGCAGCAACCCTGGAATTGTCCGAACAGTATCTGAATGGGGAAGCAGCGTACCGTCGCATGATCGGCTATCTCAAGAAAGATCCTGCTGCCACTACGGCTGCCATCGCTGAGGTGATGCTCGGACTGGCAGACTGGCATCTGTTGTTCGGCAAACAGGCGGCAGCAGAGGCACAGCTCGGCGATCTGGACAATTTTCTGCAAAAGGTGGGCGCGTCCGAGACGGAAGTCCGCACCATTCTGCAGCCGGAACTGCCAGTGAGCTTGCCTGCCTTTCTTGATTCGCCGATCTCCACCAAGCCCTTGCTGGATAACATGCACTTCAAAGGCTATGTGGATTTTGCCTTTGATGTGAAGCGCCAGGGCCGCATAGCCCATATGGAAGTGCTTGGCAGCTCGGAAGGAACCGACAGCTCGATCACCGATCGACTGGTCAGTCTGGTCCGGCAAGCGCGTTTCCGTCCCTCACTCGAAGGTACCAGCAGCTTTGGCGTGCGTTACTACTACGCCTACTGAATACGCGTACTGAAGCAAGCTCCCCGTCCTTGAATCTCCTTACCTTTGCGGTCCGCCCTGAGGCGCGACTGCGCGTTCACTGCCGCTGACTGCATTTCTGCCTGCTTATGGTTCTTCGCTGCATTTCTATGGTGCGGTTTCAGCACCACTTTGCACTCACATCGCGATTCACCCACCAAAAAGCACTGATTTCTTGTCGAAAATCACAAATTTTTTCGTTGGCATGCCAATTGCAGAATTCCGGATGAAGACGGACGTATGCGGTTTGGTTGAGGAGACAGATTCCTCGCGACTTTGATGGAGCCAACCGGTTTCCGCAAAGTGGCACCAGACCCGAAGCAAAATCTCATTTTATTTCACCCGAGGAGAAGGTATGCAGAATTCAATTGTGGCCAATGCAAAGTTGTTGAAAGAGCGCACACTGGCTCGATCCATCCGCACCAGACATGCGCTTCTGACTGCATCGGTAGTAGCAGGCGCCAGCGTGCTGTTCGCAAGCCAGACTGCAGTTGCGCAGCCGGCGAACATCGAAGAAATCTCCATCAACGGCAGTCGTATCCAGCGCGATGGTTACAATGCACCGACTCCGGTCAGCGTGTTGAGTCTCGACGAGATCAATGCAGTAGCGCCAACCAACATCACGGATTTCATGCGGACACTGCCTTCCATCCAGGGCACCGCAACTGCTTCCTCCAACTCCGGCTCGCTGAGTAACGGCCAGGCCGGCATCGCAACCTTGAACCTGCGCTCACTCGGTGCCAACCGCACGCTGGTGCTGCTCGACGGTCAGCGTTCAGTGACTTCGGCTGCCACTGGTCTTATCGACATCAACACCTTTCCGCAGGCACTCATCAGCCGGGTTGAAGTGGTTACCGGTGGTGCTTCTGCGGCTTACGGCTCTGATGCTGTTGGCGGGGTTGTGAACTTCGTGCTTGATCGTGATTACGAAGGTTTCAAAACCGATTACCAGTACGGTGAAACCACCTATGGCGACATTCCGACCCATAAATTCAGCCTTACCGGCGGCATGGGTTTCGCTGAAGACCGTGGCCACGCCTTGTTCAGTGTAGAAATGTTCGACCAGAAAGGTGAACACACCATCAACCGTGACTGGAACAACATCAGCTTTTTCCAGATGCAGAATCCGGCATGGACCCTCAACAGCACCGTGCCTGAGCGTTATGTCGGTCCGGGCATTGGACCCAGCCAGTTGGCACCCGGTGGCCTGATCAGCACTGGCCCGCTGCGTGGTACCTATTTCGGCACCATCAATCCCGTAACCGGCACTGCGACCACCGGCAATCTTGTGTTCGGACCAACGAGCGGCCAGTTCATGATCGGCGGTGATTATCTGAAGACTCGTGAATTGCATGTGAGTTCCAATTCGCTGGCTTCCGACGAAGCACGCCAAACCTACTTCTCTCGTGTCAGCTGGGATCTGACTGAAAATACCGAAGTCTATGCCCAGGTCGCACTCAGTGAATTCGAAGGCACCAGCTTTTACCAGCAGACGCCGAGTACCGGCGTGTCGATCCGCAACGACAACGCCTACCTGCCTGCCAACATCCGCACCCAGATGGCATCGCTTAATCTCACCTCCATCGCGATTGGTACTTCCAACGCCGGTATAGCTCCTGCTGGCAGTGACAATACCCGTCAAGTGACTCGTTACCTGGTAGGCGCCAACGGTGTAGCCGACTTGTTCGGCCGCACATGGGATTGGGATAGTTATTACCAGACCGGCACCGCCAAGACAGACGAGGGTCTGACCAACACCTGGAATAACGCCAGAATGACGCTGGCACAGGACGCTGTCGTTAATCCTGCGACTGGCAGCATCGTTTGTCGTTCCAGCATTGCTGCACCCACCAACGGGTGTGTGCCAATCAATCGCATTGGTGTCGGTGGAGTTACCCAAGCAGCCATTGATTACATCATGGGCCCTTCGGCGCCATATCGTTCGCAGGAACTTAACCAGAATGTGGCAGCGTTCAACATTTCCAACGGTGAACTCTTCAACACCTGGGCAGGCCCGGTATCGTTTGCTACCGGTTTGGAATATCGCAAAGAAGAAATCGATGGTGCTGTGGATCCCATCCACAATCGTAACTGGTTGTACGGCAACTACGTGGTCACCAAAGGCGGCTTCGATGTGGTGGAAGGCTATGTAGAAACCATTGCACCCCTGCATGAAACAGTTGAATTCAATGGTGCGGTGCGTTTGACCGACTATGAAATATCCGGCCGGGTGGAAACCTGGAAACTTGGCTTCACCTGGCAGCCTATCGACGATGTGCGCATGCGGGTAACCAAGTCGAAAGACATTCGCGCACCCAACCTGTCAGAGTTTTTCGCTGCCGGTACAGCCCGCACCAACACCGTTAACCTGTTCCCCAGCAACGCCGCTGCGCAGTTTGTTGAAAACACCTCCGGCAACCTCCAATTGACACCGGAGCAGGCCGACAGTCTGGGTGTTGGTTTTGTGTTGAACCCGCGTTTCCTGCCTGATGTCACGATGTCGGTCGATTACTACACGATCTCGATGAAGGACAACATTGCCACCATCAATGCGCAGAATACGACCGACCTTTGTCAGCAGCAGGGGATACAGGAGTTTTGCAACAATCTGATCTTCGACGGCAGCGGTGTGCTGCAACAGATCAACCTCAAACCAGTCAACTTCGCCAGCCTTGAAGCCAAGGGTGTGGATTTTGAAGCCACCTATCGCACCACGGTAGGACCAGGCGACCTGACACTGCGTGGTATGGCGACACGTTATATCGACAGTACCAGCGACAACGGTATCAACTTGCCCAGCAATACCGCCGGCACCATCACGCTGCCAGGCTGGACCTACCGTATCAATGCTGCCTACGATATGGGTCCGTTGACAGCCAACCTGATTGCTCGCGGATTCAGTGACACGGTATACGACACCCTGTGGATTGAATGTACGACAGGCTGTCCGATATCGGGACCTGACATCAAGACGATCAACGACAACGACATCAGCGGTGACTACTACCTGGATATGTCGCTCTCCTACGACTTGCCGGTAAGCAGCGGTGAAGTTGAAGCGTTCGTCTACGTCAACAACCTGCTAAACACCGATCCAGTACCTGTCGGCAACGGCCCGACTGGCAACAACCAACCGGCCTACCCGCAAACCAGCCGTGCCCAGTTCGATACCTTCGGTCGCGTGTTGCGAGTGGGAATGCGCGCCAACTTCTGATGGTCCCGCATTGAAAAAAGGCCGGCACCGTGCGTAACGGTGCCGGCCTTTTTTATTGGGGTAAACCGGATTACGCCAGCGCCTTGCCGAAAATATCCAGCATGCGCGCCCATGCCTTCTCAGCCTGTGCTTCGTGATAGACGGCGGAGTCGGGCACCGTCCAGCCGTGCTGGGCGTCGGTATATACCTCGATCTCGGCTTCTACCTTTGCTGCATCAAATGCGGCGCGCAGGGTGTCCTTGGCTTTAGGGTCGGTTTTGTCGTCGTTGTCGGCAATGGCGATCAGCAGACTGGCCTTCATCTGCGGGATCAGCAGGTGCGGGCTGTTGGCCTGGTCGGTGGCGAGACCGCCGCCATGGAAGCTGCCGCCGGCGCCAACGCGTTCGGGGATGGAGGCCACGGTGCGCATAACCATCGGGCCACCCATACAGTAACCGGTAGTGCCGATCTTGCGGTTCTTGTCGACAGCGGCTTGTTGGTCGAGCCAGCCGACGAAGGCTTTGGCGTCGGTTACATGGGTAGTGGCGTTCAGTGCTTGCGCCATTGGCATCACGGTGTTGCGGATGGCTGGGTCCTGGAACGAAGCACCTTCGGCAACTACCGGCGACTTGGCGTTGCGGTAGAACGGATTCACCACCAATACCGCATAGCCGCTTTCGGCCAGGCGTTTGCCCATGGCACGGAAGGCTGGACGCAGGCCGAGGATGTCGGGCCATACCAATACAGCGGCGCTGGCGCCGGCGCTCGGATACACGAAATAGCAATCCGCAACACCATCGGGCGTGGTGATGTTGACGTCGGTTTCGGTGACGGTCTGGGCATTGGCCACTGAAGGCAGCAGGGTAGCCAGGCTCATGCCGGCGGCGCCACCGGCAGAGAGCGTCATGAAGCGGCGGCGGCTGACTTCGTTGGTATTCAGGTGTTCGGTGGAGTCGTGCAGGGTGTCCTGGTCACACATGGGGTTTTCCTCGTTGGTGGTTTTGGCGTGCGATCCTGATTATAGCCAGCAAGTGTGGCGAATGATCAAAAGCTGCGCTGGCCCGGGTCTGGCTGGGCAGTGGTAAACTGCCGTTGCCTTGCGCCGCCAGGGCAGTTTTATCCGACAACAATAATCCTGAGGCCCTGCCCATGAGCAACCAATCTGATTCCTCCACTCCCAACAGCCGTCGCGACTTTCTCGGCGGTGCCATTGGCGTTGCTGCCGGTGTTGCTGCCGGTGTTGCTGCCGGTGCAGGTGCCGCAGCACTGCTCGGAGGCGCCAGTGCAGCCCTGGCGCAACCGCCTGCCGGTGCTCCGGTTGGTGGTCCACCCGCTGGTGGCCCGCCCGGCAATCCCCAGGCAAATACCGGCCCGCGTTTGTTCCGGGCTGAGGTGGAAATCCGTCACTGCGAAGTCGAAGGCACTATCCCGTCTGATCTCAACGGCGCCTTCTACCGCGTTGGCCCCGATGCGCAGTTCCCACTGCGTCAGGGCAACATTCCGTTCGATGGCGAGGGCCATGTCGGCATGTTCCGTATCAAGAACGGCCGGGTGGATTACAAGACCCGCTTTGTGCGCAATGAGCGCTGGGAAGCGCAGGACAAGGCCGGCAAGCTGCTGTTCCCGATGTACCGCAATCCGATGATGGATGATCCGAGCGTCAAAGGACTCAGCCGCAGCACAGCCAACACCCATATCATCAACCACAAGAACCTGTTGCTGGCATTGAAGGAAGACAGCCCACCCAGCGCGATGGACTTGCTGACACTGGAGATGGTGGACCCGGTTTTCAAATTCGATGGCCAGCTCAACAGCCAGACCTTCACTGCGCATCCGAAGATCGATTCACGCACCGGCAACATGGTGGCCTTTGGTTATGAATCAGAAGGCTTCGGCAGTGATGTGGTTACCGCCTTTGAAATCACTCCGCAGGGCAAGAAAGTATGGGAAGCCAAAGTGAAGGTGCCTTATGTCGGCATGCTGCATGACTTTGCTGTTACCGATAACTATGTAGTGCTTTACGTGATCCCGATGGCGATCAACCACGTGCAGATGCAGGAAGGTGGCATTCACTGGAACTGGGACCCGGCACTGACCACTTTCTTCGGCGCCTTCCGCCGCGATGGCAACGGCTCCGACATTCGCTGGTTCGAAGGTCCGCACCGCAGTGCCACCCACGTGATGGGCGCATGGGACGACAACGGCCGCATTTTCGTCGATGTCGAAATGTCGGAATCGAATCCGTTCCCGTTCATGCCAATGAAAGACGGCTCGCGCTGGGACCCTGTCAAAGGCGCCAGTTTCATCACGCGTTTGTCGGCCAACATGAACGACAAGAGCGTCAACGGTTACACCATCGAGCGGTTGTCGCCGTGGCAGGGTGCTTTGCCGCGCCAGGATGATCGCTACAACACCCAGCATTACCGCTACGGCTTTCTCGGCTCGCGCGACATCAATGCGCCCCAGGGCCAGCAAGGCAACGCCTGTTATGTGCGCTTCGATCATTCGACCGGCAAACAGGACTACTGGAATGCCGGCCCGGGTGCGTCGCTGGCCGAATGCTGTTTCGCGCCGAAGTCGGCGACGTCTGCCGAAGGCGAGGGCTATCTCGTAGGAGTTGTGACGCGCCAGAACGAAGGCGGTCGTACCGACTTCGTCATTCTTGACGCGCAGCATCTGGCCGACGGCCCGGTTGCAACCGTGCGACTGCCGGTGCGCAACCCTGGCCAGATCCACGGCTGGTGGGTACGTGAAGACCAAATGCCACAGGCGTAATCGGGACTGCTGTTCATGCTCCACAAGGTTGTAGTGTTGCTGGTGTGCCTGTCACTTGGCGGTTGTATCTCTACTGCCGTCGGCGTTGTGGCAGGCGCCACAGTTGCGGTTGCCGGTGCGGTAATCACCGCACCAATCAAGATTGGTGGCGCTGTGGTTGATGCGGCCACCGGTGACGACGATGAGTGTGAGGAACATAAGGAGAACGAAAACGAGGACTGTGATGATTAGATTGGGCATGCAGTTGCTGGCGCCGTTCCGCAAGGCAAACGTATGAAGATTTTCCGCAAACGCCATCTGTTCGTTTTGATAGCCAGTGCCAGTGCGGCATTGCCCACGTTGCAAGCCGCCGGTACTGATGCCGATGTAGACTGGGCCTTGCTGGAAAACTACTGCGGTGAGTGTCACAACCTTGATGATCAGGCTGGTGGCATCGCGTTTGATCTGCTGTCACACGATGCACTGGCAGCCGATGCCGAGACCTGGGAGCTGGCAATCCGCAAAATCCGCACTGGCATGATGCCGCCGGCCGGCAAGCCGCGGCCTGAGCGTGCAGTGCTTGATGGTTTCGTTGCAACACTCGCCAACCAGCTTGATAGCGAACAAGCCGACCACCCACAGCCAGGCAGTGCCGGTATGGGTCGTTTGAATCGGGCCGAATACCGCAATGCCATTCGGGATCTGTTGGCATTCGATGCTGCCGGCATAGTGTCGCAATTGCCGGCCGATGAATCGGCGCATGGCTTTGACAATCTCGCCGAGGTATTGAGTGTGTCGCCGACGCTGATCGATTCCTATGTCAGTGCTGCCATGCGTATAGGTCGTGAAGCTGTTGGCGATCGCACGTTGATTCCCACCCAGATCAAATATCCCGCACCCGGCGGCGCCCAAACGAAGCATGTTGAGGGTTTGCCACTCGGCACTCGTGGCGGCATGGTGGTCACCCACAATTTCCCGCTTGATGCCAGGTATGAAATCCGCGTCAACACCCAAGGTGCCGGTGGCGTTTTCAACAGCCAGGCCTTTTGTGCCGGTGGTCCCGATATTGTCGTGATGCTCGATGGCGAGCCAGTGACAGTGGATGATCCCAAAACCTTCCAGTTGCCGTTGTCGGCAGGCCCACACACGTTTGGTGTCGCTTTGGCGGATGCGCGTCGCTGTGAAGGCGTGAACGAGTTCTTTGATGTCTATAACGTTGGCGGCGCCATAAGCGGGCTCGAGATCAACGGGCCGTTTGAGGCGGGTGCAGCCGGCGATACGCCGAGCCGCCGGGCGATTTTTTCCTGTTATCCGACTGCTGCTGCCGAAGAGCGTGCATGTGCGCAGAGCCTGTTGTCCCGGCTGGCAACACAGGCTTACCGGCGTCCGGTGGCAATCGATTCGGGTGAGACCTCCACCTTGCTGCAGTTCTATGACAAGGGCCGCCAGGAAGCGGATTTTGAAACCGGTATCCAGTACGCGCTGGCGCGCCTGTTGATTGATCCTCGTTTTCTCTATCAGGCGGAAGCAGAGCCAGCCGGGTTGGCGCCAGGCACGTCCTATGCGATCACTGATCTTGAACTGGCGACCAGGTTGTCGTTCTTCCTGTGGAGCAGCATTCCTGATCAACAGTTACTTGATGCAGCAGTAGCGGGCCGCTTGCATGTGCCCGCAGAACTGGAAGCGCAAACACGCCGCATGCTGCGTGATCCTAAGGCCAGAGCCTTGGTTGATAACTTCGCTGCCCAGTGGCTGCGTCTGCGCGAACTGGACATAGCGCTGCCGCAGGACTCTGCTTTCAACAGCAAACTGCGCCGCGCCTTCCGCAGCGAGACTGAACTGTTGTTTACCGACGTCATTGCACAGGATCTCGGCCTGCTGCACCTGTTCAATGCCGATTACACCTGGCTCAACGAAGACCTCGCCAACCATTACGGCATTGCGGATATTCGCGGTGACTACATGCGGCGGGTACCGCTGCCGGCCGACAGTCCGCGCCGTGGTCTGCTTGGGCACGGCAGCATCCTTACCGCTACTTCGGTGGCCAATCGCACGTCTCCGGTTATCCGTGGCGCATGGGTGGTGGAACATCTGCTCGGCGCACCGGTGCCGACGCCCCCGCCCGGTGTTGAAACCGATCTGTCCAACGAGACCGCGCCGGAGGGCCGCACCTTCAATACCTTGCGTGAGCGCCTTGAGCTGCACCGCGAGAATCCCACTTGCGCCTCCTGTCACCAGATCATGGATCCTATCGGCTTGGCGATGGAGAACTTCGATCTGGTCGGCCGCTGGCGCACCGAAGAAAACGGCCATCTGCTCAACACCCACACTCAAATGGTGGATGGCACTGCGATTGATGGACCGGTGCTGCTGCGACAGGCGCTGCTGGCGCGCAGCGAAAGCCTCATAACCACCATCACCGAAAAGCTGATGATTTATGCACTCGGCCGTGCCGTTGATGCGCACGATATGCCGGCGGTACGCCGCATCGTACGCGCAGGTGCAGCCAGTGATTACCGGTTTTCCGATATTGTGCTCGGTGTCGTGCAGAGCGATCCATTCCTGCGGCGCAGTGCCAGCGCACAGGGCAACACGATTGCAAATTTGGCAGAGGTAACTCCATGAACTCCATGCACTGCGTGAACTACGTTACTCGCAAACATCTTTCGCGGCGTTTGTTGCTGCGCGGTGCCGGCACCATGTTGGCATTGCCGCTGCTGGAATCGATGCTGCCTGCATTGGCGCGCGCACAAGCGGCCACTCCGCAATCGCGGCTTGCCTGCATCTACGTGGCCCACGGTGCGGTGATGAACCGCTGGATGCCAGCCACCGACGGTACCGGCTTTGAGTTCACCCCCACGCTGAAATCACTGGAACCCTTCCGTGATCAGCTCAATATCATCAGCGATACCCGCTTGCCGCTCGCCTACGGTGATGATGCGTCAGCGGGTGCCAACCACGCCCGCTCATCGCAGGTGTGGCTGACCTGTGCGGCTCCCGGCACCGGTCCGTCGCCGACATCGCTCGATCAGGTGGCAGCGCAGCACATTGGCCAGGACACGCCGCTGCCTTCGCTGGAGCTGTCACTCGATGAAGGTTCCTCCATTTCGTATCGCACGCCCACCACGCCGTTGCCAATGGAGCTCAATCCGCAAGTGGTATTCGAGCGTTTGTTCGGTGACGGCAGCAATGCCGCCGAACGCGCATCACGCACCGATCTGAAGGGCAGCTTGCTTGACTCGGTAACGCAGGACGTGGCCGCACTGCAGCGCACACTGCCATCGACCGACAAGGTGCGGCTCGATCGCTATCTGGAAGACGTGCGCGAAATCGAGCGGCGCCTGCAGCTGGTGGCGGCGTCGAAGGCGAGTGAGCTCGAAGTACCTGCCAAGCCGCTGGGTATCCCGGCGACCTTCACCGAGCATTCGAAACTGATGTTCGATCTGATCACGCTGGCGTGGCAGGCGGAGATCACCCGCGTATCCACCTTGATGGTGGCGCGTGAGATCAGCAATCGTGTCTATGCGGAAAGCGGCGTTACCGATCCGTTCCACAACCTTTCACACCATTCGGAAGTACAGGCCAACAAGGACAAGCTGGCAAAACTGAATGATTTCCATACCCGTACCACCATCGCCTACTTTCTCGGCAAACTGGCTGCCACACCGGATGGCGATGGCACGCTGCTGGACCATTCGGTGGTGTTGTATGGCAGCGGTATGAGCAACTCCAACCAGCACGACCACGATCCGCTGCCCATTCTGGTGGCCGGTGGTGCCTCCGGTCGTTTGCAGGGCGGTCGCCACTTGCGGGCCGGCAAGGGTGCGCCGTTGTCCAACCTGCATGTCTCGCTGCTCGACAAACTCGGCGTTCCGCTCGACTCATTCGGTGACAGCACTGCACCGCTGACGATCTGAGGATTGTGTGATGTTCTGCCGCAACAGCTGTTTCAACCATAAACCAATCTTGCTCGCCCTTGTGCTGGCGGTAAGTGCCGGCAAGCTGATGGCTGGCGATGCCCCGCTGGCCATAGCCGCGATGGAACGCGATTTCGACAGCGTGCGTGCGCTGTTGGCTGAACGTGGCGCCGACGTCAATGCACTGGGCCCTTACGATACGCCAGCACTGCACTGGCTGGTGCGGGTTGAAGAGATTGAACTGACCAAAACCCTGCTGGCAGCCGGCGCCGATCCCAATTTCGCCACTTCGCTCGGTCTGTTGCCCTTGCATCTGGCCATCGAGAATGGCGACACCGACATGGTGAAGCTGTTGCTCGACAACGGCGCCGACCCGGCCCGCCCGGACCGTACCGGCGAAAGCCCGCTGATCATGGCGGCGCGAGCCGGTTCGACCGATATCGTGGAACTGCTGCTGCAACACGGTGTTGACGTGGATGCGCGTGAACCGGCCTTCAACCAGAACGCCTTGATGGTAGCGACGCGCAGTGACGTGGCTGCAGTCACCCGTCTACTGGTGGAGCACGGCGCTGACGTCAACGCGCAGTCTAATGCCGGTGCGGTACCGGATTTCCGGTTGCCGGCATCGAACGCCGGTTCCAAGGGTATTGGTATCGTGCGCGGCGGCTGGCCGGAGCGAGGTGACCGTTCCCCAATCGGTGGCGCCAAAACTCCACTGCTGTATGCAACCCGCTCCGGTAATCTTGAACAAACCAGACTGCTGGTTGAAGCCGGCGCCGGACTGGAGCAGGCCGACGAGAACGGGCTGACACCGTTGTTGAACGCCATCCTCAACGCCTCGGTTGCCAATCTCGATCGACCGAACGACAGGCATATTGAGGTGGCGCGTTATCTGATCGAGCAGGGCGCCAACGTCAATGCGATGGATTTCTACGGCGAAACGCCGCTGTGGGCCGCGGTGGAGTTGCGCAATCTCGATATGTCTGGCCCGGCGGCAGACAACGGCATTGACCGCGCTGCTGCACTCGACTTGATTACGCTGTTGCTGGATAAAGGCGCCGATCCCAATGCCCGCACCAAAGAGCAGGTGCCGGAGCATCGCTGGATCACCCGCATAGGCAATCTATCGTGGGTGGATTTCACCGGGCAGACTCCATTCCTGCGTGCTGCACTTTCCGGCGATGTAAGCACCATGAAGCTGTTGGTGGAAAAGGGCGCCGACACGAACATTGCCACCTACGCCGGTACTACACCGCTGATGGCTGCTGCCGGCATCAACTGGGTGGTCAGCCAGACTTTCGATGAAGGCCAGGATGCCCTGCTGGAGGCCGTCAAGTACGCGCACTCGCTCGGCAATGACGTCAATGCGGTCAACTCGATGGGACTGACGGCCATGCATGGCGCAGCCAACCGCGGTTCCGACGCCATCATCCGCTGGCTCGCTGCCAATGGGGCGAGACTGGACGTCAGCGATCTGCAGGGCCGCACGCCGGTAGAC